>Ga0187844_10000199_pt1 | contig 45739 bp, 65 predicted proteins | sample SpaLakP09_SKY_50_FD_134517 | JGI IMG/M metagenome (GOLD analysis project Ga0187844, IMG submission 134517) | Oligotrophic lake water microbial communities from Sparkling Lake, Wisconsin, USA - SP09_SKY_50 | ecosystem: Environmental > Aquatic > Freshwater > Lake | place: USA: Sparkling Lake...
CCGAGACTGGCGATCCTCACAGCCCGCCAATGCGGACGCGGCCAGCGCTGTCGCGGCCAGAATGAAGATCGAGCGTCTCATGAAAAGCGGTTCCCCTGGGTTGGTTCTGCAACGTCTGTCGCGCGGCTCCGTTCCATAGCGCCGAAAACGCCTTCGGTCATCTGGGTTCGCAGCCCCCCCAGCGCAGCATGGCCGCGTCGAGCGGAAGGGGCGGCGGATTTGCGACCGTAGAGGGCTGGTCGTCGAAGCGGGGCGCCGGGGCCGGGGCGCCGTCTTCGAATGTCCCACGGGCTTGATTGTGCGGATGAGCCGGCGCCTCGCCCAGGCTCAGCACGGGGGTGACGCAGGCCTCCGTCCCCGCGAAATGCTCCGCCCAGTCGTCACGGTTCCGGGCGGCGAACAGGGCGGCGAAGCGAAGATGGAGATCCGGCCATGCGAAGGTGTCGTACTGAGGCGCTTCGGCGGGGTCGATCCCCAGACCCGAGAGCAGGGCGAGATAGAAGCGGGGCTCCAGCGCCGCGACCGCCACATAGCCGCCGTCCCGGCAGATGTAACACCGATAGAAGGGCGCGCCGCCGTCCAGAAGGTTGGAGCCGCGGCGGTCGTTCCACAAGCCCTGGGCGCGCAGGGCGTGGAACAGGCCGCCCAGCAGGGCGGTCCCGTCCGTCATGGCGGCGTCCACGACGCGTCCGCGCCCGGTGGTTCGGACCTCCAGCAGGGCCGCCAGAACGCCGACGACCAGCATCATCGCCCCGCCGCCGTAGTCGCCGACCAGATTCAAGGGCGGCGTCGGCGGTCGGTCCGGCGACCCCATGGCGTGAAGCAGACCGGTCAGTCCGATGTAGTTCAGATCGTGCCCGACGGTCTGGGCCAAGGGGCCGCTCTGTCCCCAGCCCGTGATCCGCCCGAATACGAGGGCAGGGTTTCGGCCCAGCAGATCGGCCGGGCCATAGCCCAGACGTTCCATGACGCCAGGACGGAAACCCTCGATCACGGCGTCGGCGGACTCGACCAGGCTCAGAACGCCGCGCCGGTCCGACGCCGACTTCAGATCGACCGGCACGGCGGCCCGATTGCGGTGAAGGACGGCGCCGCCCACCTCGGAAAAGACAGCCGGGCCCGCCGCATCCGAGCGGGTGAGGCGCAGCACCTCGGCCCCCATGTCGGCCAGCATCATGCCCGCGAAGGTGACGGGCCCCAGTCCGTCGAATTCGAGGATGCGAAGTCCGTTCAGCGGTTTCATATGCATTGAGTAGCAGACCCGGTCTTGACCGGAAGGGCGGATTGCAACAGAAGGCGCCCTTCGACGGTTTGGGCCAGGCCCGAACGTCGCGCGGTGCGTCCTTAGCTCAGTTGGTTAGAGCATCTGACTTTTAATCTGGACGTGTTGTTGATTTCGTTCGTGTTTTTGCACAAACCGATCTATTTTGACTTCTAGTCAATTCAGTTGGTTATGGTGGCGGCGCAAACCGAAACTGACAGCTAGACACAGCAAAACGCCCCCGGCCGAAACCGAGGGCGCTTACTGGCCGGTCCACACCTCTGGACCACTGACTAAGGGCCGAAGCCCCGTGGCGGACTCGAACCGCCTCTTTCACCACGATCTCGGCCAACGAGCGGGAGTCGAACCCGCCTGCCTCTTAGCCCTGCCGGGCAAACTAAAGGACATTATGTCTTTCGCAAACCTATGGCCAGATTGTGTGGCCGGTGTTATGCGGGTGCATGCCCATGACCCTGCACCTCAACCCGCAAGAGATCGCCGTCCTTCGCCGTCCGGTGAATGGCCAAGGCGGATTCCAAACGCTGTTTCGCGCGCTTCAAGCGCGGCTTCAGGCGAATGGCGACATCGAACTGACTGATGCTCAGATCGGGCGGATCGTCAGGCACATCAGCTATCGCCCGGGCGGCTTCGAAACCCGTCTGGACGACATATTTGGCCGGTCCATTCGAGCGATGCTCGTTTAATCACACCCAAACTAAATCTCGGCGGGGGGCTTGTACGACCGCTTCTGGCGCGGCATGGTGATCCAAATGGAGCGCCATGGAGCCCGCGATGTCCCTCGACGCCTTTATTGAATGCCCCTCGCGACATATCGCGGATGATGAGAACCGCTGTACGGTTCACGATCAGACGGTTGTTCTGGGCGACTGCCTTGAAGGCCTGAAAGCGCTGTCGGACGGCTCGATTGACGTCGTGGTCACGTCCCCGCCCTACAATATCGGCATCTCATACCGGTCCTACGACGACCGCCGTCCCCGAGATGAATATCTCAAATGGTTGTCGGACATCGGCGCGCAGATCGCCCGCGTTCTGACGGATGGCGGCTCGTTCTTCCTGAACGTCGGCAGCACTAACGCTGACCCATGGGTTGCGCTGGACGTAGCGAACGCCTTCCGCGATCAGTTCGTCCTCCAGAATACGATTTCATGGATCAAGTCGGTCAGCATCGGTGACGACACCGTTGGCCACTTCAAGCCGATCACCAGCCGCCGCTACATGAACAACAACCATGAGACCGTCTTCCACTTCACGAAGACGGGCGCGGTAGAAATCGACCGCCTCGCGATCGGCGTTCCGTTTAAGGACAAATCAAACATCGGCAGATGGGGCCACGCGCGTGACAAGCGCTGCGCCGGCAACGTCTGGTTCATCCCCTACAAGACGGTCACGTCAAAGGCCGAGAAGTTCAACCACCCCGCAGGCTTCCCTGTCGAGCTGGCCGAACGATGCATCAAGCTCCATGGGATCGAAGACGCCGTTGTGCTCGACCCCTTCCTCGGCGCCGGTTCAACGCTGGTCGCGGCGGCAAAACTAGGCTGCGAAGGCATCGGTTTTGAGATTGATCCGGTCTATGCGGCTGCGGCGGTGTCGCGACTTCGGCTGGTTGGCATCCAAGCTTAGCAATGTCTCACCAAGCAGGAGGGGCTCTCGGTAGCCTACCCGCTGTGCCCGTGTCGCCCGCATCCGGGCTATCCATTTCGCTGCGTGTCTGCTTTCCACGCCGCTCGCCCCTGAATCAGGCCTGATCTATGGGGGATTGCAAGGGTCCAGACGTGACGAAACCCCCGCCCTCCGAAGAGAGCGGGGGCTCGAATACGGAGCCGGGGCTCGACGCTAGATGGTTTCGGTCGCCATGTGGCTCTCCTATCCCGGCAAGAGGCGGCGCCACCACGGCCGCTCAATCTGTCGAATGGCCTGGGCGTCTCGCTTCTCGCAAGCCGTCACGATCTCCACCACGTCCGACGTGCGACCGTTGGCGCGGGCGAGTTGCCCGGTTTGCTCGATCCCAAATACCTGCCAATCGGCCTCCACGGCGTCGGGCGTCGGCAGGGCGGCGGACGGTACAGGATCAGTCCACCCGGCCGGAATCAGAGAGGAGCATCCTACAGTCGGGGCCTGCACTCGGATTGACCCGGCACACGCCCCGGCGAGCGGCGAGATTAGCAGCAGAGCGATCAGGGGCTTGACGGACATCGGTCGTTCCTTTCGTTACGGCTTGGGTGATCTGGTCGTTTCGGGCGTCAGCCCTGTCGCGAATGCCGCTGGCGTCTTGAGCGGCTCCGGTGCGGCCCTCGGCCATCGTCTGGCCGGCCTCGGCCTTCCGGGCGTCGTCTCGGGCGCTGCACACGTTCAGGACGGCCAGGATCAGGCACAGGGCTATCGCAGCTACAAACAGGGCGAGGATGGCCCTGGCGGCGCTGTCTGCGCCCTTCAGCCACGCGATCACGCGGCCATCTCCACTCGCGTTCGAAGCCAACCGTAAACGAAGCTCTCGTTTGCGGCCCGGCCTTCGGCGAGCGAGATGTAGCGTTCGGCCTGGAGCCCGTTCAGGCCCTTCAGGATCACGGCCTCGCCTTCCTTGCCGCGAATCCGCAGGAAAGCCCCAAGGGCGCGGATGGTGGCAGGGCCGACATCGCCATCTACCTTCAGGTCGGCATAGTCCTTGCCCTGGCGGTTCAGGGCGTTCAGGCACCGTTGAAGCATGGTCGAGGCGACCGCAGGCCCCATGTTGATCCCGGTGTCGAAAAGCTCTTCCGCGATGCGTTCGGAAAGTGTGGCGATGCGATCGAAGCCGGGGGCGGTCCAGTATTGCGCCCGATAGATTTCGATGGCCTGGGCTCGCGTCATCGTCCGCATGGCCCCGGCATAGCCAAAGCGGCGGGCCGTCCCGACGGTGATCCCCCAAATGGTTTCCCCGCCCCGGTCGTCAGGATGGTTTACGTAGCCGCCTTCACGGCCCAATACGCCCTCGATGAGGCGCGCGAATACGTCGCTCATGGTCAGTCTCCAGATTGTGTGAAGGGGCGCCCGAAAGCGCAGGCCGCTAGTTCGCGGTCGGATCGGATGCGGGCTGCACGGGCGAACTTGCCCCGGCGATTTGTGCGAGCGCCGCAGTTGATGCTTTGCTGCTTTCCGCCGCCGCTTCGGCCGCCTGTTTGGCGCCGACGTTATTTCCCCAGCGGAACGCGCCATAGGCAACAGGCAAGCCTAGGATGGCGGTCACAAGGCTGGAGATGATCGGGAGGTGGTCGGTCGGAATGTCGTGAAGCAATAGGAGGCCCGCGCCAAGGCCAGAGACCATGATCAGACAGGCCACCACGACAATCGCGTCTAGGGTTTCATAGTTGCGGTGCATCGGTTTTATCCCAAACCAAGAAGCTTGGTCAGCTTGGGCAGGACCATGGCCCCCACCGCTCCAAAGGCCGCCGCCGCTCCTGTCGCCCATCGCAGGGTCTTCTCATTGGCGACGGTGATTGCTTTCACGTCCTTAAGTTCAGTCTTCAGATCCCGAATATCTTCAAAGATCGCTTCCACGTCTTTTTCGAGTCCGACGATGCGTTCCCCTGGCGTCTTTGTCATCGAGAGCCCTCATAAGAAGACCAGACCCGATCACCAGACATATGACGGACAGCACGAGCCAAAACATGATGAAGACCCGCGCTCCCCACAAAGATCAGTTGTCCGGTGAACGCCACATTCAGCAGTAGGATATACGTGTAGAGGTTGCCGCCGTTGATGTCAGAGGTTTTCCAGAGGAAAATGAAAGCGGCGTGCATGACGAGTTGAGCGACCAGCAAGGACATGACGCCCAGCTTCCAAACCCGCCGGTTCCGCCTCCAGGCCCGCCAGACCATATAGGTGAACACAAGGTCCATTACGGGGAAGGCGCTGACGGCTTCCGGTAGCCCATAGAAGGCCACCAGAACGTTTGTCAGGCCATAGGAGACGCAGAGAAGCATCGCCACGCCGCTCGCATCAGCATAGCGTGGCTTTGCATCGTAGGCCGCCCAGGTGTTCAGCGCATAGACCGCCAAACAGGCGATTCCGAAGGCGATCATCATGATCAGGGCTTCGGCGGAACGTTCGGATCAGGCTTGTCCGTGCCGCCGCTGAACAGCACCACATTATCGCCCGTCGATTTGGCGTAGTCGGCCTGGGCCTTGTCCATCAGCTCGTGAAGGCGACGGGTCGATCGCAGCACTTTTTGGGCGGCCTTGATCGAGGCTTTGGCCTCCTCTTCAACCTCGATCAATGACGCGCCGATAGCGTCGATATGGTCTTGGGCAGTCGCCATGATGGGTTCTCCTTTTCATGGTGGTTGAAGGTATGCAGAACGCCATCGCCGTATATGATGCGCGCTGATTGAGGAGACAGCGATGGACGGTTTCATTATGCAGGGCGTCGAAATCCTGCCGTGCTACGATTTTCAGATCGCCATCCCTCAAGGGGATTGGATGTACGACGACCTTCGATCCACCGGAGAGTATGAGCCCTACGTGATCCGTCCGTTCCTGGAGAAGGTCGCGAACCGAAAAGTGCTGGACGTCGGGGCTAACGTCGGCGTCTTTTCGATCGCCGCCTCAAAGACGGCGCGCTCCGTTCAATGTGTAGAGGCAAGCCCTGAGAACGCGAAGTTTTTGGCTTGCAACGCCACCATGAACGGGGCCGACAACATCACCATTTTTCCCGTCGCGGCTTCAGACCGAACCGGGATGGCGACGTTCCATCGAAGCCAGCACAGCAACAAGACCCTGCGCGAAATCGCAATCACGCCTGATACGATCAGTCAAATCGATGTGGTCTTTTCAACGACGCTAGACGCCTTAGTCGAGGAGGCGGACGTCATAAAGATCGACATCGAAGGGCGAGAGTTCGCCGCCCTCAAAGGCGCCAGCCGTTTGATCAGCCAACGCCCTGTTGTGTTCCTGGAGTTCTCGCCGGTCTTCATGCGCCATGGTTGCGATGTGGACGCAGAGACGTTCTGGACCCTCTTTTCAGACTATCAGATCACGATCCTCCACCGGGACATGAGCCAGGAAACGACGACCACTGATCGGTTAATGCAGGTCTGGGCCGACTATATGAGCCGAAACGTCACCCATGTGGATCTGATGCTGACGCCGACGGCATAGTGATCAGAGATCGCCGCCCCATGCCTGCCAACTGAACTCAAATCCAAGCCCAGGATTGGCGTCCACCACAATCTTGAACGTGGTCGAGGTCACGTCGTCAATCCACCATTTGGTCGTCGATCCCCAGCCCGTATGGGGGGTGACGAAAATGTCTTTGTCCTGCGGCGTGAAGGACAGGCCGTGCGTCACTGTGACAGAAGTCGTGCCGTTGGCGACCGTCGCCTTTCCTCGATTATAGCCGACAAGGCCGGGGCAGTTGATGAACCGAACGCCGGACGCGGAGGCGTCGATATAGACCTTCGACACTACGACTTGGCTTCCGATGTCAGTCCCATTGACGACGAGATCACGGGCGTTCGGGCCGGCATACACCTGATATTCAGGCGTCGTGTTCCATCGCATACCCTGACCGTCAATCTGTCCGTTGTTGATACGGACGCGCCCGGCGGTGTTGACGACGACTGACGACGCCGAAACCGTCTTGGTGATGCCCCACCCTGACGGAACTGTGCCGTTGTTCCCTAGGAACGCAGGGTCGGAAATGAAGATGTTCTTCCCGGCCTGAAGGTCAACGGCTTCAAAGACGTTGTTGTGGAATGTCGGGGCGCTGAGATAGATTCCGTCGATATCGCCCGTACCTTCGACCTTGATCCCTTTGTGTCCTGTGGCGCTCCACTCTTGGGCAAAGAACAGACCTCGGATATAACGAGACGCCTGGTTGTTGATGATGTGAATTCCGGGGCCGCTGTTCGTGCTGTCCCAATAGTTGGAGACGCAAAGAAGCCACTCAATCGACCGAGCCGACGACGCTTCGATTTTCAAGCCCCCGGAATGAATGAAGTCGTTGCCGATGAAAATGGCGCCCTCAGTCTGAAGCCAAATTGCTCCATCCGTAGGCGAGACGTAAGAGCCTGAGTACCAAGCGCCGTCCGTGTCGCCAAAGCAGCCGAGAACGCGCGGACCAACACCGTCCTCAAGGTGGAGGTGCGCGGTCACATTGTTGCGGGCTCGGCACCGGTCATAGACGTTCATGTAGCCGGACGAAGCGGGCTGATGGATGCCCTTGTCGAGGAGTTCAAACGCCACGTCCCGGACAGCATTCAAGCTACCGGAGTTGCGAATCCCGACCTGGCCTGAAGTGCGGTTGCCGAAGAAGCGCCCTCCTTGCCAAACCGCTCCAACGGCTGTCATCGCAATGCCCGCTATAGCGCCGACGACGCCGAACGAGGCTTGGGTGATGATGGTTATGCGCTTGCTGAGCGTGACCGCGGAGTTGAGAAAAACATCTGCCCCGGCAATGGGAACGAGCTGGAGAACGTCACCATCGCTCGCTGCGTCAAAAGCCGCCTGAAGAGCGGGCGAAACGTTCGCGCCTCCAGGGAGGTAGATGGCTCGTGCAGCCTGGATCGCGCTCCTGAAGGCGCCGGTATCCGTGATGTTCTCGCCGTCGATGTCGGCCTTGTTGGCGGTCGCCGCCACGGCCTCGTCTCGTGCCTCGTCAGCGTCTGCACTGGCGGCCTGGGCTAGGATTGCGGCGGTCTGCGCCTCAGCGAGCATGGTCGCGATCGTTTCGGGACCGGAGAAACGGACGACAGCGCGGCCGTCGACGACCTTCACAATAGCTTGGGCCATTATTGCGTCGCTCCTGCACGAATGATGAGATCGCCCTCGACCCATCGCGTCTTGGGAAGGCCGCCGCCCGTGATGTGAAGGTCATAGACAAGGCGAGCGTCATCGCCGGGCTTGCCTGCATTCAGCAGAATGGCCTCAGCGGTCGTCTCATTGATTCGGATCTGGACGGTCGAGACGGTGACGCCTCCGACTGTCGCAACCGACACAGACAGCCCCTCCGCATTCGACGCAGCGTTTGAGAGGCTGATCAGCGGCGAGCCGGGCGCGTCACGCCATAGCCGTCCCTGCATCGCCATCGTGGCGCCGGTGAAGTCGAAGCCTTCGAAGTCGATCGGATAGACATACGGCGTCCATCGCTGGACCGTGAGGTCCAGGCGTCCTGGTGTGATCATGCTGGGATTCCTCGGAAGTGAGGGGCGGCTCTAGGCCAGTTCAACTCGGGTCAGGACTTCGCCTTCACCGGCTAGTGTGCGCTCGTCGTTCACGCCCGGCTTGCGAGTGGCGACGCCATCGACGACTTCGATCTTGGTCTCGTCGATCATCAGGGCTGAAGCGCCTGTCATCAGGACTTGCCCAGGTTTGAGATACAGACGGGCCGTGTCCTCGTCGCAGTCCACGCTCATGACGATGCGGCCGGTCGCGTCTTCGACGATGCGGAAGATCATCAGGTATTCGTCCTCTGCTCAGTGATCGACATGAACCGGCTTCGCGTGTTCTGGGCCGTCATGTTGTCGGCCGTGGACCACATCTCGACGTAATAGCGGTACGATCCGGCCGATGGAGTGTCCTCAAGATCGATCGGCCATTTCGCTGTGATCCCGTCTGCCGTATCGCCGGGGGCGGCCATGTTCTCTTGAAGGATCTGGATATCGCCAACGCCGGAAACCGTCTGGCGCCTAACCTCAGTGTAGAGCGTGAATGATCCAGACGGCTCATGACGCCAATCGACCAGGGCGTTGAAGCGAAGGACCAGCTTGGACCCGGATGAGGTGTAGATCAGTTCGGCAACGCGGACCCGCGTCGTTCCCGCTCCCTCGACATTCGCGGCGACATAGGAAGATGCACTGGGAACGACCGTGTTCTTTATGACATGGATACTGCCGTTCACAGAGTCGGGGGTCGGCGGCGTCGTGAGGTCGCCAGCCGTGACGGGGCTCAAAACCAACGGATCGGAGAAGTTGTTGCCCCGCCGATAGGTGACTGAGACCTCGTACTGCGTTCCTGGGGTGATGGCCCCGCCGATCTCACGCTTGATCGTGTTGGGGTCGTCTTGACCGACCGGAGTCCATTCGGCTCCCACACCATAGGGCCGATAGGCGAAGACGACGGCCTCGGCAGTAGGGTTCTCGACCGATCCCGTGACTAAGAGGATCGGAACCTGTGTGCCGCTTTCCGTCAGGGTCGATGCGGCAAGCGTCCAGTCGCCCGGCTGAGGAGGGGTGACGTAGCGAGGGTCAACCGGCTCCAGCACTTGCGGTTCGGGCGGGGTCGGGTCTTGCCCCAGGGCAAACGGATATTTGGCGTCCGTCTCACTGACGAACGATACCCGCACCACGCCTGTCGCCGGATCATAGTCGGTGTTCAGGCACAGGCATTTCAGCCCGTTCAGCACGAAGCCCGGCTCCGTGATGGTGAAGGCGTCGCCCGGCCGGATGCGTTGCAGATGCGGCTTCAGCGGAATGACGCCTGCGATCCCCTCCCGCGTATGGGCGATCTGAAGGGCCGCCAGTTGCGCCGCTTGCCGGGCGTCAGAGACATAGGGGTAGTCGATCCCGCGCGACCGAACCGCGCCGTCCTGCTCGCGATAGGTCTCGGCCGTGACCTCACCGTCCAGGGCCGTCATTTGCCAACGGTGCGCCGGGCTCCAGAACCGGGGACGCAGGGTGTTGATCCGGTTGATCCGGCTGGCGGCCGTGTCGATTTCCAAAGGCCCCGCTGTGTCGGCGGCGGAAATCGTGACGATGCTAGTCCGGGGCGCGGCGCGTTGGATGCAACTGATCTTGCCCGCGCGCTGCGAATAGATGGCGCCGCCAGCTTGCAGGAACGTCTCCAGCACCTGGTGCTTGTCGTCGTCCGTGTTCGGATAGGCCGAAACCGTCCAGCCGTTGGCGTCCGCCACATTGGCGGCGGCGACGAAGGCCGGAACGTCGATCCCCGACAGCTTCGCCCCGATCCCGCCGACCTGATAGTCAACCTGGGGCGCGCCCTTTCCGATCGGGCCTTCCCAGAGACCCAAGGTCCACTTCAGCGCCCACAGGATCGGGTTGGCGGAGTAGGTCCAGGTCGCGGCGTTGTTCAGCCGATGAGAGCCGGACCCGCCTGGATAGGTGCTGTCCAGGCGTGGATCATAGACCTTCAAGCCCCGAAAGGTGACCAGCGGCTTGATCTCGCCGGTCGGGAAGGCCGAACCCTTGGAGTTCTCGGCCATGACGATCAGGCCGGCGGCCTTGCCGGACAGCTTGTGCGCCGAGGTCCAGCCGGGCAGGGTCGCGCCGTTCTTAAGACCGGAGGGCGTGGACAGGGCGACCGGCGCGGGCTGATGGCCCAGGACCGAACGGAAGAACAGCTCCTGCCGATACGGCTCCGTCGTGGCCCCGCCGTTGGCGTCGAACGCCATCGGATAGTCGTCGGCCTTGAACGACTCGATCCCGTCGATCGGCCCCGCGCCCGAAAGGACGAACGGGATGCCGTAATACATCAGGTCCGGGCCGAAGGTGTCGCGGTGGATGACCGAACCCGCCACCCCGACACGCCCGGCCGCGAACGGAATCGGCCCGTCCGGATCGATGACGAACTCGAAGGTCCGGCCCGACTGGCCGACCTGGGGCTGAAACGCCGACAGGGCCGCGCTTATCGCCAGATTGGTCAGGGCGTTGAACGCCACAGACTTCAGCGTCGTCATCAACGTCGCCTTGGCGGCCGTCGCGGCGGCGGCCGGGGCGGCGGCTGAAATGGCGCTGGCGGCGGCGGGCAGGGCGAATGCCATTCACACCCTCCAGGCGCAGACGAAGAGGTGAGGGATCATCGGCTCGATCAGGCCAGATGCGCGGTTCAGCGCCAGCACCCGGCCGTTATCCAGGGCGACGGCAAGAGAGCATCCGAACCCGTCGTTTTCTTCGCCGGGCAGGGCGATCAGATCGCCGGGCAGGGCGGCGGCCGGCGGAATCCGCTCCAGGCCCATCGCGTCAATCAGATCCACCAGAGATGCGAACCCGGTTCGCTCCAGATAGGCCAGGGCGCCCTTCCAGCTCTTGTGGCGCGAGGCGTTCAGCAGCTTCGCCGACCGGCCCATCTTGTGCAGGGCGTGGGCCGCCAGCTTGCCGCAGTCGCGCACACCGGGTTCGACGGGCTTGTAGGCAAAGCGATCCATACAGGCTTGCGTCGCCGCAGCCCGGTCCAACATGGTTTTCATGGATCGGTCCCTCAGTCGGGCAGGAACGGGACGAAGGACTTCAGCAGACGCTTGAACACGCCGGGGTTCTCCGGCCGGCTGCGCCATTCCTTCTTGCGGGTCACGCCGTCGACAAACGACAGGCCCAACTCTCCAGGCCAGATCAGCTGATGAAAGGCGTTGTTCAGGCGCCAGTCTGCGTTCGGCTCCAGTTGGCGCTCCGCCTGGGTGCCGCACTCCAGCGTCAGGCTCCAGCCTTCGCCGTCCACCGACAGGCGCGGCTTGTCGATCTCGCCGTCGAATTTCAGTTCCGGCGTCCCGATCAGCAGGCCGGACACGGGATCGACCACGCCCTCCCACCATTGGAACCGGCCGCCCTGGACGTTGGGCGATCCCAGAGCCGCAGCAGCAATATCCGAGGCAGGTAATATCTCGACCTCGACGCGCGGCGTCCCGCTGTCCGCCCCGTCCTTGGCGTTCCCGACCCGGCTCAAAACCCCATAGGTCGGATGACGGCCCAGATAGGTCTCGGTCCCTTCACCTTCACCGGCGTCGAACAGAGCGAAGCCGCCATCCGTCAGGCACAGGGCCTCTCCCGGCAGTTCGAACCGAACCAGCGTGCATTTGATCGGCGCGGGCTGCTGAAAAGCCGCGATGAGGGCGGAGTCCATTCAGTCCCGCTCCTCGATCGTGAACTGAAGGCCAACGGCCGGCAGCGTCGCCAGAGACGCTGATTGGTTCGCCGGAACGAGGCCCTCGACCTTGGGCGTGGCGAGTTCAACCGCCGCCCCGTCAATCGTCGGACGCCGCAGAAGCGAGGTCACTTCAATAAGCGCCTCTCCAGATCCATCCGCCACGACATCGGCCGCAACCAAATAGAGGTACCGCTGACCGTTCAGGACCAGAGACATCCACTTGCCCTTTTGGATCGGGACCGATGGCGTCAGGCCCCGAACCGGTACGGCGTTTCCCGCCGCAACTCCGTCACAGACCGGAGCGGCGCCATAGGACTGAGGGGGGGCATAGTCCGGCACCGCCATGACGATCGGTTCACGCTTTCCGCGTGTCAGATCCGCGAAAAGACCCATGCCACAGGCCCGCGCATCAAGGGCGGGAATGGTCACGTCCCAGGCCCAATGATCGCCTTTTCGGGCGAGGGGTTGGTTCGGCCCGCCGAAGGCCGGACGCAGGACATTCCCCGCCGCGACCTCGCGGAATTCATAGGTCGTGGTGCCGGGGAGCGCCTGAAGCGTGATCGTCATTTCAGCCTGTACCGCTTCGCTGCATTGGCCTGGGCTTGATCGGCGCGGGATTGGGCGATGGCCGCCTCTGTTCCACGACGCGCCGCAGCTTCCGCAATGGCCGCCACGGCTGCGTCTCCGTTGGCGCCCGACACGTCCACGGTGACGGAGAGAACGCCACCGCTGCTACGGACGCTTCCTGTCTGGAGCCCGCGCATCTGCCCGTTCGTCAGGACAGACCCGCCGACCCCCGGTACGAACCATTCGCTTTGCGGGTTGTTGTGGTTGATCTTGTAGGCTCGGCCTGCGGTCACGGGGCCGCCAGTCGCACGGGCGCCGCCGCTGAAGAATGACCCGACGCCGGACGCGATGGAGTTGAGGAGGCCGCCGCCCTTCTTGTCCCCGCCGACGCTCGACAACAGGTCGAAGAGATCGTCGGCCAGATTGTCCAGCATCCGCCGTGTAAAGCGATCCGCCAAGCCGTCGAAGAACCCGCCTACGTCTCCGTCTATGGCGGCCTTGATGCCGTCGCTGAAAGCAGAGCGGAACTCATCGCGCATCCGCCCAGAACGGCCTGCGGAATCCAGTGCATCGAACTCTTGTCCGGCCCTGGCGCGGGCCTCTTCCTCAGTGAGAGCCAAGCGGAGAGCCAGCAACTCGTTAGTGCGCTGCTCAATGAACAGTCGCCGTTCGGCGTCACGGATTGCGCCTTCTTCGCCACGCAGCCCGGCAAGTTGCGCCTCGATCTGAAGGGCGTTGAGAAGCTGATCGTTCAGCAGCCGTTGGTAGTCGGCCTCGCGTTCGATCTGGCGTTGGCGGCCTTCAAGGATCTTATCGACGTCCTCCTCAGCCTTCGCCCGCTCCTCGACCAGAAGCTCCGCCTGGTTCAAGAGCGCGAGATGTTCAAGCGCCTTTGCGTTGGCGTCTGTATATCCGGCGTCGGCATAATCAGCCGTCAGTTGGGCGAGGGTCTGACGTTCCTCTGCCGCCTTAATAGACGCCTCATCTCCGGTCGCCCGAGCCTGGGCTATCGCCAGCTCTAGTGCCAGCGCTTCCCTGCGTTCTGCGAGCCGTTCAGCGGCTGCGGCGGCGGCACGGCCTGAACCTGATCCGGTTCCAGCGCCCGGACGCCTTTGGGCTTCCGACAGGCCGAAGTCGCCAAGTTGGGCGACAGCGTCGCGCGCTGCCCTTTCCGCGTCTCTTTGCGCTTGAGCGGCGGCCTCCGCCGGAGTCCGCTCCCGGCCCAACTCCAAAAGGCCCTGGTTCCGCTTGCGCCGGGATTCTATGCCCTGGAGGTAGGTTTGTTGGCGCCGGGCCTCGGCCGTATTGCCTTCGTTGGTGAGGCGGGCAATCTCGCCCCGTACACGAGCCTCTTCTCTGAGAGCGTTTGTTACCTGGCTTTGAAGATCGGTTCGGGGGCGCTGTGTGTCGCCGGAAAGCGCGAGCGTTGATCCAATAGCAACGCCAGCCGCCCCAGTTGCCGCAAGCCCAGCACCTGCCGCGCCCTTTGCGACCGCCCCGGCCCCGCCACTGGCTGCCACGGCTGCAAGCGCCGCTCTGGCCGTTACTGCCGCATTGATTAACGCGCGGAGGCCCGTGATTGCCGCGCCAACCGGTCCAGACGCCGCCACGAAGGCGAGAAGGGCCAGGCCCGCCGCCTGTGTGCCTTCCGGGAGCTTGTTGAAGGCGTCGAGCGCGTTGGAGGCCCACACCAAAACGTCCTTTGCGACAGGGAGGAACTTCCGTCCGAAGTCCTCAGCCGCCTTGGTGAACTCGGCGCGGGTCCGCTTCTGCTGTTCGGCCAGTTGGTCGCTTTCGCGTGAGACCTGACCATGCATCTCGGCGCTTTGCCGCATGATGATGTTGGCGCGGGCGATGGCCTTAGCGCCTTCAGACGCTTGCTCGGCATTGCCTTTGAAACCAAGACGCAGAAGTTCGGCCTTCGTCGCGGTTTCATTGACGACGATCCCGAACCGCTTCAGAGGCTCGGTCTCGCCAGTCAGGCCGGAAATGACGGCGCGGAAAGCCTCTGCATCCTCGACGTTCGCAAACGCGCCAATGTCCAGCGAGCGCCGCTGAAGTTGATCCACAATCTTGAGCGATTGTTCGGCATCCACCCCCAGGGCGGTCAGGACGCTCCGCATCTGAGTGAAGTTGTCCTTCACGTCAGTTTCGAGGCGACCGAACTCAGAAGCGACTGCGGAGACCGCATTTTTCGCCTCGTCCGGCATGTCGCGGAAGACTTGCGTGAACGCCCCGTCAACGGCCTCAGCGCGCTTCGCCGCGCTCAAGGAGAAGCCGACGATGGCGCCCAGCGCGACGGTGGAAGCGAGTTGGATGGGGCGGTAGAAGTCGTTCGCTACGTCCTGGCCGGCGTCCTTCCAGTCCTTTTTGATGGCGTTGAGCGTTTTCCGCGTCTCGGCCTGAGAGCCATAGAGCGCGCGGTTCATCTTCTTGATCTGCCGCTCAAACTGTTCCGCGTTCGCTTCGACGCGAACCAGCAGGCGTTCGATTTCGTCGGCCATAGACGCCCTTTCAGGCGTCCACGACTACTCCGTCGCGGCTGACGCCTTCTGATTGTTCAGGATTGCCGCTCGGAGCCGCTCCACGGCGAGCCAGACCATGCCGGAGACAAAAGCCGTCGCGCCGCCCACGAAATACAGCAGCCGTTGCTGCATGAGATCGACATTCGCAATGCCGAACTCGCCAGGGGCCTGTACGTCCATGCCGCCAGCATAGAGCATCTGCGCGATGCCGCTAATAACCAAAAACCAACCGACAATCTTCATGGCTCGTCCTCCCGAGCCTAAGACCTAGCCGCTTTCACCGCTCTTTCAAACGCCTCGATGCTTGGCGCGCCAGACTTCTCTTCAATGCCTTGAGATTTCCGCCAGCCCCGATGCGCCTCGCCTAGCTGCCAGAGGCTGCTTTCTTGGACTTGGCGCGGGGAGAGCCCGATTTGGGCGCCGGCGGCGTAGAGCCCTGCGAAGCGGATTTTCCGGCGGGGGAGGGGTCTTTCTCCTCCGCCTTGTGCTCCCCCGATGGAGCGTCCTCATCCGGTGCGCCGACCAGAGATGCGGCGAGGATGCCGAGGACCAGCGGCTTCAAAGAGGCCAGATAGCCCTCAGCGGCATATCGCGCCTGCATCGCCAGCGCTCGCATCGGGTTCATTCCGCCACGGATCAGACCGATCCGAATAGGCTCGCGAAGATCGGCGACACGCCAGTTGCCGTTGCTCACCCGATGATAAAGCTCTTCGGGGCCGCAGTCGGTCTTCTCCTGCAACTCCTCAAGCCCGCCGATGTCGAGGACGAAATCATAGACCCCATCCCCGAACGGCGCCCGGTACTTGGCGCTGCGGCTCATCAGCTACCGGCCGTGATCGTCGGTTCGTCGGCCTGAACCAGAGTGATCGAGGCCGTGGCGTATTCACGGGCGTTACCGGTCAGGCTGAACTCCGTGAGGATGTACGGGCCTTCGACCTGAAAGACGCCGGCCTTGCGCACACGGCAGTTGATAGTCTGCCCGACACGGTTCAGCCAGGCCAGGGTCGAGGTCGAGTGAAGCAGGCCCTCGCCCGAAATGGTGGTGTCCGTCGAGTCCACCCGGCGCATCGTCTTGGGCGGTTTAGACGGGTCGGTGCAGTTCGGGATCTGTTGATCCGTCGTGGTGGCGGTGCGGTTGAAACCGCGCGAGCCGTTGATCATGCAGTCATGGGTGAAGACTTCAGGGTCTGCACCGTCGCCGATCTGGACGAGGATTTCCTCGCCCGAGACGACGCTCACGAAAACGTCCGACATTCGGATGCCTTTCTCTGTCGAAGGAAACCCCAGGAAGGGGCGGGATAGCCCGCTGAGTGCGGGATCAGGCGGCCTTGCGAAGGCCGTAGCGCAGACGAAGGATGGCCCGGCTGGTGAGCCCGTCCTGTTCGCGCTGATAGGAAAGACGATCGACCCGGTGCGTCACGACTTCGAACCCGGCGACCGTGAGTCGTGTGTTCAGGACGGCGGCGGCGCGGGCTCCGATGCGCTTGATCTCGGGATAGCCGACCGCGCGGGACCAGCCGTTGAGGTCGATATAGCAATCCGAAGGCCCGACGCAGGACGCGCCTTCATCTGTGGTGTCGGCGGCTCCGAAACTCAGATACGGAAACGGCCCCTGCGGGCTTCCGTCTTGATTGACCGGCACTCGGTCGAAGATGCGGCCGCTGATCAAGGCGTTCAGTTCAGTGTCGGCCTTCACGGCCGCGACGATGGCCGCCTGGAGCGGAAGTTGCGGGTCGATCATTTGGCGGCCTCCGCCTTGATGGCCCGGCGCATGGCGTTGGCGATCCGCCGCTTGACCTTGCGCTGGCTCGCCCGAACGACGGGGTAGAAAGACGGACTGGCTTCTACGTATCGGCCGTTGACGGCGACGTGGCCCAGCTCGACACGGGACGCTTTCGGGCGGCCTTTGGCGTCCTTGGCGTCGCTGATCACCACATAGGACACGTCGCCCAACCGACCTTCCTCGACGTGGATATGGTCGCGGACCTGCTCGCCGTTGTTCGGGTCTTCATCCCGAGGGGCGATCCGGCGCATCTGGGCGGCCATTTCTTCGGCCTGAAGAAACGCCTCCTGCCCCGCCGCCTTCCTGACGGAGGGCGTCATGGCGGCGAGTTTGCGGGTCAGGCGCTCAACGCCTTCAAGCCCGCCTCTAGCCATCAGCAACCCCGCTTGTTGCCTGGATCAGCAGCCATGTCCGGTCGCCGTCCATGTCTCCGATAAATCCGATGTTGAATGTCCGGGTCGGGTCGCGCTCATCCACCATCCGGTCGCCGGTCTGGATCGTCCGCGTCCCGCTGTCTGACCTGACCCAGCAATCCCATTGCACCCGGCCGGAAAGACGATCCGACTGGACCGTTTCAGAGCCCCGCGTCGGTGTCAGGCTCGCGGCCCGGCTGATACCAAGCGCGTCCCAATCCTGAACCGGGTTTCCGTATTCGTCGTCACCTTCAGCCCGACGCTCGAAATAGACCCTGTGACGAAGGTCGCCCGCGCCTTTAGGTTTCGGCATTGTCAGCCTTGCGGGACGGCGCCTCGACCTCAACCGCCTTGCCTTGCGCCACGGCCGCCTCGCCGCATTCACGGCGCACGGTGTAAACCCCGTCCTTTTCCTCGCCTCCAGATGGTGAATAGGCGATGAGGACGCGCGGCTCTTTAGCCGGGGTGTAGTCGAACGGGGCTGTGAAGCGGACGCGCATGGCGGCCTCCTAAATCCTGATCGTGCGGAACGGACGAAGCAGGTTCTCGGCCGTAGGATTCACGTCATAGGACTGCCCGGACGTTACAGCCTCTCGGCTGGCGTAGAGGTCGCCCAGGTTCAGCAGCGCCGCCGCCTTGAATGAGGGTTCGGCGCCGAGCGGCACCAGCTTCAGGTCGCAGTAGGTCAGACACGCCTGAACCGCTGCATCCGTGTAAAGCTGGATCAGATCGTTCTCATCGTCGCTATCGACGCGAAGATGGTCCTTGGCTTCGTCAAGGCTGAGAAGCGGTCCAGTGGTGAGAACGACGACGTTGAGCGCCACGATCAACCCGCCTTGTTCTGGAGCTTGGGCTCCGCCTTGTTCTTCGGCGCGCCGTCCGCCTTAGACCGGATCGGCTTCAAAACCCCGTTGGCGACGAGATGCGCGACCTCTGAGGCGTTGCCTTCATAGGTATCGCCCGCGTGGTAGAGGCGGTCGAAAAGCACCTGACGGGTGACTTCGTACTTCTGGATCATGATGGCCTCCTTTCGAGGCGGTCGATGTGGTCGGCCGCCACGGAAAGAGGCCCGGCAGGCGTGAACCCGCCGGACTGGTCAGTTCAGGGGTTCGATCAGGTGACGCGGCCGAAGTCGCCGTAGATGAAGGCCTCGGGGCGATAGACCGCCAAGGCCAGCCGCTCCTCGGCGAGGATGGTCACGAGGTTCTTCGTGAAGTCGTCGTTGACGTAGCCGGTTTCGACGCGCGCATCCCAGCGGTCGAAGACCTGGGCGCCCATGCGGAAGGCGCCGGTCAGGAACTTATCGACCGCAATGGCCTGCGTCGCGACCACGGGCAGGCCCCACAGCGTGGGCGAAATCGTGCCCTGCGGATTGCCGATGATGTAGCGACCTTCGCCGTCCTTCAGGGTCTCGATCCAGGCCCAATCGATCGGGTTCATGACGTGACCCGTCGCCGGGTACTCCGCCAGGGCCGCTTGCAGCATGGCGAGGCGCATCAGGTCGATGCTGGTCGGCGAGGACAGGGTGATCGGCGCCGAATAGGCGGTGGCCTGCGGGATGATGCCGTGCAGGTTCTGACCCGACCCGCTGCCGTTCAGCAGTTGTTGCTCCTCGACATAGGCCAGGCCGTAAAGCAGGCGCTGGTCGATGGTCGAACGGAGTTGGGACACATCGCTCAGGATTTGCTTCGACGCCTTCATCCAGTGAGCGATGACCTTGGCGGAGGTCGTCACCAGATCGAACTTCAGGTCCGATTCCGGCTTGGCGGCGGCTTCAGCAACCGGGGCGGCGCTGTTCGTGAAGCCGGTCTCCTTGACGTACTCCAGAGTGGAGCCGTCCATGCGGCCCTGCGAAAGCAGGTCACGCACGGTCAGCCGGCGCTGGGGAAGGGGCAGGATGCCGGGGAGGCGGGTGGTCTGAACCGCATCGCCAACGGAACCGGCCGCATCGGTCGTAGCGGAGGTCAGGGTGGCCTTGATCTGGAGGTCCCCGCCGCGCGCGGACTTGGAAAATCCGGTCGCTTCGAACGCCTTGAAGCCTTCCGACTCCACGAACTGTTCGCCGATGGATTTCGGACGATCATCGGCGTTTCCACCGCCGCGCGCCATCTTCTGCTCCAGATCGTCCAGACGGGCCTTGGCCTCATTCATGGCGGTCAGGGCGCCGTCGATGGTCTCCTTCTGCGAAGTCGTGGCGTCGATGCCCTTCTGGGCTTCCGCAACGGCCTTTTCGGCGAGGCCCTTCACCTCATCGAACTTCTTCTCGAAGTCGCCTTTGATCTCGGCCGCCAGGTCGGCAGCCGACTTCGTTTGATCGGTCATGCCGATCTCCTTTCGTGTCAGGTTGTTTGGGAGCCTGCCGCGCGCAGCGGTCAGGCGAGGGTGGTCAACCGCGCAGGGCTTTCAGGAAGGCCAGCGCGTCATCCGCCTTCGCCTCGGGCTCTCCCCGAAGGTGCGGCGCCGCCTTGCAGGCGATGGCCGCCGCAAGACTCTTCGAGAAGCCTGCCTCACGCAGGAACCCCTCAAACTGTCGGACGTCGGGCAGAGCGCCGCCGTCCAGAATGCTTTTCACGTCCGTAACCCGAGCGGCACGACCGAGCGCGCCGAAGGTCACAAGCGAAACCTCGCGAAGGTCCAGCTTGATCAAGCGCAGTACGCCAGCCCGGTCATCATCAGGCGCGGTCTGCACCGTGCGATACCCGATCGACAGCTCGTCCAAAGCTCCGCCTTTGAGCAGGCCGTAAGCCTCGGCCGCCTGCTTCGATGCGTCCTTGAGGATGCGGCCTTTGACGTACAGGCCCTTGGCGTCTTCAGCGATGTCTTCCCAGACCCCGATCGGGTGGGACGGGTCATGCTGCCACAGCATCTTGACGGACCGCCCCTTGCGCCTGCCATCGACCAAGGACGCCGTGAACGCGCCGGGCTCCACCACCTCGTTATAGCTGTCCACAACGCCGAACGCCGAGGCATACCCCTCGATCACGCCGTCATCGCCTACCGCTTTCACGTCGAGTGGCAGGCCGGCGTCTTTGAACTGCAAGGTCATCATTCGCCTCCTGCGACGAGCGCTGGCGGATTCGCCATGTTGATCGGAATGTTCTGCGACTGCATCCGGGGAACGTCGCCGCCCGGAACCGGCGGCAAGTTTTCGAGGGCGCGAACCTCATTGATCGTCATCGCGCCGATCTGGGTCATCTTCTGGTAGAACTCCGACCGGCCCTTGCTGTCGGCGCGAAGCAGGCCCTCAAGGTTGAACTCGACCACGATCCCAGCCGCCCGATCCGCCGGGCTCAGAAGCTGCTTCATGATCGCTTGTTCGATCCGCTTCAGGCGGCGACGCAGGGTGAATTTCTGGAAACGCAGGGTCTGCTCTTCCAGGCCGGTCCCCCAGCTCGTGGATTTCTCCGTGTGCCCGATCATGTGCGGGGGAACTTCGAAGAAGCGGCAAATCTCTTCGACGCTGAACGACCGGCTTTCCAGCATCTGGGCGTCTTCAGGCGTGAACGAGACCTGATGGGGGACGATGCCGCCCTCTAGAAGCATCGGGCGCCCCGCGTTCATCGCGCCCGCGTGTTTCTCCTGAAGGGCCTTCTCAAGCGGGACCCGAATGCCTTCGCCCAATGTCTTTTCGGCGGGCGTGGTCAGGATCAGCGATGGGCGAACGCCATTGGCAAAGGTGGTCTGTGCAGCGGCGTTGACTGCAAGCGACAGGCCGAAGACCTGACGGCCATAGCTCAGCGTCGAGAGGCCGCCCAAGGGGGAGCCGCCAAAGCCCCGGACGTGGAAGACGTTTTCCTGCGGCTCATCATAGGCCGTGCCGTTGTCGGTCCAGCGGTAGCGCAGCGACCCGTCAGCCTGCCGCGTAATCGACGGGCTGTAGATCGGATGAAGGGCGACGACACGGCCGCCGATCCTCTCGATCCGGGCGTGCATGTTGCCGCGAAGCTCAAGCGCAGCCTGTCCACCCTCCCAGAAATCGAGCGCGGTTTGGTCGTAGTTGGGGCTGTCGTGCAGAACCCTGTAAAGCGGATGATCCCTCGCCGCGACCCGATTCCCCGCCGCGTCTGTCCGGTAAACCATCAAGGGAAGAGAGGCGATCGTACCGGCCAGGAGGTTCACACAGGCCCAAGCCGCCGAAAGACCCAGGATGCCGACTTCAGTTACCGGCACCCCAGCGTTCACAGGGTCAAGCCATCCGTCCGTGTTCGTAAGAGACAGTTGGCGCGAGGGCGGGTCCCAGGACTTCAGGCCCAACGCCGACAGGGCCTTGGCGATCAAGCCGCGACCCCCAGGCTCGCGAGATATTCCTTCCATCCCGCCCCCTTCGCCATTGGCTTCCGCGACATCAGCATCATTGCGTTGAACGCCGCCACCAGCGGGTCGATCTTGGCCCGGCCGGCCGATTGTTTCGTGATGATCACGGCGCCGCCGCGAACCTCGACCTTCGCGTTCCCGACGCACCAGGCCATCATCCGTTGTCCGCCGTGCTTCAAAGACCCGTTCTTGAGCTTGATCTCAGAGCCCCAAGAAGCAGGAGAAAGGGCGAAGCCTTGGCGGATGGCGACTTGCTGGCCTGGAGCGATCCCACGCGCCTCTAGCTCGTCCACCAGGGCCGCGACGCCGATAGGGTCGATACCGACGCCTTCCGCTTCAGGAAGCAGCCCGGCCTCTTTGACCCGCTCGATATAGGCGGCGGCTTCCATGATCGGGGCCATCGGATCTTCAGAGATCGTCAGGTCTCCGTCAGTCTCGAAATCCTTCAAGCGGCTGGCGATGTCCTGGCGCCGCTTCAGCACGTCATCATGAGCCCATGCGTGGGTCCAGAGAAGCCACCGCTGCGTTTCCTTGCATCGACCCAAGACGGCGAGGCCGAACAGGTCGTCCAAGCCGCCGCCGTCGATCCCGACCGTGCAGACTTCCGACCGCCTCAAAACCTCGTCGAGGGTCAGGCTCTTGTCCGCCGCACCTTCCCAGTAGTCGGCACCGGCCCAGCGGTTGTTCGCCAGCTTCAGCCCGATTTCGACGTTCAGATGTTTGGCTAGAAAGACCTGACGGGTTCCGTCGTTCGCGTCCCGGACCTTTTCAAGCTCCCGCTCCAGATAGGCCACATCGACGGAACGACCGATATTCGGGTTCGTGATGTAGAAGTTCTTCGGATCGAGGTAAGCCTCGGTCTCCGCCATTTCTTCGGGAAACTCGTAGATGACCGGCAGACTCTCCCGGTCCTTGATCTTCCCGTCTCTGACACCCCGGAAATAGTCGAGCTTGGCCTTGAACACCCCGGCCGGCTCTTCATCGGATTGGGTGCTGGCCCAGATGACGAAACCCTCGGGCCGCGACACCAGACCGCCCGTCGCCTCGCGCAACATCGCGTCCGCCTTGGCGCGCTTTCCAAAGACCCAAAGCTCATCGACAAAGATGTAACCGGCCTTCTTGCCGGACACCGTGTCCGAATCCGCCGCGACCACCTTCAGCGCCGCGCCCGTCCCCCGGTGGGTGATCGTTCGGACGTGGCTTTGGACCTGAAGCAGTTCTCCAAGCTCATCATCCGCCTTGATCATGTCCCAGGCGGGCTGAAAGGCGTTGTTCGCGACTTCGATCGTCGGCGCCAGGATCAGCAGCTCAGCCGAATGCCGCCAGTTGCGGATCAGCGCCGTGACCATGATCCCGGCGGCGATGGTGGATTTCGAATTCTTCTTGCTGATCAGCAGAAAGAACTCTCGGATCAGCTGCCGTCCGGCGTCCCGATCAAAGGCCCCAAAGATCGCCCGGACGAAGTCAAAGACCCAATCCTCGCAAGCCTCGCCGAACGTCGGCTGGCCCGGCGCATCCACGATCTTCAGCGCCTTGAAGACTTCAAGCGCTTCCTCGGCTTCGTTGGCGAAGAGCGGGGAGGGGATCAGGCTTCGCCGAGCGACAATCCTTTCTCGCCAGTTCAGACAAGCAGTGGACCACTCCATCAGTGCCGATTATCCACGATCAACTTCGGAGCCGATGGAGTGGCGAATCGGCTGCTGGTCTTGGCGATATGCTCCCCGGCCGCCTGACGCTGCTTCTTGACCCCAGGCGCTGCTCCAGATTCCCCGAGCGTCTTCGCCGCCGTCGCCAGGGCCTTCAGAACCTCCGAACGGTTCTTGAGCGATACCGCCGCAAGCGCCGCCTGCCTCGCCTTGTCGTCGTCGCCCGTGTCGTAGGCGGACTCGATCAGCCCCTCCAACTCGCCGATCCGAGAGGTCGAAGCGTCCAACTCGTCCAGCATCCGCATGACGAGGTTTCGGCCCCGGCCGATAATCGCTTCGGGCGTCGTGTTCTCTGGCGTCAGGACGGTTCCGACATAGACCTTTGGCGGCTCCGGTTCGCGGGCCTGTTCGCGCGCACTCTCGGGCTTCTCAGGCCGTTCCCAGCCGTCTCGGCCGGCCCGCTTCCGAATTGCGGCCTCGCTGATCCCGTACCAACGGGCCATTTCTCGCACGGACATTGGACTTGAGCGGTAATCGCGCTCGATCTCAGCCCAATCAATCGGCTTCTTTTCGTCGGTCATGGAGCCCTCGTTCGCGGCCGGTGCGCGCGCCCCAAAAGCGCCCAGGAGGATTTTTTCTGTCCGTGATTTGGCCGCCGGTCTCTAAGCCACGGACTTTTCAGACTTTTTATAGCCCCCCCGGTCGGCTCAGCTCCAGTCGCCCCGCTGATGCAGGCTGGCCTGCTCTTCGGCCTGGATCGTGGAGTCGTGCACGGCCTTGCTGACCGTCTCCAAGTTATCGATCGACCAGAACAGGCGCTCGTCTCCACGATGGGGGCGCTTGTGGTTCACCACGGGGCTGTCAGGGGCTGGGTGCTTTCCGGCCAGGACTTGGCCTGTCCTCTGACAGGTGTAGGCGTCCCTGATCAGGACTTGCTCCCGGAGCCGACGCCAACGGGCGGTCTTGTACCACGCCTTCCAGGGGGAGGAGTGCTGGACCGGGGCCGGGCCTTTGGCTGCGTCAGTGGGGAAGGTTCGACGATCGGGGGCGAAGCTCACCCGAGATGATAGGTGAGATAGTCGGGCCATACGGGCTCCGCTGTATCAACGCCTTTTAGGGGCGGTCTGATTGTCTGACCAGCTACCGAGTGGGCCGTGGTGGCGGCCCTGGTGTCCAGTTATTCCCCCGGCTGGGGACACTCCGCGCGACCCTAGGGTTTCTGCCCGTCTCAGGGCTTCGTCAGGCGCTTAATTGCCGGGGCCAGATGCTGCCTGCACAGGCCGCCGTTGGCAGCCCACGCGGTAGTTGGTCAGGTCTTCCCGCCCTCATCACCCCAGCCAGCCTTATCGCCGTAGCTCATTGCGTGGAGGGGTTTGGAAGCGGAAAAGGGCTCCGAGCGGTTGCCGTGAGCCCTTGGTCAGTCGCACGTCTTGTGCGTTACGCTTTCTTTCGTGCGTTTTTCGGAAAACGTCAAGCGGCGTTTCTGTCTCCCATTCTCCGGAAGGCGACAGCGGCCATCTCTAGGGCGACGATCAACTGGCCTTCAAGGACGATGGCCCTGCGATCGTCACAGCCCGCGATGGTTCGAAGGGTCACGCCTTCACCACAGACCGCGATCATCAGGTCGAACGGGCCGGAGCCGCCGGAACTGATCACGATATGCTCGCGAAGCCACGCGATCTCGCTCTTGGCCTGCATAGACACTTCGGTCGGGAGGAAGGTGGTGGTTTCTCCAGATCCGTTGTCGTTGTCTGCCTTCGACCGCAGGCCATCCCATGTCGCTCGGTCGTGGAGGGCGCGCACCTTCCGGCCCGTGGCGATGTGGTCGGGCGATAGGCGCCGCTTGCTCTCCAGCCACACGAAACCGTCGCGGCTGAAGCTGTTGCCGGCCGGTTCGGTCTTCACTCCGCGAGAGGCTAGCAGTTCGTTTTGCTCCCCGATGTCGTTGGCGACCTGGGATGCGGCCCGCTCCGCTTCGCGCTGGATCAGCCGTTCATCGACCCGGTTCAGGATTTCTTCGCAGTCTCGAAGGTTCAGCAGGTGCAACTGGATCGCGGCCTTTTCGACCTGGGCCATCAGGTTGCAGCCGTGATCGACCTCAACCCGGCCTCGGATGATCTCCAGGCGCTGGGCGATCTTACGGCGGGCGAGTTCGACCTTTTGGCGATGGGTGGCGGTTAGCTGGCTCATGCCGCACTCTCCTTGGGTTTGGTGTCGTTGGCGGGGGTCATGGTCATTTCGGCGGCGAGGATGGCGCGGCCGAGGATTTCCGGGATCGCCGGGACAACCGCGTTGCCGAGGCCATGCAGGCGGTCCACTGAGGCGGGAATCCCATAAGCCACTCGACCCACGTGGGGTTCAGCCCGCCACGACGTCCCGAGCTGGCGCCCTCGGCTATCCCGACCGAGCGCGGAAGCGACGATTGCTGACGCCCAGGCGCGTTGCTCATCCCGGCCTTGTGGTCCCCGGCGTTCGGGGTCGGCCACATCCGGGGAGCGATACCCGACGACGGACCACGAGTCGGCCACATCGAAGCCCATCGGTTCAGCGAGACCGATTTGTTCGTCTCGAAGTTCAGGGCTTCCGACGACGTGCATTCTCGGACGATATGGTCTGATGCTGTCGGCGTCGGGATCGAGTGCGTAGGCTTCGCCACCATGCCCAGCGCGAACGCCTTGCTCGGCAGCGGCGCGAGAAAGTCCCTTGGCGATCTCCCGCCGGAGCGCATCGCCGTAGCCTTCGTGTTGCTGGCCTCTGGCGTAGGCAACAATCCAGAGCCGGTCGCGACGGTGAGGGGCGCCAACGGCGGAAGCGGGTATGCAATCCCACCACGCATCATACCCGAGCGAGGCCAGGTCTCCGAGAACGTCTCCAAGTCCTCGACCAAGGAGCGCTGCGACGTTTTCCACGATGACGTAGCGGGGTCGTAGCTCGCGAACCAGTCGTGCATATTCTCTCCAAAGACCGGATCTCTCTCCGGCGAGGCCGGCGCCTTTGCCGGCAAAGCTGATGTCTTGGCAGGGAAACCCGCCGCAGATCACATCGACATACCCGACCTGTTCAGCGATCAGGGTGGTTACGTCTTCGAAGCAAGGAACACCGGGCCAATGCGTCGCCAGCAGGTGGCGACAGACGGCGTTGATCTCGCAGAAGGCGACGGTCTCCATCCCGGCGCGCTCAAGTCCAAGGCCGAATCCGCCTATGCCGCTGAACAGGTCAAGCACCCGCATCACGCCGCTCCTTTCGCAAACAGGTCTGGGTCGTTGGCGTTGGCGGCGCCAAGCCTGACGGTGAACTTCCACTTCTCGCAGATCGGGGCGAGGTCACGCCGGAGCTTGCCTTCCGCGAAGGGGTTGGCGGCTAGGAGGGTTCGGCTTCCGGCAGCCCAACGGCTCGGGTCGATGTAGCTCTTGGCGAAGGCTTCGCCGTGATTGTTCGCGGCCCAGTCGCGGATCTCGTGCGGGCCGTCGAAGGTCGGGGCGGGCGTGGCGGTGTCGGTATTGCCGACGCCATCGGGAAGCCAGTGCTCCCACCGGCCATCCGTCAGCCACTTGTGGAACCCAGGTGGGCCGCACTCGCCCTTGTGGGTCGTGTCCTCCGCTAGGTAGCGACGCAGGGCGGCGAGAAGCCGATCCTCGCCCCCGGCTGATCGGGCGGCGGCGGCCCAAAGCGGTTTCGTCTTGGTCTGAGACTTGGACCGGGTTCGGCCTATCGCTGGATAGGCTTTCCAGGCTTGCGCGAACGCATCGTTCGGCTCGGGCCGGACAAAAGAAGCTTTAGCTTCTTTCTTGTCTTCTCTTGTCTTCTCTAGGGCCTCAACCGATTGTTTTTCATCGGTTATGGTGTCGCGAAGTGGCACGTTCTGTCCGACACCCGCCGACTTCTCCTCGACTTCTCCCGACTTCTCCCCGACCTGAGCCCGTCCAGACCGCGTTCCGGCACCGCCCTTCACGGCCTTTCTCTCGGCCTCAAAGGCTTCGTCAGACAGGTAGGTTCGGCCTCCCTCCTCAAAGGTGATCAGGCGTCCGCGCTCCATCAGTCGATTGATGATCGGGTTAAGCTTCTGCACCGCGCATCCGCACCAGTTCGCTATATAGCGGCGGTCATCCTCAAGCGGGCGCCAGGTCTGGTAGAGCATGTCGATGACGGTGTTGTAGACGCCGCGCTCTTCCAGGGTCAGGCCGATCATGCCGGACAGAGCCTTGTTCGGGTCGCGGCGATAGAAGTTCTCACGCTTGGCCATCAGTCTTCACCGTAGGGCATACGGGCGGTGTCATAGTCAGAGGCCCGCGCAAGGTTTCCGAACCGGGTCGTATCGGCGTCGAAGGCGAGCTTCACCGTCCCGATAGGGCCATGCCGCTGCTTCCCGATGATGACCTCAGCCTCATGCTCTTTGACCGCCATTTCGGATTGCCAGAGCAGGTGTTCGTTCGTGCCTTCCTTGGGTTCGGCGCGGCTTAGGTAGTAGCTCTCGCGATAGACGAACATGACGCAGTCAGCGTCTTGCTCGATGGAGCCCGACTCCCGCAGGTCCGACAGCTGGGGCCGCTTGTCTTCCCGGTTCTCGACTTGGCGCGAGAGTTGGGACAGGGCGATGATCGGCACGTTCAGCTCCTTCGCCAGGGCCTTGAGCGCCCCGGTGATTGCCGAGACCTCTTGGACCCGCCCATTGCCCTTGCCGCCGTCTGTCGTGATCAGTTGGAGGTAGTCAACGATGATCAAGTCTAGGCCGTGCTGGCGCTTGTGGCGCCGGGCGCGGGCGGCGAGCTTGGCGATGTGAAGCCCGCCCGTGGCGTCGATGTGAAGCGGGATCGAGGCGATGAGATCGCGGCATTCCTTGATGCGGCGGAACTGCGACTCGGTGATCTTGCCCTTTCGCATGTCGTCCGACGACACGCCGGACGCATCGGCTAGGATGCGCTGGGCGAGCTGTTCCTTGGACATTTCCAGGGACGGGAACAGGACACGGCCGCCCGCGATGGTCTTACGACCATCCGGCGATTCAGGATCAGGCTCCCAACGGTAGTTCTTGGCGACGTTGAAGGCGATGTTGGTGGCGAGCGCCGTGTTGTGCGTCACGATGTAGTCGTCCGTCACGTAGAGGTGGTCGGGGTGCGAGACTGCGATGCACTGGACCGGCTCAACGCCAGCAGGTTCAACCGATACGATGGTCGGCGCCCGGAACCGCATTTCGCGCTCACAGCGTCGGGCCTTGCGGGTCAACGTCATCAACGCCGCCCGGTCTGGGTGCGAGATGTTGCAGACGAAGGACGGACGGCCCTCCTTCTTCACGCCTCGGTAGCTGAAGGTCGGGTTCTTCAGCGAGATGGTGCATAGGCCGCCGAGACTGCGAACAAGCGCCTGAACGTCTTCGGCCATCTGTTTGCTCGCCAGGGCGATGCGGACGGCTCCGAAGGTCTCGACCCACCCGTCAGTGTCGATGAGCCCTTGGAGCACCGCGAGGCGCGTTTCCCGGCTTCCGGACAGGTAGGCGGCAGGGACGAATTTGTCGTGCGAATGGCGCCCTGCGAGGCCCAGCTTTAGTAGGCCGAAGCGGATGTTGTGTTCCGGAGCGCAATCGTTGGCGACGATGCGATAGTCGTAGTCGCTGCCGGTCTCGTGAACACGATCTGACCCAACGATCTTCTGGACCCGGAACAGGGTAGCGGCGTCAGCCGTGCTGAAGATCGGGCAGGAGCCGGCGAAGTTTCCGTTGCCCAGCAGGGCGCCCAAGAGCCACGGATGGATCGGCAGATCGCCGTCGTCGCCGAAATCGCCAGAAACCATCGGGAGGGAGATGCGGCGTTGATACCGCTCCTTATCCAACAGGGCCGCAATGTCATCGGTCGGGAGTGTGCGGCGACGATCAGGCCACTTCGAACATTCGACCGTCCAGAGGTGTTCTCCGCAAGATAGGGTCGAGCGACCGTCAGAGAGCGTCAGGCGGTAAACCTGGCGCTCGCCCTGGGGGAACACGGCCGTCACTGTCGAGGGCCGTCCGTCCACAGACGCCAAGGCATCGCCTACAGCGAGGCTGCCCATTTCACGCCACGTCCCGTCCGCCAGCAACACCTTGGAGTGCAGCGGCTGCGCTTTACCCATCGAAGGGCGACCGGCCAGGATCAGCAGATCAGAAGGGTGCAGTCCGCCTAACTTCTGGTCGAGGTCGGCTAGGCCGGTTGCGATGCCGGTCAGTTTGCCGTCGTTCAGGTAGGCCGCCTCAATCGCCTCCATGGCCCCGTCTAGGGCGACGGTGAAGGTCTGGACGCCCTCAGAACGCCCTCCGGTCTCAGCAAGCCCGAAAAGCGCCCCCTCGGCCTCTGTGAGCAAGTCCTTGGCGGTCTTGTCCGGGTTGGCGGCCTCTCCGATGATCTCCCCGCCGATCCGCATCAGATCGCGGCGCATCGCCAGATCCATGATGGTGCGGCCGTAGTCGCGGATACCGAAAGCCGGTGGCGCTCGGTCTACCAGATCGGCAAGATACCGCAGCCCGCCGAACTCTTCGAAGGCAGGGTCGGCCTTGAACCGATCCATCAGGATTGTGGGTTCAGCTAGTGCGCCGGCCGCGATGCTGGACTCGATGGCGTCGAAGAGGCGCTGATGGAAAGGCTCATAGAAGTTCGAGCCCTTCAGGCCGTCAGGAAGGCGCTCGAACGCAGCGTTATCGAACATGACGCAGCCCAGCAGGGCTTGTTCCGCTTCGACATTCGACGGCATGGCGCGGGCCGCCTGGGCTTCGTCGCGGGGGTCGGTCATGCCCGCCCCTCCTGATCAAAGAGCGGACCACACTTGATCGCCTCGACGCGCTGGACAGCAGCCTCGGCAAAGCGGTTCAGTTGTTCAGCAGCGGCCGGGTTTTGTTTGGCCCTGGCCTTGGCTTCACGGCGGACTGTGGCGGCGTAGAAGAGTTCGAAGGCGATGAGGTCTTTGCGGTTCATGCCGCACCTTCTTTCGGCGCTGTGTCATTGGCCGCGAACAACGACTCCTGAACCGGCTTGGGCTCGGGCTCGGAGAATAGGCGGGGCTCGACATTGGCCTTGGAGATCCGCTCACACGCGACATCAAACCAGCGCTCCGTCAGCTCAACGCCGATGAACTTCCGGCCCGAGCGAAGGGCCGCAACACCAGTCGTGCCGGAGCCCATGAAAGGATCAAGGACCGTGCCGCCGCGCGCCGTGCTGTTCTCGATGTAGAGCTGGCACAGGCCTACCGGTTTTTCGGTTGGGTGCTCACTCTCGTCCCTTTGGAAAATCGACTGCAGGGCCTTCGAAGAAGGGTCGGCGATCATGAATGCCTTGCCTTGGCGGCCGAACCACACGAACTCGCACGTCTGTTGATACCAACGGTTCGGAAGCGCAGCCCGCTTGTCCCAGGTCAAAAGGCGGTGGAACTTAAAGCCCGCCTCCTCGGCTGCAGCCCAGGCGACAGGAAGATTTCGGTCGTTTGAGAAGACATAGATCTGTGCGTCTGGCGCCAGCGCCTGCGGCATAAGGTTTAGCCATTCCGACCAGTCTATGTCGCATTCGACGATTGAGCCCTTGTTATCGTAGGAGTCCTTGATCCAGCCGCCGAAGCCGCCTTCAAGGTCGCCAAACCCGCCAGAAGTCACTTTGTAGGGCGGGTCTGTGATCAGGACATCAGATCGCGGCAGGGTCGGCATGACCTCGCGGCAATCGCCCATGTATAGCGTGGCGTCGCCAATGATCTCGATGCGGCTCATTCCCCCGCCCCCCGATCATTGTCCGCCTGGGTCAGCTTTGCGAACGCCTGTTCAGCCGCCGCCCTGCGAATAGGCCCGGTGTAGATCGAGACCTTGGCGAAGCGTCCAAAGGTGGAGGCCGCCCCTTCAGGGTCGAGATTGGCGCACAGGGCGTCTTTGACGGCCAGCAGGACGCCTTCACAGTGCAGGACCACATCATCGGTCCCGGCCTGTGCGATGGCCTTCTGTGCGGCTAGTTTCGCGTCTGCCGTGATCTTGGCTTCCCTGGCCTTTTGGGCCTCGGTCTTCCTGCCCTTGTCGATCTTGGCGATGACGGTTTCGGAGAAGTCTCTGCGGAGCGGTTTCATGCCGCCGCCTCCATGCGCTTTGAGATGCGGGCAAGGGCCTTCTCGACCTTCGCGCGAACCTCGGGGTCTTGCTCTATCCGACGCTGAACGGCCCGGACGCCGTGGATAATTGTCGTGTGGTCTCGGAGCCCGAAAATCCGCCCGATCATCGGGTAGCTCATGTCGGGCCGCATGGTCCGCACGGCGTACATGGCGGCTTGGCGGGGACGAGAAATGCGCCACTTATGGGTCGCCTTGCTCATGTCCACCATCGTCAGGTCGAACTCTTCCGCGACGACCTTGATTATCTCTCTTGCAGTGATCATGCGGCCCTCTCGGGTTGGAAGTTGATGGGGTCTAGCGGGCCGGTGACGGCCATAAGGCTGACGTGAGCCTTCGCGGGCTTGATCGGGTCAGGTCCGGTCCAGTCTAGGATCAGGCGGTCACAGAGGCTGTCGTCCTCAACGACGCCCTTGGACACCAGCAGATCGGACACGGCCTTTTCATAGTTTGCACAGTCGCGGGCGCGGCGGTCGGGCCGGTCGAACCGGATCATCAGGGCGTAGTGACCTTTGACCGTTTCGTTGGGGACGGAGGCACCGGCCTCGACCCTCCACGCCTTGTACGGCTTGGAAGCCCAGCGACGTTTCCCGTCACCAGGAAACAGTCCGTTGACGGAAGGCGGGAAGGGCAGGACGAAACTGATCACCGCGCCGCCCTCCATTTGCATTCGGCGCGAAGCAGATCGGTTTGAGCCTTGCACAGACGCTCTTGGGCGTAGTGCTGGGCTCGGGTGTCGCCCCGGACTTTTGCCCGACGAAGCGCGTCCTTGGCGTCAGAGACGGCGGCTAGGTCTTGGATGAGGGCCTTTTGGGTCCGCCGCTCACGGATCGGCCGGGTAACGGCTTGGAAGACGCGGTCAGCCCTGTCGAAGACGTAGCCGATCATTTCGGAGCATCCTTGGGTTGGGCGAACTTGATCAGGACCGGGGCAAGCTCCTCGACTTGTTCCGGCGTTAGTTCGCGCCATTTGATCGTTTCAACGGCGCTCAACAGCGCCTGTTTTCGCGCGTAATTGTTGATGTCGGTTCGGTGTTGGTCGGTCGCCGGGATGATGTAGTCGCGGTGATATCTGGTCCCGCCGATCTCGCGACCTGACTTGTCAAAAGTCGTTGACCCGATGACGGCCCGCCCCGATGGCGTTACGCGGTCGATGACTAAGATACGCCCTGGGTTTCCGGCCCACCCGCGATAGGCGGGGAGAAAAACCTCTTGACCGGCGGTCCATTCATAATCAGCCATCACGCCCCCCGCTTCAGGCTGGTGACGTTGGTCGAGACCAGTCGCTGTTTGATGTGGGCGCCCGCGTCCGCCAGACGGTCGGCGAGGGGCAGAAGCTCCCGGCGCTCGTTCTCAGTCAGTTCGTCGTCGTCCAGGGCTTCGTTCAGGCCGTTGGTCAGGGCGGCGAGGATCGACAGGGCGTTGCCTGCGATCTTTCGGGGATCGGAACCGTCGCTGGACTTGCCGACGCCTTGACCCATCAGGGCGGAGAAGTCGTTTCGGTTGAGCCTTTGCTCCAGCATCAGGGCTCGCCAGAACGGCAGTTGCTCTCTCGGATGCTCCAGGCTTCCGTAGTGGCTCCACCGGCCTTCAGAGACCCCGGCGGCCTTGGCGGCGACCTTCGCCCCCTTGTCCTCAGCGATCTTCTGAACCGTGATTTTCACGAGTTCGCGCGCTGCGTCTTCGTTCAGGTCGGGCACGAAATGTTCCTCGGCTGAGTTTTGCTGACCGGCTAGGGGAAACCCCGTACCGTCACGCTGCGGGTTGAGTGGTGTCGGGAGTGGCGTTGTGTTCAGAGTCAGGGGTGTGCGGATATGGATGGGGGACACCCCAAAAGGCTCCGCAGATCAGGCGGGGGCCGGGCATCCGCTCCGCGAGATCACGGATCTTTGCGGCCTCGCGCTGGGCTGTGATGACGCCCCGGAGGATGGGGCGGTGCGCCTCCAGCGACGCGGCCAGAAACGCCAGAGAGTCCAACACCTCCGCTTGGCGACCGTCGGCGGCCATTTGCTGGAGCGCGATGACCGTTCCATAGGCGGCGTCGGCGACGCAGAGGGTTTCCAGAACCAGGGAAGGGGGACGCTGTGACATCAGCATCCCTCGCTAACCGGAGCATCGACGGGCGCCCGTTTCGGCTCTTCAAAGTCGGTCGCGGTTTCAAGCCATGCGGACAGGTCGCGGCGGCGCTGGACCTTGCGGAAGGCGCGCGCTGCAAACCACGTCTTGCCCCAACCGTTGATCCGCAACCATGCGGTTTCCCCGTATTCGGGGAAGGTCTCGCTCGTTCCGAACGTCACGTCCGCCACGGTGAGAACCTGATCTCCGAAAGGAGAGGTGGCACAAACCCTGCGAGCCCAGAACATCCATTTCGGAGCGCGCGTGATCTTGATCTTCGCGATGCACACCACCTCATCGCCCGGCTTAAAATCGCAGTAGGTCATCACGCCGCCTCGCTGGATTGGGTGTCGTCGTTTGCGGGGGGGGCGGCAATTCGCCGATCCACCGCATGAGAAACCTTTCGCAGAGTACCGACACGAGGCTCCACGCCGCCTTCGCGCCACCGCCACCAGGTGGATTGAGCCACACCTACCTCCGCGAGGATGGACGCCATGGTGAGCCCAGCGCTCTTAGCGCGTTGCTCGACTTCGATAACTTCGGGGGCGGGTTTCGACATGCCGCGCAGAATGTGCAGGAATGCACGGTAAGTCAATGCCGAAATGCACAACTAATTGGCCGTGCGCTTGTGCACAATCAAAGCATGAAGGACACGACCGAAGACGCGCGCGCTTTTCTCAAAAGGGCCTTGGAGGCATCCGGGCTGAAGCCCTTTGCTCTGGCTAAGAAAGCCGGCGTCGCGCCGACAACCATTACGCGCCCGCTGAACGATCCAGACTTCAAGTTCACGCCGAAGGCTGCGACATTGCGCAAGATTGCGGCGGCGGCCGGGCTTGATATGCCGGAAGGCTTAGCGACCGCCCCGGCGTTGGCGGCTTCGATTGAAGACCTTCCCATGATCGGGCCGATTCAGGCCGGGAAGTGGGCGGAGATCGATGAAACGATCCAAGATGAGCCGGTGTTCTTTTCGGTGATTGCAGACCGACGGTACCCCCACGCCAGGCAATGGCTTCGAGAGGTGAGGGGAGACAGCATGAACGCGCGCGGAATCATGCCCGGGCACCTGGCTCACATCGTCGATGTCACAGACGCAGGGATCAACCTGAATACAGGCATGATAGTCGAGGTAACGCGGCTGCGCGACGGCGGCGCCCTCAGGGAGATAACGCTCAAGGAGGTGGAGATTGGTCCCGATGGGATCAAGCTTTGGCCTAGATCCACCAACCCGCGCTGGTCCGATCCTGTTGTGCTGGATGATGGGACCGACGGAGATATTGAGGTCCAGGTCACAGGGCTGCTTCTACAGGCCGTGCAGCGATTTTTGTGAGCCGGGCCTCGGCCCACTCGCCACGCTACGTGGCAAGTCGATGCTGGACGACCTCGGAGCGGCAGCCCTCACTTTTGAGGGCACGTACCGGGACAGCCCCCAAAAGTGGGGGCCGTCCCTAACCCGATCACGGGCTTCCGGTGCCTACAACCTCACCGATCCACGCCCCTGCTTTATCCCACAGGCTGGCTGAAGCGATCGGGCAACCCTTCGTTCTCTGCGCTTCCTCGATTCCGGTAATTCGCGAACGGATGGCGCGGTCTGCGTCAGACTTTGCCATTGCGTTCCCAATCCCGTAGTCACCTAGAAAGCCAGCAACGGTGCGCCAGTCGAAATCTGCCGTTTCGGCGATCTGGTTCTGAATCTGCTTTGACCGGATCATTTCAAGTCGAAGCATTTCGCAGCTCATAGCCTCTGCTTCAGCCGCCGACCATTGTGTAGCGATCGGATAGCGCTTTGTCGCACACGCTGCCGCCAATACCGCGACAGCCCCAATCGCCACGATGTTTACCGTCTTCCTCACGAAGCCTCCCCCTAGATTTGTTACCGCCACCACCCAACAAGGAAGTTGGCGGCCCGGCCCCTCGCGGGAAAGCTGGGTAGGCTACCGGGCCGCCGCGTTCCATTGAGGGGAACTCGCCAGCGGTAGCATAAACTACAACCGGCAAAACTGTGCATTTGTGCATTGACAGTGGACGTGCAGGAATGCACAGTGCCTCCATCAACGGAGGCAATCATGTCGCTCAAGACCGACCGAGTAACCCGTCAGACCGCGCTGGAAACCGCCCGCGCCCTGATCGGCACGACCTACGCCAGCACCCAAGACGCTGAGACCTCTTTCAACGGCTGGACGCTGATCGCCCGCTGCTTCGGCGGCAAGGCTTTGACCTTCGCCCCCGGCTGGGGTCCGCGCGAACGCTCCATCGCCCTGAACACCTTCCTGGGTCGCGGCATGGCCCCGATCACCTTGGCGCAGGCCAAGCCCGGCGACGTTCTGGTCTTCAACATGGGCCGCGACGGTTTCCATGCCGCCGTCCTGTCCGACATCACCGGCCCCGAACCCAAGATGATCTCCTGCCAACACGGCCGGGCCGTCTCGGAAAGCTGGGTCGGCAAGTTCTGGACGGACAAGCTGGTCGGCGTGTTCACGACGGCTCCGCGCGCATCGACCGCTAACGACAACATCACCAACAAGGAAGCCGCCTGATGAGCATCGCCTATACCATCGATACGTTCGCCGCTATGCTTGATGCGCGCGGCGTCGGTTACAAGCGCGACGGAGAGTCGTTTGTCTTCAAGGGCTCCCTCTACCTCAGCAGCCTGACGACCTTGCCCGAAGGCGTGTCCCTTTCGGCGGGCGGCTCCCTCCACCTCCGCAGCCTGACGACCTTGCCCGAAGGCGTGTCCCTGTCGGCGGGCGGCTCCCTCGACCTCCGCAGCCTGACGACCTTGCCCGAAGGCGTGTCCCTGTCGGCGGGCGGCTCCCTCTACCTCCGCAGCCTGACGACCTTGCCCGAAGGCGTGTCCCTGTCGGCGGGCGGCTCCCTCGACCTCCGCAGCCTGACGACCTTGCCCGAAGGCGTGTCCCTGTCGGCGGGCGGCTACCTCGAGCTCCGCAGCCTGACGACCTTGCCCGAAGGCGTGTCCCTGTCGGCGGGCGGCTCCCTCGACCTCAGCAGCCTGACGAGCGAAGAACAAACCTACCAGGGCAGATCTATTCGTCTGCGCTGCATCGACGGCTATACCATGCGCCTGATTTCCAGGCGTACAGTCGGGTCCGTTGCCCTGTGGAGTGCTCAATATTTCAAGGGCAATCTTGAGTCCGACCCGCGTTGCTTCGTGGCTCAAGACGGCGACACATACGCGCACGGCAAAACGACGGACGAAGCTCTGCGTGATCTGCGGTTCAAGGTCGCGCAGCGTGATTTCGACGTTGACGATTTGGTCGAAACGATCAAGCAGCGCGGCACGGTTGAGTTCAACGACTACCGCCTTCTGACCGGTGCATGTGCTGAAGGGACACGGGCTCATCTTTTGATGCACGGGGTTGATCCCGACGTGACGACCTCGCTTCCGCTGGCGAAGGCCCTTGAGATCAGCCGGTCTGGATATGGTGGAGACGTGTTTGCCCGCTTGATCGGGGAGGCGGCCTGACCATGGAACGCCTCGACACCGTAATCGGCCGGGTTCTGACCCGCGCCTCCGGCAATATCGACATGGCGGACGTTCCGCCCTGCCGCATCGTTTCCTTCGTCGCTGAGGGCGACCGCATACTGTGGCGCCATAACCGACGCTGGCTGACGATCAAGGAAGCCCGTGATCTGGTCCCCCAGGTTTCCGACCTCGCCGTCAGGGCCAAAGACCCGTTGGGCGTCACGATCTACGAGGCCCAGCTTCTCGATCTGGTCCGGGCGATCCGTGCGGCTGAAGGGTTTGTCCCGACGCCCCCGGCGAACATGGCGAGGGCTGCTTAAGATGGCCTACGAATACGTCAAGCGGGCCTATGGGGTGAACCCTGTGCCTGGAGCCCGTGTCCAGCACACCGAGACGAAGAAGTTCGGCACGATTGCCCGTGTTCGGACGGACGACAACTATGTCCACGTCCGGTTTGATGGTCAGGGCTTCCACCTGCCGTGCCATCCGAAGGCATTGGATTACGATCCGGTCGAGGTCTCGCAATGACCGACGCCCGCTTTGAATCCGCCCGCGCGACCAATCAAGCGCATGGCCGGGGCTGGGATTTCACCCCCGTCAAACCCCGCCGCTACCCCGTCAACCTGATCCGTGTCTCGGCTGTCCTGCTGGTCGGGGTCGCTGTCTTCGCGGTGCTTTGGTCGCTGTGATCGCCCTTCAACTTCTCGCGGCGGCCATCGGGCTGCTGGCGATCTTCTCCATTCCATTGAGGCGCAAGCCATGACCCTTCAGAACCCCCTTCCCATGCCCGCCAGCGGCAAGATCAGCGAGCCGGGCTGCTATGCCATCCCGATTGATCTCTACCACTCTGACCTCTGTGTCAGCCCGTCTGTGTCGTCCTCTGGCCTTCGGACGATCTGGGCCGAAAGCCCGGCGCATTTCTGGTCGCGGTCGCCGCTGAACCCGAAGCGCGTTCCCCAGCCTGAAAACCCGGCGTTCTCACTCGGTCGTCTCGCTCACAAGCTTCTGCTTGAGGGGCGGGAAGGGCTGGAAAAGGACTTCGCTATCCGGCCCGACGAATGGTCCGATTGGCGCACGAAGGCCGCCCAGGTCTGGCGAGACGTACAGATCCTTGCCGGTCGTACCGTCATCACCCCGGCCGACCTGGAAGCCGTGACCGGCATGGCCGAAAGCCTGGGTCGTCACCCTCTGGTCAAGGCGGGCATCCTCGACGGTCACGTTGAGCGGTCACTGATCTGGAAGGACGAAGAGACCGGCATCTGGCTCAAGTCCCGGCCCGACGTGATTCCGAACGGCTCCGGCGACTATGCAGACCTGAAGACGACCGTGAGCGTCTCCACGCGGTCGCTGGAGAAGTCCCTGGCCGATTACGATTACGCAGTCCAAGGGGCAATCGTCGGCATGGCGTCTGAGGCCGTTCTCGGCATTCCGATGCAATCATTCTCCCTGGTCTGGGTTGAGAAGACGGCGCCGTGGTGCGTCCGCGTCACCACCCTGACCCCCGCCGATTTGGAGCGCGGTCGGCTTCAGGTCCGCTCCGCTCTCCGCACCATGGCCCGCTGTCTGGAAACTGGCGAATGGCCCGGCCCCGGCGGTGATCGCCGCGATGCTGAGTACCTGGCCCTGCCTCCCTACGCCGCCAAGCGAATTGACGACGAACTGGAACTCCAGGCCGCCGAAGCCAACGACAACCGCCGCAACAAGGAAGCCGCCTGATGAACGCCGCCACCACCACCACGCCCCGTCCGCAGATCATGGCCGGGGGTCAGGTCGCCGCCTTGGTCCCGCAATCGCTGGACGAAGCCTTCCGCGTCGCCCAAGCCATTGCGGCCTCGGGTCTGGCGCCGCGCGGCCTCGATAAGCCGGAACAAGTCATGGTCGCGATCATGGCCGGCGCTGAGTTGGGCCTCGCGCCTTTCCAGGCCCTGCAATCCTTTGCCATCGTCAATAACCGCCCGACTCTTTGGGGTGATGGCCTCATGGCGGTCGCCCGAGCCCGAGGCATCAAGGCGCGCGAATGGCTGGACGGTGAAGGCGACGCCGCCGTGGCGCACTGCGAAGTCACCCGGCCCGATACCGGCGAGACCATCGCTCGGTCGTTCTCCGTCTCTGACGCCAAGAAGGCGGGCCTCTGGAATAAGCAGGGGCCGTGGCAACAGTACCCGAAGCGGATGCTCCAGATGCGCGCCCGCGCCTGGGCCTTGCGCGACGGGTGCGCCGACATGCTTCGCGGCTTCCAAGTCCGTGAAGAGGTCGAGGACTTCCAGACCGTCACGGCACGTCAGGTGCCGACCGACGGCCCCGGCCTCGCCGCCCGCCTTGCCGCGCCTGAGGCCGACGCCCCGCGCGAAGGATTCAACACCGTCCACGGCTCCACGCTGGGCGAAGACGATATTCCAGATTTCGAAGCCGCCGAGAGACCGGCTTCGGAACAGCCCGCGTCCGATGGTTTCCCCAAACCGCGTACGGACGCGGGCGACGATTTCCCTGGTGATGCCCCTCCGTTGACCAGGGAAGAGACGGCCGAACCCGCTGAGGCGAATGGCGCCAATGAAGGAACGGGTTCGGCCGTCGATGTCTCGGACGGGGTTGAGCGGTTCATCGCCGATCTGGCGTTCAAGTCTCTGGCTGAACTGAAGACCATCGAAGCCAGCAAGAACTACAAGGCCCGCATCGAGCTTCTGAAGGTCACGGCGCCGGATCAGGCCGCACGGGTCGAGAAGGCCATGCGGGACGAGATGGAGAGCTTCGGATGAAGCCCGACGTGAGTCTCATCCCGGCGCCAGACCGTTCCGTCGAGGTCCGCAAGGCCATCCCTCGCGCCTGGAAGAACGAGGCCCTGATGCGCTCGGGCGGGACATGCGCCTATCCCGGCTGTGAGGTCAGGACCGGGCTGGAGTTCGACCACATGCTGGCCCTTGGTCTGGGTGGGAAACACGCCGCAGAGAACATCGAACCTCTCTGCGTCCCCCACCACCTGATCAAGACGAAGCGCGACGTGAAGATGATCGCGCGCTCGAAACGTCTTGCCGGCGAAACCTGCCAGGGCGAACCGGCCCGCAAACTCCAAGGCCGAGGCTTCGGCTCCGTCTCTCGCGGCTTCGACGGGAAAGTGAAGCTCACGAAGAAGGCTATGCGCCAACGCGCGGCTAACGACCCCCAGCAAGAGGAAGCCTGAGCCATGGAAGAGAGCAAGCATACGGCTGCTGATCGGGTTGAGGCCATCACATCGCTGATCGTCGGGAACTGGGCGGTCATGAATGACGCAGGGGCGGGGTTTGATCCTCGTTTTGAGGCGAAGGAGATTGTTGCGGTCACGGAGAAGACCGTTACGGTTCAATCGACATGGCGTCGCGCTCACCGCCAAAGCAAGGACAATGTTTGCTGGGCGGGCTCCTATGACGACGCCGCGCGCCTTGTCGAGCGCCTGAACTCTTCCGTTGGCCTGATGAAGGACGAAGTGCGTCGGTCGAAAGAGCGCATGGCCGCCCGCAACGCCGATCTGATCGCCCGCGCATCCAACCCTAAAGGTGAAGCATGATCGCCGCCTTGTACGTGGAAACGGGCGGGGCGTACTACAATCTGCTTGGCGTCGACCCGTGGGATGAAGAGCGCGACGCCCGCCTGTATGACGGGCCGCACCCGGTTGTCGCGCACCCGCCCTGTCCACGCTGGGGCAAGATGTGGTTCGGACAGCCGCTGACGGTCAAGACGACAGGCCGACGCAAAAACAAGGGCGCGGACGCCGGTTGCTTTGGGGCCGCGCTCACGGCGGTTCGGAACTTCGGCGGCGTCCTTGAGCATCCATGCGGTTCTCACGCATGGGCTTGGTTTGGCCTTCAGTCACCGCCACGCGCGGGAGGCTGGATCAAGGCCGACGACTTCGACGGCTGGACGTGCTGCGTCGAACAGGGCCGATACGGTCACTACGCCCGCAAGCCGACCTGGCTCTATGCCTGCAAGACCGATCTTCCCGAACTGGAATGGGGAGAGAGCGAGCCGCGATACGACCCGGCGGTGATCGAGCGCATGGGCCTGAAACGCGCCAAGCGCCTAGGCGAGGTCGGAGCCCGAGGCGGCGGCACGGACAGCAGCCCCCGCATCCACACCCCCGCCCCCTTCCGTGATTTGCTGATCGGCATGGCCCGTTCGGTCAATCGCGATGACCTTCCGCTTTTCGGAGAAGCAGCATGACCCGCACCCCCACACCCGGCCCGCTGTCGGCGTCTCGTGTCGGCACCAACTCTGGCCACGGACACGCATGGAAGCGACCGGACGGCATGAAGGCGCGCTGTGGCGGACCCGGCCAGTGCGCCGAATGTTCGAAAGACGCCGCCCTCGTTGCCGATGTCGTTTTCGCGGGCAAGCAAAGCCTCGCCCCCACCGCTCCGGTCGGCGCGAGCGGCCAAGACGATGACCTGAAACTGATCATCGCGCACACGATCATTGAGGACTTGCGCGCTCAGCATCCCGGCATCGAGCAGATCGACAACGAGCGCGGGGACATATGGATTCCAGGTGGATCGACGCCGCAATCGTCCGGATGTGTCGTGGACATCCATTCGGTCGCGCAGTCTGTCGAGCAGCAAGTTATTGCTGCACTTCGGCCTGGACACACAGATTTGATGGTCAGCCCCGAAAGCATCGACGAATTCTTGGAGGCTAACCCGCCTCCGGTCGAAGCGAGCGGGTCGGAGCGGGAGGACATAAAGCGCTGGCAGGCTGACCAGAGCGAGTTCTTCCAGTCGAACGTATTGGAGATCGTCACGGAATACGCGACGTGGCGCGACCGGCAAGAAGCCCGCCCCCAACCGAGCGGAGAGACGCGGGAGGCGCTAGACCGGCTGAAGATGGCGGCCCACGTCTATGAAGACGACGAAATGGCCGCCGACTGCGCGACGCTGGAAGCCCTCCTATCCGCCCGCCCCCTCGCCTTGGGAGGCCAGCAGGGGGTTCAAGAGCGCTGTCAGCGATGCGGCGGCGAAGTCCAAGGATGGCTCTGCCAGTCCTGCCCTGCTGAGTTCAGGGAGAACGACGACGGTCATCTGGTCTTTGACGAGGACACCACCCCCGCCCGAGCCGAGGCCCAGGACGAAGGGGCGGCGGGGGAGCCTGTTGTCCAGTGGTTCAAACCGTCTGAACGGACGCCTGAAAGCGGCAAGAAGTTTGTCGCTTTGCATCAAGACGGTTCCGGCGCTTGGCTGGGATTCATGCACGACGGCGGCATCATTGATGCAGACGGCGACGACTATTCGCAAACGCTGAAGGGCGTTGCCTACTGGGCGTACTTGCCGACTGGGTTCGAGTTCTGCTGCGAGGGCTATCCAGAAGACCCGATCACGCTCCCCGGCCATGTCTGTCCGCCCCTCAACCGAGCCCACCCATCTCCGCCGCCCGCCGCACAGGATGACCGGCTGCGGAAGGCGGTGGAGGCGTTGGAAGAGGCTCTTCCTGCCATGGAATGGGCCGAGGCGCATGTCAGCGGTCTCACGAAATACGATGATCCTCAGCAGGTGGTGAACTGCCTTGAGAAGCACGAGGATGCGCGTGATGCTGTTCGGTCAGCCCTCGCCGCCCTGAAATCGGAGGCCGCAAAGTGAGCGTGACCGATAAAGCAAACACGGCTGGGCTGGAGGTGGTGGCTTGGCGGTTCAAGTCACGAGACGGCTTCGGAAGCTGGTCCTTCGAACGTTCCGACCCATCATATCTCAATCCGGACGCCTATGTGACCGAACCCCTCGTAACCGCCGCATCCGCTGAAGCGAGGATAGCTGAGCTGGAGGCTCGCATTGCCGAGCTAGAAGCCGAGAGAGATCAGATCGCAGGCGAAAGCATCTGGTGGAGGGCCGTAATTGGCGACGGGGAATATGCGCCATCGGGCGAAGTGCCGTCGATCAAACACCTTCATCCGGCGACGGTGAAGCCGATCTATGAGGCCCACAAAGGAACCGCCGTAGCAGACGTGATCGCGGGCCTGATCTTCAGCCGAGCCATCACTGAGAACCGCGAACAGTTCCTTGTCGGTTGCGCCAACGGTCGAGCCCAAGCAGCAGAGGCCCGAGCGGATCGGCTGGCGAGGGTCGTGGTTGATCTGAAGAAGGCCTTCGGCGACCCGATGACACGCCGCGCGCTTGGCGGCCACAGCGAGACCCAGCAAGCCGCAATCCTGGCAGCGAGCGCCGCCCTACAGCAGGAGGGGTGAGGATGGCTGATCCCGGAATCGCCGTGTCAATCCCTGACAGTTGGGGTCTTGGCCTTATGGCATTGATCGCCGTCATCGTGATCTGCCGAACAATCATCAAGCTAAAGGACAGAGATCTATGACCAACCCCGATACCCTGCGCCTGGTGCCTGTGGAGCCGACACCGGAAATGTTGGAGGCGGCTAAAGACGACCGACTAAGCCAACCTGCCGGGACCCCTCCGGGATCTGCCATGCGCCGCATGTATAAAGCCATGCTGTCAGCCGCCCCCGCATCGCCGCTGGGGGAGGTCCGAAAGCTGGCCGATGAACTTGTACAGATCCTCGCGCCCGATCAGGGGGAGTCCTGCACAGAGGCATTCGGTCTTGCTGTGAGACTTCAAGCCGCGCTCCCCGCCGCCCCTACAGGTGAAGCGAAATGACCGACCATATTGTTGAGGCCAACAAAAAGGTCATCGACCTAGACGCGCTGGAGAAGCTGGCAGATGAGGCGAGCAAGGCGCGCGGACTGTGGGACGAGGTCTATTGCACGAACAAGTTCCACGACTACGCGACGCCAGCCACCATCAAAGCCCTGATCGCTGAACTGCGGGAGGCGAGGGGGTTGCTGTCGGAAAGCGCCGACCTGACCGGCCTATGTACGACGCCCGACCGCTTCAGCGAGTGCGGGACCGGCGAAGTCTTTCTTTGCATGACGGCCCACAATGCCAAGGCCCGCGCCTTCCTCGCCCGCAATGGGAAGGGAGAGGGGGGATGACGCAGAAGCCATCCGTCAGCAAGACGATCCGCAGCCTGAAAAAGCTGGGCCTGACGATCACCGGCGTTGAAATGGCGCCCGATGGCGGGTTCCGGGTCTTGACCTCCAACGACAACACGGGCGCAGATGCGTCAGAACAAGCCTGGGACAGGTATCGTGCGCGCAAGGCTGACCGGACTTCACAAGGCGACGAAGCGGCTTAGCGGGGGCCGCGTCGCCATCTACGCCTATGCCTTCCGGGGCGGCCCCCTGGTCGCCCGCGTTGAAGCCGGAAGCCTTGTCGCAGCCAATCGCCTCATGGAGCTGGAGCTGGGTCGAAGCGGTACGGCCGCGAAGATCGAAGAGGCCCGCGCCCCGATCCGCAGGACTGACGACAAACGCTTCGTCAAGGGCCTGATCTACGCCTTCAAGGCCTCCCCAGAATGGGCGAAGATAAGCCGAAGCAGTCAGGTCGAGTACACCCGATACCTCAAGGCGTTCGATGCCGAGTTCGGGGATCTGCCCGTCAACGCCTTTGCAAGCGAGCGGGCCAAGACCGAACTTCTGGAGTGGCGCGACCAATGGGCAGACCGCCCCCGCGCCGCCGACTACGCCATTCAGACCGTTGGGCGCCTGTTCAAATGGGCGCGGGGCCGAGGGCTCGCCAGCGCCAGGCCGACCGATGATGTTGAGCGTCTTCACGAGGCTGACCGATCGGACGTGATCTGGTCTGACGAAGACATAGCCGCCATCGTCGCCAAGGCATCCAGGGAAGTCGGCTGGGCTGTCCAGTTGGCTGCAGAGACCGGCCTTCGGATGGGCGACCTTCTGGAGCTTCCACGATCCGCGCTCACGGCCCAGGCCATCGTCTGGAAGACCAGCAAGCGCAAGCGTCAGGTCGTCGTGCCGCTGACGCCCCACGCCAAGGCGCTGATCAAGGCCATGCCGGTTCGGGCTCTCACGGTGCTGACCAATAGCCGGGGCGAACCCTGGACCCCCAGCGGCTTCAAGACGATGTTTGCAAAGGCCAAGGCCGAAGCGGGAATCAGGGGTCTCCGCTTCCACGATCTCCGGGGGACCGCTGCCACCCGCCTGTTCATCGCGGGCTCTCCGAAGCGCGATATCGCGACCATCATGGGTTGGTCGGAGGCTGCTGTTGACGCCCTGCTGACGAAATATGTCTCAGCCGATGCCGTGGCCCTTGACCTGCTCTCGCGAATGAACCAGAAACGCGCCGCACAAACCGAGTGACAAACCGACTATACAGTCGAAGTCATAAGTTGTTGTTTGTGTTGTGTGCGTCCTTAGCTCAGTTGGTTAGAGCATCTGACTTTTAATCAGAGGGTCCTCGGTTCGAGCCCGAGAGGACGTACCATTTCTCCCTTCGGAGGAGCCTCCCCATGTCCCAGCCCGTCTTCTTCGCCGTCGAAACCGGCGGGACCAAGATCGTGTGGCGGGTCGAGGATGCGGCCGGGGCGGTGCTGGATCAGGGACGGTTTGCGAGTGGCGCGCCCGAGGCGGCGGTCGAGGCCCTGATCGCCGCGACGGGCGACAGGGCGGTCGCGGGACTGGGCGTGGCCAGTTTTGGCCCCCTGGTCGTCGATCCGGCCTCGCAGGATCGCGGCCTGATGCTGGCGACGCCCAAGCCGGGCTGGACCGGGTTCAATCTGGCGAAGACCCTGGCGGAGCGGCTGAACACCCCTTTCGTCGTGGACACCGAC
>Ga0187844_10000200_pt1 | contig 45651 bp, 44 predicted proteins | sample SpaLakP09_SKY_50_FD_134517 | JGI IMG/M metagenome (GOLD analysis project Ga0187844, IMG submission 134517) | Oligotrophic lake water microbial communities from Sparkling Lake, Wisconsin, USA - SP09_SKY_50 | ecosystem: Environmental > Aquatic > Freshwater > Lake | place: USA: Sparkling Lake...
GCCTCGAGCCAGAGCGGACCATTTGTTGGCCGCCGCAGGGTGAAATTTGTCCCCCTTGTCTAGCGCCGCCAGAAAAGCCGAGGTGTCGATAAAGACAGCCTTCACCAACGGGCGCCCAGGTGCTCATCGTGTTTGTGAGCCAGATTGTTGAGACCGCTCGCGAATTTACCCAACGAGTTCAAGGCACGAGCCCATTTCTGATCGCACTCTTGCGATTCGATCGTCTGATCGAGGGATCTGCGGACAATTTCCGATATGCTCTTTCCAGTCTCCTTGGATTTTGTTTTTAGGGCTTCATACGTCTTTTGTTCAAACTGAATCTGGGTACGGATCATGATGGCAATATATAGCAGTTATGCCATCAGTCAATTCGATTAAAGTTTGCCTTCTTTCATTTTTTATTGAAAGAGCAGGATAATTATGCAAAATCAGAGAATTCCATGATCGCTATCAAGCATTTGAATCCCCATTTGCTTATTTCAAAAAATATTGAAACAAGTCCGATGGAAAGTTCTGTGATGGATCTGTGTGTTCGACTCTGTTCCTTGTTGGGGTTGCCAAAATCGGTCGGCCTTATTTACGGTGCTGTCTTTGTTTCACCAAAACCGATCGAGGCCGGACAAATCTGTAAAAAGCTGAAGATTAGCCGGGGTTCTACCAGCCAAGGCCTCCGTTTTCTTAAAGAGTTGGGGGCAATACGTTCTTCGGGTCTAAGCGGCAATCGGGCTGAACACTTTGAGGCCGAGGAGCACCTGCGACTTGCCTTGGAAAACTTTATTCTAAAGAAAATATCACCTGCTCTTAAAGAAATCGGCCAGGAGATCGAAAAACTGGAAAAAATAACTCCGGAATTAGATCAGCATGTTTTGGCAGAGAAGCTTGATGCCCTCAAAAGGTGGCACAAACACGGAAAGCTTCTATTACCGATTGTAACCGGATTTTTGAGGACCATGCCGCTACTGACAAGTATGAAGTAGCGGTCGGGTCCAGCGATCCCACGGGATGCTGAGACAACACAGAATAGGGCAGGGAAAGATTGGTTTTGGGATCGCGAAAGCGGGCCCAATCGACCAAGGGCGGCAGCTTATTGTTAGTTTGAGTTTCTAAGTTAAAAATGAAGTTGGACGCGTCAGCCGATAATTAGCTTAACAAATAATGCCCAAACTAAATCATCACTACGAAGTTCTGAAAAAAAAATTGCAAAAAAGACCGAGAACTTGGCTGGTCACAGGCTGTGCGGGCTTCATCGGGTCGCATCTAGTCGAAAATCTTTTAAAGCTAAATCAGAGGGTGGTCGGCCTAGACAACTTTTCGACCGGAAAACAAAATAATCTAACCACTGTAAAAAATTTAGTGGGTCCGGTGGCCTGGAGGCGTTTCCGCTGCATCCGTGGGGATATCACAGAATTGTCTGATTGTTATAAGGCTCTCGCCCTCCGGCCTCCGCCACCTGTCCTCCGTCGTCAAAGATTGAAAAAGGCCCGATCGAAGACCAAAGTTGACATTATTCTCCACCAAGCCGGTTTGGGCAGCGTGCCCCGCTCCATCGCCGACCCTTTGGCCACCCATGCCAACAATGTAACGGGCACTCTGAATCTACTGGTGGCTACGCGCGATGCCGGGATAAGGCGTTTTATCTACGCTGCCTCAAGCTCGACCTATGGAGATAGTCGCCGGCTACCCAAGTTGGAGAATGAAATAGGTGACGCATTATCCCCTTACGCGGTTTCGAAGCATGCGGATGAGCTTTACGCTAGAGTTTTTGGAAGGTGCTATGGGATGGAAACGATCGGCCTGCGTTACTTTAATGTTTTTGGGCCGCGACAGGACCCCCAGGGAGCTTATGCAGCCGTGATCCCGCGGTGGATCGGAGAAATTCTGAAAAAGAAAAGGAATGTGATTTACGGGGATGGACGCAACAGTCGGGATTTCTGTTATGTGGACAACGTTGTTCAGGCCAACCTTTTGGCCGGCACGGCATTAAAACAGCAATCTTTAAATGAGGTGTACAATGTAGCCTGCGGGGAGGCGACCACCCTAAGGCAGCTTCATGCGGGGATTCGCGGCGCCTTTCAAAAAAGCTCTCCAGGCCGATCGGTCTCCTTGCCGATTTATCGGCCGTTCCGGGCGGGGGATGTTTGGCACTCTTTGGCCAGCATTGGCAAAGCTCGGCGCCTTTTGGGTTATCGGCCGACTGATTTAATTCGAGAGGGAATCCTTAAAACGGTTGAATCCTACGTAAAATGAGCGCCGTAAAATTTGACCTCGCGATTGTTGGGCTGGGATATGTCGGCCTTCCGCTTGGTTTGCAATTCGCGAAGTCGGGTTCTCGGGTTCTGGGGTTGGATGTGGATGAGGCCAAGGTTCGGGAAATATCGGCTGGTCGTAGTTATATTCGGCATATACCTGCGGGGGATGTTGCGGCCCAAGTCCAGGCGGGCCGGTTTTCAGCTTCGGCAGACTTTTCCTTGGTTAAGGAATCAGAAGCTGTCGTCATCTGTGTCCCCACGCCACTCAACAAAAATCGCGAGCCCGATATTTCGTACATATTAAAAACGGGAGAAGCAATTGCTCCGTATTTAAGGGTGGAAGGTGGAAAGCGGGAGGTGGAAGGGAGTAACCGGAAGAGGCTGGTGGTGTTGGAGTCGACGACGTATCCGGGAACGACGGATGAAGACTTAAAAAGAGTTTTGGAGAAGGGCAGCGGTTTAAAAGCCGGACAGGATTTTCACTTGGCCTTTTCTCCGGAGCGGGAAGATCCGGGGAACCCGCAAAGCAAGGTGGCGGAGATTCCCAAGGTGGTGGGGGGGCTTACCCCAGCCTGTCTCGAGCGGGCGAAGGAGCTTTACGGCAAGGCCATTAAGAAACTAGTGCCGGTCAGCTCCACCCGGGCGGCTGAGGCCACCAAGTTGATGGAAAACATTTTCCGCTCGGTAAACATCGCGTTGGTCAACGAGTTAAAGATCATTTATGGCGCAATGGGGATTGATATCTGGGAGGTGATTGAGGCAGCCAAGACCAAGCCTTTCGGTTTCATGCCGTTCTATCCCGGGCCTGGGCTGGGGGGTCACTGCATCCCTATCGACCCTTTTTATCTCACCTGGAAGGCAAGGGAGTATGGTCATCCTACCCGGTTCATCGAACTAGCAGGTGAGATCAATACGGCGATGCCTGATCATGTGGTGGTGAAGGTGGGCGAGGCGCTGAACAGCGTTGGAAAGCCGATCAAAGGCTCAAAAATCCTGCTGCTGGGTTTGGCCTACAAGGCCGACGTGGATGACGATCGCGAAAGCCCGAGCTATGTCCTAATCGAAAAGCTGGAGGCCATGGGGGCCAGGGTGGATTATCACGATCCCTATGTGCCGGTGATTCGCCCCAGCCGAGAGCACTCCCATCTGGCCGGTAGAAAATCTGTTCCAATTAGTTCTGCCTGTGATCTCATTTTAATCTCCACCGCCCATGCCCCTTTCACGAAATATAACTTTTCCAAACTGACTGTTCCGCTGGTCGACACGCGTAATTGCATTTCCTCTCAAGAGCGTCCAAAGACATACTTCCAAGCGTAATTTCAGCACCGCGAACACTAAAACCAAGAAAATCTGACCCGATCCAACAAGCCTGCCTAAAAAATGCAAGCGTGGGCCCCAAGCATTTGGGGACTATCCGTATTCTCTGGGATGTCCTTTCCCGAAAAAGAAAAAAACAGTTTGGACTTCTGTTTGTTTGCATGCTGTTCGGAGGGCTTGCAGAGGCAATCAGCTTGGGATTGGTCGTGCCTTTTCTGGGCGCCATGGCTGCACCGGAAAAGATTTTGACTTGGTTAAAACAGCCGGGGGCGTTTTCCCTAATGGATTCCTTGGCGGGCTCCATCCATATTTCGGCTAATAGCCTGCTCTGTGTCCTGGCTATCGGCTTCGCGGCATCGGCTTTGCTCGTTGCGGGCATTCGACTGCAACTCCTGGCCACCGGCTCCCGACTCGCCAACCACGTTGGTACAGATTTAAGCCTGCAAGTCTATCGTCGTACCCTGTACCAGCCCTATCAAGTCCATCTGTGCAGGAACAGCAGCACCATCATTAGCAGCCTCACAACAAAAATTACCCATGTCAGCCTTATTTTTTCTCACGTGCTGACGATATTGACCTCCGCAACGGTTATTTTTTTTATCTCCATGACTCTTTTTCTGATAAGCCCGGGCGCCGTTCTAGCTTCCGCGGCCATTATGGGCCTTTTTTATGGGATAATGGCCGCAATTAATAATAGAAAGCTGTCCCAAAACAGCCGGCTGATTGCCACGGAGCAAAATCAGATTGTTAAATCCCTCCAAGAGAGCCTGGGTGGAATTCGGGATATTTTGCTGGATGGTCTGCAGGAGGCTTATTGTGAAATTTACCGCCGAGCTGACGTTGTCTTTAGGAGTGCCAACGCAAATGTCGCAATTTTAGGACAAAGCCCCCGCTTCATCATGGAAGCGGGCGCCATGCTTCTTTTTTCCGCATTGGCCTTAGGGCTGGCCCAACGCGCGGAGGGGATGGTCGCAGCGTTGCCGACCCTGGGGGTCTTGGCCCTTGGGTTCCAGCGTATATTGCCGGCGCTGCAACAAAGTTACGTTGCTTGGACCGCCATCGTGGCCTACCAAACCCCGGCTCATGAGGTGGTCGAGCTCCTCAAACAGCCCCTGCCCGAATCGTCGAGACATCCGGCTCCCCCAGCTTTGCGATTCGAAAAAGAAATTTGCTTTGAGGAGGTTCGATTTCGTTACGCTGTAGACATTCCATGGGTTTTGGACGGCGTTTCCTTCGTCCTTGCCAAGGGGCGTCATATCGGGTTTGTGGGTAGAACAGGGGCCGGGAAAAGCACCTGTCTGGATCTTTTGATGGGATTGTTGGAGCCTTCAGCGGGCCGAATTTTGATCGACGGCCGCCTTTTGGATAAAGGTGCCGTTCCGTCCTGGCAAAGAAATGTGGCACACGTCCCCCAAACCATTTTCTTATCAGACTGTTCTCTCGCTGAAAATATTGCTTTCGGTACTCCGTCGGGGAAAATTGACATGGCAAGGGTTCGGGAGGTTGCCCAGCAGGCACAAATCGCGGACTTTATCGAGTCCAAGCCCGAAAAGTACGGGACTTTCGTCGGTGAGAGGGGGATTCGGCTTTCCGGGGGCCAGCGGCAGCGGATCGGCATTGCTCGCGCTCTTTATAAGCAGGCCAAGGTTCTGATTCTGGATGAGGCGACGAGCGCCTTGGATGGCGAAACTGAAGACGCTATATTGGAATCTCTTTATCGGCTCAGCCCAGATCTAACGATTCTGATGATTGCCCATCGCTTGACCTCCCTAAAAAACTGCACTCAGGTGATCTCGTTAAAAGATGGAAAGACAGAAGTAATTCTTCCCAAAACACTCACTGAACCCCAGGCCGTCTAGATGCAGATCCATGTCCAACGCCGACCTACATTGGATACGGGAATCAAAACCGTTCGGAATGTTCTTCGCTACACCATTGGCCGTGGATGTCTCCGGGATCTGCATGAAATCCTGTCCCGGGCAAGAAACCAACCTGATGATTATGCCGTAATTTTCATTGATGAATACTTCCAGGCAGAAACTGGTGTACTGCATGAAATTCAGGTTCAGCCCACGGATTTGATTATTTTCGTTTCCACAGACGAAGAACCAACCACGGAATATGTGGACACCTTGGTCCACAATCTTCGGTCCCAACGAAACCGGAACCCCTGCGTCATCGTGGGCATGGGTGGCGGAATTACCATGGATGTGGCCAAGGCGGTATCCAATCTTCTTACCAATCCCGGCAAGGCAGAGGATTACCAAGGCTGGGATCTGGTCAAAAAACCGGGAATCTATAAGGTCGCCGTTCCAACTGTCTCTGGCACGGGGGCCGAGGCCACGCGAACCTGTGTGCTCACCAATAAAAAGAAGAAACTGAAGTTAGGAATGAACAGTGATTTCACGGTGTACGATCAGATTGTGATGGATCCGGATCTCACGGCCACCGTGCCCCGAAACCAATATTTTTATAGCGGAATGGATGCCTATATTCACTGCATCGAGTCCGCCGCCGGCAGCTATCGCAATGCCATCGGGGACGCCTATTCCCGAGAAACCATTAATTTGTGCCGCCAGATTTTTCTGGGGGGCGACATGATGACTCCGGAAAACCGTGAAAAGATGATGGTAGCTTCGTATTTGGGCGGATGTGCCATCGCCACCAGTTATGTGGGTCTGGTCCACCCGTTTTCCGCCGGTTTAAGTGTGGTGCTGAGCCTTCACCATTGCGTGGCAAACTGTATCGCCCTTAATGCCCTGGAGGAGTTTTATCCAAAGGAGGTGGGTGAATTTCGCCTGATGGCCAAGAGGCAAGGAGTGGATATTCCCGCAAAGGTTTGTCATGGACTCGATGAGCGGCAGATGGAAGACCTTTTTGCCGCAACAATCATCCATGAAAAACCCCTTACCAATGCGCTGGGTGACGGCTACCGAAAGGTTCTGAGCTCGGAAAAAGTATCCTCAATCTTCAGGAGGATGTGAGATGCCTGGGTACGAACTGATGGGGGAAGAAGAGTTGCTTGAAATTCGGGATATTTTTTATAAGGGGGGCGTTCTTTTTCGCCATGGCTTTGAGGGACTTCGTAATGGATGCTACAAAGTTCGTGAGTTTGAAAAGGCTTTTGCTGCAGCCATGGGGGCACCCCATGCGCTGGCGGTGACTTCCGGCACCGCTGCGTTGAGAGTTGCCCTAGCCTCGCTTGGGCTCAGGAAAGGAGACGAAGTGGTTACCCAAAGTTTCACTTTTGTTGCCACGGTGGAAGCTATTATTGAATCGGGCGCAATTCCGGTATGTGCGAATATTGATTTTACGCTAAACATGGATCCAGCCGATCTGGAAAAAAAAATCACACCGAGAACTAAGGCCGTCATTGCCGTGCATATGCTGGGAACTCCGGCACGTTTGTCAGAAATCGCAGAAATTTGCTGCCGGCATAATATACCACTGATTGAGGACACGGCTTGGGGGTGTGGCGGCCATCTTCAGGGCAGGCCTTTGGGAACTTGGGGAGAAGTCGGGACCTTCAGCTTCGATTTCGCGAAAACTATGACCACCGGGGAGGGCGGAATGCTTGTCTTCCGTGATGAGAAAACGTACCTGCGCGCTGCAGCGTGGCATGATCATGGGCATGAAAACAATCCTGCGGTGCCGCGTTGGGAGGATACGCGCGCCAGTAGTGGCTTCAACTACCGGATGATGGAGCTGCAGGGTGCAGTCGGGTTGGCCCAGTTAAAAAAACTACCGTTGGTGGTTGCCGCCCAACGAAAGAACAAGGCAGCTCTTTGGAAGGCTATCGCCGATTTACCCGGGATTGAGCCACGAGCGGTTCCGGAAGGGGCCGGCGAAACCGCAGACGCCCTAATTTTTTTTGTGCCCGACAAAGACTCAGCACGCCGTTGCCGGGCGGAGCTATTAAAAGTCGGTCTAACGACAAAAATTTTGCCTGAAGCCTTTTCTTGGCACTTTGCTGGGACATGGCACCATATGCCTGAGCTTGCCCAAGCGCATGGAGGAAGCTTAGAAAAAGCCTTTCTTCCGTCTCAGAAGATTTTAGAGCGGTCGGTATCCCTGCCGGTTACAGTAAAACAAGCACCGGATACCCCCAAAAAAGTCCGAAGTGCATTATCTTTGGCATTAAATCAAGGTCGTTAATGAGTTCTCCACGCAAGGAACAGTTGAAAGCCTCCGTTATTGTTGCGGTTTACAATCAAGAACGCTTCATCGGCCGTTGCTTGCGCTCACTTATCCATCAAAACCTGTCCCATATGGAATATGAAATTATCGTTGTGAATGATGGTAGTACAGATCGGACTGCGTACGCCTTAAGTCAATTTTGTGACCCGCAGGATTCGCTGGTCAAGGTTCTGAGAAATAAAGGCAATCAAGGTTTGCCCGCCGCACTAAACAAGGGAATCCGATCAGCTCGTGCGCCTTTCATTGTGAGAGTTGATTCAGACGACTTTGTAAATGTAAATTTCCTAAACGTTTTGCTCGCCTATCTTCAAGCAAACAAGAAAGCAGATGCTGTGGCTTGTGACTACCTTGTCCTCGATGACAGAGAAAAAGTATTGTCGCGCGAAAACTGCCAAAAAAAACCTATCGCTTGCGGAATTATGTTTCGCAAGACACAGCTCATGAAAATCGGCCTACATGACGAGGAATTTCTGCTTCATGAGGAACGGGAGCTGCGGATCCGATTTGAAAAAAAATATAGAATTCATCGGCTTGAGGTTCCCTTGTACCGGTACCGAAGGCATGACAGAAATCTTACCAGCGATAAAGCAAGAATGGTTCACTACGGGAAAAAACTTGCGGCCAAGCACGGGATCCACTTGGGCGTTTAAGAAATCGCCGAGAAAGTATCTTTTCTTTGAAAAAAAGCCTCGTCTGCGGGTGCGCCAATACTACACGCGTATATTAAGTAGATAAAAATATGAAGTTGTATGAAATGCTGAAACAGGCCCGTTCAGGTCTAAAGAGCTTTGGTCGGCCCTATGTAATTGCCGAGGCTGGGGTGAATCACGGAGGAGATATAAACATTGCACAGCGTCTGATCGATGAGGCCAAAGAGGGGGGTGCGGATGCCGTGAAGTTTCAAACCTATAAGGCCGCCAGCCTCGCCTCAAGGGATTCCCCGGCGTATTGGGATCTTTCGCAGGAGCCCACTCAAAGCCAGTACGACCTTTTTCGTAAATATGACAAGTTTTGGAAATCTGAATTCGAAATGCTTGCTAAGCATTGTCAAAAAGCAGGTATCGAATTCATGAGCACCCCTTTTGACATGGAGTCTGCCCAGTTTTTGAGTGATCTGATGCCGGTGTTTAAAATCTCTTCGTCAGATTTAAATAACAAACCTTTCATTGAGTTTTTGTGTGGTTTCGGCAAGCCAATCATTCTTTCCACCGGAGCCTCTTATATGTGGGAAGTAGAGCGTGCAACAGGCTGGATTGAGGCCTATGGCCTGCCAGTGGCCCTTTTGCATTGTATTCTTAACTATCCCACGGATGACAGGAATGCCAACTTGGCAATGATTCCTGAATTAATCGATCGATTCCCGGGGCGGTGGATTGGCTATTCCGACCATACGCTGCCGAAGAACATGAAGATTATGGAAGTTGCGACAATTCTAGGAGCTAGAATTCTAGAAAAGCACTTTACGCACGACAAGACGCTCGTGGGGAACGACCACTACCACGCGATGGACAAGGTGGATCTCAAGCGCTTTCACCGCCGCATGGAAAATCTGATAACCCTCCTTGGAAGCGCAGTGCGCCAGCCATTTCCAAGCGAGGAGATCTCGCGCAGGAATGCTCGGCGGAGTCTAGTGGCTGCCCGCTTTATCCCCGCCGGCCGTCCCATCGTGGCTGAAGATATTACATGGAAGCGACCCGGAACTGGAATTGGACCGGATCACTTGGACGAGGTAATTGGGCGCTCGCTCTCTCGCGACTGCAGGGAAGATGAGATCTTAAAATGGAACATGCTGGAATAAGTCCCGACCGAGAGGACAAGCGGAGGTTGCTGCTTTGTGCAAGCGATGCGGGAGGGGTTAGCAACATTGCGGCCTTGTGCGGCCCTGCCAAAGCGAAGGGGTTTGAAATCCACACAGTCACTTGCAGGTTGCTCGCTCCGCTTTTTGAGGATTCCAACATCCTGTTGATCGAGAATCTTGCCGGGGGGATAGAACGGTTTATCCGGGACCTGCGACCGGAGGTGATCATCTGCGGTACAACAAGTTATGACAGCCCGGACCGCGAGGCCATTTTCTTCGCTCGCAAGAACGGAGTGCCGTGCGTTGCCATTATCGATGAATGGTACAACCACCTTTTACGCTTCTCAAACAGAAGGGATGCGAAAGCACATTTGTTCCCTAATGCAATTGCGGTGCCTGACGAATTTGCGCGCAGTGAAGCAATCGCCGAAGGGATCCCCCAGGAAATCCTCCATGCAACTGGGAGCCCTTCGCTGGCCCGTATTGCCGGGTTAGGCGAGGAATGGCGCGAGTTGCCTCCCGCAGTTCCCGGAACGTTGGCCGGAACGAAGGATGCAACTGTCATTACGTTTCTCTCTGAAACTCATTCCTTGGACTACGGCAGATCGCCAGGTGATGCTGGGCCGCTCGGACCATTCATTGGCTATACAGAGCAAAGTGTCTGCCGAACAATTCTTGCGGTGCTTGACCTCCTTCCCGGAAAGTTTCTATTTGTGTATCGTCCGCATCCAGCCGAGTCGGATTTTCCGGATTTAACAGGACCCTCCAAAAAAATCGAACTTCGTTTAGCGCCTGACGTGCCTCTGCATTCGCTCTGCTACCACAGCGATTTGGTGCTTGGCATGCGATCGATGGCGATTCTTGAAGCTAGATTGATCGGATGCCGAGTCGCATCTTTTCAGCCCGGCCTTTGTGGCCCGCAGGTTTGCACTGCGGTCAGGCTCGGGTTGGCTCCCTTTTTGGAGGATGCATTCTCCCTGTCGGAATGGATTGCGGAAAGTGTTGCAAAAAAGCGTAGACATGAACCTCCCTCTCCGAGGCCGGATTTCGCCAATTCCGATGCCGCCGAAAAAATCCTGAGGCTCGCCGCCTAAATGTATTGCAAGTGAAAATTGATGCGACGATACAAGCCCGCCTTGGTTCCAGCAGGCTGCCAGGAAAAGTATTAATGGAAATTTCAGGAAAACCGCTTCTCGAGATACAGATCGAACGCCTCCGCCGCTCCTGCTACATCGACCGGATCATCATCGCAACGACGGATAGCTCTGATAACGATCGAATTGAGGATTTGGCCGGCCGCTTAGGATGCGGATGTTTTCGCGGCAGTGAAGATGACGTGCTAGGGCGCGTTGTGGGCGCGCTGGCGGCCTTTGAGATTGGGATACACGCAGAGTTTCAAGGCGACAATCCGCTTCCGGATCCGGAGGCTGTGGATTTTGTGATCGGCTTCTTTTTGGAGCATCCGGAATTTGATTATGTGACGAACGCCCTGAGGACGACCTATCCTCCGGGGCAAGAAGTCTCGGTCTATCGCGCATCCATACTGGCGGATGCCGAGAAGCAGGCAATCGACTCGCCTCTTCGCGAACATGTTGGAATTCATATTTACCAACATCCCGATCGCTACCGCCTCCACAATATCGAAGCGCCAAAAGAATTTTGCAGGCCGGAGTTTCATTTGGAGGTCGACACAGAAGAGGATTTTCGGCTCGTGGAAGCGGTGTACACGCATTTCATGCCGAAAAATCCGGACTTTTCTTTAAGAGATATAATCGCGTTTCTGGACGAAAATCCCATCGTTGCAAGGCAGAATGCCGCAGTTCCTCGGCGCTGGGAAAAGTTCCGTAAATAACCGATGCCCTTTTCGTGCGCTTTGATCGGATTGGGAGCCATCGGCATGGGTTACGACGCTAAGCTCGAGCCAGGCCGTTATGTTCTATCGCATGCCCGTGCCCTCTCGACCCACCCAGCATTTTTTCTTGCCGGGGCGGCAGACCTCTCCTCTGAGCGCAGGCATGAGTTCGAAAAAATGTATGGGGCACCCACCTTTGACGATACCCGAAGCCTCTTGGAATCTACCGCTCCGGAGGTGGTAGTCATCGCGTCGCCAACAGCAACACACGGAAAGGTACTCAAGGACATCTTGCGGCTGTCCTCCCCGCGGATGATCTTATGCGAAAAACCACTTTCCTACGCACTTGAAGAGGCCAGGGAGATGGTTCGACTTTGCGAGGAGTGTAAGATTCCGCTTTTTGTGAATTATCCTAGAAGGTCGGATCCTGGACCGCTGGAGATTGCCCGCAGGATCCGTTCAGGGGAAATTGCATTACCCGTGAAGGGTGTAGCTTGGTTTAGTAAAGGGATTTTCAACAACGGATCCCACATAATCAATCTGCTTGAAATGTGGCTTGGCCCGCACCTCGAAGCCTCCAGGTTTTCTGGAATCCTTAAAGGCAGCGACCCGGAGCCCGATGGTTTTGTCACTTTTCAGGGGGGGGGCGTGGCTCTGCTTTCGGCAAGAGAACAGGACTACTCCTATTATGCCGTCGAGCTGGTTAGTCCTTCTGGCAGGCTTCGCTATGATCGCGGTGGGGAACAGATTTCTTGGGAGGCTGCCGAACCAGATCCCCTTTTCCCTCCGTCTCGCAGGTTGCGTTGCTCGCCGGAGATCATCCCCAATGGCCGCGACGCATATCAAAGGTATGTCGCCGTGGAGATGACAGCCGCACTGGCGGGTAAACCTAGCTCCCTTTGCACTGGACGGCAGGCATTGCAGACCCTGGAGTGCATAGGCTCTCTTCTAAAACAGCAACCATGAAAACCGATCCGCATCTTGCCATCAACGGAGGCCGCAAAATCGTGGAGGTTCCGTTCAAAAGATATAACTCCATGGGACCCGAGGAAGCCGAGGCTGCCGCCAACGTTGTCCGCTCAGGTGTTCTCTCCCAATTTATTGGCTGTTGGGAGCCAGATTTTTTTGGAGGACCAAAAGTTCAGGAATTTGAGCGGGCCTGTGAAAGATACTTTGGCGTCCGGCACGCGGTTACCGTCAACTCTTGGACATCCGGTCTCGTGGCAGCAGTGGGGGCGATCGGGATCGAGCCTGGGGATGAAGTGATTGTGACTCCTTGGACAATGGCCGCCAGCGCCACGGCGATTTTGCATTGGAATGCAATCCCGGTTTTTGCCGATATTGAGTCCGAGACGTTTAATATCGATCCAGAATCCATTCTTAGGAATATCACCCCCCAAACAAAGGCGATTATGGCGGTTGATATCTTTGGCCACTCCTGCGACATCGATATGATCATGAAGATTGCGGAAAAGCACGGCCTCAAAGTTATCGGTGACACTGCTCAGGCGCCCGGAACATTCAACAAGGGACGAGTCACCGGCACATTGGCTCATGTTGGCGGCTACAGCCTGAATTACCACAAACACATTCACACCGGGGAGGGTGGAATTCTCGTCACGAACGACGATGTCGTGGCAGAGCGCCTCCAATTGATCCGTAACCATGCAGAGGCTGTTGTCGCTGGCAAAGGAGTCCAGGACCTTTGCAATATGATCGGCCACAATTTTCGCCTCGGTGAAATTGAGGCAGCTATCGGGATCGAGCAGCTGAAAAAGTTACAGCGACTTGTTCAGAGTCGTCAGAAAGCCGCGGAGAGGCTTACCATGGGACTCAAGGGACTTCCCGGGCTGAGACTGCCAATCGTCAAGAATGGCTACACCCACGCTTATTACATGTATCCCATGATCCTCGATCTTAAGATCTTGGGCACTAACCGGGAGTGGATCCATTCAGCCCTTGAGGCAGAGGGAGTGCAGGGGCTAGCGGCTGGTTACGCTAATATCCACCGATTGCCGATGTATCAAAAGAAGATCGCCTACGGACGTGGCGGATTTCCCTGGACGGCGGACTTTTGTAAGCGGGATGTCAGCTATGCGAAGGGAATTTGCCCGGTTGCCGAAGATCTTCACGATCGAACCTACCTTGGCTTCGAAATGTGTATGAATGAGTTAAAAAATGAAGATATTGATCTAATCGTTGCAGCTTTCAAAAAGGTTTGGAGTTTTTTAGTAAACCCTCGCTAAAAAATGAAAACTTTGTCAGAGATCTATATATAACAAATAAAATGTGGCCCTAAAAAAAAATTAATGCCCAAATTTATTTAAATCATGCTTTCCAATGACCAAAAACTGACCAATTACTACCTTAGTTCATAATTAAAAAAAGACATGCCTTTTTCAAAAAATAAAAATATTCGTATTTCTTTTGAGGATATTTCCAAGTTTTCAAACTGGCCCAAAAAACTTTTTTCACCCCAAACATGTGAGGTAAAGTATAAAACAGAAAAAGAGGTTTTAAGAGAGTATCAACAGGACAAATGGGGAGAGCTGTTAAAACAGGTAAAAAAAATAAATAATCCCACGCTTTTTGAGGTTGAGCAGACTTATAATGACCTCGATAGTATATTTCCTTGTTACGATCAAGGTGCTTTTTATTTGACCACCGGAAAAAAAATCCTGAAGAAGCACTTAGATCTGTACGAAAAAATCCTGGGCCCGCACTTAAAAACTGCAAGCTGTCTTGTGGAACTGGGGGCAGGATTCGGCTCAAAGATTTTAGGTCTTGCCCAACAAGCGACATTTTCAAATTTACAGCTAATTGCCTGTGAGTACACCAAAGCGGGTCGTGAAATCATTGCACTTCTAGCATCTTCCTTAAAAAAGAAAATCCTTATCGATTACTGTGACTTAAGAAAACTAAAAATTAATGCAAGTATTATTCCAAAAAACTCAGTAATTTTTACTTCTTATTCAGCGCATTATATTCCTAAATTATCATTAGATTTCGTAAATTTTTTATCAAAATTACAGCCAAAAGTAGTCATTCATTTTGAACCTTGTTATGAATATTACGACGAGAGGTCAATTTATGGACTAATGTGCAAACGTTATGTAGAACTGAACGATTATAATAGAAACTTAGTTTCTATATTAACACAAGCAAAAAATGAAAATTTAATTTCTGTAAAAAGCAAAAAAAATATTTTAGGAAGTAATCCATTTTTGCCTATTTCAATTATTGAATGGACACCAAAAAATTTTTATGAATTAAAAAATACTTTAAAAATAAGCATTTTATAAAAAAGCGAAATATTAAATAATTAAAATGACACGAGGCCAAAAAAACAAAAAGTATGATATAGTTTTCGTTGGAACAGGCATAATTTGTGTTCTTGAGGCCGTATATCAGAGTTTAAGTGGAAAATCTGTCTTAATGATTGATCAGAAAAGTAAAATAGGAGGCGCATGGGCCTCCCTAAGTATATTTGGAGTCCATAATGTTGAAAATGCAGTTCATTACTTTTTACCTGATTCGAATGCATTTGAATTTTTGCGAAACATTCTTAATTTGGAAATTATCCCAAGCACAACAAAATATAGAGTTTTTCCGTTGTTTTTAGGTTTTCATTTGAAACTCTGCTATGACAATAAATTTGGTCGTTTTTTAGCCAGGATCAAGGAAGACAGCGGTGTTCCTAAAAAAACATTTTTTAAAAACTTACCTTCAATAATACAAGACGCTTTTATCAAAACTCGCCAACCATCTGTATATGTTAAAGGTGGTAGTCCTGAAATTTTGCAAAAAATAAATGCACTACTTTGCTCCTCATGTGTTAAAGTTAAATTATCAACAAAAATTAGACTTATTATTATAAATAATAAAACAAAAACCGTTAAAATTTTAGCTGGGGCAGAAAAGTTTCTATCAAAAAAAATTATTTTTACTAACAGCTCTCAAATTCCAAGGCTAACAAGCCCATGCAATGAATTACACATCCATCAAAAAAAGCATTTGCGCCCTTCGCTGCATTTATTGATTCAAGATAAATCTCTTCCAGTTATGCACGAGTGCGTTATGTCAGCCGATTCTCTAATCAAATACGTTCACGATATCACACGTTACGCTCAAGAAGCCGATCGCCTATTAGGCAAGAAAAAAATACTTGTTGTAGCACTTCAACATCATGTCCAAAAAAGAAACAAAGTTATTAGCCTTGTGCTAAAAAAACTAAAACAAGTAGGTATGATCGGTAAAAGTGCCACTTTAGAAAATCAGTACTGGCAAAATATTTATCTTCCTGGATTAAATGACTCCGATCTAGAAAAAATAAAAACCGAGTTCGGCTCACAAGTCGACTTTTTGCGAACTGAAAACCTCACAAAAGGAATTGGATATTATGCAAAGAAATGGTCAAAAAAAATAAGCTTTAAAAACATAAAAAAAGTGCCATAAAAATAAATGAAAAATCAAATATCAAAATATAAGCCTGTGCAAGTTTCAGATTACATCCCAGATGTTGTCCAGCGGCTCATGCAAAGAATCACCATGGAGTCATTTTCCAAAATAGCCCTTTATGGTTTTAGTGAAAATATGAAATGGCTCCATCGTCTTTTACGAGAACAAGGAAAAAAACCAATCCTTTGTGATTGGCGAAAAAAACTTATTGGTTATGATTGCGGCGGAAAAAACGTAGTTTCTGTTGATTCTTTAAAAAATAATCCGAATACTTTGCTCGTAATTTGTGTCGATGAAATCCATGACATGAAATCAGCTATTTGGTATTTAATAGATAAGAAGCTCAAGGATATGCCTGTAATTTATGACCGCACAGAGTACCATAGCCCCTTTCACCAGGAAGAGCCTTTTAAAGGAATAGCTGACCGCGCGCGAGCACGAGCGCGTTCTATGATAACCGACGCCCAACTTTTTGATCTTATTCAATTCATAAAATTCACAGCACATGTAAAAGGAGATGTAGTTGAGTACGGGTCATTACATGGCGGATCAGGGGCAATACTCGTTGAAGCGATTAAATATTACGGCAAAAAGCCGATTTGGCTTTTTGATAGTTTTGTTGGCATCCCTAAGTCCCGTTACGGCCTAGATCACAGATGGAATGGTTCTTTTAGTAACAATTCTTTCAAGGAAGTTCAGGCGGTTTTTGCGGACTGCGATAACGTAAAGGTTATAAAAGGAAATATCTTAAAAACTTACAATAAAGTAACCAACCCAATTTCCTTCGGGTACTTAGCAAGTGATACTTTAGAAAGCGGCGAAATTTTGCTCAACTTTATGTGGCCAAAATTAAATCCGGGCGGAATTATTGCTATCTGCGACTATGGTTCGTACCCAAATTGCATCCCTTTAACTGTCTTTACCGATAAATTCTTTGAGAAAAAACAAGATGCCCTAATGTTTCATACGGCGAAAGTCGGTATTTTTGTAATGAAAAAATCGTATTAATTGGAATGAGGTACTGTAAGACTTGTCTACAACCAGACACAAGACCAGGTGAGGTTTTTACAAAAGAAGGAGTATGCCTTGCGTGCAAAAACTTCTTACTTAAAGATAGCATAAATTATGAAGACCGTTTTTTATTACTTCTAGAAATTCTAAAGCGATTTCCAAGAAGCAAAAATACCATTTTTGACTGCATTTTGGGAGTCAGCGGAGGAAAAGACAGTACGCGTCAAGCTCTATGGTTGCGGGACAAGCTCCACCTAAATCCACTCTTAGTATGTATGAGTTGGCCTCCGGAGCAAGTGAACAATAGAGGTGTACATAACATTTCAAATTTAATTAATTTAGGTTTTAACATGATTATTTCATCTCCCGCACCGAAAACATTTAAAAATCTCATGAGAGCTGCGTTTTTACGATATGGTAACTGGGCCAAGTCAACGGAACTGGCTTTATATAGCTCCGTTCCTCAGGTCGCTATAAGTCATAAAATTCCCCTGATATTTAATGGAGAAGATCCGGGTCAAAAAGAAAGTCAAGCCTTAGGTGATTTTGGCTGGGATAATAATAATTTAAGAAATCTAAATACGCTTTGTGGCGCCAAACTCGATTGGCTTTTAAAAACAGAAAAAAATCCTTCAAAGTTGATTCCATACATTTACCCTGACTTTAAGGAATTTAAGAAAAAAAGAATCCAAATTGTGGATCTTGGATGGTTTCTGGAGGATTGGTCGTTTAACACAAACGGTGCTTATGCAGTATCATACGGAATGGAACCCCGTTCTGAATCCCCTGAAGATACTGGAGACCCTTCTTACGTCAGCTCTGTCGATGAGGATTGGGTGTCAGTCAACCAACTAATCAAATATTATAAATATGGATTTGGTAAAGCGACCGATTATTTTAATGAAGAAATAAGATTCGGTCGAATAACACGAGAAAATGCTATTTCAATGGTTACAAGATATGATGGCCGTTGTAATAAAGGCCTTATTTCGTCATTTTGTGATTATATTGAAATTCCCTTGAGCAATTTCTGGTCAAAAGTCAAAAAAGTAACAAATAAGAAGCTGTTTCATATTGGGAAAAACAATAATATGCAGCCATTGTTTGAAATTGGTACTGATTTGTGAAGAGACTAAATATTGGCATTGTAAATTATGAAATTGGAAACTATGCTTCTTTGCAGAATACAATTCATCAAATTGGATACCGATGTCAGATTAGCCATGACAAAAAATTATTAAATAAATGTGATATTTTGCTGCTTCCTGGGGTAGGTGCTTTTCGGCCCGCCATGGAGGCAATCAAAAAAAAGGGGTTGGACAGTTTTCTCGTTGAACAAGCGCGACATCAACGACCTATTTTGGGCATCTGTTTGGGCATGCAATTGCTTTCAGATGGATCATATGAAAATGGCTACAGCAAGGGATTAGGTTTAATTCCAGGTGAAATTATTCCTCTAAAGAATCCAAGATGGCATATTGGCTGGAACAACATCAAAATTTTAAGAAATGATTCTTTATTTGAGTCCAGCAACGGCAAATCATTTTATTTTAATCATTCTCATACCTATCAAGGTCCTACTCAATACCAGGTGTGTAAAGCGATGGCAAACAAGGCAATCGTTGCTTCAATCCGTCGCCAAAAAGTCCTTGGAATACAATTTCATCCTGAAAAAAGTCAGCTTGAAGGGAAAATCTTATTAAAGCATCTCCTAAGCAAAATTGACAATGCTTAAAAAACGATTGATAGGAGTAGTAACAATTAAAAATTCATGGGCGGTGCAATCCGTGGGTTACAGAAGCTATCTTCCATTGGGGCACCCGGAGTATGTAGTCGAGAATCTGGATAGATGGGGGGTGGACGAAATCATAGTTATTTGTATTGATCGAAGTCACAGAAATCTAGGTCCGGATTTATCAATATTAAAAAGATTAAGCTCCTTAAGGTTATCTACGCCGCTAACTTTCGGAGGAGGAATACACACGGCAAAGCAGGCTGTCTCTGTGATTCAATTAGGCGCCGAACGTATCTGCATTGATGCTGTCCTACATGATGACCCCGAAAAAATCTTTGAGATGGAAAGATTGATCGGCTCGCAAGCCTTAGTTGCTTGTTTGCCTTTTTCTATAAAAAGCAAAGTTTTTTTCTGGTACAATTATCGAACACAAAAATCAATTCCCTTCCCCAAAAAAATATATGATTTATTTAATAAGGGGTTGATTTCAGAGGCTTTAATCATAGATTGGAGAAATGAAGGTAGCGATAATGGTTTTGATATAAATCTTATTAAAAAATTTCCCTTTAAAAACATTTCATTAATTGCGTTTGGTGGATTAAACAGGATAAACAAATTAACTGCAGTCTTAAAATGTTCGAGCGTTGTTGGGGCAGGCGTCGGTAATTTTCTCAGCTACACTGAACATGCTGTACAAACCTTAAAAACAGGACTGCATCAATGTCAGGTGCGTCCAAGCGTATATTTAGGTACTGTATAACAACATCCGATCAAAAAACAGGAACTGAATGCTCAAGGTGTTTATACACAACCGATCATCCTCTGGGTTTGATTATAGAAAAAAATGGAATTTGTTCCGGCTGTCATATTCATGAAGAAAAAAACAAGCTCGATTGGATGCATCGCTGGTCAAAGCTCAAACAGCTTGTTAAGCCATACCGCTCTCTTAACAAAAAGAATTACGACTGTATTGTGCCCGTGTCGGGCGCTCAAGACTCGTATTTTATTTTATACATCGTCAAAGAGCGCCTAAAGCTCAATCCGCTGCTCGTAACATATAATAAACATTACAATACCCCACTTGGGATAAGCAACCTTTCAAACCTGCGCACAAGGCATAATTGCGACATCCTAATTCAAAACGTTAATCCAATTTCTACTCGTAAAATTACTCGCGCTACCTTAACAAGGTTTGGCAGTGTTTATTGGCACTGTTTGGCCGGTCAGACGTCCTTTCCCGTTCAAATTGCAGTTCGTAATAAAATTCCTTTAATTATTTGGGGTGCGCATCAGGGGTTAGAACAGGTAGGCATGTTCTCGCATATGCATGAAGTGCAAATGACACGCCGTTACCGTAAAGACCATGATTTGCTAGGCTACGAATCCGATGATCTTCTATCTTTTTTTGATAATCTGCATGAAGAGGATATCTGGCAATATCGTTACCCTGATGACAAAGCTATCAATCAAATCGGAGTGGTTGGAATTTATCTTAGTAATTATATCCGTTGGGATCCAAAAGCACAGCATGAACAAATGATTTCAAAATATGGATATCGTACCTCAAAATTTAAGCGTACTTTCGATCGTTATGATTATGTAGATTGCTTTAATTATATGAATCTTCATGACCAATTAAAGCTGCTGAAGCATGGCTTTTCAAAGGTCACAGATCATGCCTGTCGGGAAATAAGGCACGGACGGATGACTCGTGGCCAAGCCCTTAACCTTGTCCGTTATTATCAGCAGCAACCGCCTGAAAATCTTGACTTATTTTGTCGTTGGCTAGGCATCAGCTTCAATGGTTTAAACTTTTTATTAAACCGATTCCGCAATCCCAAATTTTGGCAGCTAAAAACTCCAGGAAAATGGATATTAAAAAATTCTAATTTATCAAAACATCAAAATAAAAATTCCTCCTTGCCTTTTAAAAAACCATTCTATGTAAACAATGAATTGGTGACTCACGAAAAGCATCATAAATACATTACATTTGGTAAAGGTTATCCCTGAAGCTTCTTATTACCACAGCGCTCGGAGCTAATATAGAAAACGGAAACAGTTTTGTATTTCTTGGGGAATGGTGCCGCTTGTATGAGCACAAGTCAATTTGGGCTCAAAAGACTTATTTAACAATTCCCAATCATTGGAATGACCGCAAAAAACTAAGAAAAGATTATAAATATTTAAAAAATCTTCACCATCTATTACTTAAGAATTTAAGCAAGGCATTAAATTCATATCACAACGTAAATTATAGTGATAGATGTTGGCAAATTATTATAGATCCTTGGTTATTGACCTATGTTGGAACCGTTTTTGATCGATGGGAATGCCTCCGAAAAGCTTTCAAAAAATACAAAAAATTCAAAACATACAAGTTTTATAAAAAAGAAAAACTAAACCCGGCTTACAATTGCTCAGAATTTCATAAATTTATTCAAGATGACTACTGGAATTATAAAATCTTTTTAGAAATTATTAAATATCAATACTCAAAGCAGTGCATTATAAAAGATAAAACTAAAACTTCTAAAATATTTGTAATCCCAAATAATTATTTAGAAAAAAAAGAATCCAATTATTGTTTTAAACTAAAAAACATTTTTAAAAAAATAGTTGTAATTGTAGACAAATTGCTTTGCAAAATTACTTCTCAAAACAAAATTATATTTTATAAAAGCTACTTTCCAATTTTGGAATTATGGAAAATAAATTTAAGTCTATTCCAACTTCCAAAATTCTTTCTAGAAGAGTTTAAAGAATTAAATCCAAAAAAATACATCCAAGAAAAATACTATCAGCGAAAAAGGGCCAAGCTCAAGCTTTACGCCAATGGTAAAAACCCGTTTGAGCGTTTTTTAATCTCAAGAATTATCAAAGACATGCCGATTACCTACGTTGAGATGTTTAATTCCTTCCGGAATAAACTAAAACTTATTCCAGCAAAACCAAGGCTTATATTAACGGCTAACGGCTACTGGGTGGACGATATTTTCAAACTTTGGTCAGCTGAGCAAGTTAAAAAAGGCTGTAGATTTATAACAATACAGCACGGGGGTTCTCTCACACAAGGAAGCATGTTTGCTTTTGATTTTGAGGAGAACATATCGGACAATTTTATTACTTGGAGCCAACCATGCCATTCAAAGCATGTAAGGCTTTCTCCGACAAAATTGATCGGTTTTAGACCAAAAAAAAGTAGTAAAAAATATTGCTCATTAATTGGGTGCGAGTGGCCACGATATGCCTTCAGAATTCAAGCATCACCTATTTCCGGACAAACATTGAGACATTATATGCAAGCTATAAGGTTTTATCATTTTTTAAAACCTGAAATTAAAGAAAAATTTCGTGTTAAACCTTACGAGAATCAAGGATGGAATTTAAGACAACGCTTCATTGATGATATAGGAATGAATAAAGTTTACGAAAAACAATGTTTTAACCATGTTTTATCAATGTCGCGTGTTGTTGTTGTTACTTACCCTGAAACCGCATTTTCAGAATCAATGTTGTCAGGTCTTCCTACAATATTACTTTATCCCTACAATTTGTGGGAACTCCATCCATTTATGCAACCATTACTAACCACGCTTAAAAAGTCAAAGATTGCATTTCATAATTCCAAAGCCGCCGCTTTTCATTTAAATTCCATTTGGAATCACGCCGATCTGTGGTGGAGAAGCCCTGACGTCTTAGTTGCAAGAGAAAAATTTAAAAGAATTGCAGTAGACACAAAAAAAGACTGGTTAAAACAGTGGAAGGATTTTATAAGTGAAAAAACAGACAAAACCCTTGTGTAAAAATATTCTAGCGTGATATGTTATTTCAATAAAAAAATAAACTTGCTCAATCAAAATATAACCATAAAAAGCCAAGAAAATCCAAAAAAGATTGTTCGAATGCCTTATTAAGTCGTTTTTATCTTTATTTAGATGTCAATGACTTTCAAAATAAAAAGCAAAAAATGCAATAAACAAAATGTCCCCAAAATCATAATTGATAAATAATGTGTATAGAAGACACAGTGCTTTCAAAAAACCGAATTTGTATATTTTAGAGTTTTTAAAACTATCTGTCTGATTGCGGCTTCCACAAAAAAGTAAATTGTATTGGAAAAATGTGTTTGCGATATTTCATTCCGAAAGCCTCGAGACGTTTTAAAAAAGGGTTTTAGTTTAAAATTAAAAATAAAAATCAGCATCAAAGGTATAAAAGTGCATTCTCAAAAAATCAGATGGGAAAGTTTAACAAATCAATTATGCTCATTCGATTTTTTGTAAAAAACAACTCGAAAGAACACCTTAAAACTGCCCAAGAAACCATAAAAAAAGTTTTTTAACAATCGCTTATGAAAAAATTGCTCGTCTCAACATGGCCTTTTGGAGAGGCAAACCACTTTCCATTCGAAATGTTAAAGAGCAACGGAATTTCCTTTGTCACAAATCCTTGGCGAAGGAAAATGACGGAAAAAGAGCTGGAAAAAATTATTCCTGATTACGACGGCCTGATTGCAGGAACGGAGCCAATCACTGCCAAAGTCCTTGCGCGAGCTGTTCGGCTAAAACACATTTCCCGCGTGGGGGTGGGTCTGGACAATGTGAACCTATCCGAAGCACGGAAACGCGGTATCATGGTCTCATACACTCCCGATGCTCCAGCTCCAGCGGTTGCGGAGCTTACGGTTGGGCTGATGATTTCGCTGCTCAGGAATATCCACGTTTCTAACTTAGAAATGCACTTAGGAAATTGGAACCGTTATTTTGGGAAAAGGCTAGCTGAGATTACCTTGGGGATTATCGGGGTCGGACGAATCGGAGCGAGGGTTTTGCGACGGGTTGCGGCGTTCGGCACTCCACGAATTTTAGTGAATGATGTGATGCCGAATTTGGAATTAAACCGGGAGTTCAAATTGGAATGGGTATCCAAAAAAACCATCTTTCAGCAGGCTGATCTGATTAGCCTTCACGTTCCTCTAACCCCAAAAACTCGATACATGGTGAATACTAAGGAATTAGGTTGGATGAAAGAAGGCTCTGTCCTGATCAACACTAGTCGCGGCGGAGTGGTAAACGAAAATGCCCTTTATAAATCCCTCAAGCTCGGACGAATTGGAGGAGCCGCCATCGATGTTTTTGAAAAAGAGCCATATCAGGGACCGTTGTGCCGTCTTAAGAATTGCCTTTTAACCTCTCATATGGGTTCCATGAGCCTGGATTGCCGGACTCGGATGGAAATTGAGGCGACTGAGGAAGCAATCCGTTTTCTACAAGGGAAAGCGCTCTTGAGCCAAGTGCCACCGGAAGAATATTCAATTCAGGCCGAAAAATAAAAGGTTCAGAAACACAATTCCGGGAACTGGTGACCATTGGTGTCCCCGTAAGAAATGGGGCTCATCATTTAGATGGTTGCCTTCGGCAGTTATTGGCTCAAACGCACAAAAATACGCAAATCTTAATTTCTGACAACAATTCTACAGACGATACTGAAAAAATCGCCCGCTTTTGGGTTAAAAAGAATCATAAAATAACCTATTTTCGTCAGCCCGCTACTTTAAATGTAACGCAAAATTTCAATTTTTTGTTTTCAAAGGCAAAAGGAAAATACTTTATGTGGGCTGCCGTGGATGACGAATGGAATAAAGATTTTATCAGGCTTTGCATGACCAAGTTCCGAGATGACCCAAAATGCGTATTGGCTTTCACCGATTTTAGGATCAAGATCCGGGAAACCGGCCAAGCTATTCCGATTTCAGTGCAGTCCTCGTGCGTAAAATCACCATTTATACGGATTGCGAGCCGATGTCTAGATATGCAACCACATCTTATTTACGGACTAATAAATCGAGAAAAACTAAAACAAGTAAGATTAAAAAATATTGATTTTTTTGATTGCCTATTTGGCCTTGAAGTAGCAAAAGTTGGAAATATTCGTATAAGTGAAATTCAATCCTTTTCGTGGTGCATAAGCAAAAAAAGAAACTCATACTCCATTCATGGCAACAGAATTCAGTATCTTCCCTTTTTGCGGGCAGCGATGCAAAGCGTGAATAGCCTTTCCTTTATAAAAAAGTTAAATATTTTTTCAAACCTAATTTATTTTATTCTGATGAAATTTCGCCAGCATACCAAATAGTAATTGAAAAAAAGTAAACATACAAAACTTGCGAAAATATAAAATATTTTTTTTGATTTTGATGGCGTCATCAAGGAAAAAGCGGGAATTAAAAAATTGTCTTTTTCAGGAAATTTTAAAAAATTCGGTTTACCCCTTCAAAAAAAAATTAGAAATCATTAACACAAATTTGCTGGAATTTCTCGGTTTAAAAAAATACCTCTTTATTGTTCGTGGGCAGGTCTTCGGCCATCCGCGACCAACGTCTCCCGGTTCTGCCGTCTTTTTGCAAAAGCAGTTGTCGCCAAGGTCTTGAGGGCCCGATATGTAAAAGGTGCTGAGAAGTTGCTTCGTTTAAATCCTTTTTCGCAAAAATTCTCCTCACGTACTGCGACTCCTTATCGAGAAATCCTATTTATTTTGAAAAAGCTAAAACTACATTCTTGCTTTATAAAAATTAACGGTTCTCCCATGACTAAAGAATCTGCAATGCGTGGAGTTTTGCGACATGCTAAAGTTCGCCCCCATCAGTGCATGCTGATTGGCGATTCCGCGTTAGATCTTCTGAGTATGAAATAGGCGAACCCTCTTTCTTTTGCGCAGGAATCAATATAAAAAGAGTTCAAAGCGAAGGAGTCCTTGGTTTCCAACTCTGACATAAAGAATTTATGAACAAAATCAAAGCCATCCGTGCCATTCGAACAAAAATGCGTCAAGGAAAGTGCACCATCGGAAGCTGGATGCAAATCCCTCACGGATCCGTGGCTGAAATCATGGGGAATGCCGGATACGACTGGGTGGCGGTTGACATGGAACACGGATCAATCACTGTGGCGCAATTGCCCGATTTATTCCGTGCTTTGGAGCTTGGCGGCACATTGCCGCTTGTTCGATTAGCGCAAGGCGATACGAAAGAGTGCAAGCAGGTGCTTGACGCCGGAGCAGGAGGGGTAATCGTTCCGATGGTTGAAACGGCCGAACAATTAATAGCAGTGAGAGACGCCTGTTGCTGGCCACCAGCAGGAACACGTGGCGTGGGGTTCTCCCGCGCGAATCTTTTTGGCAAGAATTTTGAGGTTTATCGCGAAGAGGCACAGGTGCCCCTTTTGGTGGCAATGATAGAACACACGCGTGCGGTTGATAACTTAGAAGAAATACTCTCGGTTGAGGGACTGGACGCAATTTTGATCGGGCCTTATGACTTATCAGCTTCCATGGGGCTGACCGGCAGGTTCAAACATCCTAATTTCAAAAAAACAATACAAAGAATTAGGAGCACATGCCGAAAAACTAAAGTTCCATCCGGCATTCATGTCATCGAGCCAGAGCTCCGAGACATCAACAAACGGATACAAGAAGGTTATCGCCTAATAGCCTACTCGACGGATGCAATGTTTCTATGGTCGACAAGCGCCTATCAAAAAACCAAAAGCAAGTCTTGAAGGAGGAGGATATCCGGCCACAACGGATTTTCGATGAATATCTTCGACTGGCAGAGCTTGATTCTAGCAAATATTTTAGTAGTGGCATTCGGGAGGCGGTTTCGTGCCCAGCCTGCGGAACCGTTGGGACGCTCTCATTCACCAAACACACTTTTAAATATTCGGAGTGCCTCGTGTGCCAGACACTCTTTGTTAGCCAACGTCCGCCCGCGACTGCCTTTACCCGTTTTTATCACGAAGCCGAATCTGTAAATTTCTGGGCCTCCACTTTTTACAAAGAGACTGCCGAAGCGCGTAGGGAGAAACTCTGGCAACCCAAGGCGCAAATGATTCGCGATATTGCAAATCAATATACGACAGGTCTGCATGACGTTGTAGATATTGGCGGCGGTTATGGCATCTTTGCCGAGGAGTATGAGAAGATTTCTGGTAAAAAAGTGATTGTCATCGAGCCAGGTCCATCCTTGGCACAAGTTTGTCGCGACAAGGGCCTTTTCGTTGTCCAAAACTTTCTAGAGAATGTCGATGAAGGACAACTTGGTGCGAATCCCAAAGTTTTCGTGAGTTTTGAGCTTTTCGAGCATTTGCACGATCCGCATAAATTTCTAAGTCACCTTCTTAAACTCATGGATTGTGGGGACTTATTCATCTTCACTACGCTTTCCGGTGTTGGTCTTGATATTCAGGCACTTTGGGAGAATTCAAAATCTGTATCACCTCCGCACCATCTCAATTTTATTAACCCAAAGGCCGCACGAATCCTCCTTGAGCGCGTCGGCTTTACTGCTCTAGAAGTGCGTACCCCTGGTAAACTTGATATTGACATTCTTTGCAAGGAGCCTGCCCTAATTAAAGATCGCTTCTGGCGGACATTTGCCGCGCAGGCAACAGATCAAGACAAGCACTCCATGCAAATATATCTGGCAGATAATGGCCTTAGCTCACATATGCTTGCAGTCGCCCAAAAGCCAAAGAAAAAATAGGCTTTTGAATATTTTAGCTATCATCCCGGCTCGCATGGGCAGTAGTCGATTCCCCGGTAAGCCAATGGCTCGCATACTTGGCAAACCGATGATCGGTCATGTCTTTGAGCGAGTGTCTAAATCCACACAGCTCACAACGTCCGCGGTCGCGACATGTGACAAGGAGATCTTTGATTACATCGAATCAATTGGTGGCACTGCGGTCATGACAAGTGACCGACATGAGAGGGCCTCAGATCGTTGCGCAGAAGCACTCGTTAAAATAGAGAAAATGAACAAAACAAAGTATGATATCGTTGTGCTCGTGCAAGGGGATGAACCGATGACGCACCCCGACATGATTGATGAGGCGGTGGCTCCGATGTTGAGAAACTCAAAAATTCAGGTCACCAACTTGTTGGGAAAGATCGATACCATCGAGAAGTTTGATGATCGGAACTGCATCAAAGTGGTCTGTGATTTAGTGGGTAACGCAATATACTTTTCACGTCAGTCGATTCCCTTTCAGGCATCACTTTCTGGAAATATTGTCGGGAAACAAATCTGCATTATTCCTTTTCAGCGGAATTTTCTCCTCGAATACGCCCGGATGGCACCCACGCCTTTGGAAATTGCCGAGTCAGTGGATATGCTAAGAATACTGGAACACGGGCATAAAGTTCGTATGGTTCCAACAAATTATCAGGTTCAGTCCGTGGACACGGCCGAGGATCTCCGGTTAGTGGAAGCCCTGCTCCAAAAGAGCCCTTCAGGCACCTAATTCAGTAGACAATGAATGTATTGATTTGGGATGCGCCAGATCAGCCACCTTCGGAGTTGGCCACGGGCTGCAAGGTCGTCCATTGGCGGGGTTATGCGAGTGAGAAATGCGGAGAAGACCTTTATGTGCTGTCTTTGGTGGAGAAAAGCCCCCTGACCATCCGAAACCGGTTTCTTCGCAGGATTTATGAGTTGGGTGAACTGAAAGTAAACGAGAAAAGGCTGGTTGATCACCTGGAAATTCGGGACGGTTTTAGCGCCTGGTGGATGTCGCTTCTAGCTGAAAAATGTAACTACACAAAGTCAAGGCAGATTGATGATGCCGTTAAATTTCTCGCCTTTGCTGGTTGGGCCAATGGCAGAAAACTTCATCAAATTACCTTAGCTTCGAACCGGAGGCAATTAGCGGAATGTGTCCGATCCTGGTGTGAAAAATCCTCCATCCAATACGAGGAAAAAAAGCTTGATCGAGCGACTCTCGACCAATCGTGGCTGAAAAAAATCCATGATTTGCTACCCCATTTCCTGCAAGGAATCGGTTGGTTGGTCCGGCATGTTTGGCGAATCCGGGAACTCCGCGGAGTTGGCGTCCAAGAGTGGCGTTTCAGCAGGCCCCAGGTGGCTTTTATCTCTTACCTATTCAATCTGGAGACAAAAAGTATCAAGAGTGGACTTTTTGAAAGCCGATATTGGACCCTTCTTCCCCAAAAACTGAGAAAGACTGGCACCGCAAGCAATTGGCTTCATCTCTTTGTAAAAGGTGGTCCGTTCGATTCAAATAAAAATGCCGCACGATGGATAAGAAAACTTAATAAAAAAAAAGAAACGGAAACACATACTATTTTAGAAGCGTTTCTTTCCTGGTCCGTTCTTTGGCAAACGCTGAAGGATTACTTTTGCCTCGTATGGAATTCTTCTTTTTTAAAAATCGAGAAAAGGCTCAGAAGAATAAGCGTAAACCTATGGCCATTTTTTCGCGAAGATTGGGAAAAATCAACTAAAGGTTGTGTGGCGATGAGCAACTGCCTTTACCTAAACCTTTTTGAGGCTGCGTTCCGAGGTCTACCACGTGAAACGGTGGGTGTATATCTACAGGAAAATCAGGGGTGGGAGTTCGGCTGTATTTGGGCTTGGAAATCTACCGGACTGGGTCGTTTGATCGGACATCCACACTCCACCGTGCGCTTCTGGGATCTCCGGCACTTTTATGACCCAAGAACATATAACCAAAGCAGTCGTCATACTATGCCGAGGCCTGACTTTGTTGCCGTAAACGGGCCTGCGGCAAAAAAAATCTACCTGTGTGGAAAATACCCCCAACATGAACTTATCGAAGTAGAAGCCTTAAGGTACTTATACTTACAGAATCTACAAAAAAATAGCGACTGGATAAAATTAAACAAACTAAAGCCCAAAATTAAGAAAAAACACCCTCATGAATTACTTGTTTTGGGTGATTATGATAGGGCCCGAACAGTTAATCAATTATTGATGCTGAAGGGAATGCCCCAAAGTTTCATCTCAAAAATAGTGTTCAAGCCACATCCTGCCTGTCCCGTCAACAAAAGAGATTTCCCTTTTCTCTCCTTCACCACCAGCCGTGAAAAGATAAATCAGCTTGTAAGAAAATACAAATGGGCCTTTTCAAGCGCAACAACCTCAGCAGCGCTTGATTGCCTTCTGGCGGGTCTTAGAACATTTGTGGTCCTTGATAATGAAAGCTTAAATCACAGCCCCGTCCGAAATTTAAAGGGTGCTTTTTTCGTCACAAAACAAAATGCAATTTTTTCGATCATTAAAACACAAAAATATAAACACAAAGATACTTTTCATCAGAGACCGTATTTCAATCTTGAGCCAAGTCTTGAAAAATGGCAGGGTTATTTGGATCCAAAAAGGAAAATAACATAATGCAAGATCCTGAAGTAAGTGTGGTAATTCCTGCTTTTAATGCCGAAAAATTCCTTGAAAAGACCTTGGCATCTGTGGCAACTCAAACATTTCGAAAATATGAACTGATCGTCGTAGATGATGGATCAAAGGATAAGACCGCATCGGTGGCAGACGAATTTATTAAAAAACATAACATTCAGGGACGTTGCATCGTTCAAAAAAATAAAAAAATTGCAGGAGCTCTCAACCAAGGAATCTGTTTAGCGAGAGGGAAATGGATTGCCATTTTGGATCACGATGATTTCTGGAAGCCTGAAAAGCTTGAAAAAATAATTAAGATTGCAGAAAAAAACGATGATTATATTCTTTATTGGCATCAGATTAATATAACCAGCGACACTGGAAACCTTATTCCCCGGGAGCCTGTTTTCGATTCTACTAGGCCCTATTTTGATTTGCTTTTTTATGGGTTCACCATTGCACCATCTTCCGTCATTTTTAGGAAAACTACGTGGGACTCGTTAGGCGGATTCTCGGAAGATGAGAACCTCTACACCGTTCAAGATTACGACTTTTGGCTTCGATGCTCAAAAAATGGAAGAATTTATTTTTGCCCGAAAGTATTGGCAGATGTTACTCGCCACGAAGGAAGTGCTTCGCAAAAATATATCGTCTTACATCATAAAAACATGGAATTCTTGGTAAGATCACATATTACCGCCTACTTTAAAAAAACGAGCTCTGAGAGCTGGCCAAGGATTGGCAGAAGAAGACTAGCTACAGTATACCGGTCTTGCTTGGTTCAACTTATGAAATACCAAAAGGAGGCTGAAGAGCAGCGAAAAGCAGCAAGTTTAATGCTGAAAACATGTCCAACAGACTATAAAAATATCTTTCAATGGTTGCGCTGGAAATTAAAATAACATATGCAAATACTTAAATATCACAGACCAAAAATTATAACGCGTAATAAGTTAAATCAAATTAATGGCTTTTTAATTCCCATTTACAACGAATTAGATTCTCCTCTCAATCCCGAGCAAAGGCCCAAACAGGTTTATATGACAGTCGTTGCACCCGGAATGATTAAGGGTCCTCATTTGCATAAAAAAAGATGGGGTTTGTTTACTTGTATTCGGGGAAACATTAAAATTGTCATTAAAACTCCAGCAGGATATGAAGAGTATTTTTCCGGGGAAAATCACCAATATCAAACAGTTCAGGTTCCTGCAGGCTGCGCCGCGGCACTCCATAACGATGGCAAGACGGAGGCCTTTGTCCTCAATATGCCAAGTCCGGCATGGAGTCCTGAAGATCCTGACGACCATCCCGTAAGCTTTGGAGATTATACGGGTTAGTTTCATTTTAGTCGACGATTTCAAGTCTTGTGAGAAAAAAACAATTGGTAACAAACCAAAGCCCTGAAAACCTTCAGATCACTCCAATTATTGAATTTCAAAGTAAACAACTCTTCGCCATTAAGAGGATTCTTAAAAAAGTAGGCCTAGGGAGTGCCGGTTTGGAGTTGCTGGCTCAGAATCGAACCTCTTCCCGTTCGAACCGAATCGTTAAGAGACCAGCTTTGCCCTTGGGGTGGATCATTGCCAAAGGTGCCCGACCCAGGGGTTTTCTGGGTAATGTGCCTGTACGTATGAGACTAGGTGACAAAGGCATCGTTGGTGCGGCAATGCGGGCGATGGGAGTTGAGCCGGGCTTCACCTCATCCAGCTTCGCACTTTTGGCAAGGTTTCTTGCTCAAACGCAACCTAAGGTATTTCTCAACACATCGGCCAACAGGGCGATCTGCCCCCTTCTTCTTCAGGCAGGCTTTAAACCCATACCGCAACCTTATCTGAACCAAAGCTTGTTTTGGATTCTCCAGGCAAGACAGCTTCTGTTGGATTATCTTCGTGGGGTGGGTCTGCCTTCAGCATTTTCCAAGATCATCGCGAATTTGGGGGCGCCTTTGCTTAAGGTGGAAACAGTCATGCGCCAAAGAAAATTTCACACGGCCTGCAGGAGAGCTCACATAGTGAAGATCAAACCAGAAAATCTCAACCAGGAATTCGATAGGCTGTGGTTGGAGTTCGCAAAAAAAAATCCCGGCAAGCTTCTGACCGACCGGAGCCAAGGAAGCCTTCGGTGGCATTTCAGCGAGGGAAACAAAACAATTTTGCACCCCCATATCTTCGCCTACCGATCCCGGGGGAAACTCTGCGGCTACCTTGCAACCGGGGTGGAGACTTCCCCCCGGACGGGAATACGGCGCTGCCGTGTGGTGGACCTGGTCGTGCCCTCAGGTCGGAAAATAGTGATCCGGCAATTGCTGCAGCGAGCTTACACGGATGCGATCCAAAGCGGGTCCCATCTTTTTGAGTTGACTGGATTTTCCGGTGTCGTGCGACAAGTCGCACTTCAGGCCAATCCCTACGTAAAAAAATATGACTACCCCCGCTTTTGGTACGCAACCGGCGACCCGGCCTTGGATCATCGTCTTAGGAAGGCGCGGTCATGGTATACTTCCCCTTTTGACGGAGACGCAACCCTTTAAAAATTCCTCACCGTGAATGCGCTATCCCAGCAAAAACCTTGGAAAAAAGGTCAAACCAGATACCGGATCTGGAGGCCCTCCCAACCGGAAGTTCGGGCTTTTGCCCGGATTTCCGGCGATTGGAATCCGCTACATACCCAAGAGAAGTACGCTCGCACATCCTCCGCCGGCGGCATCGTAGTGCACGGGATGCTGGCTTTTGTGCGGCTTTACGAGTTAATTGCCAGAGCTTTTATGGGTCGGCGTCTGCTTTGGCGAAGTCTTGATCTTGATTGGCGCACCATGATTCGACCCGGTGATCGTGTGAAACTCGAAGTCAAACTTTGCTCTGATACCAAGCCCGGCGGATCTATGGAGTTCAGTCTGAAGGGAACCCGGGGCGAAGCTCAGGTTCTCCATGGCCGGGCGGTTTTTTACGAAAGCCGACTTTCTTGTCATTCCAAAACCAACCAAAAGATGCAACCCGCCTTTGCCCGAGAAAACGAACCGCGGGAGGGGGAAAGATCGATACCCGCTGAAAAACCAAGCGCTTGGAACAAGGGAGAAAGAGAAACCATGGTTTTCCATATCACCCGCGCTACGATCGACAACTTCCGCCGCAAGTTGCTTGGCAAGATTTATCCGGATTACGATGCGATGGGCGGGCTTTTTTCAGTATGCCTTGTTTCCAGCCTCATTGGCATGAGGATCCCTGGCCGTGGCGCTTTGTGGAATTCTCTTAATTTAAAATGGGTCAGCGGCATGAACCGACCAATATCCCGCCTGGAGCTAGCCGGGGAGGTCAAGGGTGTTCAACCAGGAACCAAGAATATCGATCTACGCATTGCCTGTCGGACGGACGAAAGATTATATTTTCAAGGAACGGCAAAGGTCATGGACTTGGAGCCCAGACAACCACGCGCCTCTGGTGGATTGGCCGGTAAAAGAATCCTCGTAACCGGAGCCACTGGGGTCCTTGGATCTTCCATTTGCCGAGCCTTAGCCAAGGAAGGCGCAAAACTGGTGGCTTGGGGAAGAGGCTCGTCACGGCTCAAAAGGCTTTTGCGGGACTTTACCTCCCCCTTCGAATGCCAGGTGGTGGACTTGCGGCAACCCGCAAAAATCAGTAAAGGCATACGACGCGTCCTGGCTCGTGGCCCCATTGACGGGTTTGTGCATGCCGCGGCGGCTCCCTTAATCCTCCAGCCGGTTACCCATGCAAAAAATCTCCGCTCCATGCAGGATCATTGGGTCATGACCGTCTCTGTGTTCCACCAAATCGTACAGCCTCTAGTCGAGCACGGTATGAGGGGTGACGGATCCATCGTCCTGGTTCTTTCCCAAGCGGTCTATGACTCCCCGCCGGCGAAAGCCTCCGCTTATGTCTCAGCCAAACTCGCGGGCTGGGGCTTGATCAAAGCCCTGGCTGCCGAAGTCGGCCCCCAGGGGATTCGTTGCAACGCAGTCTCCCCTGGACTTATGAACACTCCTTATACCAAGGAAATGCCCATTCGTGTGAAGCAGGTAGAGGCGGCACTCAATCCCCTCCGGCGTCTTTGCGAGCCAGACGAAGCGGCCCAAGCGGTTGTGTTTTTGATGGGTGAAAAGGCACGTTTCATCAACGGCGCCAATCTGCCGGTTACCGGGGGGATGAGAATGCCTTGAAAGGGGGATGGGGCGAAATTCCTGCGACCTGGCCCAAAAGTCTGCGGGAGAAAATCTTTAAGGCCGGGGTTTCCCCCGGTCCCCATGCCATCCGGTCTATGCTCGCACAACTCCGACGTCTTCCCGAATCCTGCAAAGGCAGGGAATTCCGGTTGTCCATCGCCAGAACCTTCACCCTCGAAACGCAGCTAGAAAGTCTGGAAGTGGCCCTGCATACGTTGCCTTGTCGACCGGTTATCCGACTCGGACCCCTCGACAATCTCGAACAAGCCCTCCTGGAGGGAAATTCCGAACTGCTTATCCCGCGACCTGACGCGGTGTTGGTTTTGTGGCGTTTGGAAGAGCTCGATCCAAACCTGGCCTTTGCTTCCGGCTCGATGACGATCGCCCAGCGCCGGATTGCCGGGGAAAAAATAATCCAAAGATTCCGACTTCTGGTGCGTGGTTTTATGCGCACGTGTCATGCCCCTTTGTTTCTTTCCACCCTCCCGCCTTTGGTAGGCCGAAAATCTCAATCGTCCCTGGACGCAGAGTCGGAAAGTCTGACCTCAGTGCGCGCCCGTTGTAACGAAGCCATTCGGGATTTGTGCCGCCAAAATTCGCAGATCCATCTTTTTGACTTTGCTGGTTGGATTGAGCAAGAGGGGCAACAGGCCCTCGATATAAAAATGGATTTTTATGCCAGGCAGCCCATCGCGCCACCGGCTTGGATGTCTTTTGCCGGTGCCATGGTGAGGACACTACGCCCCCTTCGCGTTCCTCCCGCCAAGGTTCTGGCAGTGGACCTGGACAATGTGCTTTGGGGTGGCGTCTTAGGAGAGGTGGGCGAGCGGGGAATCCTGCTGGGTGCCGATTTTCCCGGGAATCTATATCTCCGCATCCAGCAAAGTATTCTCGACCTGCGATCTCGAGGAGTCTTGCTGGCGATGGTCAGCAAAAACAACGAGGGTGATGTCTGCAACCTGTTTCGAAAAAGAACCGACATGCCGTTACAACTCAGACATTTTTCGTCCCGCAGAGTCAACTGGGCAGATAAACACGCCAATCTGGTGGAAATTTCCCGGGAATTGGGACTGGGGCTGGAAAGCTTCGTGTTTCTGGATGACCAGGCCTTTGAAAAAAGGCAAATGCAGCATTATCTTCCGCAGGTGAGGGTGTTGCCGGCACAAGAAGATCCCCTGGGCATTCTCGATGCCCTCCGCTCGACAACCCTTTTTGACGGATTGAAAGTAGGGAAGGAAGACCGGCGGCGGGCGCGGGAATATGAAAGATCCGCCAAGCGCACGAAGCTGCAAGCAAAAAGCCACTCCACCAAAGAATTTCTCCGATCCCTCCGGCTGGCCACGAGGGTTCGTCCCGTCACTCATGAAAACATGGGGCGGGTTGTGCAACTCCTTTTGAAAACAAACCAATTTAACGCCACCACACGGCGTCATGATGAAGCAAGCGTCCGAACCATGATTGCCGACAAAAGAAACTCGCTCCTGGCCATCGAAGCCAAAGACCGGTTTGGAGACCAGGGAATTGTGGGATTGGGATTTGCCCTGGCCACCCCTGAATCTGGTGAATACAGGATCGACTCTTTTCTTCTCAGTTGTCGCGCGCTGGGGCGTGGGGTGGAGCAGATGCTCTGGCATGAATTAATGAAAGACGTGCACAAAAAGAGGGGAAAACAAGTCAAAGTGGAGTATCTCAATTCTGGGCGGAACGCCGTGGTGTTGGGGTTCTTTGAGACGCTAGGGCTAAAAAAAGTATTCCAAACAGGAGATCGGCGCGTTTACGAGACTTCCCTGCCTGCCAGGAGTCGTCCCCCCGCCCATATTCGGAAAATATGATCAAAAGAAAACCTGACAACGAAAAACGGCTTGTGGAGGCAATCGCGCACGGGTTGGGGGTTCGCCCGGGGGTTCTCAATGAAAAATCTTCCCAGGAAAACGTCAAGGAATGGGATTCCCTGGGGATCATTCGTGTGGTTACGGAACTGGAAACTGAATTTCGGGTTCAGTTCACCATTTTGGAAATAGCTGAATTTCTAAATGTTGGTCTTATCAAAACCATTCTCTTGGACAAAGGAATCAAATTTCCCAAAAGAAAACCCCAAAAGCAGGGTTGATGAACCGAAGGCTCCAGGGCTTGGTGGCCTCCCGGTTGTTCGCCCTTAAGTATCAAACCCGGCCCGTCCCGGGGGAAAGAGTGCTGATGTATCATTCTGTCGCCGGACAATCTTGGGGTGATTCCCGGGGAACTTATGGAATCGGACGGGCGGCGTTTGCCGAACAAATCAAGTCCTTGGCATCCTGGGGGCTTTTTTCCCTCGCGGATTCCGGATGTTTTTCCAAACGTAAGGATTCCACCGCCATCGCGGTTTCCTTTGATGACGGGTATAAGACCGTCCTATATCATGCCGCTCCCCTGCTTGCGGGTGCGGGCATTCCTTTTACCGTATTTATTCCCACGGGATGGGTCGGAAGCGTTCCCACAGTGATGAATAAGGCCGAAATCCGTGAGTTGCTTAAGTTTCCCGGTGTAACCGTGGGCTCCCACGGTGTGAGGCATATTCGCCTGACTGAGGCAACCCCCATCGGACTTGAGGAGGAACTCGCTGATAGCCGGGCTTTTCTAGAGGATCTTTCTGGACAAACCGTTGACCTTCTTTCTTACCCCCATGGGGCATGTGACCAGCGGGTGGCCCAAGGCGCCCGGAATGCCGGCTACCGGCTTGCCTTCACCAGCCGATTTGGGATCAACAATCCCCGAAGCCCTCGCATGCTTTTGCGCAGGACAGATGTTTGGGCAACCGACTCATGCCAAAACTTCCTCGAAAAAATCTCCGGTGCGTGGGACTGGCGGGGTTTTTTGGGTCGCTAAAGGAATTGCAGTCGAAGGGCATATCCCCACCCCTAGCAACGCAACCCCATCCAATGAAAAGCAACATGTCTTCCGAAGTAAAAACCCACAATCTACCTGCCTGCGTTATCCTTTGCGGGGGAAAAGGAGAGAGGCTTCGCCCTCTGACCCAGGAGACCCCAAAACCCCTTGTTCACCTTGAGGGACGTCCCATCCTCAGCTATCTGATGGATCACCTAAAGAAATTTCCCCTTGGGACGGTGATTGCAGCGGCCGGGTTCCAAGCTGAAAAAATCCAAAACTTTTTCCAGGGCCATTTCCTGGAAATGCAAGTGCAAGTGGTCGATTCCGGCGAGGCCGACATTCTCCAGAGAATTTTGGCCTGCGCCCATCACATTTCCGGAGACTTCCTGGTGCTATACGGAGACACCTTGGCAGACGTGGATCTTGCGAAACTTCAGGCTTTTCATCGAGCGCACGGTGCTCCGGCGAGCATGTGCGTATGGCCCATGCAAAGCCCTTTTGGCGTGGTGGATCTCGACCCACAAGGCACAGTCACCCGGTTCAGGGAAAAACCCCGCTTGGAAAGCTGGATCAACATCGGAAACTTCTATTTTGCCCGTGGTAATTTGGATCGGATGGCACGCCACGCCACTTTCGTGGAATTTCTCCAGACGCTTGCCGCGAACGGGCACCTCCGGGCGTTCCAGCACCGGGGATCCCACATCACCATTAACACCCTGCTGGACCTGGAGCAGGCCAGAAATGAGATTCACTTGTTCGGTTCCCGGCGCTAGGCATTTCCCATGAAGATTCCTTCTGCCGGGAAATGGTCCGGCAAAAATGTCCTGATTACCGGGATCAACGGATTCATCGGGGGCAATCTGGCCGAGGCTTGCGTGGCAAGCGGAGCCAATGTCTTTGGCCTGATCCGAAACCACAATCCCCGCTCCTACCTATTTCACGAAAACCTAAACCGACAAGTGACCTTGGTAGAGGGGGATTTGGCCGACAAAGACTTGCTGACGAGGGTGATTGGCGAGGAGCAAATTGATACGGTCTTCCACCTTGCCTCCCAAGTCGAGGTAGGCGTAGCCGCATCGCATCCCCAGTTGACCTTTGAAACCAATGTCCGGGGAACCTACCAACTCTTGGAAAGCGTGCGTCTGGCTGACAGCACGGTCCGCGCGGTGGTCGTGGCCTCCAGTGACAAAGCCTACGGGTCCTACCCGCGTGGGAAAATGCCCTACCGGGAAACGTACCCCCTGATTCCCCGCTTTCCCTACGATGTCTCCAAGGCATGTGCCGACATGATCGCACAATCCTACGCCACCGAGCTTTATCGACTGCCAATCCTGATTACAAGGTTTTCAAATATCTACGGCCCCGGCCAGTTGAACTTTTCGGCAGTGATGCCGGATGCCATCCGCGCTTGTCTGGGATACGGAAAATTTGTGCCACGGGGTGATGGAACCCAGGTCCGGGATTTTCTTTATGTAAAGGATGTGGTGGAGCTGTATCTTGCCATGGCCGAGGCTCTTGCCCAACGACCGGAAAGGCTCCGGGGCAGGGTCTTCAATGCCGGAACGCGGCACCCGCTGTCCATACGCGAAGTTCTAACGATTCTTTACCGGCTAACCGGGCGGGAAAGCTGCCTACCAGCCCTTTATCGTGCCATGCGCAAACGAAAAACCAGCGGCGAGATCGACTGCCAGTACATGGATTATTCCACCGTTCGCAGGGAGTTCGGCTGGACTCCCCGGACCCGGTTTGTTGAGGGGGTAAAAGAGACGGTTGACTGGTACCGCGGATATTTTGAGCCTGCCCCGGAAGCCTAACATCAGCGTTATTGTTCCCTACCACAACGAGGGAAAGGCGGTGCTCCGGACCTTGAACCGGCTGGTTGCCCAGACCCTTCCGCCTGCGGAAATCCTGATGATCGATTCTTCCTCCACGGACGATGGGCCCGACTTGCTTGAGCGCTGGCTGCAGAGCCGAAAAATATCCAGGCCCAGAATCCGGTCGGTCCGGTTGGGCAGCACCACCCCTTCTTCCTCAAAGAATCTTGGAATTCTGCTGGCCCGGTGCCCTTGGGTGGGTTTCATGGATTGTGGCCATCTTTTCTTTCCCCAGTGGCTTGAAGATCAGTGGCGCCTGATTGCATCAACCCACAGGCCTGTTTACGGCAAGTGCCGTTTTACGGGCCACGGGCCTTTCGATTCCTGTGCCGTGGCCCAGACTTACGGTCTCGGCAACGAGGTGGAGACGATTCCGGGATCGTTGATGAAAAAAAGTCTTTTTCAAAAGGTTGGTTTTTTTGCGGAAAACCGCCGGGCAGGATACGACGTGGCCTGGAGAAAAAGGGCCTCTGATTGCAAGGTGTCCTTTCTGGTTTCTCCCTTGCCCAACATCCGTTACGAGTCCACAGAGGTTGCGGACCACAGCCTCTATCTGTTTTTTAAAAGCGTTTCCTACGCCCGGGCCACGCTGGGATTGGGCTCAGCTAATTTTGTCCAGAAATACTTTCTTTTGTCGCTGGTCGTTTCCCTGGCGCTTTGGGCTCGACCTGCTTGGTGGCCTGGTTTTCTGCTTCTTTACTTGGTGGGTCGGGGCTTTATCTGGCCGGCTTGGCGTTCTGCCAAAATCGCACCCCTCTTCCAGCGATACCCTCAGGCCTTGGTACTCTTGCCTTGGACAGGCTTCCTATGTGATTTCGGGCGGATTTTGGGCATCTTCACGGGCCTTTTTGCCGGAACGAACCGGGAACATGATTTCCGCTTTGAGCCGATATCAACGGGCAAGCGGAGCGAAAAAAAGAGCCATTAAGCGGGTTTCCACAAAATGGCGGACTGCGGGAACCCTGTGGGTGGCCTCCTTTCTTTGCAGTTTCATTCTCTTCGAACTGGCCGGAAGGGTGGTGGTGCCCCAATTTTTCCCTACGGCCGACGTGGGGGCAGGATTCACCACGCCCGACTCAACCGGATTTCACCAGATCGCGGTCAGGCAGGCCGAAATAATCCGCCAAGGCGGTTGGACAAAATGGTCGTTGTTCCCTGAAAACCACTTTCCTGCCGGCTATGCCTCCGTCCTTTATGCTCTTTTTGGGAGCCAACGTGAGGTTCTGTGGCTTTTCCAAGCCGCCCTGCACGCCGCCAACACTCTTCTGATTTTTTTGATTCTCCGCCATGTCTTTGCGTGGGTGCCGGCGGCGGTGGGTGCAACCTACTATCTACTCTATCCGGCATCCTTGGAGTTCACCTTTAATCTACACAAGGACATTTTCTTTTCCCTGGGCTGTTATTTGCTGCTGTGGGCGTTTTTACAGACTTCGCGACCGACCCAAGAAAGCCCTTGGAGTTGGACGGGAATCCTGGGGATTGTTGTCGCAGGGATTCTGGTGAAGCTCTCCCGAGCCTACGTTTATCCGGTTCTCTATTTTTTGGCCTTGCTTGTCCCTCTGAGGGTTTTCCTGGAGAGCGGCTCGAGGCGCTGGGGCAAGGTGGCCCTTGTGGCACTATTAGCTTTGTTCCCGCTTTGGTCGGCAGACAAGATCATGAATGGGATTCCCATTCGGCTCAAGGGAGAGGCGTCTTTGGACCAGGAGAACAGGGGGGTGCCGGGTCCTTTGGACAACAGGGGGGTGCCGGGTCCTTTGGACAACAGGGGGGTGCCGGGTCCTTTGGACAAACAACAAACACCTGGTCTGGTGAAATTTTTTTTTATGAATTACCAGAATGCAAGAATGGGATTTAACCAAACGGAAGGTCGTAGCCGTTTGGATCACGATTTTGTGCCCAAGGATTTGAAGGAGTTCGTTTTCTACATTCCAAGAGGCCTGCAAATCGGACTTTTCAGTCCATGGCCCACGGAGTGGGGAACTCCCGGATCCTCGACCTCGGTCACCATTTGGAAAAAACTTTTATTTGTTTATGGTCCTCTGAATTACCTTGCCATGGGATTGCTTATGGTTGCCTTCGTGGCAGGGCCAAAGAGGATCGAAATAGGTATTATTGTTCTTTTCTGCCTCTTGGTGATAGTATTCTTCGCGATGATTGTTTCAAATGTTGGAGCTTTAAATCGCTTCAGGAATCCTCCCTATCTTCTCTTGGTGGCAACCGGCTTAGCATGGGGAAGTTACCGATTGATGCAATTACGACGCCTACCCTCAGCATCCCGAAAGGGGATAATCCTGTGAACGAAAAAGGATGAAAGCAGTCATTCTCGCCGGGGGGTTCGGGACAAGGCTTTCCGAGGAAACCCATCTCAAACCCAAGCCCATGGTCGAGATCGGTGGGAAACCGATTCTCTGGCATATCATGAAACTCTACTCATCCCACGGGGTGCGGGATTTCATCATCTGCTGCGGGTACAAGGGTTATTTGATCAAGGAGTACTTTGCCAACTACCTTTTGCACATGTCAGACGTCACGATTGACGTGGAGCGAAATAATACGGAAATCCATCAAAAGTATGCCGAACCCTGGAGGGTGACCCTCGTGGATACGGGAGAGGAAAGTATGACGGGAGGTCGACTCAAGCGTGTGGAAAATTATCTTTCTGGAGAAAAAAGTTTTTGTTTCACCTATGGAGACGGCCTGGCAAACGTGGATATAACAAATCTGCTAAGGTTTCATGAATCCCACGGCAAGTTGGCCACCGTGACTGGCGTGCAACCTCCCGGAAGATATGGGGCCATTGAGCACCAAGCGTGCAGGGTGACCGGGTTCTCCGAAAAACCGCGAGGAGACGGAGGTCTGATCAATGGCGGATTTTTTGTTCTGTCGACGAAATGCCTGGCGCTCATCGAGGGCGATAAAACAAGTTGGGAGCAAACTCCCTTGGAGCGGTTGGCGAAGCAAGGGCAGCTCATGGTTTATCAGCACAACGGTTTCTGGCAGCCTATGGATACCCTAAGGGATAAAAATCACTTGGATGAATTGTGGGCAACAGGCAAAGCCCCTTGGAAACTTTGGGATTAAAATCACCCCATTCTAATTTGACTTTTTGGAAAGGCCGGAGGATATGGCTTAGCGGTCACACCGGCTTCAAGGGGGCGTGGCTGGCATGGTGGCTCCGCCGGCTGGGGGCCGAGGTATGTGGTTGTGGGCTTTTGCCCACCACAAAACCGTCTCTCTTCGAGCTCCTTGGACTAAAGGATCATCTAGACCATCAAATTCTCGACATCCGCAGTGCGCAGGCAGTGTTCAAATCCATGCATGAATTTCAGCCAGAAATCGTCTTTCATCTAGCCGCCCAGGCACTGGTGAGGTCCGGCTACGAAGATCCCCTGAGAACCTTGGCCACCAATGTCATGGGCACGGCGAATGTTCTGGAGGCCATCCGCCAGAATCAGTCAGTTCGGGTGGTGGTGGCGGTAACCACGGACAAGGTCTACCGCAATCTCGAATCTGGCCGGCCTTTTCGAGAAGAGGATCCACTGGGAGGCCAGGATCCTTACAGCGCGAGCAAGGCTGGCGCGGAGACGGTGATAACTTGTTATCGCGAGTCTTTTCTTAAGGAAAACGGAGTTGCCTTGGCTTCGGCCCGGGCTGGCAATGTGATCGGTGGCGGTGACTGGTCTAAGGACCGGATTCTTCCGGATGCGGTTCGGGCATGGGGAAGGCGGGAAACTTTGGTCGTGCGAAACCCCAGTTCCACTCGACCTTGGCAACATGTCTTGGAGCCACTCGCCGCCTACCTTTATCTTGCCGAGGTACTCTTTCACAACCCCTCCTTGGCCGAAGATTATAATTTTGGACCGCCACCTGATCAAAACACCAAAGTTCAGACAGTAGTTGCCATGGCAAAAGAGGCATTCGGCGGGGGTGAGATCCGCTGGGGCGAAGTCAAAGCTGGCCCCCATGAGGCAAAGCATCTTTCCTTGGATAACAGGAAGGCCTCCCGAGTTTTGGGCATTCGACCTGTTTGGAGCCTCCAAGAGGCGGTGAACAGGACAATGAGCTGGTATCGCAAACACCAAGAGGGAGAAAAAGCCAGCACCCTCTGTCAGGAAGATTTGGAAGCATTTTTGGCGGTAAAATGATCCGTTTTCATGCCCAGAATCTGCCTTTGGAAGGTCTGAAACTCATCGATTTTCAGTCTCTCGGAGATGCGCGAGGAAATCTGACCCGCCTTTTTTGCTCCACGGGCATGCTCCCTATCTGGCCGGGGGCCATCGTTCAGGTAAACCACACCCAAACGACAGCTCGGGGAGCCGTGCGGGGGCTTCATTTCCAACATCCTCCGCATGCGGAGCGAAAATTGGTCACCTGCCTTCGCGGGGAAGTTTGGGATGTGGCCGTAGATCTAAGAGCTGACTCGCCGACTTTTCTCCAATGGCACGCCCAGACACTCTCCGCTGCCAATCGCCGTGCCCTATTGATTCCAGAGGGATTCGCTCATGGATTCCAGACCCGTACCTCGGATGTGGAGATGTTGTATTTTCATTCCGCTGCGTTTACGCCCGAAGCAGAAGGAGGGCTATCTCCAACCGATCCTAAACTGGGGATTCCTTGGCCAGAACCGGTCTCATTGATTTCGGAGAGGGATCAGACCCATCCCAAACTGGACAAGGACTTCAAAGGATTGACGCCTTGAATTGTCGTCATTGTTCCGCGTCTCTTGAGCTCCGTTTTCTGGATCTCGGCAACGCGCCGCCATCCAACGCTTATCTCTCTTCGGAGGACCTGGATAAACCCGAGAAGACGTTTCCATTGCGGGTTTTGGTTTGTACGCAGTGTTGGCTGGTGCAGACAGAAGACTTTGTTGGTGCGGACGATCTTTTTCGGCCCGACTATGCCTACTTTTCCAGCACCTCCAGCAGTTGGTTAGCTCATGCTAAAAAGTACTGTGATGCCATCATCCCCCAACTAGGCCTATCGACAGGTAGCTTTGTCGTCGAAATAGCCAGTAATGATGGTTACCTGCTCAAGAATTTTTTATCCGCAGGAATCCCGTGTTTGGGAATCGAGCCAACTGCCAGTACCGCGGCGGCGGCGGAAAAGCTGGGAATTCCCGTACTGCGGAAATTCTTCGGAAAGCGGGTGTCCGAGGAGTTGGTCAAGAAGGGCCCGCAGGCCGACCTCATCATTGGAAACAATGTTTATGCCCATGTGCCCGAGATCAATGACTTTACCCAAGGAATGGCGGCCTTGCTTAAGCCAGAGGGTGTGATCACACTGGAATTTCCGCATCTCCTAAAGCTGGTCGAACAAACACTGTTCGACACGGTATATCATGAACATTTTTCCTATCTTTCCCTGCATGCTGCCCGCACGATTTTTCAGGCAGCTGGACTAAAAATCTGGGACGTTGAGGAGTTGTCTTCCCACGGCGGAAGTTTGCGGGTGTACGGCTGCTTGCAATCAAGCGTCCGTCCGACCAGTAGAAGGGTGGCTGAGATCCTTAAAAAGGAGCAAAAGGGGGGGCTTTTACGCCAGGAGACTTACTTTGGGTTCCAGGCGCGGGTGGAGAAGATCAAAGAGGATCTGCTAAATTTTTTAAAAGATTGCCAAAAAATGGGTAAAAAAGTGGTAGGCTACGGGGCTGCAGCCAAAGGAAATACACTCCTCAACTACGCTGGAGTTAAGGCCGATCTTCTGCCTTATGTATGTGATGCCGCTCCTTCGAAGCAGGGAAAGTACCTTCCGGGAAGCCGAATTCCCATTCGATCACCCTCCATATTGACCCAAGCTTCACCCGAAAAAATTCTTATCCTCCCATGGAATCTGGCAGAGGAAATTGTGGGAAGCTTGAAGGATGTAGGATTAACCAGGGCCCGCTTTGTCACGGCGATTCCGTTCCTGAGCACTGCATGAAGCAGTCCCGAAGTATGGTCAGCCAGGATAGCCCTACCCGGCCGAGGGTGGGGGTCACCGGTGCGCGGGGATTTCTGGGAAAACAGATTGTCCGAGAGTTGTTGAATCGTCATCGTCCCGTCCGTTGTATCGTCCGGAAAGGGGGCGCCAATGCGGGGCTGAGTCATGACGTGGAAACCGTGGAAGTGGGAGACCTTTTTGCTTTGGATTCGATCTCTCTCCAAAAGACCTTATCGAGGATCGATCTTCTGGTTCACGCGGCTTGGTATGCCGAGCCGGGACATTACCTTCAGTCCGAAAAAAACCTGGAGTGTCTGGTGGGCACCCTCCGGCTGGCGGCAGCCTTTGCCCAAAGCGGTGGCAAAAAATTCGTGGGCCTCGGAAGTTGCGCGGAATATGCCAGGAGTGATCAGCTCCTAAGCACCCGATCCGCCTTGAAACCCGAGAACCTTTACGGCGCCTGCAAACTATCCGTTTTTCAAATCCTGGAAAACTACCTACCTGCCCGAAGGGTTGACTTCGCGTGGTGCCGTTTGTTTTACCTCACCGGAGAGGAAGAAAACGACCAGCGGCTGATACCTTATATCCGCAAACAACTGAGTATCGGCGAAAAGGTTTCCCTGACCGGGGGTCAACAGATTCGGGATTTTATGGATGTCCAAGAAGCGGCTAAGCAGATTGTCGATATTGCGTTGGGGAACCAATGCGGGGCCGTGAATGTTTGTTCAGGCGTTCCTGTCACGATTCGTGCCATGGCAGAGCGCGTGGCTGATGAATATGGACGGAGGGACCTGCTCCGATTCGGGGAGCGGCCGAACAACGCCTTTGACCCCCCTTCTGTGGTTGGAGTTCCCCACGGAGGCCAACTCTAGGCGAATATCATATGATATCCCCAAGTTGCAGAGCACGAACCGGGCTTTACCGTCTATCGTCCTTTGAGATGTTTTATCGTGCGGGCAGATTTTTATTTTGGGAGTATAC
>Ga0187844_10000202_pt1 | contig 45352 bp, 22 predicted proteins | sample SpaLakP09_SKY_50_FD_134517 | JGI IMG/M metagenome (GOLD analysis project Ga0187844, IMG submission 134517) | Oligotrophic lake water microbial communities from Sparkling Lake, Wisconsin, USA - SP09_SKY_50 | ecosystem: Environmental > Aquatic > Freshwater > Lake | place: USA: Sparkling Lake...
CGAAGACATCGCCGCCCTGCGCGAAGCTGTACAACAGTTCGCCGCGAGCGAAATCGCCCCCCGCGCGGCCGAGATCGACCGCACCGACCAGTTCCCGATGGACCTGTGGAAAAAGATGGGCGAACTGGGCCTGCTCGGCATCACCGTCAGCGAGGAATACGGCGGCGCCAACATGGGCTACCTGGCGCACATCGTCGCCATGGAAGAAATCTCGCGCGCATCGGCCTCCGTCGGCCTGTCGTACGGCGCGCACTCGAACCTGTGCGTCAACCAGATCAAGCGCAACGGCAACGAAGAGCAAAAGCGCAAATACCTGCCCAAGCTGATCTCGGGCGAGCATGTCGGTGCATTGGCCATGTCCGAACCGAACGCCGGTTCCGACGTCGTCAGCATGAAGCTGCGCGCCGAGCTGAAGGGCGACCGCTATGTGCTGAACGGCACCAAGATGTGGATCACGAACGGTCCGGACGCCGACACCCTTGTCGTCTACGCCAAGACCGACATCGAGGCCGGCCCGCGCGGCATGACCGCCTTCCTCATCGAAAAAGGCTTTAAAGGTTTCTCGATCGCCCAAAAACTGGACAAGCTGGGCATGCGCGGTTCGCACACGGGCGAGCTGGTGTTCCAGGATTGCGAAGTGCCGGTGGAAAACGTGCTGGGCGGCGTGGGCAAGGGCGTGAACGTGCTGATGTCGGGCCTGGACTTCGAACGCACTGTCCTCTCCGGCGGTCCGCTGGGCATCATGTCGGCCTGCATGGACGTCGTCGTCCCATATATTCACGAGCGCAAGCAATTTGGCCAGGCAATTGGTGAGTTCCAACTGATGCAGGGCAAGATCGCCGATATGTATTCGACGATGATGGCATGCCGCGCCTATGTCTACGCGGTTGGCCAGGCCTGCGACCGCGCGTCGAACCCGGAACAGGTCCGCGCCCTGCGCAAGGACGCGGCCGGCGCCATCCTGTACAGCGCGGAAAAGGCGACGTGGATGGCCGGAGAAGCAATCCAGACGCTGGGCGGCAACGGCTACATCAACGAATATCCGGTGGGCCGCCTGTGGCGCGACGCCAAGCTGTACGAGATCGGCGCCGGCACGAGCGAAATCCGCCGCATGCTGATTGGACGCGAGCTGTTCGGCGAGACGATGTAAGTTTGTGGAGAAGAGGAGACCGGGCGAACAACAAGATCGGCACAAGCCGGCAGAACAACAACACTCCACCTAGCCCGAAAAATAGAGAACGTCATTCCCGGCCCCGCCGGGAATGACGGATCTCACGGACTACAATGACCGCTGTCCCGTCCACCGCGCGAGCCGCACGATGACCCAGGCCACCTTTCCCAAGCTGCTGTCGTCCCAGATCGCCTTCGACATCGCGCGCACCATCCTGGACGGCTTCGACCGTCACTACACGCTGTTCCGCCAGGCCAGCAAGACCGCCAAGACCTGGTTCGAACGTGCCGACTGGACGACCGCCCAGCAGGCCGCGCGCACGCGCATCGATTTCTACGACAAGCGCGTGCAGGAATGCGTGCATGCGCTGGAAGACGAATACGCGCCGGAAGACCTCGACGACGACACGTGGCGTGAGACCAAGCTGCATTACATTGGCCTGCTGACGGACCACAAGCGCCCGGAGCTGGCGGAAAGTTTCTTCAATTCCGTCTGCTGCCACATCCTGCACCGCAGCTACTACCGCAACGATTTCATTTTCGTGCGTCCCGCCGTCTCGACGGAATACATCGAGACGGACGAGCCGGCCCCGACCTATCGCGTGTACTACCCGGCGTCGGACGGCCTCCGCTTCTCGTTGCGGCGCATGGTGACGAACTTCCAGCTCGACTGCCCGTTCGCCGACCTCGACCGCGACATCGCCCTCGTCGAAGCACGCATGATCGAACATTTCGGCCTGCACGAGCGCGAGCCGAACCAGCAGTTGCACGTGCTGTCGAGCCTGTTCTTCCGCAACAAGGCCGCCTATATCGTCGGCCGCGCCATCAACGGCGCCCGCGAGCATCCGTTCGTCGTGCCGATCCTGCACGATCGCGCGGGCCGCCTCGTCCTCGACACGGTGCTGACCGATCCGGAACAGATAATCCTGCTGTTCTCGTTTACGCGCGCCTATTTCATGGTCGACATGGAAGTGCCGTCGGCCTTCGTGCAATTCCTGCGCAGCCTGATGCCGAAGAAGCCGCGCAGCGAAATCTACACGATCCTCGGCCTGCAAAAGCAGGGCAAGACGCTGTTCTACCGCGACTTCCTGCAGCACCTGAAGCACAGCTCCGACGCCTTTCGCATCGCGCCCGGTATCCGGGGTCTCGTGATGCTCGTGTTCGAACTGCCCTCCTTTCCGTACGTGTTCAAGGTGATCAAGGATTTCTATCCGCCGCCGAAAGAGACGACGCGGGCGCGCATCAAGGAAAAATACCTGCTGGTGAAACACCACGACCGCGTGGGCCGCATGGCGGACACGCTGGAATACTCGGACGTGGCCTTCCCGCTGTCCCGCTTCGACGAGGAACTGCTGGCCGAACTGCGACGCTTCGCCCCTTCGCTCGTCGACATCGAGGGCGACCACATCGTCATCAGGCACCTGTACATCGAGCGGCGCATGGTGCCGCTGAATATCTACCTGGACCGTGCCCAGCGCAGCGGCGACGACGACCTGATCGAACACGGCGTGTTCGAGTACGGCAATGCGATCCGCGACCTCGTCGCCGCGAATATTTTTCCGGGCGATATGCTCTACAAGAACTTCGGCGTGACCCGACATGGCCGCGTCGTGTTCTACGACTACGACGAGATCGAGTACCTCACCGACTGCAACTTCCGCGACATCCCGCAGCCGCGGAACGAGGAAGACGAGATGGCCGCCGAGCCTTGGTATCCGATCGGCAAGCACGACGTCTTTCCCGAACAATTCGCGCGCTTCCTGCTCGGGAATCCAAAGATACGCGCCGCGTTCATGAAACACCATGCCGCACTATTGACGCGCGTCTGGTGGCAATCGCACAAGGACCGCATCCTCGCGGGCGAACTCGAAGACATTTTTCCGTATCCGCAGCACATCCGGTTCCACCTTGCAGACCCGGCGAACCCGGCGACACCCTCGCCGCAACCCCATTACTTGGAGACCTTACACAATGAATGATCCAATCGTTATCGTCGGCGCCGCCCGTACCCCGATGGGCGCCTTCCAGGGCGACTTCTCTTCGAAATCCGCGAGCGACCTGGGCGCCGTGGCGATCAAGGCGGCCGTCGAGCGCGCCGGCGTCGACGCGAGCCTCGTCGAGCACGTCTACTTCGGCAACTGCCTGATGGCCGGCCAGGGCCAGGCCCCGGCACGCCAGGCGCTGATCAAGGCGGGCCTGCCGCTGTCGACCGGTGCCGTCACGCTGTCGAAAATGTGCGGCTCGGCGATGCAGGCCGCGATCTTCGCGCACGACGTGCTCAAGGCCGGCAGCGCGGACGTCGTCGTGGCGGGCGGCATGGAGTCGATGACCAATGCCCCGTACCTGATTCCAAAGGCGCGCGGCGGCTATCGCATCGGCCATGGCGTCATGTTCGACCACATGATGATGGACGGCCTGGAAGACGCATACTCGCGCAACGAGAAGACGGGCGAAGGCCGCTCGATGGGCACGTTCGCCGAGGAGTGCGTGGCCAGGTACGGCTTCTCGCGCGAGCAGCTCGATGCGTTCGCGATCGAATCCGTCAAGCGCGCGCAGAACGCCACCGAGTCCGGCGATTTCCAGTGGGAGATCGCGCCGGTGACCGTAGCGAACCGCCTGGGCGAAGCGATCATCGAGAAGGACGAGGGTCCGGTCAAGGCCAAGGTCGACAAGATCCCCACCTTGCGTCCCGCGTTCAAGAAGGATGGCACGATCACGGCGGCATCGTCGTCGTCGATCAACGACGGCGCCGCGGCCCTCGTCATGATGCGCGAATCGACGGCGAAGGAACTGGGCGTGACGCCGCTCGCCCGCATCGTCGCGCACACGACGCATGCGCAGGAACCGGACCAGTTCTCGACCGCGCCGATCGGCTCGCTGCAAAAGCTGTTCAAGAAGACCGGCTGGTCGCCGAAGGACGTCGACCTCTTCGAGATCAACGAAGCCTTCGCCGCCGTGCCGATGGCCGCGATGCACGAGCTGGACATCCCGCATTCGAAGGTCAACGTCCACGGCGGTGCGTGCGCACTGGGCCACCCGATCGGCGCGTCGGGCGCACGCATCATCGTCACCCTGCTGGGCGCGCTGAAGAAGACGGGCGGCAAGCGCGGCGTGGCGTCGCTGTGCATCGGCGGCGGCGAAGCGACCGCGATGGCGATCGAGATGGTGTAAGCGTCACGCACGCGTCGCCTACGCGCATGTCGCCTACGCGCATGTCGCCTACGCGCATGTCGCCTACGCGCATGTCGTTAAAACACGGTATGGTGACGGACTGTCATCCATACCGTGAAGGAGCATCCCATGTCCACCGCCCTCATCGTCGGCGCGTCGCGCGGCATCGGCCTCGAACTGGCCCGCCAATACCGTGCCGACGGCTGGCGCGTCATCGCTACCGCGCGCAAGGTCGCGGATTGCGATGCGCTGCGCCGGCTGGGTGCGGAAGCGCACCAGGTCGATGTCACGAATGCCGAATCGATCGGTGGGCTGGGCTGGAAGCTCGACGACGAAAAGATCGACGCCGCCTGGCTCGTCGCGGGCATCTACGGCCCGGACCACGCCGGCTTCCCGACGGAGAAGGAATTCGACGACGTCATGCACACGAACGTGCTGGCCGCGATGCGGTTGCTGCCGATCGTCGCGCCGCTGGTGACTGCCACGCGCGGCAAGGTGGCCGTGATCTCGTCGCGCATGGGCTCCATCGGCGAACGCAAGAGCAACCAGGGTTCGCTGTACCGCGCCAGCAAGGCCGCGCTGAACTCCGTGCTGGCCGACGCCGCGCTGACCTATGGCCCGCAAGGCGCGACGTGCCTGACCTTCCACCCGGGCTGGGTGCAGACCGACATGGGCGGCGCGAACGCCACGCTCACCGTCGAACAGAGCGCGGCCGGGCTGCGTGCCACGCTGGCCAAGGCGACGCCGGCGCAGAACGGCGCCTTCCTCAATTACGACGGCACGCCCATCCCGTGGTGAGCCGTCCACGATAACAACCGAGACAACATGATTTTGACCGAAGAACACCAGATGATCCGCGACGCCCTGCGCACCTTCGCGCAGGAACGTCTTGCGCCCAACGCGGCGCGCTGGGACCGCGAGCACCATTTTCCGAAGGCCGAGCTGAAGGAACTGGCCCGGCTGGGCGCGTTCGGCGTGGCCGTGCCCGAGCAGTACGGCGGCGCGGGCCTCGACTACGTCGCGCTGGCCCTGGTGCTGGAAGAGATCGCGGCCGGCGACGGCGGCACCTCCACCATCATTTCGGTCAACAACTGCCCCGTGTGCTCGATCGCGATGACGTACGCGAACGCGGCACAGAAGGAACGCTGGCTGCGCCCCCTCGCGCAGGGCGACCTGCTGGGCGCCTTCGCGCTGACCGAACCGCACACGGGCAGCGACGCCGCCGCCCTGCGCACGACGGCCGTACGCGACGGCGACCACTACGTCCTGAACGGCACCAAGCAATTCATCACGAGCGGCAAGAACGGCGACGTCGCGATCGTCATGGCGGTGACCGACAAGGCGGCCGGCAAGAAAGGCATCAGCGCGTTCTGGGTGCCGACCGACACGCCCGGCTACATCGTCGCCGGCATCGAGCACAAGATGGGCCAGCATTCGTCGGACACGGCGCAGATCGTGTTCGACAACTGCAGGGTGCCGGCCGAAAACCTGATCGGCGAAGAGGGGCAAGGCTACAAGATCGCACTGTCGGGCCTGGAGGGCGGACGCATCGGCATCGCGTCGCAATCGGTGGGCATGGCACGCGCCGCGTTCGAGGCCGCGCTGGCGTATGCGAAGGAGCGCGAAAGTTTCGGCACGCCGATCTTCGACCACCAGGCCGTGCAGTTCCGCCTCGCCGAGATGGCGATGCAGATCGAGGCCGCGCGCCAGCTGATCCTGCACGCCGCGTCGATGAAGGACGCGGGCCTGCCCTGCCTGAAGGAAGCCGCGATGGCCAAGCTGTTCGCGTCCGAGATGGCCGAGCGCGTCGTCTCCTCGGCGATGCAGGTGTTCGGCGGCTACGGTTACGTGGCCGACTTCCCCGTCGAGCGCATCTACCGCGACGTGCGCGTGTGCCAGATCTACGAAGGCACGAGCGACATCCAGAAAATTTTGATTGCAAGGGCACTTTGAACGCATTGATGGACAACGCGGCGGCATTGACGATCCGCGCGGCCGGTGAAGCCGACCTGGCGCCGTTCTTCGCCTACCTGGACGACCACCTGCGCGACAACGGCGCCAATGGCACGCCGCTGTTCCAGCCGATCGCGCCGGGCCAGCCGCGCCTGCCGGCCGGGCTGCGCATCGCGTTCATCAAGGGCATCGACATCCCCGTCGGCCAGCCGGGCTGGCGCCGCCTGTGGCTCGCAATCGACCAATATGGCGACATCGCCGGCCACATCGACCTGCGCGGCCGTCCCGAGCCGGCCGCCACGCACCGCGCCATGCTCGGCATGGGCGTGCACCGCGTGTGGCGACGGCGTGGACTCGGGCGGCGCCTGCTCGAAACGGCGGCCCAATGGGCGCGGGCCGAGACGGACGTCGAGTGGATCGACCTCGAGGTCTTGTCCGATAACCTGCCGGCCGTCGAACTGTATGCGCGCGCCGGTTTTACCACCGTCGCACGCGTGGCGGACATGCTCCGCATCGCGGGGGCCAGTCACGACCTGAATTACATGACGTACAGGTTGCGCCAGGGGTGAGAATCGGTGAGCATGCGGCCCGGACCCGCATGCTAGAGTGGCGCGATGAAAACCATCCTGCCCCTCGTTCTTGCCGCCTGCATCGCACAGGCAGCCCGCGCCGACGACTGCCAGGTCGGCAAGCTTCTTCCGGCCCCCGTCGACCAGTCCGTGCACTGGACCGGCCCCTGCAAGGATGGCTACGCGGACGGCAAGGGCGTGCTCGAATGGACGACGAAGGACGGCACCACGCGCCGTATCGAAGGCACGTTCGCGCACGGCGCCGTCAGCGGTGAAGCGAAGCTGAAGGCGGGCGATAAATTCACCTACATCGGGTCGCTGACCGACGGCGTGCCGGACGGCGAGGGCTACCTGCACTTCGCCAGCGAGCTGCGCTACGAAGGCGGGCTGAAGATGATGCGGCGCGAGGGCAAGGGCGTGCAGATCTATCCGAACGGCGACGTCTACCAGGGTGAATTCCATGCCGACCGCCCGAACGGCCAGGGACGCCTCACATACGCGCTCGGCGGCATGGTCGAAGGGGAGTTCCGCGACGGCCGTCCGCTCGACGGCGACCGCATCACGTATGCCGGCAGCGGCGGCACCGGCACGCTCGATGCCGCTGCCCGCAACGCGGCGCTGGCGCGTCCCAAGGCGGAGAACACATTCCAGCAGCGCCAGGCGGAACCGGAGACGGGCACGCTGCTGGCGAAGACGGACGTCCGCTCCGCGCTGCCGACCAACGTCGGCTGGGACGGCCTCACGCCCGAACAGAAGGATATCGTCCGCAACGGTTATCCGGCGCTGGAACCGGGCGACGATCCGCCGTATCCGCTGAACGGCACCGTCGAATTCAACCGGCTTGCGGTCGCGGTCGCCGGCAAGTACGACGCGCGCGGCGTGCTGCGCCTGCACGTGCTGGTCGGCGCGGACGGCAAGGCGAAGGAAGTGCGCAAGATAGGCAACTTCGACGACGACGTGGTGCGCTACGTCGCCGCCGGCGCGATGGCCCTGCGCTACAAGCCAGCCATGTGCCACGGCCAGCCGTGCGAAATGATCTATCCGATGGCGATGGAATTCACGCGGCGGTTGTAGTCAAAACCCCACCAGCACGATCTTGCCCTGCGCGCGGTTCGACTCGATCAGCGCATGCGCGCGCTTCAGGTTCGCCGCATCGATGCGGCCGAAGTTCTCGTTGGCCGTCGAGCGGAGCGTGCCCGCGTCGATCAGGTCCGCCACGCGGTTCAGGATCTCGTGCTGGCGGATCATGTCCGGCGTCGAGAACAGCGAGCGCGTAAACATCAGTTCCCAGTGCAGCGACACGGCCTTGCGCTTGAACTTGCGCACGTCGATCGGGGCCGGGTCGTCGATCAGGCCGAATTTTCCCTGCGGCGCGATGAGCTCGACGATCTGGTCGAAGTGCTGCTCCGTGTGCGTGAGGCTGATCACGTAGTCCGGCGCGCGCAGGCCCGCGCGCTGGATCTCGTCCGTGAGCGGCTTGCCGTGGTCGACCACGTGGTGGGCGCCGTGCTGCAGTACCCAGTCGCGCGTTGCGGGACGCGATGCCGTGCCGACCACGGTCAGGCGGGTCAGCCGGCGCGCCAGTTGCACGAGGATCGAGCCGACGCCGCCCGCCGCGCCGATCACGAGCAACGACTTGCCCTCGCCTTCCGGACCGGTCGGCACGTCCAGGCGGTCGAACAGCAGTTCCCACGCCGTCAGGCTCGTCAGCGGCAGCGCCGCGGCGGCGCCGAAGTCCAGCGATTGCGGCATCTTGCCGACGATGCGCTCGTCGACCAGCTGCAGCTCGCTGTTGCTGCCGGCGCGGGCGATGGAGCCGGCGTACCACACGCGGTCGCCCGGACGGAACAAGGTCACGTCCGGCCCGACGGCCTTCACGATGCCGGCCGCGTCCCAGCCCAGCACTTTCCACTCGCCGTCGGCCGGCTTCGAGCCGGTGCGCACCTTCACGTCGACCGGGTTCACGGACACGGCCTGCACTTCGACGAGCAGGTCGTGACCGGTCGCGACCGGGTCCGGCAGGGTGATGTCGACGAGGGCGTCGGGGTGGTCGATGGGCAGGTTGTTCTGGTAGGCGATGGCTTTCATGGTGGCTCCTTGGTGATCGATGGTTGTCATTCTGGGCGCTTCGATCTTTTTGATAAACTGGGCAATCACGAAATCAATTTCAATTTTTGTTTGAAAATGAACCTGCGCGACCTCGAACTCTTCGTAACCACGGCCGAGCAAGGCGGCCTGTCAGCGGCCGCGCGCCTGCTGGCTTTGTCGCCGGCCGTCGCCAGCGCGAGCCTGAAGCGGCTGGAAGCGGATCTGGGCACGGCGCTGTTCGTGCGCACGACCCGCAGCATGCGCCTGACGGTGGCCGGCGAACGCCTGCTGGCGCGCTGTCGCCCGCTGCTGGACGGCCTGCGCGACGCGGAAGCGGAAGTGCGTGCGGGAGAAAACACGATCGAGGGGCAGCTGCAGATCTCGATGCCGTCCGACCTCGGCCGCCACGTCGTGCTGCCGTGGCTGAACGCGTTCCAGGACCGGCATCCGGGTGTGCGTTTGCGGCTGCAGTTGACGGACCGGCTGGCCGACATCTACCGGGAACCCGTCGACATCGCGCTGCGCTTCGGCAAGCCGCGGGAGTCCAGCATGGTGGCGCTGCCGCTGCTGGAGACGAACCGGCGCGTGCTGTGCGCGTCGCCGGCCTATCTCGCGCGGCACGGCGCGCCGGCGTCGCCGCATGATCTCGCGGCGCACAACTGCCTGTGCTTCATGCTGGACGAGACGGTCAACGACCGCTGGCGCTTCTACAAGGATGGCGCGGAGATCGAGGTGACGGTGCGCGGCGACCGCGTGGCCGACGATTCCGAGATCGTGCGGCGCTGGGCGCTGGAGGGCCTGGGACTGTGCTACCGCTCGCGCATCGACGTGCAGGCCGACCTCGCGAGCGGCGCGTTGCGCACCGTGTGCGCGGACTGGGAGGGCAATAACCAGCCGCTGTACATGATGCTGGCGAGCCGGCGGCAGGTGTCGCCGGCCGTCAGGGTGCTCAGGGAGTTCCTGGTGGAGCGGATGCGGGAGATGGTAGACGGCACAACCAATACGTAACGCAAAACCGTCGCCCCCGCGAAGGCGGGGGCCCAAGTTCTGCGTGCGTCAACGTAGCGCTTGCAAATTGGATCCCCGCCTGCGCGGGGACGACATGGTTTTACGTTCGCGTAGTTTTTAGCGTCCGTGTGTTCATGCGACCTGCTCAATCGCCAGCGCAATCCCCTGCCCGCCCCCGATGCACAGCGTGACCACGCCACGCCGCGCCAGTCCGCGCCGCATCGCATGCAGCAGCCGCACCGTCAGCACGGCGCCCGTCGCGCCGATCGGGTGGCCGTGCGCCACCGCGCCCCCTTCGACATTGATGACGTCTTCCGCCAGCGACAGCTTGCGCGCCACGGCCAGCGGCACGGCGGCGAAGGCCTCGTTGATTTCGTAGCGGTCGACGTCGCCGATGCTCCAGCCGGCGCGCGCGAGGACCTTCTGCACGGCGGGCACGGGCCCGATGCCGAACATGCCCGGTTCCACGCCCACGACGCTCGACGCGACGAGGCGCGCGATCGGCTGCAGGCCCAGGCGCTCGGCCGTCGCACGGTCGGCGACGATGACGGCGGCCGCGCCGCTGTTCAGGCCCGGCGCGTTGCCGGCCGTGATCGTGCCGTCCGGGCGGAAGGCCGGTTTCAGCTTCGCCAGCGTCTCCAGGGTCGTGTCGGGGCGGTTCGCCTCATCCGTGTCGAACAGCTGCACGCCGCGCTTGCCCGCGATCTCGATCGCCACGATTTCGTCCTTGAACGCGCCCGCCGCCTGGGCTTCCGAGAAGCGGCGCTGCGAGCGCTCGGCCCAGCGGTCCTGCGCGGCGCGGGTGATGTCCACGTCCTTCACCAGGTCCTCCGTGTGCCAGCCCGAGTGCTGGGCGGAGAACGCGTCGTTCAGGCCGTCGTGCAGCAGGCTGTCGTAGATCTGCGCGTGACCCATGCGCGCGCCCCAGCGGGCCTGCGGCATCAGGTACGGCGCCTGGTCCATGTTTTCCATGCCGCCCGCCAGCACGACGCTGGATTCGCCGGCGAGGATCTCGTGCGCAGCCGAGGCGATGGCCTGCGCGCCCGAGCCGCACACACGGTTCAGGGTCATCGCCGGCACGCCGACGGGAATGCCGCCGTGGACCGCGGCCTGGCGCGCCGGGTTCATGCGGTTGCCCGCCTGGACCACATTGCCCATCAGGACGGCATCGATGGCCTCCGGAACAATGCCCGCGCGCTCGATGGCGGCACGCACGGCGGCCGCCCCCAGTTCGACGGCGGGGATGGATTTCAGGGAACCGTTGAACGCGCCGATGGCGGTACGCACGGGGGCACACAGGACGATGTCGCGGGCAGACATGATGACTCCTTTCGGGTTGGATGACGGGATCGTGCAAATAGGAGTATATACACGTATTCCGAAAACCGCATGACATGCGGCCTGCGCCGATCGGACTTATTCGGCGTCGGATTCGTGGATGTCCGTCTCGACGACGGCGCGCAGCAGCATGCGCAGTTCGAGTGCGCGTTCGCTGCCGAAGCTCTGCTCGAAGGTCTGCTGGGCGCGGCGCCACAGCGGCAGCACGGCTTTCACTTTTGCCTTGCCGGCCGGCGTGAGGACGATGACGCGCTCGCGTTTATCGTGCTCGCTGGGACCGGTCGTCACGAGGGCGTCGCGCTCGAGCGGCTTGAGGTTGCGGGTGAGCGTCGTGCGGTCCATGACCAGTTCGGCGGACATCTGGTTGACCGTCATCGGCCCGAGCCCCAGCAGCTTGTACAGGATGGAGAACTGCGTGACGCGCAGGCCGGCCTCGCTCAGCACCTGGTCGTACATGCCAGTGATATAACGCGACGCCTGGCGCAGGGCGAGGCAGTTGCACAGGGGGTCGTTCGATGTCATGTACAGTGTTCCATTGCAGGGCTGGCGTTAGTACCCGCCCTCTAGCGAGTATAACCCCGGGATCGCCGGAACCTGTGCATAATCGGCACCGGATCGTTGCATATACACTCAATCACGTGAGGAGGTTCGCATGACGGCACAACAGACGGTGGCAGAGCAGTGGGAAGAACAGCTGCGCGCGGTGCGCGCACGCATCGAACAGGGCGGCGGACGGCCGGGCGTCGTGCCGGCGCAGGAAGCACGCGGGATGTCCGGCCTCGCCATCATGGAAGCGCTGCTCGACGGCCGCTTCCCGTATGCGCCCATCGCCGAGACGCTCGACTTCTACCTCGTCGAAGTCGAGAAGGGCAAGGCCACCTTCCAGGGTACGCCGCAGGCAAAGCACCTGAATCCGATGGGGACGGTGCACGGCGGCTGGTACGCCACGCTGCTCGACTCGGCCGTCGGCTGCGCCGTGCAGACGGCTTTGGAGCCGGGTTACGGGTACACGACAGCGGAGCTGAGCGTGAACCTCGTGCGCGGCGCGCGGCTCGACGGCGGGCCGCTGCGCGCGATCGGCACGGTGCTCCATGCCGGCCGCCAGCTGGCCACGGCGGAAGGGAAGATCGTCGATGCGCAGGGCCGGCTGTATGCGCATGCGACGACCACCTGTTTGGTATTCGAAGCCCGGTAGGGTGGGCACGCCGTGCCCACGTGCGACGTTTGCATCACGACGGCGTCCGCGTGGGCGGAGGGCCGCCCACCCTACGATTCATGCCAGCGCTTTTTCAAGCGCGTAGCGGCTCGCCGGCTTCGTGCGCGACAGTTCGGGATGCATCGCGCGGCGCGCGGCTTCGTACGTGTCCCACTTGGCGCCGTCTTCCAGCGCCGGGATCGTCGCGAATTCGCCCTGGTCGTAACCGGCCAGCGCGGCGTCGACGAGATCCTCGGCGCGCATCACGATCTCGCTCGGCAGGTGCTCGACCGGCGTGCCGGCGATCTGCCAGAAATCCGTCGCCGTGGCGCCCGGCAGCACCACCTGCACGCGCACGCCCTTGTCGGCCAGTTCATGTTGCAGCGACTGGCTGAACGCCAGCACGTACGCCTTGCTGCCGCCGTACACGCCGTTCAGCACTTCCGGTGCGATGGCGACGATGGACGCGATGTTGATGAAGGCGCCCTGCCCGCGCGCCACGAAGCCCGGCGCAGCGGCATAGGTCAGGCGCGTCAGCGCGGTCACGTTCAGCGCGATCATGTCCTGCATCTTGTCGACGTCGGAGCCCAGCAGCGGGCCGGTGCCGCCCACGCCGGCGTTATTCACGAGCAGCGTGATGGCGTCGTCGCTGCGCAGCACGGCTTCGACGCGGCGCAGGTCGGCGTCGCGGGTCAGGTCGGCGGCGATCGTCCGCACCGTGCGGCCGTAAGTCGTCGCGAGGCGATCGGCCTGGGCTTGCAGACGTTCGCCGTTGCGGGCGACGAGGATCAGGTCGTAGCCGCGGCGCGCCAGGCGGTCCGCGTAGAGGGCACCGATGCCGGTGGAAGCGCCAGTCACGACTGCGGTGCCGAGGTTTGCGTTGCTCATGTCGTTCTCCTTCAGTTAAATGTGTGTACGCACATATCAGTGCAAAAATTTTTTGCTACGGTGCCAGCGTCGACAGCGACTGGCGCAACTCCCCGGCCAGTCCGGCGCCGAATCTGCTCTCGAACTCCGCCTGCGCCGTCTGCCACACGGGCAGTGCCTCCGCCAGCTTCGCGCGGCCCGCGTCGGTGAGGCGCACGACGTTGCGGCGCGCGTCGTCCTCATGCGGTCCGATGACGACGAGGCCGTCGCGGGCCAAAGGCTGCAGGGCGCGGATCACGCTCGTACGCTCCATCACCATCGCCTCGACGAGGTCCTTCATCGAGGCCGTGCCGATCTCGTCGACGTAGACCAGGATGGAGAACTGCGTGCTCGTCAGGTCCACGCGCGCCAAGTGGTCTTCATACATCTTCGTAATCAGACGCGCCGCCTTGCGGGTGGCGAAGCAGTTGCAGGCAATGAGTCGTTCGGAAGCAGTCATGGGCACAGTATTATGTGTGTACGCACACATGTCAAGCGGTTTCGAAAAGAATCACGCGCCCATGATGGTGTCCATATGCGCTTTCAGCATGTCGACGAACACGCGCGTGCGCGCCGGCATCAGACGCCGTCCGGGCATCACGCACCACAGGCTGGCCGTCGGCAGCCACCAGTCGGGGAGGACGCGGCGCAGGCGGCCGTTGCCGATCCAGTCGCGCAGGGCGGCGTCGGCCGGCAGCGCCGCGATGCCCGCGCCGCGGTACGCCATCTCGCGCTGCAGCCGCGGCGAATTGCACACGAGCGGTCCCTGCACGACATGCTCCCAGTGCGCGTCGCCGCGTGTCAGCACCCAGGGCGTCGTCGCACCGTCGCTCCCCGTGTACGCGAGGCAGGCGTGGCGGGCGAGGTCGTCGGGCGTCTCCGGCGTGCCATGCTCGGCCAGGTAGTCCGGGCTCGCGTACAAGGCCTGGCGCATGTCGCACAGCTTGCGTGCGACGAGCGTCGCATCGTCGGGCAGGTACTGGGCGGCGCGCACCGCCACATCGAAGCGCTCGCTCACGAGGTCCACGCGGCGCGGCGACAGGTCGATGCGCAGCCGGACCTCCGGATAGCGCGCCTGGAACGCCTGGCAAAAGCCGGCAAAGTCGGATTCGATGACGTCGGGCGGCATCGACACGCGCAGTTCGCCGTGCGGTGTCTCCTGCCGGTGCTGGGCCAGCGCCGCGACTTCCTCGGTTTCGTCGACGAGGCGGCGCGCATGTTCCAGAATGCGCTCGCCGAACGCCGTGATCGCCACGCGCCGCGTGCTGCGCACGAACAGCTTTTCACCCAGCGCTTCTTCCAGCAGGGTCAGGCGGCGCGACAGCGTCGACTTGGGCAGGTCGGCCCGTTCGGCGGCCTGCGAAAAACTGCCGGCATCCACCACACGCACGAACAGGATCAGATCGTTCGCATCCACCATGGTTCCCACCTCCGTCCCATAAATGGAACAATGATATCCGGAAAGCCGGCTTAATCCCGAAGGAGGGACTGAATAGAATGTTCTCCATCGACCCAACACTTCTGGAGAACGCGATGAACATCCTGCAAATCAACGGTAGCGCCCGTGCCAACGGTTCGAATTCCACCCGCGTCGCCGACGCGATCACGGCGCGCCTGAAGGCACGTCATCCGGAAGCGACGATCGAGCTGCGCGACCTGGCCCGCGATCCGCATCCGGTGCTCGACGAAGCTGCGCTGACCGCCCTGTTCACCCCCGCCGAACAACGCACGCCGGAGCAAAGCGCGCGCGTGGCGCTGGACGACGCGCTGATCGCGCAACTGAAACGCGCCGACGTGGTCGTGCTGGGCGTGCCGATGTAAAACTTCAGCGTCTCCGTGCAGATCAAGTCGTGGATCGACGCCGTCACCCGCGCCGGCCAGACCTTCCGCTACACGGCGAACGGTCCCGAAGGCCTCGTCACCGGCAAAAAAGTCTACGTGGGCCTGGCCCGCGGCGGCATCTACCGCGACACGCCTCTCGATTCGCAAGTCCCGCACCTGAAGGGCGTATTCGGCCTGATGGGCATGACCGACGTCGAATTCATCTACGCCGAGGGCGTGAACATGGGCGCGGAGCGCGCGACCGCCGCATTCGACGAAGCGGCGTCGCAGATCGAAGACGTCGTGGCGTAAGACTAGGCGATGGTGTCCACGACACCGCCATCCACCCGCAGCGCCGCGCCCGTCGTGGCCGACGCCTGCGGCGAGCACACGTAGACGATCATGTTCGCCACCTCGTCCACGCTCGCCGCGCGGCGCAGGATGGAGCTGGGGCGGTGCGTGCGCACAAATTCGGTCGCGGCCTGTTCGACCGAGGTACCCGCCTCTTGTGCCGCGTCTTCCAGCATGGCGCGCACGCCTTCCGACAGGGTCGGCCCCGGCAGCACCGCGTTGACGGTGACGCCGCTGCCGGCCGCCAGCTTCGCCAGCCCGCGCGACACCGCCAGCTGCGCCGTCTTCGTCATCCCGTAATGGATCATGTCCGCGGGGATGTTCAGCGCCGATTCCGACGAGATGAACACGACGCGGCCCCAGTCCCGTTCCAGCATTCCTTTCAGGTAGTGGCGCGCGAGGCGCACGCCCGACATCACGTTCAGCTGGAAAAAATGCTCCCACGTGGCGTCGTCGATCTCGAAGAAATCCTGCGGCCCGTACGTGCCCGCGTTGTTGACGAGGATGTCCACGTGCGGCTCTTTGGCGAGGAGTGTCGCCGCGCCTTCCGCGGTTGCCAGGTCGGCCGCGACACCGCGCAACTGCGCATGCGGCACCCGTGCCAGCACGGCGTCGCGCGCCCGTTCGATGGCGTCGTTGGAGCGTCCGTTGAGGATGACGGTGGCGCCCGCATCCGCGAGGCCGATGGCGGTCGCCAGGCCGATGCCCGCGGTGGAGGCGGAAACGAGTGCGGTCTTGCCGCGCAAATCGATGTGCATAGTGGCTCCTTTCAGCGGGGGACGAGGCCCAGTTGCTGCATCAGCGTGAGGTTGTCCTCGATGTGCCAGTTGTCGGCGATCTTGCCGTCCGCGATGCGATAGATGTCGGTGGCGATGAAGTCGACCGCCTGCCCTTGTCCCTGCGTGTTCCCCCACCGTCCCGTGAAATGGCCGTGGAAGCGGAAGTGCACGGTGACGCGGTCGCCCGCGACGATCAGCTGCCGCACATCGGCCTGCAGGTCCGGGATCGCCGTGCGCACGAATGCCGATGCGGCCAGCGGCCCCGGCACCCCTTGCGCCCGGCCCGGCGGCAACGTGCGGTCCGTGAAACCGGCGGCGAGCGCCGCGCGGGCAAAGCGCGCGTCGCCAGTGTGCCAGAACGTGGCGTAGCGGCGCGCCGCCTGTATCTCCGCGTCGCGCTGCGCCGGCGGCAGGGACGGGTCCACGATGACTTGTTGCGCGCTGACGAGTGGTTCGTCCGCGAGGGCGGGCAGCGCCACCAGCATGGCGGCGAGGGTAGTAGCTGCTTTCATGGTCAGGCTCCTTGTGTCGATGAGCCATCATAGATTTCACGCTGGCCGAAAAATAGCGGCAGAATACGAAATCATTGTTTCCAAAAAGCGCAAGATGGACACGCTCGCCAACAACTTCCCTGCCCTCGTCGCATTTGCCCGGATCGTCTCGGCCGGGAGCCTGTCGGCCGCCGCGCGCGAGCTGGACGTGCCCGTGTCCGTCGTCAGCAAGCGTTTATCTCTGCTGGAAGCGAGCCTGGGCACGCGCCTGCTGCAGCGCACGACGCGGCGCCAGACGCTGACGGACGAAGGCCGGCTGTTCCACGCGCGCGTCCTCCGGATCCTGGACGAAGTGGAGCAGGCCGAAACCCTGCTCGCGCAGCGCCGCGACGGCGTGCACGGGCTGCTCCGCATCACGGCGCCGGGCGAATTCGGGCGGCGCTGGCTCGCGCCCATCGCGGCCGCGTTCCATGAGCTGCATCCGCAGGTGACGGTCCAGCTGGAGCTGACGGACGCCGTCGTCGACCTGCTCGACAGCGGCCACGACCTCGGCGTGCGCTACGGTGCGCTGGCCGATTCCTCGCTCGTCGCGCGCGAACTGGCGCCGAACTATCGCGTGCTGTGCGCGTCGCCGGCCTACCTGCAGCGCCACGGCGAACCGCGCACCCCAAGCGAACTGGCGGGCCACCGCTGCATCGTGATCGGCGATCAACGCCGCACGGATTGGAAATTTATGAATGGAATGCGCGGCGACGAGACGGCGCCCGTGCGCGTGGACGCCGCGTTCCTCACGAACGACGGCGGCGCCGCGCAGCAGCTGGCGCTGTCCGGCAGCGGCATCGCCCTGAAATCGATCTGGGACGTGGGCGACGATCTCGCGGCGGGCCGCTTGCGGCGCGTGCTGCCGAATCATGCGATGGCGGCGGCGCCGCTGCATGCGGTGTATCCGCACCAGAGAAACCTGGCGCCGCGGGTAAGGGTGTTCGTGGGGTATCTGAAGGAAAGGCTGCAGGAGGCGTGGAGGTGGTAAACATGACCCGCTACTTTGAAACGTCGTTCCCGCGAAGGCGGGAACCCAAGTTTCCGGCGCTGCGATAACGCATGCAAAATTGGGCCCCCGCCTCCGCGGGGGCGACGGTCTTTCAGCTAACTGCTGGCTCCAGCAACGTCACCGTTCTCGCTTCCGTATCGAGCCTGCCCCGGATCCCGATCGGCATCGTGAACTGGTTGCGGATATGCCCGAACGAATACCCCGTCACCGCCGGCACCCGCAGCGGCTGCAGGTGCACGTCCAGGGTCTCGTCCAGGGTCAGCGACGGCCCGTCGCCCTGCGGCCCGCAGTTCTCGCAGATGCCGATCATGACACCGGCCGCCTTGTCGAAACCGACGGCCAGGTCGAGCTGCGTCATCCAGCGGTCGATGCGGTACGGCTCCTCGTTCACCTCTTCGAGGAACAGCAGGCCGCCCGCGAAATCCGCCGCGTACGGCGTGCCGGCCAGTGCGCTCACGAGCGACAGGTTGCCCCCGATGAGCGGTCCCTCGGCGACGCCCCCGTGCACGGTGCGCGTCGCGTACCACGGCTCGTCCAGCGCGTGGCGGTCGTTCTCCGCCGACATCGGGATCGTGCAGGACGCCCTCGGATCCGTCAGCACGGCCAGCAGGTGCGCCGTCGAATAGTCCGACGGCGTGCTCGATGCGACCGGGCCGTGGAACGTCACGAGGCCCGCGTGACGGTGGATGGCGAGGTGCAGCGCCGTGATGTCGGAGTAGCCGAGTAAAACCTTCGGATGCGTGCGGATCAGGCGATAGTCCAGGTGCCGCAGCAGCGAGATGCAGCCGGAGCCGCCGCGGATCGCCCAGATGGCCTTGACGTCGGGATCGCGGAACATCGCATGCAGGTCGGCGATGCGCGCCGCGACCGTGCCGCCGTAATTACCCCACACGTCGCGCAGATACGTGCCCAGCTTGACGCGGAAGCCCAGTGCCTCGACGTGCTGCACGGCCTTCTCGATGGAAGGATCGCTCGTGTAGCCGCCCGGCGCGACGAGGCCGACGACGTCGCCGCGGCGCAGGCGCGGTGGTTTGATCAGTGGTGTCATGGTGTTCGATGCGGGTCGCGCAGCCGTGAAAGGTAACAGCAGCGCCGCCGCCATCATCGCGTTGAATCTGCGCCTGCTGTTCATGGGATGAGGTTCAAGTAAAACGGCCCGCGCCGCGGAAGCTTGTGGCTTCCATGGTCGCGGGCCGCAGGTAGTGCCAAGGATACTGGCGCTGCCGATTAGAAGAAACGGTACTTGACGTCGAAGCTCAGCGAGCGGCCGCGCGGGTCGGCCACGCGCGGATCCCAGCCGGCACCCACGACTTCGTCCACGTTGTGCGCCGTGAACGGCGGGTCGCGGTCGAACAGGTTCTGGATGCCGACGGTGATCGTCGTGTTTTTCAGGCCCGTGTAAGTCGTCGACAGGCCCCACGTCGTGTAGCTGGCGACGTGCGGATTGAAGCCGGCCGGCGGCGTGCCCTTGCCGCCGTTCGGCACCTGATCCTTGTAGCCGTCGCGGTACAGGTTACTGAGCAGGAAGCTCCACGCGCCCTTGTTCACGCTGAACGTGGCGTTGTGCTTCCAGCGCAGGTAGATGTCGCGCGTATAAAAATTGCCGACGTATTCGACGTAGGGCTGGCCTTCGAACTCGGCGAACTGGTAGCTCTGGGTCCAGGTGCCGTCGAGGGTCGCGTTCCAGCGCCAGCCGTCCGGCAGGTTGCCGCGCCCGCGCAGGCCCACGTCGGCGCCGCGCGTCTTGAGGCCGGCCGCATTGATCCAGCCCGCGTCGACGTAGCTGATGGTGCCGTCCGCGTTGCGGTGGATGTACTCGCCCAGCGCCGCCGCGTTGGCCAGCACGACCTGCGGGGTGCGGTTCAGGATGCGGTCCTTGACGTTGATCGCCCAGTAGTCGACCGACGCCGAGAAGTTCGCGTTCGGCTCGACGATGAAGCCCAGCGTGCCCTGCTTCGACGTCTCCGGACGCAGGTTCGGATTGCCGCCGCTGAAGTAGTTCAGGCGCTCGATCGCGCAAAAGCGCGGATCGCCCGGGTGCGACGCACAGCCGACCGGATCGGACACGCCGTTCGGCAGTTCCTGGTCCAGTCGCCCCGAGTACAGCTGGGCGAAGCTCGGCGCCAGGAAGCCTTTATTGGCCGAACCGCGCAGCATCAGCCAGCTCGTGGGACGGTAGCTGAACGCGATCTTCGGATTCGTCGTCGCGCCGATCAGGCTGTAGTCGTCGCGGCGCAGCGCCAGCTGCAGTTCCAGGTTCTTCATGACCGGGACCACGAGCTCGGTGTAGATCGCCTTGATGTTGCGGTTGACCGTGTCCTGGTTCGCATTACCCGGCGCCAGCAGGATCTTGGTGGCGTCGACGTCCTGCGCGAAGCCGTAGCCCTCGCGGCGCAGGTCCGTGCCGATCGCGCCCTGCAGCGGGCCGGCCGGCAGCTGCCAGATCTCGCCCGAGACCGACGCATTGAACTGCGTGAGCGTCGTCTTGCCGTGCTGGAGGCGGCCATAGAACTTGGTCCCCTCCAGCGCCTGCATCGCGGCGGCGCTCTGGCCCTGCGACGGTGCCGCGAACGGGTTCACGACGCCGCTGCCCAGCACCTTGTACAGCGCGGCCGTGTTCGCATAGCCGTCGACGAGGTCCGTCGTCGTGCGGCTCTCGCTGTGCGACAGGTCGATCTTGTAGTCCCATTTGCCGGCGAGGATGCCCTCGGCACCTGTCATCAGGCGCACGGTGTCGGTCGTGTAGTTCTGCGTGCGGTTGCCCAGCGGCCAGGCGCGCCATTTGTAGATGATCGGCTTGGTCTTGTCGAACGAAGCGATGTATGGCGACAGGTCCTGGTAGTACGGGCCGCCCACCGGGTAGGCATTGCCGTTCGCGAGCGACGTGGAGATCTGCGCCGGCGTCAGGATCGCCAGCGAATTCGTGTGCGCGCCGACGGCTTCGGCGAACACGCGGTGGTCCGGGGTGAGCTGGAACGTGGCGCGGGCGACGCCGTTCGTGCGCTCCGTCGGCAGCTGCATCACGTAGTCGCCGCCGTAGTCGTACGCGCACGAATAAGTCGTACGCAGCGGCGACGTCACGTCCTTCCACAATGCCGTCGCGTACTGGTTCATGCCGGTCACGCTGTCGCACTTGCCCTGCAGGGAGAGGAGACCCGCCTGCAGGTATTTGTTCGGATCGCCCGGCATCTGGAAATTCGACCCCAGCGCGGTGCCGGCGCCCGTCAACTGGTTGGCGACCGGGGTGCCGGTGGTGTCCGGCGACAGGCCGCGTGCCGGCTGGTAGCCGTTGGCGAACCCCCGCTGGTGCGAATCCAGTTCGTTGTTCCTGTCGTAGCCGATCGCCGCCATGATGTTGAAGCGGTCGGTGTCCAGGTTGCCGTGGCCAGCCACGACCTGCAGCCGGCGCGTGGCGCCGCCGCCGTGTTCCGTCCAGTTGCCGGAGGCATTTGCCTGCACGCCCTCGACATTCGTCTTGAGGATGAAGTTGATGACGCCGCCCACGGCATCCGTGCCGTAGATCGCGGACGCGCCGTCCTTCAGCACTTCGATGCGGGCGACGGCCGCCAGCGGAATCGTGTTCAGGTCGACCGCCTTGCCGGACAGGCCGTAGCCGGAAATGCGGCGGCCGTTGATCAGCACGAGGGTGCCGGTCGGGCCCAGGCCGCGCAGCGAGGCGAACGAACCGCCGCCGCTGACGCGGTCGGCATCCGCGCCGAACACGTTATTACCTGAAGTCATATTGTCCGCGCCCGTGCCGTTGGCCGAAATCAGGCGCATCAGCTGTTCCGCGTTCGTGACGCCCTGCTTGTCCAACTGGTCCAGCGTGATCGTCTGCACCGGCAGCGCGCCTTCGGTGGCGATGCGCTTGATGCTCGAACCGGTAATCTCGACGCGTGCGATCGGCTTGTCCGTCTGCGCTTGCTGTGCGAACGCGGGGGCGGCGGTACCGATCACGGCGATCATGGCCGCTAGCTTCTTTAACTTCACGTGGCTCTCCTTGGTGCACGATGACGTTGGCATAATGATCAAAGGTAAGCGCACTGGCGCGCGCCCATCCAATGAAAATTCCGGCGCTGACTATAACTGCAGGGAATATTTCACATAGTCAATCTAGCAAAAAGTATCACTTCCCTCTTGCAGCACGTGTCCTTTCCGCAACATCGACATCCAAATAACGCCATTGCGTGAATTCGACAGGGTGGCGTTTGTAGTTTTTGAGCCACGGTTGCCGGATATCCGCCGAGAGCACGTTCGTCAGCGGCACCCACGGGTTGTAGGCATGGATCAGCTGGTTCATCTCGAAGTACAGCTTCTGGCGCTCGGGACCATCCTTGAGCGCGTGCGCCTGTTCATACCGTTCGTTATAGGCCGGCAGGTTGAAACGGGCATAGTTGGCGCGGCCCGCGTTCGGACCGTACAGCAGCTGATAAAAATTGTCGCCGTCGGGGAAGTCGGCGATCCAGTTACTCTCGAACATCTGCACCTTGCCGAGACGCGATGCCTTGATGATCTCCGTCTTCTTGTCCGACTTGAACACGACGCGCAGGCCCACCGCATTCAGGCATTTGCGCCACAGTTCGTCGCGCAGGCGGCCGCCGACCGTCGCTTCGCTGCTCATCTGCAGCGTGAGCGGTTCCGTACCGCCGCCGCCCGGCTTCGGCTGGCGCCGAAAACCGTCCGGGTCGCGCTTGTCGTAGCCGAAGCGGTCGAGCAAGGCGTTGGCCATCGCGGGGTCGTACGGGACGGGGCTGCGGTAGTTCGGGTCGTAGCCCAGCACGCCCGCGGGCGTGCTGGGCTACGACCCGAACTACCGCAGCCCCGTCCCGTACGACCCCGCGATGGCCAACGCCTTGCTCGACCGCTTCGGCTACGACAAGCGCGACCCGGACGGTTTTCGGCGCCAGCCGAAGCCGGGCGGCGGCGGTACGGAACCGCTCACGCTGCAGATGAGCAGCGAAGCGACGGTCGGCGGCCGCCTGCGCGACGAACTGTGGCGCAAATGCCTGAATGCGGTGGGCCTGCGCGTCGTGTTCAAGTCGGACAAGAAGACGGAGATCATCAAGGCATCGCGTCTCGGCAAGGTGCAGATGTTCGAGAGTAACTGGATCGCCGACTTCCCCGACGGCGACAATTTTTATCAGCTGCTGTACGGTCCGAACGCGGGCCGCGCCAACTATGCCCGTTTCAACCTGCCGGCCTATAACGAACGGTATGAACAGGCGCACGCGCTCAAGGATGGTCCCGAGCGCCAGAAGCTGTACTTCGAGATGAACCAGCTGATCCATGCCTACAACCCGTGGGTGCCGCTGACGAACGTGCTCTCGGCGGATATCCGGCAACCGTGGCTCAAAAACTACAAACGCCACCCTGTCGAATTCACGCAATGGCGTTATTTGGATGTCGATGTTGCGGAAAGGACACGTGCTGCAAGAGGGAAGTGATACTTTTTGCTAGATTGACTATGTGAAATATTCCCTGCAGTTATAGTCAGCGCCGGAATTTTCATTGGATGGGCGCGCGCCAGTGCGCTTACCTTTGATCATTATGCCAACGTCATCGTGCACCAAGGAGAGCCACGTGAAGTTAAAGAAGCTAGCGGCCATGATCGCCGTGATCGGTACCGCCGCCCCCGCGTTCGCACAGCAAGCGCAGACGGACAAGCCGATCGCACGCGTCGAGATTACCGGTTCGAGCATCAAGCGCATCGCCACCGAAGGCGCGCTGCCGGTGCAGACGATCACGCTGGACCAGTTGGACAAGCAGGGCGTCACGAACGCGGAACAGCTGATGCGCCTGATTTCGGCCAACGGCACGGGCGCGGACAATATGACTTCAGGTAATAACGTGTTCGGCGCGGATGCCGACCGCGTCAGCGGCGGCGGTTCGTTCGCCTCGCTGCGCGGCCTGGGCCCGACCGGCACCCTCGTGCTGATCAACGGCCGCCGCATTTCCGGCTACGGCCTGTCCGGCAAGGCGGTCGACCTGAACACGATTCCGCTGGCGGCCGTCGCCCGCATCGAAGTGCTGAAGGACGGCGCGTCCGCGATCTACGGCACGGATGCCGTGGGCGGCGTCATCAACTTCATCCTCAAGACGAATGTCGAGGGCGTGCAGGCAAATGCCTCCGGCAACTGGACGGAACACGGCGGCGGCGCCACGCGCCGGCTGCAGGTCGTGGCTGGCCACGGCAACCTGGACACCGACCGCTTCAACATCATGGCGGCGATCGGCTACGACAGGAACAACGAACTGGATTCGCACCAGCGGGGGTTCGCCAACGGCTACCAGCCGGCACGCGGCCTGTCGCCGGACACCACCGGCACCCCGGTCGCCAACCAGTTGACGGGCGCCGGCACCGCGCTGGGGTCGAATTTCCAGATGCCGGGCGATCCGAACAAATACCTGCAGGCGGGTCTCCTCTCCCTGCAGGGCAAGTGCGACAGCGTGACCGGCATGAACCAGTACGCGACGGCATTGTGGAAGGACGTGACGTCGCCGCTGCGTACGACTTATTCGTGCGCGTACGACTACGGCGGCGACTACGTGATGCAGCTGCCGACGGAGCGCACGAACGGCGTCGCCCGCGCCACGTTCCAGCTCACCCCGGACCACCGCGTGTTCGCCGAAGCCGTCGGCGCGCACACGAATTCGCTGGCGATCCTGACGCCGGCGCAGATCTCCACGTCGCTCGCGAACGGCAATGCCTACCCGGTGGGCGGCCCGTACTACCAGGACCTGTCGCCATACATCGCTTCGTTCGACAAGACCAAGCCGATCATCTACAAATGGCGCGCCTGGCCGCTGGGCAACCGCACGCAGAACTACACGACCGACACCGTGCGCCTGATGACAGGTGCCGAGGGCATCCTCGCCGGCAAATGGGACTACAAGATCGACCTGTCGCACAGCGAGAGCCGCACGACGACGGACCTCGTCGACGGCTATGCGAACACGGCCGCGCTGTACAAGGTGCTGGGCAGCGGCGTCGTGAACCCGTTCGCGGCACCGTCGCAGGGCCAGAGCGCCGCCGCGATGCAGGCGCTGGAGGGGACCAAGTTCTATGGCCGCCTCCAGCACGGCAAGACGACGCTCACGCAGTTCAATGCGTCGGTCTCGGGCGAGATCTGGCAGCTGCCGGCCGGCCCGCTGCAGGGCGCGATCGGCACGGACCTGCGCCGCGAGGGCTACGGCTTCGCGCAGGACGTCGACGCCACCAAGATCCTGCTGGCGCCGGGTAATGCGAACCAGGACACGGTCAACCGCAACATCAAGGCGATCTACACCGAGCTCGTGGTCCCGGTCATGAAGAACCTGGAACTGCAGCTGGCGCTGCGCCGCGACGACTACAGCCTGATCGGCGCGACGACGAATCCGAAGATCGCGTTCAGCTACCGTCCCACGAGCTGGCTGATGCTGCGCGGTTCGGCCAATAAAGGCTTCCTGGCGCCGAGCTTCGCCCAGCTGTACTCGGGGCGACTGGACCAGGAACTGCCGAACGGCGTGTCCGATCCGGTCGGCTGTGCGTCGCACCCGGGCGATCCGCGCTTTTGCGCGATCGAGCGCCTGAACTACTTCAGCGGCGGCAATCCGAACCTGCGTCCGGAGACGTCGAAGCAGGGCACGCTGGGCTTCATCGTCGAGCCGAACGCGAACTTCTCGGCGTCGGTCGACTACTGGGCGATCAACGTCAAGGACCGCATCCTGAACCGCACCCCGCAGGTCGTGCTGGCCAACGCGGCGGCGCTGGGCGAGTACATCCACCGCAACGCGGACGGCACCATCAGCTACGTCGACGCGGGCTGGATCAATGCGGCCGGCCTCAAGACGCGCGGCGCCGACGTGGGCCTGCGCGGGCGCGGCAACCTGCCGGACGGCTGGCGCTGGAACGCGACCCTCGACGGCACCTGGACCCAGAGCTACCAGTTCGCCGAGTTCGAAGGCCAGCCCTACGTCGAATACGTCGGCAATTTTTATACGCGCGACATCTACCTGCGCTGGAAGCACAACGCCACGTTCAGCGTGAACAAGGGCGCGTGGAGCTTCCTGCTCAGTAACCTGTACCGCGACGGCTACAAGGATCAGGTGCCGAACGGCGGCAAGGGCACGCCGCCGGCCGGCTTCAATCCGCACGTCGCCAGCTACACGACGTGGGGCCTGTCGACGACTTACACGGGCCTGAAAAACACGACGATCACCGTCGGCATCCAGAACCTGTTCGACCGCGACCCGCCGTTCACGGCGCACAACGTGGACGAAGTCGTGGGTGCCGGCTGGGATCCGCGCGTGGCCGACCCGCGCGGCCGCTCGCTGAGCTTCGACGTCAAGTACCGTTTCTTCTAATCGGCAGCGCCAGTATCCTTGGCACTACCTGCGGCCCGCGACCATGGAAGCCACAAGCTTCCGCGGCGCGGGCCGTTTTACTTGAACCTCATCCCATGAACAGCAGGCGCAGATTCAACGCGATGATGGCGGCGGCGCTGCTGTTACCTTTCACGGCTGCGCGACCCGCATCGAACACCATGACACCACTGATCAAACCACCGCGCCTGCGCCGCGGCGACGTCGTCGGCCTCGTCGCGCCGGGCGGCTACACGAGCGATCCTTCCATCGAGAAGGCCGTGCAGCACGTCGAGGCACTGGGCTTCCGCGTCAAGCTGGGCACGTATCTGCGCGACGTGTGGGGTAATTACGGCGGCACGGTCGCGGCGCGCATCGCCGACCTGCATGCGATGTTCCGCGATCCCGACGTCAAGGCCATCTGGGCGATCCGCGGCGGCTCCGGCTGCATCTCGCTGCTGCGGCACCTGGACTATCGCCTGATCCGCACGCATCCGAAGGTTTTACTCGGCTACTCCGACATCACGGCGCTGCACCTCGCCATCCACCGTCACGCGGGCCTCGTGACGTTCCACGGCCCGGTCGCATCGAGCACGCCGTCGGACTATTCGACGGCGCACCTGCTGGCCGTGCTGACGGATCCGAGGGCGTCCTGCACGATCCCGATGTCGGCGGAGAACGACCGCCACGCGCTGGACGAGCCGTGGTACGCGACGCGCACCGTGCACGGGGGCGTCGCCGAGGGACCGCTCATCGGGGGCAACCTGTCGCTCGTGAGCGCACTGGCCGGCACGCCGTACGCGGCGGATTTCGCGGGCGGCCTGCTGTTCCTCGAAGAGGTGAACGAGGAGCCGTACCGCATCGACCGCTGGATGACGCAGCTCGACCTGGCCGTCGGTTTCGACAAGGCGGCCGGTGTCATGATCGGCATCTGCGAGAACTGCGGGCCGCAGGGCGACGGGCCGTCGCTGACCCTGGACGAGACCCTGGACGTGCACCTGCAGCCGCTGCGGGTGCCGGCGGTGACGGGGTATTCGTTCGGGCATATCCGCAACCAGTTCACGATGCCGATCGGGATCCGGGGCAGGCTCGATACGGAAGCGAGAACGGTGACGTTGCTGGAGCCAGCAGTTAGCTGAAAGACCGTCGCCCCCGCGGAGGCGGGGGCCCAATTTTGCATGCGTTATCGCAGCGCCGGAAACTTGGGTTCCCGCCTTCGCGGGAACGACGTTTCAAAGTAGCGGGTCATGTTTACCACCTCCACGCCTCCTGCAGCCTTTCCTTCAGATACCCCACGAACACCCTTACCCGCGGCGCCAGGTTTCTCTGGTGCGGATACACCGCATGCAGCGGCGCCGCCGCCATCGCATGATTCGGCAGCACGCGCCGCAAGCGGCCCGCCGCGAGATCGTCGCCCACGTCCCAGATCGATTTCAGGGCGATGCCGCTGCCGGACAGCGCCAGCTGCTGCGCGGCGCCGCCGTCGTTCGTGAGGAACGCGGCGTCCACGCGCACGGGCGCCGTCTCGTCGCCGCGCATTCCATTCATAAATTTCCAATCCGTGCGGCGTTGATCGCCGATCACGATGCAGCGGTGGCCCGCCAGTTCGCTTGGGGTGCGCGGTTCGCCGTGGCGCTGCAGGTAGGCCGGCGACGCGCACAGCACGCGATAGTTCGGCGCCAGTTCGCGCGCGACGAGCGAGGAATCGGCCAGCGCACCGTAGCGCACGCCGAGGTCGTGGCCGCTGTCGAGCAGGTCGACGACGGCGTCCGTCAGCTCCAGCTGGACCGTCACCTGCGGATGCAGCTCATGGAACGCGGCCGCGATGGGCGCGAGCCAGCGCCGCCCGAATTCGCCCGGCGCCGTGATGCGGAGCAGCCCGTGCACGCCGTCGCGGCGCTGCGCGAGCAGGGTTTCGGCCTGCTCCACTTCGTCCAGGATCCGGAGGACGCGCGCGTGGAACAGCCGGCCTTCGTCCGTCAGCGTCTGGCGCCGCGTCGTGCGCTGCAGCAGGCGCGTGCCCAGGCTCGCTTCCAGCAGAGATAAACGCTTGCTGACGACGGACACGGGCACGTCCAGCTCGCGCGCGGCGGCCGACAGGCTCCCGGCCGAGACGATCCGGGCAAATGCGACGAGGGCAGGGAAGTTGTTGGCGAGCGTGTCCATCTTGCGCTTTTTGGAAACAATGATTTCGTATTCTGCCGCTATTTTTCGGCCAGCGTGAAATCTATGATGGCTCATCGACACAAGGAGCCTGACCATGAAAGCAGCTACTACCCTCGCCGCCATGCTGGTGGCGCTGCCCGCCCTCGCGGACGAACCACTCGTCAGCGCGCAACAAGTCATCGTGGACCCGTCCCTGCCGCCGGCGCAGCGCGACGCGGAGATACAGGCGGCGCGCCGCTACGCCACGTTCTGGCACACTGGCGACGCGCGCTTTGCCCGCGCGGCGCTCGCCGCCGGTTTCACGGACCGCACGTTGCCGCCGGGCCGGGCGCAAGGGGTGCCGGGGCCGCTGGCCGCATCGGCATTCGTGCGCACGGCGATCCCGGACCTGCAGGCCGATGTGCGGCAGCTGATCGTCGCGGGCGACCGCGTCACCGTGCACTTCCGCTTCCACGGCCATTTCACGGGACGGTGGGGGAACACGCAGGGACAAGGGCAGGCGGTCGACTTCATCGCCACCGACATCTATCGCATCGCGGACGGCAAGATCGCCGACAACTGGCACATCGAGGACAACCTCACGCTGATGCAGCAACTGGGCCTCGTCCCCCGCTGAAAGGAGCCACTATGCACATCGATTTGCGCGGCAAGACCGCACTCGTTTCCGCCTCCACCGCGGGCATCGGCCTGGCGACCGCCATCGGCCTCGCGGATGCGGGCGCCACCGTCATCCTCAACGGACGCTCCAACGACGCCATCGAACGGGCGCGCGACGCCGTGCTGGCACGGGTGCCGCATGCGCAGTTGCGCGGTGTCGCGGCCGACCTGGCAACCGCGGAAGGCGCGGCGACACTCCTCGCCAAAGAGCCGCACGTGGACATCCTCGTCAACAACGCGGGCACGTACGGGCCGCAGGATTTCTTCGAGATCGACGACGCCACGTGGGAGCATTTTTTCCAGCTGAACGTGATGTCGGGCGTGCGCCTCGCGCGCCACTACCTGAAAGGAATGCTGGAACGGGACTGGGGCCGCGTCGTGTTCATCTCGTCGGAATCGGCGCTGAACATCCCCGCGGACATGATCCATTACGGGATGACGAAGACGGCGCAGCTGGCGGTGTCGCGCGGGCTGGCGAAGCTGGCGGCCGGCAGCGGCGTCACCGTCAACGCGGTGCTGCCGGGGCCGACCCTGTCGGAAGGCGTGCGCGCCATGCTGGAAGACGCGGCACAAGAGGCGGGTACCTCGGTCGAACAGGCCGCGACCGAATTTGTGCGCACGCACCGCCCCAGCTCCATCCTGCGCCGCGCGGCGAGCGTGGACGAGGTGGCGAACATGATCGTCTACGTGTGCTCGCCGCAGGCGTCGGCCACGACGGGCGCGGCGCTGCGGGTGGATGGCGGTGTCGTGGACACCATCGCCTAGTCTTACGCCACGACGTCTTCGATCTGCGACGCCGCTTCGTCGAATGCGGCGGTCGCGCGCTCCGCGCCCATGTTCACGCCCTCGGCGTAGATGAATTCGACGTCGGTCATGCCCATCAGGCCGAATACGCCCTTCAGGTGCGGGACTTGCGAATCGAGAGGCGTGTCGCGGTAGATGCCGCCGCGGGCCAGGCCCACGTAGACTTTTTTGCCGGTGACGAGGCCTTCGGGACCGTTCGCCGTGTAGCGGAAGGTCTGGCCGGCGCGGGTGACGGCGTCGATCCACGACTTGATCTGCACGGAGACGCTGAAGTTTTACATCGGCACGCCCAGCACGACCACGTCGGCGCGTTTCAGTTGCGCGATCAGCGCGTCGTCCAGCGCCACGCGCGCGCTTTGCTCCGGCGTGCGTTGTTCGGCGGGGGTGAACAGGGCGGTCAGCGCAGCTTCGTCGAGCACCGGATGCGGATCGCGGGCCAGGTCGCGCAGCTCGATCGTCGCTTCCGGATGACGTGCCTTCAGGCGCGCCGTGATCGCGTCGGCGACGCGGGTGGAATTCGAACCGTTGGCACGGGCGCTACCGTTGATTTGCAGGATGTTCATCGCGTTCTCCAGAAGTGTTGGGTCGATGGAGAACATTCTATTCAGTCCCTCCTTCGGGATTAAGCCGGCTTTCCGGATATCATTGTTCCATTTATGGGACGGAGGTGGGAACCATGGTGGATGCGAACGATCTGATCCTGTTCGTGCGTGTGGTGGATGCCGGCAGTTTTTCGCAGGCCGCCGAACGGGCCGACCTGCCCAAGTCGACGCTGTCGCGCCGCCTGACCCTGCTGGAAGAAGCGCTGGGTGAAAAGCTGTTCGTGCGCAGCACGCGGCGCGTGGCGATCACGGCGTTCGGCGAGCGCATTCTGGAACATGCGCGCCGCCTCGTCGACGAAACCGAGGAAGTCGCGGCGCTGGCCCAGCACCGGCAGGAGACACCGCACGGCGAACTGCGCGTGTCGATGCCGCCCGACGTCATCGAATCCGACTTTGCCGGCTTTTGCCAGGCGTTCCAGGCGCGCTATCCGGAGGTCCGGCTGCGCATCGACCTGTCGCCGCGCCGCGTGGACCTCGTGAGCGAGCGCTTCGATGTGGCGGTGCGCGCCGCCCAGTACCTGCCCGACGATGCGACGCTCGTCGCACGCAAGCTGTGCGACATGCGCCAGGCCTTGTACGCGAGCCCGGACTACCTGGCCGAGCATGGCACGCCGGAGACGCCCGACGACCTCGCCCGCCACGCCTGCCTCGCGTACACGGGGAGCGACGGTGCGACGACGCCCTGGGTGCTGACACGCGGCGACGCGCACTGGGAGCATGTCGTGCAGGGACCGCTCGTGTGCAATTCGCCGCGGCTGCAGCGCGAGATGGCGTACCGCGGCGCGGGCATCGCGGCGCTGCCGGCCGACGCCGCCCTGCGCGACTGGATCGGCAACGGCCGCCTGCGCCGCGTCCTCCCCGACTGGTGGCTGCCGACGGCCAGCCTGTGGTGCGTGATGCCCGGACGGCGTCTGATGCCGGCGCGCACGCGCGTGTTCGTCGACATGCTGAAAGCGCATATGGACACCATCATGGGCGCGTGATTCTTTTCGAAACCGCTTGACATGTGTGCGTACACACATAATACTGTGCCCATGACTGCTTCCGAACGACTCATTGCCTGCAACTGCTTCGCCACCCGCAAGGCGGCGCGTCTGATTACGAAGATGTATGAAGACCACTTGGCGCGCGTGGACCTGACGAGCACGCAGTTCTCCATCCTGGTCTACGTCGACGAGATCGGCACGGCCTCGATGAAGGACCTCGTCGAGGCGATGGTGATGGAGCGTACGAGCGTGATCCGCGCCCTGCAGCCTTTGGCCCGCGACGGCCTCGTCGTCATCGGACCGCATGAGGACGACGCGCGCCGCAACGTCGTGCGCCTCACCGACGCGGGCCGCGCGAAGCTGGCGGAGGCACTGCCCGTGTGGCAGACGGCGCAGGCGGAGTTCGAGAGCAGATTCGGCGCCGGACTGGCCGGGGAGTTGCGCCAGTCGCTGTCGACGCTGGCACCGTAGCAAAAAATTTTTGCACTGATATGTGCGTACACACATTTAACTGAAGGAGAACGACATGAGCAACGCAAACCTCGGCACCGCAGTCGTGACTGGCGCTTCCACCGGCATCGGTGCCCTCTACGCGGACCGCCTGGCGCGCCGCGGCTACGACCTGATCCTCGTCGCCCGCAACGGCGAACGTCTGCAAGCCCAGGCCGATCGCCTCGCGACGACTTACGGCCGCACGGTGCGGACGATCGCCGCCGACCTGACCCGCGACGCCGACCTGCGCCGCGTCGAAGCCGTGCTGCGCAGCGACGACGCCATCACGCTGCTCGTGAATAACGCCGGCGTGGGCGGCACCGGCCCGCTGCTGGGCTCCGACGTCGACAAGATGCAGGACATGATCGCGCTGAACGTGACCGCGCTGACGCGCCTGACCTATGCCGCTGCGCCGGGCTTCGTGGCGCGCGGGCAGGGCGCCTTCATCAACATCGCGTCCATCGTCGCCATCGCACCGGAAGTGCTGAACGGCGTGTACGGCGGCAGCAAGGCGTACGTGCTGGCGTTCAGCCAGTCGCTGCAACATGAACTGGCCGACAAGGGCGTGCGCGTGCAGGTGGTGCTGCCGGGCGCCACGGCGACGGATTTCTGGCAGATCGCCGGCACGCCGGTCGAGCACCTGCCGAGCGAGATCGTGATGCGCGCCGAGGATCTCGTCGACGCCGCGCTGGCCGGTTACGACCAGGGCGAATTCGCGACGATCCCGGCGCTGGAAGACGGCGCCAAGTGGGACACGTACGAAGCCGCGCGCCGCGCGATGCATCCCGAACTGTCGCGCACGAAGCCGGCGAGCCGCTACGCGCTTGAAAAAGCGCTGGCATGAATCGTAGGGTGGGCGGCCCTCCGCCCACGCGGACGCCGTCGTGATGCAAACGTCGCACGTGGGCACGGCGTGCCCACCCTACCGGGCTTCGAATACCAAACAGGTGGTCGTCGCATGCGCATACAGCCGGCCCTGCGCATCGACGATCTTCCCTTCCGCCGTGGCCAGCTGGCGGCCGGCATGGAGCACCGTGCCGATCGCGCGCAGCGGCCCGCCGTCGAGCCGCGCGCCGCGCACGAGGTTCACGCTCAGCTCCGCTGTCGTGTACCCGTAACCCGGCTCCAAAGCCGTCTGCACGGCGCAGCCGACGGCCGAGTCGAGCAGCGTGGCGTACCAGCCGCCGTGCACCGTCCCCATCGGATTCAGGTGCTTTGCCTGCGGCGTACCCTGGAAGGTGGCCTTGCCCTTCTCGACTTCGACGAGGTAGAAGTCGAGCGTCTCGGCGATGGGCGCATACGGGAAGCGGCCGTCGAGCAGCGCTTCCATGATGGCGAGGCCGGACATCCCGCGTGCTTCCTGCGCCGGCACGACGCCCGGCCGTCCGCCGCCCTGTTCGATGCGTGCGCGCACCGCGCGCAGCTGTTCTTCCCACTGCTCTGCCACCGTCTGTTGTGCCGTCATGCGAACCTCCTCACGTGATTGAGTGTATATGCAACGATCCGGTGCCGATTATGCACAGGTTCCGGCGATCCCGGGGTTATACTCGCTAGAGGGCGGGTACTAACGCCAGCCCTGCAATGGAACACTGTACATGACATCGAACGACCCCCTGTGCAACTGCCTCGCCCTGCGCCAGGCGTCGCGTTATATCACTGGCATGTACGACCAGGTGCTGAGCGAGGCCGGCCTGCGCGTCACGCAGTTCTCCATCCTGTACAAGCTGCTGGGGCTCGGGCCGATGACGGTCAACCAGATGTCCGCCGAACTGGTCATGGACCGCACGACGCTCACCCGCAACCTCAAGCCGCTCGAGCGCGACGCCCTCGTGACGACCGGTCCCAGCGAGCACGATAAACGCGAGCGCGTCATCGTCCTCACGCCGGCCGGCAAGGCAAAAGTGAAAGCCGTGCTGCCGCTGTGGCGCCGCGCCCAGCAGACCTTCGAGCAGAGCTTCGGCAGCGAACGCGCACTCGAACTGCGCATGCTGCTGCGCGCCGTCGTCGAGACGGACATCCACGAATCCGACGCCGAATAAGTCCGATCGGCGCAGGCCGCATGTCATGCGGTTTTCGGAATACGTGTATATACTCCTATTTGCACGATCCCGTCATCCAACCCGAAAGGAGTCATCATGTCTGCCCGCGACATCGTCCTGTGTGCCCCCGTGCGTACCGCCATCGGCGCGTTCAACGGTTCCCTGAAATCCATCCCCGCCGTCGAACTGGGGGCGGCCGCCGTGCGTGCCGCCATCGAGCGCGCGGGCATTGTTCCGGAGGCCATCGATGCCGTCCTGATGGGCAATGTGGTCCAGGCGGGCAACCGCATGAACCCGGCGCGCCAGGCCGCGGTCCACGGCGGCATTCCCGTCGGCGTGCCGGCGATGACCCTGAACCGTGTGTGCGGCTCGGGCGCGCAGGCCATCGCCTCGGCTGCGCACGAGATCCTCGCCGGCGAATCCAGCGTCGTGCTGGCGGGCGGCATGGAAAACATGGACCAGGCGCCGTACCTGATGCCGCAGGCCCGCTGGGGCGCGCGCATGGGTCACGCGCAGATCTACGACAGCCTGCTGCACGACGGCCTGAACGACGCGTTCTCCGCCCAGCACTCGGGCTGGCACACGGAGGACCTGGTGAAGGACGTGGACATCACCCGCGCCGCGCAGGACCGCTGGGCCGAGCGCTCGCAGCGCCGCTTCTCGGAAGCCCAGGCGGCGGGCGCGTTCAAGGACGAAATCGTGGCGATCGAGATCGCGGGCAAGCGCGGCGTGCAGCTGTTCGACACGGATGAGGCGAACCGCCCCGACACGACCCTGGAGACGCTGGCGAAGCTGAAACCGGCCTTCCGCCCGGACGGCACGATCACGGCCGGCAACGCGCCGGGCCTGAACAGCGGCGCGGCCGCCGTCATCGTCGCCGACCGTGCGACGGCCGAGCGCCTGGGCCTGCAGCCGATCGCGCGCCTCGTCGCGTCGAGCGTCGTGGGCGTGGAACCGGGCATGTTCGGCATCGGGCCCGTGCCCGCCGTGCAGAAGGTCCTCGCGCGCGCCGGCTGGAGCATCGGCGACGTCGACCGCTACGAAATCAACGAGGCCTTCGCCGCCGTGCCGCTGGCCGTGGCGCGCAAGCTGTCGCTGGCGGAAGACGTCATCAATGTCGAAGGGGGCGCGGTGGCGCACGGCCACCCGATCGGCGCGACGGGCGCCGTGCTGACGGTGCGGCTGCTGCATGCGATGCGGCGCGGACTGGCGCGGCGTGGCGTGGTCACGCTGTGCATCGGGGGCGGGCAGGGGATTGCGCTGGCGATTGAGCAGGTCGCATGAACACACGGACGCTAAAAACTACGCGAACGTAAAACCATGTCGTCCCCGCGCAGGCGGGGATCCAATTTGCAAGCGCTACGTTGACGCACGCAGAACTTGGGCCCCCGCCTTCGCGGGGGCGACGGTTTTGCGTTACGTATTGGTTGTGCCGTCTACCATCTCCCGCATCCGCTCCACCAGGAACTCCCTGAGCACCCTGACGGCCGGCGACACCTGCCGCCGGCTCGCCAGCATCATGTACAGCGGCTGGTTATTGCCCTCCCAGTCCGCGCACACGGTGCGCAACGCGCCGCTCGCGAGGTCGGCCTGCACGTCGATGCGCGAGCGGTAGCACAGTCCCAGGCCCTCCAGCGCCCAGCGCCGCACGATCTCGGAATCGTCGGCCACGCGGTCGCCGCGCACCGTCACCTCGATCTCCGCGCCATCCTTGTAGAAGCGCCAGCGGTCGTTGACCGTCTCGTCCAGCATGAAGCACAGGCAGTTGTGCGCCGCGAGATCATGCGGCGACGCCGGCGCGCCGTGCCGCGCGAGATAGGCCGGCGACGCGCACAGCACGCGCCGGTTCGTCTCCAGCAGCGGCAGCGCCACCATGCTGGACTCCCGCGGCTTGCCGAAGCGCAGCGCGATGTCGACGGGTTCCCGGTAGATGTCGGCCAGCCGGTCCGTCAACTGCAGCCGCAAACGCACACCCGGATGCCGGTCCTGGAACGCGTTCAGCCACGGCAGCACGACGTGGCGGCCGAGGTCGGACGGCATCGAGATCTGCAGCTGCCCCTCGATCGTGTTTTCTCCCGCACGCACTTCCGCTTCCGCGTCGCGCAGGCCGTCCAGCAGCGGGCGACAGCGCGCCAGCAGGCGTTCGCCGGCCACCGTCAGGCGCATGCTGCGGGTCGTGCGCACGAACAGCGCCGTGCCCAGATCCGCTTCCAGCCGCTTCAGGCTCGCGCTGGCGACGGCCGGCGACAAAGCCAGCAGGCGCGCGGCCGCTGACAGGCCGCCTTGCTCGGCCGTGGTTACGAAGAGTTCGAGGTCGCGCAGGTTCATTTTCAAACAAAAATTGAAATTGATTTCGTGATTGCCCAGTTTATCAAAAAGATCGAAGCGCCCAGAATGACAACCATCGATCACCAAGGAGCCACCATGAAAGCCATCGCCTACCAGAACAACCTGCCCATCGACCACCCCGACGCCCTCGTCGACATCACCCTGCCGGACCCGGTCGCGACCGGTCACGACCTGCTCGTCGAAGTGCAGGCCGTGTCCGTGAACCCGGTCGACGTGAAGGTGCGCACCGGCTCGAAGCCGGCCGACGGCGAGTGGAAAGTGCTGGGCTGGGACGCGGCCGGCATCGTGAAGGCCGTCGGGCCGGACGTGACCTTGTTCCGTCCGGGCGACCGCGTGTGGTACGCCGGCTCCATCGCCCGCGCCGGCAGCAACAGCGAGCTGCAGCTGGTCGACGAGCGCATCGTCGGCAAGATGCCGCAATCGCTGGACTTCGGCGCCGCCGCGGCGCTGCCGCTGACGAGCCTGACGGCGTGGGAACTGCTGTTCGACCGCCTGGACGTGCCGACCGGTCCGGAAGGCGAGGGCAAGTCGTTGCTCGTGATCGGCGCGGCGGGCGGCGTCGGCTCGATCCTCGTGCAACTGGCGCGCCGGCTGACCCGCCTGACCGTGGTCGGCACGGCATCGCGTCCCGCAACGCGCGACTGGGTACTGCAGCACGGCGCCCACCACGTGGTCGACCACGGCAAGCCGCTCACGGACGAGATCCAGCGCGCGGGCCTGCGCGCGCCGGACTACGTGATCAGCCTCACGCACACGGAGCAGCACTTCGACCAGATCGTCGAGCTCATCGCGCCGCAGGGAAAATTCGGCCTGATCGACGACCCGGCCCCGATCGACGTGCGCAAGTTCAAGCGCAAGGCCGTGTCGCTGCACTGGGAACTGATGTTTACGCGCTCGCTGTTCTCGACGCCGGACATGATCCGCCAGCACGAGATCCTGAACCGCGTGGCGGACCTGATCGACGCGGGCACGCTCCGCTCGACGGCCAACGAGAACTTCGGCCGCATCGATGCGGCGAACCTGAAGCGCGCGCATGCGCTGATCGAGTCGAACCGCGCGCAGGGCAAGATCGTGCTGGTGGGGTTTTGACTACAACCGCCGCGTGAATTCCATCGCCATCGGATAGATCATTTCGCACGGCTGGCCGTGGCACATGGCTGGCTTGTAGCGCAGGGCCATCGCGCCGGCGGCGACGTAGCGCACCACGTCGTCGTCGAAGTTGCCTATCTTGCGCACTTCCTTCGCCTTGCCGTCCGCGCCGACCAGCACGTGCAGGCGCAGCACGCCGCGCGCGTCGTACTTGCCGGCGACCGCGACCGCAAGCCGGTTGAATTCGACGGTGCCGTTCAGCGGATACGGCGGATCGTCGCCCGGTTCCAGCGCCGGATAACCGTTGCGGACGATATCCTTCTGTTCGGGCGTGAGGCCGTCCCAGCCGACGTTGGTCGGCAGCGCGGAGCGGACGTCCGTCTTCGCCAGCAGCGTGCCCGTCTCCGGTTCCGCCTGGCGCTGCTGGAATGTGTTCTCCGCCTTGGGACGCGCCAGCGCCGCGTTGCGGGCAGCGGCATCGAGCGTGCCGGTGCCGCCGCTGCCGGCATACGTGATGCGGTCGCCGTCGAGCGGACGGCCGTCGCGGAACTCCCCTTCGACCATGCCGCCGAGCGCGTATGTGAGGCGTCCCTGGCCGTTCGGGCGGTCGGCATGGAATTCACCCTGGTAGACGTCGCCGTTCGGATAGATCTGCACGCCCTTGCCCTCGCGCCGCATCATCTTCAGCCCGCCTTCGTAGCGCAGCTCGCTGGCGAAGTGCAGGTAGCCCTCGCCGTCCGGCACGCCGTCGGTCAGCGACCCGATGTAGGTGAATTTATCGCCCGCCTTCAGCTTCGCTTCACCGCTGACGGCGCCGTGCGCGAACGTGCCTTCGATACGGCGCGTGGTGCCGTCCTTCGTCGTCCATTCGAGCACGCCCTTGCCGTCCGCGTAGCCATCCTTGCAGGGGCCGGTCCAGTGCACGGACTGGTCGACGGGGGCCGGAAGAAGCTTGCCGACCTGGCAGTCGTCGGCGCGGGCTGCCTGTGCGATGCAGGCGGCAAGAACGAGGGGCAGGATGGTTTTCATCGCGCCACTCTAGCATGCGGGTCCGGGCCGCATGCTCACCGATTCTCACCCCTGGCGCAACCTGTACGTCATGTAATTCAGGTCGTGACTGGCCCCCGCGATGCGGAGCATGTCCGCCACGCGTGCGACGGTGGTAAAACCGGCGCGCGCATACAGTTCGACGGCCGGCAGGTTATCGGACAAGACCTCGAGGTCGATCCACTCGACGTCCGTCTCGGCCCGCGCCCATTGGGCCGCCGTTTCGAGCAGGCGCCGCCCGAGTCCACGCCGTCGCCACACGCGGTGCACGCCCATGCCGAGCATGGCGCGGTGCGTGGCGGCCGGCTCGGGACGGCCGCGCAGGTCGATGTGGCCGGCGATGTCGCCATATTGGTCGATTGCGAGCCACAGGCGGCGCCAGCCCGGCTGGCCGACGGGGATGTCGATGCCCTTGATGAACGCGATGCGCAGCCCGGCCGGCAGGCGCGGCTGGCCCGGCGCGATCGGCTGGAACAGCGGCGTGCCATTGGCGCCGTTGTCGCGCAGGTGGTCGTCCAGGTAGGCGAAGAACGGCGCCAGGTCGGCTTCACCGGCCGCGCGGATCGTCAATGCCGCCGCGTTGTCCATCAATGCGTTCAAAGTGCCCTTGCAATCAAAATTTTCTGGATGTCGCTCGTGCCTTCGTAGATCTGGCACACGCGCACGTCGCGGTAGATGCGCTCGACGGGGAAGTCGGCCACGTAACCGTAGCCGCCGAACACCTGCATCGCCGAGGAGACGACGCGCTCGGCCATCTCGGACGCGAACAGCTTGGCCATCGCGGCTTCCTTCAGGCAGGGCAGGCCCGCGTCCTTCATCGACGCGGCGTGCAGGATCAGCTGGCGCGCGGCCTCGATCTGCATCGCCATCTCGGCGAGGCGGAACTGCACGGCCTGGTGGTCGAAGATCGGCGTGCCGAAACTTTCGCGCTCCTTCGCATACGCCAGCGCGGCCTCGAACGCGGCGCGTGCCATGCCCACCGATTGCGACGCGATGCCGATGCGTCCGCCCTCCAGGCCCGACAGTGCGATCTTGTAGCCTTGCCCCTCTTCGCCGATCAGGTTTTCGGCCGGCACCCTGCAGTTGTCGAACACGATCTGCGCCGTGTCCGACGAATGCTGGCCCATCTTGTGCTCGATGCCGGCGACGATGTAGCCGGGCGTGTCGGTCGGCACCCAGAACGCGCTGATGCCTTTCTTGCCGGCCGCCTTGTCGGTCACCGCCATGACGATCGCGACGTCGCCGTTCTTGCCGCTCGTGATGAATTGCTTGGTGCCGTTCAGGACGTAGTGGTCGCCGTCGCGTACGGCCGTCGTGCGCAGGGCGGCGGCGTCGCTGCCCGTGTGCGGTTCGGTCAGCGCGAAGGCGCCCAGCAGGTCGCCCTGCGCGAGGGGGCGCAGCCAGCGTTCCTTCTGTGCCGCGTTCGCGTACGTCATCGCGATCGAGCACACGGGGCAGTTGTTGACCGAAATGATGGTGGAGGTGCCGCCGTCGCCGGCCGCGATCTCTTCCAGCACCAGGGCCAGCGCGACGTAGTCGAGGCCCGCGCCGCCGTACTGCTCGGGCACGGCCACGCCGAACGCGCCCAGCCGGGCCAGTTCCTTCAGCTCGGCCTTCGGAAAATGGTGCTCGCGGTCCCAGCGCGCCGCGTTGGGCGCAAGACGTTCCTGCGCGAAGGTGCGCAGGGCGTCGCGGATCATCTGGTGTTCTTCGGTCAAAATCATGTTGTCTCGGTTGTTATCGTGGACGGCTCACCACGGGATGGGCGTGCCGTCGTAATTGAGGAAGGCGCCGTTCTGCGCCGGCGTCGCCTTGGCCAGCGTGGCACGCAGCCCGGCCGCGCTCTGTTCGACGGTGAGCGTGGCGTTCGCGCCGCCCATGTCGGTCTGCACCCAGCCCGGGTGGAAGGTCAGGCACGTCGCGCCTTGCGGGCCATAGGTCAGCGCGGCGTCGGCCAGCACGGAGTTCAGCGCGGCCTTGCTGGCGCGGTACAGCGAACCCTGGTTGCTCTTGCGTTCGCCGATGGAGCCCATGCGCGACGAGATCACGGCCACCTTGCCGCGCGTGGCAGTCACCAGCGGCGCGACGATCGGCAGCAACCGCATCGCGGCCAGCACGTTCGTGTGCATGACGTCGTCGAATTCCTTCTCCGTCGGGAAGCCGGCGTGGTCCGGGCCGTAGATGCCCGCGACGAGCCAGGCGGCGTCGATCTTTTCGTCGTCGAGCTTCCAGCCCAGCCCACCGATCGATTCGGCATTCGTGACATCGACCTGGTGCGCTTCCGCACCCAGCCGGCGCAGCGCATCGCAATCCGCGACCTTGCGCGCGGTAGCGATGACGCGCCAGCCGTCGGCACGGTATTGGCGGGCCAGTTCGAGGCCGATGCCGCGCGACGCGCCGACGATGAGGGCGGTGGACATGGGATGCTCCTTCACGGTATGGATGACAGTCCGTCACCATACCGTGTTTTAACGACATGCGCGTAGGCGACATGCGCGTAGGCGACATGCGCGTAGGCGACATGCGCGTAGGCGACGCGTGCGTGACGCTTACACCATCTCGATCGCCATCGCGGTCGCTTCGCCGCCGCCGATGCACAGCGACGCCACGCCGCGCTTGCCGCCCGTCTTCTTCAGCGCGCCCAGCAGGGTGACGATGATGCGTGCGCCCGACGCGCCGATCGGGTGGCCCAGTGCGCACGCACCGCCGTGGACGTTGACCTTCGAATGCGGGATGTCCAGCTCGTGCATCGCGGCCATCGGCACGGCGGCGAAGGCTTCGTTGATCTCGAAGAGGTCGACGTCCTTCGGCGACCAGCCGGTCTTCTTGAACAGCTTTTGCAGCGAGCCGATCGGCGCGGTCGAGAACTGGTCCGGTTCCTGCGCATGCGTCGTGTGCGCGACGATGCGGGCGAGCGGCGTCACGCCCAGTTCCTTCGCCGTCGATTCGCGCATCATGACGAGGGCCGCGGCGCCGTCGTTGATCGACGACGACGATGCCGCCGTGATCGTGCCATCCTTCTTGAACGCGGGACGCAAGGTGGGGATCTTGTCGACCTTGGCCTTGACCGGACCCTCGTCCTTCTCGATGATCGCTTCGCCCAGGCGGTTCGCTACGGTCACCGGCGCGATCTCCCACTGGAAATCGCCGGACTCGGTGGCGTTCTGCGCGCGCTTGACGGATTCGATCGCGAACGCATCGAGCTGCTCGCGCGAGAAGCCGTACCTGGCCACGCACTCCTCGGCGAACGTGCCCATCGAGCGGCCTTCGCCCGTCTTCTCGTTGCGCGAGTATGCGTCTTCCAGGCCGTCCATCATCATGTGGTCGAACATGACGCCATGGCCGATGCGATAGCCGCCGCGCGCCTTTGGAATCAGGTACGGGGCATTGGTCATCGACTCCATGCCGCCCGCCACGACGACGTCCGCGCTGCCGGCCTTGAGCACGTCGTGCGCGAAGATCGCGGCCTGCATCGCCGAGCCGCACATTTTCGACAGCGTGACGGCACCGGTCGACAGCGGCAGGCCCGCCTTGATCAGCGCCTGGCGTGCCGGGGCCTGGCCCTGGCCGGCCATCAGGCAGTTGCCGAAGTAGACGTGCTCGACGAGGCTCGCGTCGACGCCGGCGCGCTCGACGGCCGCCTTGATCGCCACGGCGCCCAGGTCGCTCGCGGATTTCGAAGAGAAGTCGCCCTGGAAGGCGCCCATCGGGGTACGGGCGGCGCCGACGATAACGATTGGATCATTCATTGTGTAAGGTCTCCAAGTAATGGGGTTGCGGCGAGGGTGTCGCCGGGTTCGCCGGGTCTGCAAGGTGGAACCGGATGTGCTGCGGATACGGAAAAATGTCTTCGAGTTCGCCCGCGAGGATGCGGTCCTTGTGCGATTGCCACCAGACGCGCGTCAATAGTGCGGCATGGTGTTTCATGAACGCGGCGCGTATCTTTGGATTCCCGAGCAGGAAGCGCGCGAATTGTTCGGGAAAGACGTCGTGCTTGCCGATCGGATACCAAGGCTCGGCGGCCATCTCGTCTTCCTCGTTCCGCGGCTGCGGGATGTCGCGGAAGTTGCAGTCGGTGAGGTACTCGATCTCGTCGTAGTCGTAGAACACGACGCGGCCATGTCGGGTCACGCCGAAGTTCTTGTAGAGCATATCGCCCGGAAAAATATTCGCGGCGACGAGGTCGCGGATCGCATTGCCGTACTCGAACACGCCGTGTTCGATCAGGTCGTCGTCGCCGCTGCGCTGGGCACGGTCCAGGTAGATATTCAGCGGCACCATGCGCCGCTCGATGTACAGGTGCCTGATGACGATGTGGTCGCCCTCGATGTCGACGAGCGAAGGGGCGAAGCGTCGCAGTTCGGCCAGCAGTTCCTCGTCGAAGCGGGACAGCGGGAAGGCCACGTCCGAGTATTCCAGCGTGTCCGCCATGCGGCCCACGCGGTCGTGGTGTTTCACCAGCAGGTATTTTTCCTTGATGCGCGCCCGCGTCGTCTCTTTCGGCGGCGGATAGAAATCCTTGATCACCTTGAACACGTACGGAAAGGAGGGCAGTTCGAACACGAGCATCACGAGACCCCGGATACCGGGCGCGATGCGAAAGGCGTCGGAGCTGTGCTTCAGGTGCTGCAGGAAGTCGCGGTAGAACAGCGTCTTGCCCTGCTTTTGCAGGCCGAGGATCGTGTAGATTTCGCTGCGCGGCTTCTTCGGCATCAGGCTGCGCAGGAATTGCACGAAGGCCGACGGCACTTCCATGTCGACCATGAAATAGGCGCGCGTAAACGAGAACAGCAGGATTATCTGTTCCGGATCGGTCAGCACCGTGTCGAGGACGAGGCGGCCCGCGCGATCGTGCAGGATCGGCACGACGAACGGATGCTCGCGGGCGCCGTTGATGGCGCGGCCGACGATATAGGCGGCCTTGTTGCGGAAGAACAGGCTCGACAGCACGTGCAACTGCTGGTTCGGCTCGCGCTCGTGCAGGCCGAAATGTTCGATCATGCGTGCTTCGACGAGGGCGATGTCGCGGTCGAGGTCGGCGAACGGGCAGTCGAGCTGGAAGTTCGTCACCATGCGCCGCAACGAGAAGCGGAGGCCGTCCGACGCCGGGTAGTACACGCGATAGGTCGGGGCCGGCTCGTCCGTCTCGATGTATTCCGTCGAGACGGCGGGACGCACGAAAATGAAATCGTTGCGGTAGTAGCTGCGGTGCAGGATGTGGCAGCAGACGGAATTGAAGAAACTTTCCGCCAGCTCCGGGCGCTTGTGGTCCGTCAGCAGGCCAATGTAATGCAGCTTGGTCTCACGCCACGTGTCGTCGTCGAGGTCTTCCGGCGCGTATTCGTCTTCCAGCGCATGCACGCATTCCTGCACGCGCTTGTCGTAGAAATCGATGCGCGTGCGCGCGGCCTGCTGGGCGGTCGTCCAGTCGGCACGTTCGAACCAGGTCTTGGCGGTCTTGCTGGCCTGGCGGAACAGCGTGTAGTGACGGTCGAAGCCGTCCAGGATGGTGCGCGCGATGTCGAAGGCGATCTGGGACGACAGCAGCTTGGGAAAGGTGGCCTGGGTCATCGTGCGGCTCGCGCGGTGGACGGGACAGCGGTCATTGTAGTCCGTGAGATCCGTCATTCCCGGCGGGGCCGGGAATGACGTTCTCTATTTTTCGGGCTAGGTGGAGTGTTGTTGTTCTGCCGGCTTGTGCCGATCTTGTTGTTCGCCCGGTCTCCTCTTCTCCACAAACTTACATCGTCTCGCCGAACAGCTCGCGTCCAATCAGCATGCGGCGGATTTCGCTCGTGCCGGCGCCGATCTCGTACAGCTTGGCGTCGCGCCACAGGCGGCCCACCGGATATTCGTTGATGTAGCCGTTGCCGCCCAGCGTCTGGATTGCTTCTCCGGCCATCCACGTCGCCTTTTCCGCGCTGTACAGGATGGCGCCGGCCGCGTCCTTGCGCAGGGCGCGGACCTGTTCCGGGTTCGACGCGCGGTCGCAGGCCTGGCCAACCGCGTAGACATAGGCGCGGCATGCCATCATCGTCGAATACATATCGGCGATCTTGCCCTGCATCAGTTGGAACTCACCAATTGCCTGGCCAAATTGCTTGCGCTCGTGAATATATGGGACGACGACGTCCATGCAGGCCGACATGATGCCCAGCGGACCGCCGGAGAGGACAGTGCGTTCGAAGTCCAGGCCCGACATCAGCACGTTCACGCCCTTGCCCACGCCGCCCAGCACGTTTTCCACCGGCACTTCGCAATCCTGGAACACCAGCTCGCCCGTGTGCGAACCGCGCATGCCCAGCTTGTCCAGTTTTTGGGCGATCGAGAAACCTTTAAAGCCTTTTTCGATGAGGAAGGCGGTCATGCCGCGCGGGCCGGCCTCGATGTCGGTCTTGGCGTAGACGACAAGGGTGTCGGCGTCCGGACCGTTCGTGATCCACATCTTGGTGCCGTTCAGCACATAGCGGTCGCCCTTCAGCTCGGCGCGCAGCTTCATGCTGACGACGTCGGAACCGGCGTTCGGTTCGGACATGGCCAATGCACCGACATGCTCGCCCGAGATCAGCTTGGGCAGGTATTTGCGCTTTTGCTCTTCGTTGCCGTTGCGCTTGATCTGGTTGACGCACAGGTTCGAGTGCGCGCCGTACGACAGGCCGACGGAGGCCGATGCGCGCGAGATTTCTTCCATGGCGACGATGTGCGCCAGGTAGCCCATGTTGGCGCCGCCGTATTCCTCGCTGACGGTGATGCCGAGCAGGCCCAGTTCGCCCATCTTTTTCCACAGGTCCATCGGGAACTGGTCGGTGCGGTCGATCTCGGCCGCGCGGGGGGCGATTTCGCTCGCGGCGAACTGTTGTACAGCTTCGCGCAGGGCGGCGATGTCTTCG
>Ga0187844_10000205_pt1 | contig 45035 bp, 39 predicted proteins | sample SpaLakP09_SKY_50_FD_134517 | JGI IMG/M metagenome (GOLD analysis project Ga0187844, IMG submission 134517) | Oligotrophic lake water microbial communities from Sparkling Lake, Wisconsin, USA - SP09_SKY_50 | ecosystem: Environmental > Aquatic > Freshwater > Lake | place: USA: Sparkling Lake...
GTCGTTGCCGTCGCCGCCCACGAGGGTATCGTTGCCGTCTTCGCCGTTCAGGTAATCGTCACCCTTGCCGCCGTCGAGCAGGTCGTTGCCGCCGCCGCCGTACAGGAAATCGTTGCCGTCGAGGCCGCTGATGGTGTCGTCGACCTGCATCCCGTGGAATTCGTCCTGCCCGGCGGTGCCCGTCAGCGTCATGCCTTTCGACGAGCCGAGCGGATCGAACCCGCCGACGAAGTTGATGCCGGTGAGCTGGCCGGGCTGGACGCCGTTCAGGTGCAGCATGGTCTGGTAGAAGGTCGTGCCGTCGTAGTACTGGACGCGGGCCTGCAAGGCGGTGCCGGTCGCGTCCGCCACCAGTTTCACGTCGCCGTTCGCGAACGGGTTGCCGCTGCCGTTGTAGGGCAGCAGGTAGCGCAGGTCGATCAGGTCGCCGCCTGCCCCCGTCTTGAAATCGGTGACGTCGACCCGTGCCGTGCTGTCCGGCAGGCCGTAGTGTGCCGGCGCATACGTGTCCGTGCCGGCGCCGCCGGTCAGCGCGACGTGGCCGGTAGTGTGGTCGTACAGCCGCACGTCGAACGTGTCGTTGCCGTTGCCGCCGTTGGCGGTGACCGTCGATCCGGTGATCGACCTCACGTCGATGATGAGGCTGTCGTTGCCGTCGCCGCCGGTCAGGTTGGTCGCATCCGTGCCGCTGAGGGTATCGTTGCCGGCGCCGCCGTCCAGCAGGCTCGTACCGTTGGTGCCCCCGCCATAAAGCCGGTCGTTGCCGTCGCCGCCGCGCAGCACGTTGCTGCCCGACGTGTCGTACAGGATATCGTTGCCGACCCCGCCGTCGAGCGTGTCGTCGCCGTCGCCGCCGTCCAGGTAGTCGTCGCCGGCATCGCCGAAAAGCTGGTCGTTGCCGTTGCCGCCGCGCTCCGTATCGGCGTTGCTGCCGCCGTGGAGGATGTCGTTGCCATCGTCGCCGTTGAGCTGGTCGCTGCCGGCGCCGCCCTTGATCGTGTCGTTGCCCGCGCCGCCGCTGATGCTGTCGTCGTCGTACCAGGCATCGTCGGGACCGCCCGTCAGCAGGTCGTTGCCGCCGTGGCCGACGAGCGTATCGTTGCCGACGCCGCCGGACAGCGTATCGCCGAGGTCGCTGCCGTGCAGCAGGTTATTGCCGTCGCTGCCCGTCAGGTTGACGGCCGTCGGGCTGAGGGCGCTCAGGAACGTGTTCGTGCCCAGGTAATAGGGCTCGTTCCCCGCCAGGTCCTTGATCGCGTGGGTGTCGACGTTGAACCAGTATTCCGCGCCGTAGGCCAGCGGCTTGCTCAGGTGCAGGGTGAGGGTATTGCCGGCGATCTTGATGGCCGGGTCGGTCGCCACGTCGCCGCTGAAGACGACGTTGGGGCCGGAGATCAATTGCAGCTTGCCGGTGCCGGCCTTGATGTTCTCGCTGAACGTCAACACCAGGTCGGCGGTGATGGCCGTCCCGTCCTTCGGACCGGATACGATGTATGGCGGCTGGGAGTCGGTGACATCGGCGCCGCCGCCGGACATGGACCCGTTCTGGAAGGTGACGGAAGTGGTCATTATTGCATGTAGTTTTTGTAAAGACACAACTATTGCTCAGCTTGGCAATAATGTCCAGAGGTCCCTGAATATGAGGGGCTTAATTGAAAACGGGCCGGACAGCATCGCCGTCCGGCCCGTCATCGGAAACCGCTTGAAACGATTACGCCTGGTTCTGCAACGCGCGCACCGCCTCCGCCACACCCTGCCCATACGCCGGATCCGCTTTCAGGAAGTGACCAATCTGGCGATCCTGCGTCGCCGCATCCGCGCCGGACAGCGACCCGGCGATATTGGCGATCAGGTTGCGCCTGCCGTCGTCCGTCAGCAGGCGGAACAGGTTACCGGCCTGCGTGAAGTGATCGTCGGTGGCGCGGGTGTCGTAACGACCCGCATTGCCTTCGACTGGCCAGCCGGCGTCGCCGTGGCCGAGCCCGCCGGCAGCCGGGACATCCGCACGCACCGGATCGTAGTTCGGTGCCGCGCCGCCGTTGGCGATGGCCATCGCGCCGTCGCGCTGCTGGTTGTGGAACGGGCAGCGCGGACGGTTCACCGGCAGGTGCTGGTGGTTCGTGCCGACGCGGTACAGCTGGGCGTCGTGGTAGGCGAACAGGCGTGCCTGCAGCATCTTGTCCGGGCTGTAGCCCAGGCCCGGCACGATGTTCGACGGCGACAGGGCGGCCTGTTCGACGTCGGCATGGTAGTTGTCCGGGTTGCGGTTCAGTTCCAGGATGCCGACCGGGATGCGCGGGAATTCGCCCTGCGGCCATACCTTGGTGAGATCGAATGCGTCCCAGCCGGTCTTCGCTTCCCAGGCGGCGCGCTGGGTGTCGTCCATCACCTGGATTTCCACGCTCCAGCGCGGGTAGTCGCCCTTGGCGATGGCGCCGAACAGGTCGCGCTGGGCATAGTCCGGGTCGACGCCGGCCAGGCGCTGGGCTTCCGCTGCGCTCAGGTTCTTGATGCCTTGCTGGGTCTTGAAGTGCCACTTGACCCACACGCGTTCGCCCGCGTCGTTGATCAGGCTGTAGGTGTGGCTGCCGAAGCCGTCCATGTGGCGGTAGCCGTCCGGCGTGCCGCGGTCCGAGAACAGGATCGTCACCTGGTGCAGGCTTTCCGGCGTCTTGCTCCAGAAGTCCCACACGTTCTGCGCGGATTTCAGGTTCGTCTGCGGGTCGCGTTTCTGCGTGTGGATGAAGTCCGGGAACTTGATGCCGTCCTTCAGGAAGAACGTCGGGGTGTTGTTGCCCACCAGGTCCCAGTTGCCTTCCTCGGTGTAGAAGCGCACGGCGAAACCGCGCGGATCGCGTTCCGTGTCGGCCGAGCCCTTTTCGCCGCCGACGGTCGAGAAGCGCAGGAACGTCTCGGTCTCCTTGCCGACCGTCGCGAACAGCTTCGCCTTCGTGTACTTGCTGATGTCGTGGGTGACGGTGAAGGTGCCGTACGCGCCCGAACCCTTCGCGTGCACGACGCGCTCGGGAATGCGCTCGCGATTGAAGTGCTGCAGTTTCTCGATCAGGTGGAAGTCCTGCAGCAGCACGGGGCCGCGCGGGCCCGCCGTGATCGAGTTCTGGTTGTCGTCGACAGCAATGCCGGAAGCGGTGGTGAGTTGGGTCATGGCGGCTCTTTCAGGTTGGGGCTATCAAAGATTTTTCTTCGATAGATGCGTTCTATCTACAGCTATGGTAGAGCGTCATAGGTATTTGTGCAAACTATCCGTTTATATGGATCGGATAGAAAAAATTAATCATATAGAGGACGTGTTGTAGGGTTAGTCTATTGCTTGAATTCATCAAATAGTTCTGATTTGGAACAAACATCAACCATGGACCTCGTCCCGCCCCCCAATATCGCCCTGAAACTGCCGGAATTGATCGGCGCGCTCAGCTACGCGCTCGACATCACCGAAGGCCAGCCACCCGGCCACTGCATGCGCTGTTGCTGGATCGGTACACATATCGGGCGCGAGGCGGGGCTGCCGGAAGAACAGCTGTGGGAGCTGTATTACACGCTGCTGCTGAAGGACCTCGGCTGCAGCAGCAACGCGGCGCGGATCTGCGAGCTGTACCTGACGGACGACCTCGACTTCAAGCGCGACTTCAAGACGGTCGGCGACAGCCTGCCGCAGGTGCTTGGCTTCGTGCTCAAGCACACCGGCCTGAAGGCGGGGCTCGCCGAGCGCTTCCGCAGCGTGATGACGATCCTGCGCGACGGTCCGGAAATCGCGCGCGGCCTGGTGGCGACGCGGTGCCAGCGCGGTGCCGAGATCGCCAGCCTGTTGCGCTTTCCGCAGGGGGTATCCGACGGCATCTATTCGCTGGACGAGCATTTCAATGGCCAGGGCAAGCCGGCCGGGCTGGCGGGCGAGGCGATTCCCGTGTATGCCCGCATCGCGCTGCTGGCCCAGGTGATCGATGTATTCCATACCGAGGGCGGCCGCGCGGCCGCGCTGGCGGAGGCGCGCGCGCGCGCGGGACGGTGGTTCGATCCGCGGCTCGTCGCGGCGTTCGGGCGCGTCGCGCAATCGGAGGCGTTCTGGCAGGGGCTGGCCGCCCCCGGCATCGACCGCGCCGTGGCCGACCTCGAACCGGCGGGCACGGACTTCTTCCACGTCCTCGACGACGACTACCTCGACGACATCGCCGCCGCGTTCGGCCAGGTGGTCGACGCGAAGAGTCCGTACACGAGCGGGCACAGCGGACGCGTGGCGCTGTACACGGACATGATCGCCGAGGCACTGGGCCTGTCGGAGCAGCGCCGCCGCTGGCTCAAGCGCGGGGCGCTGCTGCACGACGTGGGCAAGCTCGGCGTCAGTAACAGCGTGCTCGACAAGGCCGGCGCACTCGACCGCGCGGAATGGGAAGCAGTCAAGCAACATGCGGCGTACACGGAAACGATCCTCGGCCGCATCACGCCGTTCCGTGAACTGGCGGCCATCGCCGGTGCGCACCACGAACGGCTGGACGGCACCGGATATCCACGGGGCCTGTCCAGCGCGGACATTCGCATCGAGACGCGCATCATCACGACGGCCGACATCTTCGACGCCATCACGGCGGCACGGCCGTACCGCGGCGCGATCCCGATTCCCCAGGCGCTGGAGATGATGGCGAAAACGGTCGGCACGGCGCTCGATGCGGGCTGCTTCGCGGCGCTGACGCGCGCGGTGGAGCGGGTGCCGTTTCCCGAAACGGCCTGACAAAAGAAAAGCGCCGCTCGCGGCGGCGCTTTCTACACCGGGGTCAGACCCCGACTTTGGGAAATTTCCAAAATTTGGGGTCTGACCCCGATTTGCGTTAGATCAGGCTCAGCGTGACGTCGATATTGCCGCGGGTCGCGTTCGAGTACGGGCACACGATGTGGGCCGCGTCGACCAGGTCCTGCGCCACGGCGCGGTCCAGGCCCGGCAGGCTCACGGCCAGTTCCACGGCCAGGCCGAAACCGTTCGGGATCGGGCCGATCGAGACGCTGGCGTCGATCGATGCGTCGGCCGGGACGACGACTTTCTTCTGGGCGGCGACGAACTTGACGGCGCCCATGAAGCAGGCCGAGTAGCCGGCGGCGAACAGTTGTTCCGGGTTGGTGGCGTCACCCTTGCCGCCCATTTCCTTCGGCGGTGCCAGGCGGACGTCCAGCAGGCCGTCGTCGGTGCGGGAGGTGCCTTCGCGGCCGCCGGTGGTGTGGGCTTTGGCGGTGTACAGGACTTTGTCGAGTTTGGTGGTCATGGCGTTATCCTTTCAGTGGTTGAGTTCGTACTGCATATAAATCGTTTACATTGCGCCGGCGAGCCTGTCGCGCATCGTCCTGATCTCGCCGACGAGTCTTATCACTTCCTGCACGTCGCAACCGGTGGCACCCAGGATGCAGGCCGGGATGCCGGCCGCTTCGTCCTTCAGCGCACGCGCTTTGGCCGTCAGCCGGATCACCACGCGGCGCTCGTCCTGCGGATCGCGGGAGCGGTCGACCATGCCTTGCGCCTCCAGGCGCTTGAGCAGCGGGGTCAACGTCCCGGAATCGAGATACAGGCGCTCGCCGATGTCCGACACGCTCAAGCCGTCGCGCTCCCACAGCACCAGCAGCACCAGGTACTGCGGATACGTCACGCCCAGCTTGTCCAGGTGCGGCTTGTACACCTTCGTCATCGCCAGCGATGCCGAGTGGAGCGCGAAGCACAACTGGTTGTCGAGCAGGAGGGCTGCGTTTGCGTCGTTCGTTTCCATGGGTTGAACTATAGCGCACAATTAAATTGTGCACAATATGTTTGTTTTTATGAACGCCATAGCCTGCGTTAATCATCAACGTGGCGTGCCGAAGACTTGCGTCCAGTAGGCGGTGCGATTGCGGTTCTGCGGATGGATCGCGTAAGCGGCGCCCATTTCCGTGAACGTCGGATTCATGATGTTGGCGCAATGGCCGGGGCTGTCCAGCCACGACGCGACCGCTTCCTCGGGCGTGCGCTGGCCCGACGCGATGTTTTCCCCGACGCGCAGCCAGCGATAGCCGGCTTGCGTGGCGCGGTCGGCGGGGACGCTGCCGTCCGGCTGCTTGTGGTTGAAGTAGTGCTTCTGTGCCATGTCCGTGCTGTGCAGGAGGGCGGCCTGGCCCAGCAGCGGGTTCCATGCCAGCGGGCCGGCCGGACCGAACGTCTGCGTCCCGCACGTGCGCGCCTGCGCGCGCGCCGCGTTCACGAGCGCGAGGATGTCCCGGCCCGCGTCCGGCCACGCGGGCAGCGGCGGGATGACGACGGGCCGCGCCAGCACGATCTGCCAGTCGTTGCCGACATGGGCCGTGCCCACGGCCGCGAATTCCGCAGCGCGCAGGGTGCGGCAATACTTTTGCCCGATGACTTCCATCGCCGCGCGCGCATCCGGCGGCCCCGTGACCGTGATCGCCTCCGCATGCGCGGCCTCGTAGCCGGCGCGCTGCAGGGCGGATTCGAGGAAGGTGCCGGGCCCGATACGGATGCGCGCCAAGGCCGATTCGACGGCGAGCGGCCCGGCAGGCGCGGCCGAAGCACCGTCGCAGGTGCCGGGCGCGGCGCGGTACGCATTGATCAGATTGGCGAGCTCGTCCGCACGCGCGGGCAGGGAGGCAACCAGCGCGGCCGCGAGAAGGAGAGGGAGAGGGAGAGGGCGGGCGAGATCGGACATGGTCGTCACCCAGATGGGGACGCCGGCGCGAACTTCCAGCCGCAACATCGCGTCGTGTTCAGGCCGCCTGCTTTGCTGCGCGCCGGCAGCGTTCGGAGCAATACTTCACGTTGTCCCAGTCACGCTCCCATTTCTTGCGCCAGCTGAAGGGCAAGGCGCACTGCGCACACACCTTGACCGGCAGGTCGGCTTTTTTCCGCATCTTCATCCGCCCATGATGCCACGGACAAGTGCCCAGTGACCGCTCAGTGGCGCAGCGCGGTCGCCGAGGCCATCAGGTCCGGCCGGTCGGGGCGGAACGCGCGCTCGGCCGACGCCGTGTCGTACAGCGACTCGACGCGGGTGAACTTACCGTCGCGCATGGTGAACACGTGGACCCACTGGCTGTCGTAGGTGCGCCCCGTGGACCGGACCATCCACACGGCCTCGCCGAGGACGACGACCTTGTCGTTTTCCGCGATGACGTCCTTGATGACGAAGCGCGTGGGCTGCATGGCCGTGAGCAGCTCCGAAAAGAAGCGCCCGACTTCCGCCTTGCCGTGGAAGCTCCCGCCGAATGGCACGGCTTCGGCGTCCGGGGCGATCCATGCGGCGTCGTCGTGTGCGTAGGCCATCATGCCGGGAATGTCGCCGCTCTGGAACAGCCGGTAGCCTTCCAGGACGAGCCGTTTGTTGTCTTGTGCATCCATGTCTCTTTCTCCTAGTGATTGTTGGCGCGGCGGGGCCGCATCATGAAGCCTAGACGGCCAGCGTGGGAAGTCAAGCATGGTTTGTGACTGTTGGTTGTCGTGAGCGCGGCCGGTGCGCATTACAATCAGGACATCAACCTGAAGGAATAGCCCATGCGTCAGATCTGCTTCGCCACCCTGTTCGTGCTGGCCTGTGTGCCGGCCGCCCACGCCCAATCGCCAGTGAAGATCGGCAGCGCGTCTCCGCTGTCCGGCCCCAGCGCGCACCAGGGCAAGGACATCGAGAACGGCGCGCGCCTGGCGATCGACGACCTGAATGCGCAGGGCGCGACCATCGGCGGCAAGAAGGTCAAATGGGTGCTGCAGGCCGAGGACGACGGCAGCGATCCGAAGCTCGGCACGACCGTCGCGCAAAAGCTCGTCGACGGCGGCGTCGTGGCGGTCGTCGGCCACCTGAATTCCGGCACGACGGTGCCCGCCTCGAAGATCTACAACAGCGCCGGCATCCCGCAGATCTCGCCGGCCGCCACCACGCCGCTGTACACGCACCAGGGCTATAAAACGGCATTCCGCATCGTCGCCAACGACGACCTCGTGGGCCGAGTGCTGGCCGGCTACGCGATCAACACGCTGAAGGCGAAGAAGATCGCCATCATCGACGACCGCACCGCGTTCGGCCAGGGCCTCGCCGACCAGTTCGCGAAGGACGTCAAGCGATTGAAAGGGGCGGAGATCGTCAGCCGCCAGTTCACCAACGACCGCGCGACGGATTTCAATGCGATCCTCACGCAGATCCGCGCGCACCGGCCGGACGTGATCTTCTACGGCGGCATGGACGCGACGGCGGGCCCGATGCTCAAGCAGATGCAGGCACTGGGCATCGCTGCGAAGTTCGTGTCCGGCGACGGCGTGTGCTCGGAAAAGCTGCCGCAGATGGCCGGCAGCGCGCTCGGCGACGACAAGGTGGTGTGCGTCGTGGCGGGCGGCGTCGACGCGCCGCTGGAGGCGGGCATGGCCGCGTTTTCGGACCGCTACAAAAAGCGCTACGGCATGGGCTTCCAGACGTATGCGCCGTACGCGTACGACGCCACGATGACCTTCGCCGCCGCGATGCGCGCGGCCGGATCGACGGACCCGGCAAAGTTCCTGCCGGCGCTTGCAAAGATCAAGTACCAGGGCATCACGGGCACCATTGCGTTCGATGCGAACGGCGACCTGCGCGACGCGGCCCTCACGCTGTATACCTACCGCAAGGGCCAGCTGACGAAGCTGCGCGTGGTGCGCGGCGGCGTCGACTGAGCGGACGATGCGCTACCTGGACTTCAGTTCGTGGCAGGCGCTGGCGACGACCTTCTTCGGCCTCGCTGTCTTCACCCTGATCGGCGTCGGTATCCGCGTGCTCATGATGCAGACGATCCAGCAGCGGCGCGAGCGCATGAATCGCCAGATCAACGAGCGCCTTCATCCGCGAGGCGCTCGACCTGGGGCCGGTGCCGGACGGCGTCGCGATCCCGCTGCATGGGGCCACGCGCACGCAGGGTGCAGGCAGCCGCGGCAAAGGGGAGGGCGGCGGTGGCCTGGGCGGCGGGCTGGCGCTGGGGCACCGCCGCGACGATCACGATCCGCAGCTTAGTGGATAAGCGTCGTTCCCGCGCAGGCGGGAACCAAAGTTGCACGCGCAGTCGCGACGCATGCAGAACTTGGGTCCCCGCCTTCGCGGGGACGACGGTCGCATCAATCCGTCACGACGTGCCACACATTCATTTTCTTGTCGCCTTCGCGGTCGCCGGCCTTCTTGTCCTTCACGAACGTGTACAGCGGCTTGCCGTGATACGCGAGCTGCTTGCTGCCGTCGTCGCGCACGACCGTCGAATAGGGTTCCGCAAGGGGCGCGTCGCCCGCCTTCACGGCCGGCCAGTTTTCCAGGCAGCCGCCCGTGCAGGCGCTCTTGCCGCTGCCGGCGACGTCCTTGTCGAACGTGTAGACCGTCATGCCGTGGGCATCGACGAGGATGCCGTTCACCTTCTTGACCGGCGCCGGATCGGCGGCGTGGGCAGACAGGGCGAAGAGGGCGGTGAGACAGGCGATACCGAGGTTCACAGCTTTCATGGGAATTCTCCTTGGGAAGACATCGGTTGTCAGGACTGCCCGGTCATTCTAGTCCAGGACGCGGGCTATAATGCCGCTCCTTCCTGAAGAGTGTGCCCATGTCCCTCGACTGGTTCGCGCCGGCCCAGTGCGTCGGCTACATCGCGTTCGTCCTCGGCGTCGCCTGCGCCATGCAAAAGGACGACCGCCGCTTCAAGCTGTTCATGGCCGGCGAATGCCTGGCCTACATCGTCCACTTCGCCCTGCTCGGCAACCTGACGCCCGTCGCCAGCACGACCATGTCGCTGCTGCGCTCCGTGTTGTCGCTGTACACGCGTTCGGTGTGGGTGGCGGTCGGCGTCGTCGCGATGAACCTCGCCCTGGGCCTGACGCTCGCCACGCGCATGACGGACTGGCTGCCGCTGGGCGCCTCCTGCATCGGCACGCTCGCGCTGTTCCTGTTGCGCGGCGTCCCGATGCGCCTGGCGATGCTGTGCGGGACGTTTTTATGGATCGCGAATAACGTCATCGCCGGCTCGATCGGCGGCACGGCGCTCGAGATCGTGATGGCGGCCGTGAACGCCACGACGATCTGGCGCATGGCGCGCGCCGGGCGGGTGGCGCAGCCGGCCTGAGGTCCGTCAACGCCAAACGTGGGACGCGGCGTCCCGATCGGGGATAATGACGCCTCGCTTCATTCATCGCTTGCCTGCACATGGAATTCACGCGCGACGACATCAGCCGCCAGTTCGATCCCGGCACGTTTGCCCGGGGCGAGGAGTATGCCCGCAAGGGCCGCGTCGTCTCCATCGACGTGGAATTTCCCGACACGCTCCGCGGCGAGGTGGGAGGCAGCGGCGGCAAGACGTACCGGCAGGAGATCCGGATCACGAGCGACAAGCGCGGCGTGCGTTTCCGCGGCGACTGCAGCTGCCCCATGACCCGCAACTGCAAGCACGTCGTGGCCGTGCTCCTGACGGACCTGGCACACCGCCCGGCGGATGTGCCGGCCGCGGCCGAGCGCTGGCTGCAGCAGTTGGCGACGGTCCACGCTATCCGGCAGGAAGTAGCGGAGGCGGCGCGCGACACCTCGGTCCGGCTTGTGTATGTGCTCGCTCCGGACCGCGAAGGCAAGGTGCCGGGACTGCATCCGCACACGGTCCGCCTGCGCCAGGACGGCAGCATCGTCGACGCCGTGCTCGAGACGGAACCGCTGCGCCTGGTTAAATTCCGGCCGCCTCATGTGACGCGCGAGCATGACGAGCCGCTGCGCCTGCTGGGCGCGATGCAGGTGAGTCACGGCACGCTGAAGCCCGCGGGCGTGCTCGGCGCCGCGCTGCTGGCCAGGCTCGGCGCCGAAGGATGGCTGTGGCGCGCACGCTCGCTGAAGGCGGCCCGGTATGGCCACCTGGAGCGCGTGGAACCGGGGCCGCGGCGGCACCTGACGGTCGACTGGCTTGAGAGCGGCGCCGACCGCGAGGCCGTGACCCTGGGCTGGCGCGCGGATCGCGGCGACCTGCCCGAGCATACGTATCCCACCGACCCGATGTATTACCTGGATGGCCTCGCGGTCGGCGAGGTGGCCCTGCCGGAACCGTTGGCGGCCATCCCGCCCGCAGTCTTGCTGGACCTGGTCGAGCATGCGCCCACGCTGCGTGGGGAACAGCGCAACGGCGTCGCGAGCCGCATGGTCGACCTGGGGCTGGACGGCTTCATGCCCGCGCCGGCCGTGCTCGAGGTGCGCGAGCGGCGCGACGTCGCGCCCGTACCGTCTCTCGTGCTGGACAGCGTTGACATCGCGCTGCACCGCGACTGGGTCTGCCGCGACATCGCGCTGCTGGCGTTCGACTACGCAGGCCTGTCCACGGAAGGCATCGACGAGCCCGTGTTGCGCAACGTGCTCGAGGGCAGCGTCGAGGTGATCGTGCGCGACCTGGAGGCCGAAGCCGCCGCCGCCGCGCAGCTGGCCGCGTCCGGCTTCGCTCCGCCCCCGCCGGACGATCCGTTGCGCGGCGATTGGCCGGACGCCCTCGTATTGCCGGACGAGACCGCATGGCTGGCCTTCATGCACGACGGCCTGCCGCGCCTGCGCGAGGCCGGCTGGCTGGTCGAAATCGGCAATGACTTCCGCTACGACCTCGCGGACGTGGACGAGTGGTACGCCGACCTCGACGAAAGCGGGCAGGACGGCAACGGCTGGTTCGCCCTGGAACTGGGCATCGTCGTCGATGGCGAGCGACATCCGCTGCTGCCGCTGTTGGTGGACATGATCCGCAGGACGCCGTGGCAATTCGGCGCGGACGCCCTGGCCGCGCGCGCCGATACCGACGCGATGCTGGTGGAACTGACCCCGTCCCGGCGCGTGGCCCTGCCGTGGGGGCGGATCAAACCTATCCTGGCGACGCTGGGGGAACTGTATTTCGGCGACCGCATCGGCGCAACGATCCACCTGCCCGCCATGGACGCGGCGCGCCTTGCCGAGCTGGAGCGCGCGGCGCGCCTGCGCTGGCTGGGCGGCGACCGTTTGCGCGAGCTCGGGCGCAAGCTGCATGATTTCGACGGCATCCGTGCCGTGGCCGTGCCGGCCGGCCTGACGGCGCAATTGCGCGCCTACCAGCATGCGGGCCTGAACTGGATGCAATTCCTGCGAGAATACGGCTTCGGCGGCATCCTGGCCGACGACATGGGGCTCGGCAAGACCATCCAGACGCTCGCCCACATCCTTGCGGAAAAGGAGGCGGGCCGCCTCGATGCGCCTGCACTCGTCGTGGCGCCGACGAGCCTGATGGGAAACTGGCAGGCGGAAGCGGCACGTTTCGCGCCCGGCCTTCGCGTTTTGCTGCTGCACGGCAAAGACAGGAAAGCATCGTTCGACCAGGTCGGCAACGCCGATCTCGTGCTCACGACCTATGCGCTGCTGGGCCGTGACGAGGCGGCACTGCGCCGGCACCGCTATCACCTCCTGATCCTCGACGAAGCCCAGTACATCAAGAACAGCCGTTCGAAGGCGGCGCAAACCGTGCGCCTGCTCGACGCCCGCCACCGCCTGTGCCTGACCGGCACGCCGGTGCAGAACCACCTCGGCGAACTGTGGTCGCAATTCCATTTCCTGATGCCTGGCCTGCTGGGCGACGACAAGCAGTTCAATACGGTGTTCCGCAAACCGATCGAGCAGCGCGGCGACGTCCAGCGCAAGGACTTGCTTGCGCGTCGCGTGAAACCGTTCATGCTGCGCCGGACCAAGGACAAGGTCGCTACCGAGCTGCCGCCCAAGACGGAGATCGTGTTGCCCATCGAACTCGACGGCGCCCAGCGCGACCTGTACGAAACCGTGCGCGTGGCGATGGACAAGAAGGTCCGCGACGCCATCGACGCCAAGGGCCTGGCACGCAGCCAGATCATCATCCTCGATGCCCTGCTGAAGCTGCGTCAGGTCTGCTGTCACCCGCGCCTGCTGGATCCGGATGCGAGGGCCGGCTCAGTCAAGCTCGATGCGCTGCTGGAACTGCTCGACACCTTGCTGAGCGAGGGACGTAGCGTCCTCGTGTTTTCCCAGTTCACCAGCATGCTCGCGCTGATCGGCGCCGCGCTGGACGAACGCGGCATCGCATTCGTGCAGCTGACGGGCGACACGGCCGACCGCAACGCGCCCGTCGCCGCGTTCCAGCGGGGCGACGTCAGCGTGTTCCTGATCAGCCTGAAGGCGGGCGGCGTCGGGCTGAATCTCACCGCGGCCGACACCGTCATCCACTACGATCCATGGTGGAACCCGGCCGCCGAAAACCAGGCGACCGACCGCGCCTGGCGCATCGGCCAGGACCAGCCCGTATTCGTCTACAAGCTGATCGCGCAGGACACGCTCGAAGAAAAAATCCAGGACATGCAACGCCGCAAAGGCGAGCTGGCCAATGCCGTGCTGGAGGCGGAAGGCGGGTTGGCGGCGGCCATCGGGCCGGACGATCTGCAAGTGTTGTTCGCGCACTCCGTGCATTAGCGAACGGAAGGCCCTGTCCGCCTGCGGCATCCTGAACCCGTGATCAATCGCAAACGAAAGGAGTACGATCATGGGCAAATATTTCCTGGCCTGGATCATGGGCGTGCCGGCTATCGTGCTGGTCATCCTGTACCTGTTCTTCCACTGATCGTGGAAGCTCGCCGTAACGAATGACAACGCCACCAGCCGGTGGCGTTGTCGTTTCCGGGCTTATGCCACAGTAATGTTCACGTCGATATTCCCACGCGACATTTTCGAATACGGGCACGTCTGGTGCGCGGCACGGACCAGCTCCAATGCGACGTCGCGCGGCACGCCCACATGCAGGATTACAGCTGGTCGACGGCGATGACGGCATCGGCGAAGGCGCGCGGCGCCTCCTGCGGCAGGTTGTGGCCGATGCCGCCCTTGATCAGTTCATGCTTGTACTTGCCGGTGAAACGCTCGGCATATGCGGCCGGTTCCGGGTGCGGCGCGCCGTTGGCATCGCCTTCCAGCGTGATCGTCGGCACGGTGATGGCCGGGAACGTGGCCAGGCGCTGTTCCAGTTTGTCGTACTTCGCTTCGCCCTGGACCAGGCCGAGGCGCCAGCGGTAGTTGAAGATCGTGACGGTGGCGTGGTCCGGATTTTCCAGCGACGCGGCGCTACGGTCGAACGTGCGGTCGTCGAATTGCCATTGCGGCGATGCCGTCTTCCAGATCAGCTTGGCGAAATCGTGGTGATTCTTCGCATAGCCGGCGGCGCCGCGGTCGGTGGCAAAGTAGAACTGGTACCACCATTGCAGCTCGGCGGCCGGCGGCAGCGGTTGCTTGCCGCTTTCCTGGCTGCCGATCAGGTAGCCGCTCACCGACACCAGCCCCTTCACGCGTTCGGGCCACAGCGCGGCCACGATGTCCGCGCTGCGCGCACCCCAGTCGTAGCCGGCCAGGATCGCCTTGTCGATCCTGAGCGCATCCATCAGGTCGACGACGTCCTGCGCCAGCGCGGCCGGTTCGCCGTTGCGCACGGCCTTCGGATCGAGGAAGCGGGTCGTGCCGTGGCCGCGCAGGTGGGGCACGATCACGCGGTAGCCGGCCTTGGTCAGCAGCGGCACGACGTCGACGTAGCTGTGGATGTCGTACGGCCAGCCGTGCAGCAGGACCACGACGGGACCGTTGGCCGGACCCGCGTCGACGTAGCCGACGTTCAGTACGCCCGCGTCGATCTGCTTGACGGACGAGAAGGCGTCGGCGGCCTGCGCTTGGGCCGAACCGAGCGCGGCGACGGTGAGGGCGGTTGCGCCGAAGATGTTGCGCAGCGTGCGGGCGAGGGACGGGCTCATGTTGGTTCCTTCGGTAAGTGGATGAGATAAATCCATTCTCACGATAATCATTATGTCGATAACTTTATCCGGCGCTTTCGAGGTTTGCAAGCACGAAAACCATTATTTCGATAATTATTTTTGAAACGGTGGTTTGTCCGAAAAATCGGCCGCTAGAATGTCATTTCGACAAATATCAAGGAGACACGATGAAAAGCGCGGCAGTTGTCGCCGGATGCCTGCTGGCCTGCGCGGCCCAGGCGGCCCAGGTGACGAACCCGGTGCGGGTCACGGGAGGACAGATCGCCGGCACGGCGGCGGACGGGGTGAACACGTTCCTGGGCGTGCCGTTCGCGGCCCCGCCCGTCGGCAAGCTGCGCTGGCGCGCGCCGCACCCGGTCGTGCCGTGGCAGGGCGTGAAATCCGCGCATGCCTATGCGCCGGCCTGCGCCCAGACCGCGGTATGGATACCGGATCCGAAAAGCGAAGACTGCCTGTACCTGAACGTGTGGACGCCCGCGAAGGCGCAGAAGCTCCCCGTCATCGTCTGGATCCATGGCGGTGGCTATTACGGCGGCACGGGCGCCCAGCCCGGCTATGACGGCGGCAACCTGGCGCGGCGCGGTGTCGTCGTCGTCACCATCAACTACCGCCTCGGCATCTTCGGCTTCTTCGCCCATCCCGAACTGACGGCGGAGTCGCCGGACAAGGCGTCCGGCAACCAGGGCATGGAAGACCAGGTCGCGGCGCTGCGCTGGGTGAAAGACAATATCGCGGCCTTCGGCGGCGACCCGGCGCGCGTCACGATCATGGGCGAATCGGCGGGCGGCGAATCGGTCGCGGTGCTCGTCGCGTCACCGCTGGCGAAGGGCTTGTTCCAGCGCGCGATCTCGCAAAGCGGCAACTTCGCCATGCCGATCGACGCGGGCGAGAACGCCCTGTTCGACCGCGCGGCCGCGGAAAAGACGGGCGTGGCGTTCGCCAGGACGGTGGGCGCGGGGAGTCTCGCGGACCTGCGCGCGCTGCCCGTTGCCGCGCTGCAGAAGCCGGCGTGGGCGCCGCATCCGATCGTCGACGGCCATGTGCTGCGCGAAGACCTGACGACGACCTACCGCAACCATCGCCAGAACGACGTGCCGCTGCTGGCGGGCTGGAATGCGGAAGAGGGCAAGGATCTCGCACCTGAAATCCTCGGCACGGATAAATTCACGGCCGCCAGCCACAAGGCGCTCGTGACGAAGCTGCTGGGCCATGCACCGTCGGCCGCCGTGCTGGCCTCGTATCCAGGGACCACGGATGCCGAAGCCAGGGCATCGATCGACAAGCTCACGACCGACTGGTGGGGCTGGCGCACGTGGTACTGGGCGTCGCTGCAGGCGCAGTACGGCAAGACCAGGCCCTACCTGTACTACTTCACGCACCGGCCGACGGAACCCCTGGCGCCGTGCGGCTATGGTTGCGGGGCGGGGCATGGCGCGGAGATCCAGTACGTGTTCGACCATCTCGGCCAGGATCTACGGCCGTGGTCCGCGTACGACCGGCAACTGGCCACGCGCCTGGCCGACACCTGGGCGAGCTTCGCGCGCGCGGGCACGCCGAACGGCCAGGGATTGCCCGACTGGCCCGCGTTCGACGGCAGGCCGGCCACCATCCTGCGCATCGGCGACGCGGCCGACCTGCAGGCGCGCGGCAAGCTGCCGGATTTTTCGTTGTTCGGACAGCCGCCCAAACGCTAGCGAAACGGCGTAAGCTGTCGTCTCCGATGCCGGGGAGGTCCCATGACGCTTGCCGATGCAAAGTTTGGCGGATCCATTCCGCAGCTCTATGACCGGCTGCTCGTGCCGATGATCTTCCAGCCCTATGCGGACGACCTGGCGGCGCGGGTCGCAGAGCATTGGCCGGCGCGCGTGCTGGAGATCGCGGCCGGCACGGGCGCCGTCACGCGCGCGCTTGCGCAAGGCCTGCCGGCGTCCGGCACGATCGTCGCGACGGACCTCAACCAGGCGATGCTCGACCAGGCCATCGCCGCCGGCACGGTGCGGCCCGTCGAGTGGCGGCAGGCCGACGCCATGCGCCTGCCGTTTCCCGACGCCGCGTTCGACGCCGTCGTGTGCCAGTTCGGCGCCATGTTCTTCCCCGATAAGGCGGCCGCCTATGCGGAGGCGCGGCGCGTGCTGCGGCCCGGCGGCCACTTCATCTTCAACGTATGGGACCGGATCGAGGACAACGATTTCGCGGCCGTCGTCACGGACGCGCTGGCCCAGGCGTTTCCGCTCGACCCGCCCCGGTTCCTCGCGCGCACGCCGCACGGCTACCACGACCCGGCCGTCATCGCGGACGACCTCGCGCGGGCCGGTTTTACGACGCACGTGTGCACGACACTGGCCGCGCGCAGCCGGGCCGCCACGCCCGACATACCGGCCATCGCCTATTGCCAGGGCACGCCGCTGCGCAACGAGATCGCGGCGTCCCGCCTGGACGATGCGACGGCCATCGCCGCGGCGGCCATCGCGCAGCGGTTCGGCGCCGGACCGGTGGACGGCAAGATCCAGGCGCACGTGATTACGGCAACCGGCTAAACAACGGCCATTCCCGAAAGTCTTGTTGAGTTCCGGGGCCCGCTTTCGTATAAACGAGCGATGCGACTCCATTTATCCATCCTCATGCTGGCGCTGGCCGCGGTGCCCGCCGCCGCCTCGCCACGGTCCGTCGGCGCCGTCGTGCAGACCGTGCCGACCCCCGACGGCGCCGACCTGCTGATGTCCAGCGGGGCGCGGGTGCACGTCGGCTTCGTCACGGCCGACGTCGTGCGCGTGCGGATGACGCCGACAGGCCGCTTCGCGCCGGACGTCTCGTATGCCATCGACGGCATGCCGCCCGCGGCGAAGGCCGTTCTGACGGAAGGGAATGCGGCGGCGACGCTGCGGTCGGAGACTGGCACGCGCGTGGTGATCGGCATGGCGCCGGAAGTGGCGATCTCGGTATTCGACGCCGCCGGCCACACGGTCGTCGCGGGCGATCCGGCACGTCCGATGACGTTCGACCCGGACGACGGCGCCGTCGACACGGCGATGCGCCGCGACGATTACGAGCTCTATTACGGCTTCGGCGAGAAGACGCTCCCGCTGTCGCGGCACCAGCAATCGATGGTGATGTGGAACGCGGACGTGCCCGACTACCCGGCGGGCCAAGATCCGTCGTATGCGTCGATCCCGTTCTTCGTCGCCCTGCATGAAGGCCGGAGCTACGGCCTGTTCTTCAACAACACGTGGCGCAGCTGGTTCGACATGGGCAAGACGGATCCGCACAGCTACCGCTTCGGCGCCAACGGCGGCGAGCTGGATTACTACGTCTTCACGGGCGGCGCGGCACGCAGCCCGGCCGGCGTCCTGCGCGACTACACGGCGCTGACGGGACGCGGCGCCTTGCCGCCGTTGTGGGCGCTGGGCTACCAGCAGTCGCGCTGGTCGTACATGAGCGAGGAAAGGGTGCTGGCTGTCGCGCGGGAGTTCCGCGCGCGCCGCATCCCGGCCGACGTGCTGTATCTCGACATCGACCACATGGACGGTTTTCGCGTGTTCACGTGGAACCGCAAGACCTTCCCCCGACCCGGCGCGGATGCTCGCGCGACTGCACGGCGACGGCTTCCGCGCCGTCACCATCGTGGACCCGGGCATCAAGTCCGACGAGCACTACCCGATCTACCGCAGCGGCCGCGCACAGGGCGTCTACGTGCGCACGGCCGCCGGCGGCGAGCTGCACGCCAAGGTCTGGCCGGGCGTGTGCGCCTTCCCCGATTTCACGGCGCCAGCGGCGCGCGCGTGGTTCGGGCGGCTGTACGAAGCGCCGCTCGCGCTGGGCGTGGACGGCTTCTGGAACGACATGAACGAACCCGGCGTGTTCGCGCCCGACGATTTCGACCGGCCCGAGATCGGCCTCGGCCCACAAAAGACCTTCCCGCTGGAGGCCCGGCACGCCGGCGACGGCAACCCCGGCACCCACGCGCAATACCACAATGTCTACGGCATGCAGATGGCGCGCGCGAGCTTCGAGGGCCTGCGCAGCCTGCGTCCCGACCGGCGCCCGCTCGTGCTCACGCGCGCCGGTTTCGCCGGCGTCCAGCGCTACGCGGCCATGTGGACGGGCGATAACTCGCCGACGTGGACGCATCTCGCACTGACGATTCCGATGCTGACCAACCTGTCCGTCTCCGGCGTGCCGTTCGTCGGCGCCGACGTCGGCGGCTTCATGGGCAGCCCGGGCGCGGAACTGCACACCCGCTGGCTGCAGGCGGCCGCGCTGACGCCGTACTTCCGCACGCATTCGAACGACGTCTCGGCCCCGCGCGAACCGTGGGCGTTCGGGGCCGCGCACGAACGCATCAACCGCGCGACGATCGAACTGCGCTACCGCCTGCTGCCTTACCTGTACACGCTGTTCGCGGACAACGAGCAGTCCGGCGTGCCGCCGCTGCGTCCGTTGTGGTTCGCTTATCCCGGCGACGTGCGCGCGAGCCTCGTCGACGACCAGTACCTCGCGGGCGGCGATCTGCTGGTGGCGCCCGTGGTGCACGAGGGGCAGACGCGCCGCGACGTGTATTTCCCGAAGGGCGATGCGTGGATCGACTGGTGGGACGGCACCCGCCACGCGGGCGGCACGGTGGCGCAGGTCGCGGCGCCGCTGGACCGTCTGCCCCTGTTCGTCCGCGCCGGCGCGGTCGTACCCGTGGCGCCGGTCGTGCAGCATACGGGCGAGCTGAAGACCGTACCGCTGACGCTTGCCGTCGCGGCGGGCGCCAGCGGCAACGGCCATGTCTTCCAGGATGCAGGCGACGGCTACGGGTACCGCGAGGGCGTGTCGCGCACGATCACGGCGACGCAGGACGGGCACGGCGTGCACCTGGATATCCCGGCCAACGGCGGCTGGCAGCGCGTGGGTGCGCTCGACGTCATCGGCCTCGACACGGCCCCGGCCGCGGGCCGCATCGACGGCAAACCCGCGCCGGGCGTGCGCTTCGACGCGGCCACGCATCGCCTGCACATTCCGCTGGCGGACGAACACGTACGCCGGGTCGAGTTCTAGGCGCGGATCTGCGAGGGGCTGAGCCCCAGCAGCCGGCGCATCCAGCGCGCCATGTGGCTCGGATGCGCGAAGCCGCAATCGAGCGCGACGTCCGTGATGCTGTCCCGCCCCTCGAGCAGCCGCAGGCGCGCCCGTTCCACGCGCCGCTCGAGTACGAACCGGTGGACCGGCGTGCCCGTCGCCTGCCTGAATAGGGCCTTGAAATGCGAAGGACTGAACCCCGCGACGGCGGCCAGTTCGGCGAGCGTCAGGTCCTGGTCCAGGTGGGCGTCGACATATTCGATGACGTGGCGGAGGCGCCAGGCCGGCAGTGCCCGCGCCGGCGCCGCTGTTGGCGCCGACTGCAGCGCGACGAGGCGCACGGCGAGCGCCGACGCGAGACTGTCGGCGAACAGCCTGCCGCCCGGGTGGGCCGCATGGTCCTCGGCCTGCATCATCCAGCCGATGCGTTCGATCTGCGGATCGCGGATATGGATCGCCGGCGCGAGGTCGAAGGCGTGCGTGCCCAGGCCCATGTCCTCGGCCGTGGCGCGCACGTGCGCGGGCGCGAGCCGCAGCAGCAGGGAGGTGGCCGGCTGCGACAGGGTCCAGCGGGTGCTGGAACCGCCCGGCACGACGCAGAACTGCCCGTGCAGGCGCACGCCCTGCCGCTCGGCCGTGCCGGCTCGGTACGACACCGGCACCGGCGCGCCCAGGTGGAGGCACAGCACGTGGCGCTCGTCCACGGGCGAATCGAACCGCCCCGGCGGCACCGGCGACGTCAGGACGTCGAGGAGCGGCAGCGGTGCCGCGGACGGACTGGGATAGCAGGCGGGGCGGTCGGTCATCGCATCCTCCGGTAGGCGTCCCGCCAATGTACAAGGAAATCATCCGTTCGTGTCCGCGGCCGGCCGCCGGTGCGCGCCGGGACCGGCGCACGTCGCTAGCATCCTTCCATGTCCAACGCATCGAAGGAGCTGAATATGAAACGCAGGGATTTCCTGTATGTGACCGCGGCCGCCATCGTGGCCGGGCGTGCGCAGGCGGCGCAATCGGAAGTGGAGCGCTACCGCCACGCGCGGCGCTACATGAACCTGCCGTGTGGCCGCATCGCGTACGTCGAGCGGGGCAAGGGCGCGGCGGCGCTGTTCCTGCACGGCGCGCCGCTCAACGGTTTCCAGTGGCGCGGGGCGCTCGACCGCCTGTCTCCGTACCGGCGCTGCATCGCCCCCGATTTCATGGGCCTCGGCTACTCGCAGGTCCCCGAGGACCAGTCGGTGGCACCCGCCGCCCAGGTCGCGATGCTGGCGGCGCTGCTGGATGCGCTGGGCGTCGAGCAGGCCGACATCGTCGCCTCCGACAGCGGCGGCGCGGTCGCGCAGCTGTTCCTCGTCCGCTATCCGGCGCGGGTGCGCTCGATGCTCCTGACGAATTGCGACACGGAGCCGAACAGCCCACCGCCGCCGATCCAGCCGGTGCTCGACATGGCCCGTGCCGGCACGCTGGCCGACGATACCGCGACCTGGCTGGCCGACGGGAACCGGGCGCGCGCGACGTTCGGCGCGGCCGTGTACCACGATCCTGCGCTGCTCACGGACGACATCATCGATTACTACGTGGCGCCGATGGTGAGCACGCCGTTGCGGCGCAGGCAGTACCACGCGTTCCACAACGCGCTGGCGCCGAACCCGCTGGCGGGCGTCGAGGCGGTGCTCAGGCGCAGTGCGGTGCCGGTGCGGATGGTATGGGGCGCCAGCGACATCATTTTTCCTGTCGCAGATGCCGAATATCTGGACCGCATTTTCCCGCGTTCGCGAGGAATACGTCGAATTCCAAAAGGAAAGTTATTTTTTCAGGAAGAATTTCCTAATGTTATTGCGGAAGAATCATTGCAATTATGGCGCAGCAGTTAAATAGAGAAGTTGATTGGCGTAATCTATATTTTCCTGAATTAAATATGAGTATGTACGTAATATCAATTCAGATCGGGTAATACAAATACATATGTTTTATGGGTTATTTCCGACTTACCCGATTTGAATGTCGAAGTATTTGACAGTTATAGGATCCATATCAATAAGGCTTTAAAAAACTTATTTCATTTCAAATAGATAAGAAGGTGGCACGAGAATTGCTAATGGGTCGGACTGCAATCGTTGCACCTATAACGCTTATTCACTTGAAAGGACCACTGAGATGAAATTAAAATTTGCGCTGGCCGCTGCCCTCGCTTTCACCGCCATTACCGGTACCGCACATGCAGGCGCCTTTATCAATGGTGGTTTTGAAGACGGCAATACGAACGGCTGGACGACTGGGGAGGGATATCGCGGCTTCATTCCGAATTCGTCGATCACGCCCGCTACGTACCTGCCGGGCGGTAGCGGCTACACGGGGCCGGCTACGCGCTCGTCCATCATCAATGCCGGTTCGTCCGATCCGCTGCTCGGTGCCCTGCTGGGTTCGACCGTTTATTCGGGCAACCATTCGTATCGTGTCGAAGACACCGGGATCGGCGGTTATGCGTCGGCCCTCAGCCAGAAGGTGACCAATTACACCGAATCGAACATTTTCTTCGCGTGGAAAGCCGTACTGCAAAATGGTGGTCACACCGATGATGAATCGGCGGAATTGCTGATCACGCTGACCGACGACACGACGGGCACCGTCCTGATCAACCGCGTCTACAATGCCGGCAACGGTGGCGGTGGCGTCGACAGCCGTTTCTCTGTCGATGGCAGCTACTTTTACACCGCGGCCTGGCAAATCGAACAGCTCGCAATCAACTCGTCGCTGGCGGGTCATGATTTCACGTTGTCGATCCTGGCTGCCGATTGTGACCAGACCGGTCATACGGGTTATGCCTATATCGACGGTTTCGGCGCGGTTATCCCGCCGGTGAATGTTCCGGAACCGGCTTCGGCAGCGCTGATGCTGCTGGGTGCAGGTGCAATGCTGCGCTCGCGTCGTCGCAAGCAGGCTAAATAAGCCGTAATAAAAAAGAAAGCGCCACCTTCGGGTGGCGTTTTTTTTTGCATCCCCGCTCTCTTTACCTCTCCTCATCCCCGCACGCCCCTTCCTCCGTCAGAACCCAGGATTTAATTGCCACGTGTCACAGATGCGGTCATACTGCATCGGTTGACTGGTCTGACCAGTTTCAACAAACCAGCGTTCTTTAAGCCTTGTTTGTAAAAACCGGACCGACCACATAGCGGCGAGGGGCGATCGCGAACGCCGTAAAGCTGTTCTTGGGTACATCAGAAATTTCACCATTCCGGAGAAGAAATGACGATTTCCAAAAAGCAGTTATGCCAGGTACTCTTCAGCACGGCCGTGATGGCCGGCGCCAGCGCGGGCGTCCATGCGCAAATCTCTTCGCTCGGCGCAACCGGCTGGGCAGCCACCGGCACCAACAACCTGGGCGGCACCGGCACCACGGGCGGCAACGGCGCGGCGGCGGCCAGGGTCTACACCGTTTCGACTCGCGCCGGCCTGATCCAGGCTTTGTACGGCAACACTGCCACGATCAAGTCCGACGGTTCGTTCAGCGGCACGCTCGATCACGGTAAAAAGATCATCTACATCTCGGGCACCATCAGCCTGAACCAGAACGCGGCCGGCACCGAGCTGACGGCCAATCACTATGTGACCTATGCCAACGCGGCCAGCAGTACCTGCGCCGGCTACGGCTACACCACGTTCGACCAGATCTGGAAAGACTACCTGGCCGCCTACAAGCCGCCTTACGCGAAGGTACCGCCGTCGACGGACAAGGTCGAGGCGGCCCGCGCCTGCGCCAGCAACCAGATGAAGAAAAACGTCGTCCTGACCGTGCCGTCGAACACCTCGATCATCGGCAATGGCTCGACCGCGAAGATCATCCACGGGACGCTGATGATCAGCGGGACGGGTGCGAGTGCGCCGGTCGACAACGTCGTGGTCCGCAACGTGGCGTTCGAAGACGCCTTCGACTTCTTCCCGGCGTGGGATCCGACCGATTCCGGCGGGCGCTGGAATTCGAACTACGACACCGTGTCGATCCAGTACGCCACCCACGTGTGGATCGACCACTGCACGTTCTCCGACGGTGCGCGCACCGACGACCAGTTCCCGTCCGTGTGGGCCGCCCCGTATGACGGCGACCTGTACCACGTGCAGCACCATGACGGCCTGCTCGACATCACCAAGTCGGCCAACCTGGTCACCGTGTCGTACAACCATCTGCACGGCCACGACAAGTCGATGCTGATGGGCGGCACCGACACGGCCAGCCTGACGGCGGAAAATCCGGGCGTGCTGAAGACTACCTTCCACCACAATTACTTCCAGAACCTCGTGCAGCGCAAGCCGCGTGTGCGCTACGGCATGGTCCACCTGTACAACAATTATTTCGCCGGCAGCAACAGCGTCGCTTTGTACAACTGGATGGTGGGTCTCACGTCGGGGCAGGGCTCGAAACTGTATGTCGAGAACAATGTCTTCAATATCAGCGGCGGGGCGACGGCCAGCGACACGATCGGTGCGTCGGTTTCGTCCGGCAGTGCGTTGACCAACTGCGCGGCCCTGTCGGGCATGAGCACGGCACGTTGCTCGCCCTACATTTTTGACAGCGGTAATGTGCTCAACGGTGCGGCGGTCAACCTGAGTGCGACGGCCCACAGCGCCAACTCGCTGGTGACCGTCACGTCCACGCCCTGGTCGTCGGCCAGCAATCCGGCGGGCACGCCGTCGGCGACACCGGCCAGCTACTACACGTATTCGGTGGATGCCACGGGCAATCTCGCCACGGCGGTGCCCGCCGCGGCCGGCGTCGGCAAGCTGTAGGTTCAGGTGCCCGCAATGGTACGCTGGACGGCTTTGCCGAGTGAGCCGAACGCTTTCCGATACGACCACTCGACCAGTTCGGCCAGATACGAAGCAGGGAAATGCTCGACCTCGACGATCGTTACCCAGTGAAACCGTCCCATGTAGCGGGCTGGCTTTACACCGGGAATGTCGGTCAGTTCCACGAAGCGGTCGGGCGAGACTCTCGTGCTGAAACGCCATTTCTCGGGCTCGCTCGTCTTGAAGTAAGCGAAGTTCTTTCCGCCAACGGCGTACGCAAGAACGTTGGTGGGTGCGCCATGCAGCACTTCGGTCGCGCCAGCAAAGCCTCGGCAAAATGATTTCAGCTCTTCAACGTTCATGATGTCCGTTCGAGAAACAAAAACGCCAACCTGCATGGGTTGGCGTTTCGTTACATACCGCTGAATTCTTTGGTGGCCCGGGGCGGAATCGAACCACCGACACAAGGATTTTCAATCCTCTGCTCTACCAACTGAGCTACCAGGCCAAAGGAGGCATGATTATAGCGAGGGGTTTGCGATGTCGCAAGTCCTGTCGAGTAATTTTCGGCAAGGCAGGGCAGCATGCCTGTCGCGTCCGGCGGGAGCAGGCCATGATGAACGGTCTATAATGTTCATCATGAGCACACAAACTCCACATCAGCGCAACGTCGCCCGCCGCAGCGACATTTGTATCGTCGGCAATGGCGCCATCGCCAAGACGGCGGCCCTGGGCCTGTCGCAGGCCGGCCACAGCGTCACCCTGCTCGTGCCGCCCGCGCGTCCGGACGTTCCGGAAGCAGCGGCCGGTGGCGAGAAGCCCTGGGACGTGCGCGTCTATGCGCTCAACCACACGGCCCATACCTTGCTGTCGTCGCTGAAAGTCTGGGGTGCGCTGGACATGGCGCGCGTGGCGCCCGTCGACGCGATGGACGTGCAGGGCGACGGGGAGCAGGGCGGCCATCTCGGGTTCGATGCGTTCGGCGCCCATGCGGGTTCGCTCGCGTGGATCGTCGAGGACAGCAACCTGAACCAGGCACTCGACGCGGCGCTGCGCTTCGCCCAGAACGTCGAGACGGTCACGGGACGCGCCTGCCGCATCGTGAGCAGTGCCGACGACGTCGAGGTCGAGCTGGAAGACGGCAAGGTGCTCGCGGCCCAACTGCTGGTCGGCGCCGACGGCCGCGATTCCTGGGTGCGCGGGCAATGCGACATCGGCATCGATTACCGCTCGTACCACCAGCGCGCCATCGTGGCGAATTTTTCGTGCGAGAAGTCCCATCACAACGTGGCCTATCAATGGTTCACGTGCAAGGAAGGCATCGTCGCGCTGCTGCCCCTGCCGGGCAATAAAGTGTCGCTCGTGTGGTCCGCGCCGGACACGCTGGCCGACACCATCATGAACGAATCGCTGGGCGAACTGGCGATCCGGCTGGGCGAGTATTCGGAGAACAAGCTGGGCCTGCTGAAGCCGCTGCAGCCGGAGAACGTCCAGGCGATCCCGCTGGCGCTCGTGCGCCCGCACGCGATCACGGCGCCCCGCGTGGCGCTCATCGGCGACGCCGCCCACGCCGTGCATCCGCTGGCCGGACACGGCATGAACCTGGGCTTCGGCGACATCAATGCGCTGCTCGACACGCTCGCCGCGCGCGACGATCACCAGGGCATCGGCGACGAGCGCCTGTTGGCGCGCTACGCCCGCGCACGCAAGGAAGACGTGTTGCTGATGCAACTCGCCACGGATGGCCTGGAGCGCCTGTTCGGCGCAAATCTGGAGCCGGTGCGCATGGTTCGCAATTTAGGATTAAACTTGCTGGATAAGTTGCCTCTGGTCAAGCGACGGCTGATCGCCCATGCGATGGGCAGGTAACGTGGCACATCTTTAAGGAATTCACTCATGGGTAAAACGAAGCTCGCCGTCCTGCTGGCGACCGGCCTGATCGCGTCGTGCGTCGGCGCGCAGAATTCGGTCGAAGCGACCATCAAGAAGGCGATCGAACCACGCCTGGGCGGCGCCAAGATCGAGTCGATCAAGGAAACGCCGTACGCCGGCCTGTACGAACTGCGCGTCGCCGGCGACATCCTGTACACGGACAAGAAGGGTGAATACCTGATCATCGGCCACGTCTACGATGCCAAGTCGACGCGCGACCTGACGCGCGAGCGCATCGACGACATCAACAAGATCAAGTTCTCCGACCTGCCGCTGAACGACGCCATCAAGCAGGTGAAGGGCGACGGCAAGCGCGTGATCGCCGTGTTCGAAGACCCGAACTGCGGCTATTGCAAGCGCCTGCGCCAGACGACGCTGAAGGACATGGACAACGTGACGATCTACACGTTCCTGTACAACATCCTGTCGCCGGACTCGTTCGACAAATCGAAGAACGTCTGGTGCGCCCCGGACCGCGCCAAGGCCTGGGATGACTGGATGATCAACAACAAGCCGGCACCGGCCGCGCCGGCGAAATGCGAGTCCCCGAACGAGAGGGTGCTGGCACTGGGCCAGAAGCTGCACATCACCGGCACGCCGGCGATCTTCTTCTCCGACGGCAGCCGGATTCCGGGCGCCGTCGACCAGAAGACGCTCGAGGCCAAACTGGCCACCCTCAAGCAGTAACACGAAAAGCCCGGCACCGCCGGGTTTTTTACGCACCATACCAACAAGCCAAAACAAGGGAGAAGACATGCTCACACTGAACATCAACGGGCGCGACACCCAGGTCGACGCCGATCCCTCGACGCCCATCCTGTGGGCGCTGCGCGACAACCTGAACATGACCGGTACCAAGTTCGGCTGCGGCGCCGCGCTGTGCGGCGCGTGCACCGTGCACCTGGACGGCCAGGCGATCCGCTCCTGCGTCACCCCGATCTCCGCCGCCGCGGGCCACAAGATCACGACCATCGAAGCGATGGAAACCGACAAGGTCGGCAAGGCCGTGCAGGACGCCTGGGTCAAGCACGACGTCCCGCAGTGCGGCTACTGCCAGAGCGGCCAGGTGATGAGCGCCACGGCCCTGCTGCGCGTAAACAAGAAGCCGACCGACACCGACATCGACAACGCCATGAGCGGCAACATCTGCCGCTGCGGCACCTACCAACGCATCCGCGCGGCCATCAAGGATGCCGCCAAGACCCTGGCGTAAGGAGGCTCGCATGCTATTCGATCAGATGAAGAATGCGCCTGCGATGGGTGTGTCGCGTCGCGGCTTCCTGAAAGCCGGCGCAGCAGCGACGGGCGGTCTCGTGCTGGGCTTCGTGCTGCCTGCCGGCGGCCGTTTCGCGCAGGCCGCGGACGCCGCCAGGCCGACGGTCTATGCGCCGAACGCCTTCCTGCGCGTGGCGCCGGACAACACGGTGACGGTGATCGTCAACCGCCTCGAATTCGGCCAGGGCGTGCACACGGCGCTGCCGATGGTGATCGCGGACGAACTCGATGCCGACTGGAGCCAGGTGCGCGCCGAGCTGGCGCCGGCCGCCGACGTCTACAAGGATCCGGCCTTCGGCATCCAGATCACGGGCGGCTCGGGCACCATCGCCCACTCGTTCACGCAATACCGCGAAGTGGGCGCCCGCGCCCGCGCGATGCTGGTCCAGGCGGCCGCGCAGCAGTGGCAGGTGAGTCCGTCCCAGTGCCGCACGGCGAAGGGCGTCGTCCACGGCCCCGCGGGCCAGAAGGCGACCTACGGCACGCTGGCCGACGCGGCCATGGCCCTGCCGGTGCCGCAGACCGTCACCCTGAAGGACCAGAAGGCGTTTCGCTACATCGGCAAGCCGATGCCGCGCCTGGACGCCCGCGCCAAGTCGACGGGCCGCCAGCAGTTCGGCCTGGACGTCAAACCGGCCGGCACCAAGGTGGCCGTCGTCGCGCACCCGCCCGTGTTCGGCGCGAAGCCGGCGAAGTTCGATGCGTCCAAGGCCAAGGCCGTGCGCGGCGTGCTCGCCGTGCTGGAGATCCCGGTGGACCGCGGCGGCCGCGGCGTGGCCGTCGTCGCCGACGGCTACTGGCCCGCCAAGCAGGCGCGCGACCTGCTCGCCATCGAGTGGGACACGGGCGCCGTCGAAAAAGTCGACAGCGACAAGCAGCTGGCGCAGTTCGCGGAACTGGCGAAGACACCCGGCGCCGTCGCGCGCAAGGCCGACACGTCGCAGCTGGCGGGCGCCAGCAAAAAGATATCCGCCGTCTACGAATTCCCGTACCTGGCGCACGCGCCGATGGAACCGCTCAACTGCACGGTCGACCTGAAGGACGACGCGTGCACCTTGTGGGTCGGCTCGCAATTCCAGACCGTCGACCAGGCCGCGGCCGCGGCGACGGCCGGCCTGAAGCCCGAGCAGGTGACGTTGAACACGATGATGGCGGGCGGCGGCTTCGGCCGGCGTGCCGTGCCCACGTCGGACGTCATCGTGGAAGCCGTCAACGTCGCCAAGGCCTATAAAGCCGCAGGCCACGCGGGTCCGGTGAAGCTGGTCTGGAGCCGCGAGGACGACATCCGCGGCGGCTACTACCGTCCGTCGCACATCCACCGCGCCGACATCGGCCTGGACGCCGCCGGCAACATCGTCGCGTGGGACCACACGATCGTGGGCCAGTCGATCATCAGCGGCACGCCGTTCGAACCGATGATGGTCAAGAACGGCGTCGACGCCACGATGGTCGAAGGCATGGGCGAACCATACGCCGTGCCGCTGAACCTGACGGCGCACATGGTCAAGGCCAACGTGCCCGTGCTGTGGTGGCGCTCCGTCGGCTCCACGCACACGGCGTTCGTGATGGAGACGCTGATCGACGAGGCGGCCCATGCGGCCGGCCAGGACCCGGTCGCGTACCGCAGGAAGCTGATCGACGCGAAGCACGTGCGCCATCACGCGGCGCTGGACCTGGCCGTCGCGAAGTCGGGCTACGGCAGGAAGACGCTGCCGAAAGGGCGTGCCTACGGCGTCGCGCTGCACGAATCGTTCAACACGGTCGTCGCCTACGTCGTCGAAGCGTCCATCGTCGACGGCAGCCCGAAGGTGCACAAGGTCACGGCCGCCGTGCACTGCAACCTGCCAGTCAACCCGATGTCCATCGAAGCGCAGGTGCAGGGCGCGGCATTGATGGGCCTCGGCACGACGTTGCCGGGCGCGCGCATCACGTTGAAGGACGGCGTCGTCGAGCAGCAGAACTTCGGCGACTACACGGTGGCGCGCATGAACGACATGCCGCAGGTCGACGTGTTCATCGTGCCGTCGCAGGATCCGCCGACGGGCATGGGCGAACCGGGCCTGCCGCCGCTGGCGCCGGCGCTGGCCAATGCCGTGTTCAAGCTGACCGGCAAGCGCCTGCGCAAGCTGCCGTTCGACCTGGCGGCGTGAGCGTGTCCCCGGTCGCGCCGGTCGGTATTCTGCTTGCCGCCGGCCGGGGGCGCCGCTTCGATCCGACCGGGCAGCGCAACAAGCTGCTGCAGCCGCTGGCCGGCGAACCCGTCGTCGTGGCCAGCGCGCGCAAGCTGCTGGCCGTGGTGCCGCGCGTCGTCGCCGTCGTGCCGCCGCTTGACGCCGGCGTGGGCGCGCAGTTGGGCGCGCTCGGGTGCGACGTGACCGTGTGCCCGGATGCCGACAGCGGCATGGCGGCCTCGCTCACGCATGCCATCCGCCATTCGCTGGCGCTGCAGCCGCAATCCTGGCTGGTGGCGTTGGGCGACATGCCGTACGTCGACATCGCCACACTGCGGTCGCTGGCCGATGCGCTCACGGCGGGCGCGGGCATCGCGGCGCCGGTACTGGACGGGCGGCGGGGCAACCCGGTCGGTTTCGGTGTCGTCCACCTGGATGCGCTGCTGGCTTTGAGCGGCGACGCGGGCGCGCGGCGCCTGTTGCAGACGTTTCCCGTGACCGAGGTACCGGTCGACGACCCGGGCATCTTCCGCGACATCGACCTGCCGGGCGACCTTACGGAAGCGTAAGCCCAACGGTGTGAACACCCTTTTTTCTGAAAAATGCCGTTACACTACGGCGCATTGGAGAGAGATTGTTCACGTCATATGAAAAAAACACCCCAGAAGCAGCCGCCGGCCATCCAGTACACCATCGTCCCGAAGGACCTGGCCGGACACCTGTTCAACGTCACGGTCACCGTGGCGGAGCCCGCTCCGGAAGGGCAGGTGTTCGCGCTGCCGGCCTGGATTCCCGGCAGCTACATGATCCGCGAGTTCGCCCGCAACATCGTGCGCATCCGCGCCGAGGCCGGGGGTGACGCGGTCCGTCTCACGAAGCTGGACAAGCATAGCTGGCAGGCCGCACCCATCGCCGGGCCGCTGACGCTGCATTACGAGGTGTATGCGTGGGACCTGTCGGTGCGCGCCGCCCACCTGGACCAGACCCACGGCTTCTTCAACGGCACGAGCGTGTTCCTGCGCGTCGTGGGCCAGGAGACGCGGCCGCACCAGGTCGACATCCAGCGCCCGGGCGACCCGGCCGCCCGCACCTGGCGCGTGGCCACGGCGCTGCCGGAAGCGGGCGCGAAGCGCTACGGCTTCGGCACGTATGCCGCGGGCGACTACGACGAACTGATCGACCACCCCGTCGAGATGGGCGATTTCGCGCTGGGCGGCTTTACCGCGCACGGCGTGCGCCACGACATCGTCATCACGGGGCGCGTGCCGAACCTGGACATGGCGCGCCTGGAAAAAGACCTGAAAGCCATCTGCGAAACCCAGATCGCGTTCTTCGAGCCGAAGACGAAGAAGGCGCCGATGGACCGCTACGTGTTCCAGACGATGGTCGTCGGTGACGGCTACGGCGGCCTGGAACACCGCGCATCGACGGCGCTGATCTGCGCGCGCAGCGACCTGCCGTCGACGGCCGCGCCGAAGACGGCAGAACCGAACGAGGGCTACATCAAGTTCCTGGGCCTGTGCAGCCACGAGTACTTCCACACCTGGAACGTCAAGCGCATCAAGCCGGCCGCGTTCGCACCGTACGACCTGCAGGTCGAGAACTACACGCCCCTGTTGTGGCTGTTCGAGGGTTTCACGAGCTATTACGACGACCTGATGCTCGTGCGCAGCGGGATCATCAGCGAAGCCACGTACTTCAAGCTGCTCGGCAAGACCGTGGGCAGCGTCCTGCGCGGCACGGGCCGCACGAAGCAGAGCATCGCCGATTCCAGCTTCGACGCGTGGAGCAAGTACTACCGCCAGGACGAGAACGCACCGAACGCCATCATCAGCTATTACACCAAGGGTTCCCTGGTCGGCCTCGCGTTCGACCTGACGATCCGCGCGAAGACGGAAGGCGCGAAGTCGCTGGACGACATCATGCTCACGCTGTGGGACCGCTATGGCCGCGACTTCTACAAAGGTGGCGCGCGCGGCGTGACGGAGCAGGAGGTGGAAAGCCTGTTCGACGAGGTGAGCGGCGTACGGTTGAAGACGATCTTCGACCGCTACATCCGGGGCACGGAGGACATCCCGCTGGCCAAGCTGTACGCACCGTTCGGCGTGAAGGTGACGGAAGAGCGCAAGAACGCCAAGCCGTCGCTGGACGCCGGCATCGGCCGCGACGCCGCCGGCGTCAAGCTGACGCAGGTGCACGAAGGCGGCGCGGCGCACCAGGCGGGCCTGTCGGCGGGCGACATCCTGATCGCCGTCGACACCCTGCGCGTGAACGGCAACCCATCGAACCTGGACCAGCTGTTCGCGCGCTACCGCGTGGGCGACACGGTGACCGTACATGCATTCCGGCGCGACGAGCTCATGACGTTCGACGTCACCCTGCAGGGCGACCGCGTGCCGTGCGTGCAGGTTTCGGTGGCGCCGGGTACGCGCAAGGGGCCGGCGGTCAAGCGTCCCAGCGCGAGTTAACCTGGCAGATAGGACCGCAGCAGGTCGAAATCGATCGGCTTGGTGAGGTGATGGTCGAACCCGGCCGCGAACGCCCGCTCGCGGTCTTTCTGCTGGCCCCATCCGGTCGTCGCGATCAGCGTGATGCCCGCGCCCGCGGGCAACTGACGCACCCGGCGTGCCAGTTCGTAGCCGTTCATGTCCGGCAGGCCGATGTCGAGCAAGGTCACCGCCGGCGCGAAGCCGGGCAGCATCTCCAGCGCGCGGGCGGCCGTCGCCGCCGTCTTCACCACACAGCCATGCAGTTCCAGCGTCAGCGCGAGCGTCTCCGCGGCATCCTCGTTGTCGTCGACGACGAGGACGCGCAGCTGGGCCGGCGCCGCGCCAGTCGACGCGGGAGCCGGCGCAGGGGCGCACACGCTGCCCGGCGCCAGCGGCAGCCGGAGCGTGAACGTGCTGCCCAGGCCCGGACCGGGGCTGGCCGCGTGCACGCTGCCGCCGTGCAGTTCGACGATGCCGCGCACGAGCGCCAGGCCGATGCCGAGGCCGCCCTTCGAACGCTCCAGCGCGGGTTCGAGTTGCGAGAACATGTCGAAGACGGTCGCGAGGGCCGATGCGGGCAGGCCGATGCCGTTGTCGCGCACGCTGATCTCGGCCGTGCCGTCGTCGCACGACAGGCGCAGTTCGATCGTGCCGCCTTCCGGGGTGTACTTGGCCGCGTTGGTGAGCAGGTTGATGACGACCTGCGCGAGCCGTGTCGCATCGCCGTCCACGATCACGGGCGGCGGGGCGATGGACAGGTGCAGCGTGTGGCGCGCCGCTTCCATGGTCGCGGCGAGGTCGTGCGCCGCGCTGAGCACGAGCGCCGACAGCTCCACCGGCGCGCGCTGCACCTGCATGCGCCCCTGCGTGATGCGCGACACTTCCATCAGGTCGTCCACGAGGCGGGTCAGGTGGCGCAGTTGCCGGTCGAAGGCCTGCAGCAGGCGCGTATCCGTCCCGTGGCCGAACTTGAGCTTGAGGACGTCGAGCGCGCTGCGCATCGGCGCGAGCTGATTGCGCAGTTCGTGCGACAAGGTCGCGAGGAATTCGTCCTTGCGCCGGTCGGCGCTCGACAGCTGCGCATTCAGTTTCTGCAGTTCCGCCTCGGCGCTGTGGCGCGCGTCCAGCGCCGCTTCCGCCGCCTTGCGGGCCGCCAGCAGTTCCCGTTCGTACGCGCGCCGGTCGGATGCCTTGAACACGGCCCAGTGGTCGATCGTGCCGTCCGCTTCCTGGCGGCGGCTGATGTTGATCAGCACGGGGATGCGCTCCTGGCGCCTGTTGCGCAGGTCGACCTGGATCTCCGCCACGGAGCCCTGCACCTGCAGGATCGGCTGGCAATGCGTGTGGTAGAACAGGCGGGCGCCGACGGGCAGCAGGTCCTGCATGCGCACCTTGCCGACGAGGTCTTCTTCCGCATAGCCGAGCCACGTGCACGCCATGCTGTTCGCTCTCACGATGACGCCGTCGGCACCCGTCAGCAGCAGCGCGCAGGCGGCATGGTCGAACAGGATGTCGCCGGACGGCGCGGTAGGCACGGTTGTCAGCGCAGGGTGTGCGCGAGGAAGTGGTCGATGGCGCGCGAACTTGCCGTGGGCGCGCTCATGTGCGGGCAATGGCCGACGTTCTCGATGACGTGCAGGACGCTGTTCGGCAAATGGCGATGCAGGAAGTCGCCGACGGCACGGGGCGCCACCAGGTCGTCGCTGCATTGCAGGATCAGCGCCGGTACGGTCGAACGGGGCACGTCCGCGCGGTGGTCGGACAGGAACGTCACGCGGGCGAAGTGCTTGGCGATCTCGGGATCGTTGCGGCAGAAGCTGGCCGTCAGCTCCTCGCGCAGTTCGGGACGGTCGGGCACGCCCATGATCGCGGGGGCCAGGTTGCTCGACCAGCCGAGGTAGTTGGCGTCCATCGTCTCGAGCAGCTCGTCGATGTCCTCGCGGCTGAACCCGCCCACGTAGTCGCCGTCGTTGATGTAGCAGGGCGACGGGCCGACCATCACCTGCGCGACGAACCGATCCGGCGCCTTGATCGTCGCCAGCATGCCGATCATCGTGCTGACGGAATGGCCGACGAAGACGACGGGGCCCGTCGCGAATTCGTCGATGATCTCGACGAGGTCGTCGGCATAGCCCTGCAAGGTGCCGTACCTGGCGCGGTCGTAGGCGGACAGGTCGGAGCCGCCGCTTCCGACCAGGTCGAACGCGATCGTGCGGAAACGCTCCGCGTACGCCGGCATCAGGAACCGCCACATGGTCTGGTCGCAACCGAAGCCGTGGGCAAACACCATCGTTGCCGGGCCGTTGCCGGCCAGCCGGACATTGTTCCTGAGTTGTACGCTGGGCATGATCCTCGAATGTGTAAAAATGTAACGAATAATTATAAGCGGAATATTGCCGAGCAGGCGCACCCGTGGCGCATGGTCGCGGCGACGTCTATTCAGACGCCTGCGGTCCCGCCAGGCTGCGCAGCTGGTACCGCTCGCTGTCCGCGAACAAAAAGGTTTCGGAAAACGTGAGCCGGCCCCTCGGCGGGGGCGGCAGCGGTGCGCTGCGCCGCACGGCGGCCAGCGCGATCGCGGACGCAGTTGGGTTGCGCGAGCGCTGCACGGCCACGTCCGCCAGCCGGCCATCGCGGTCGACCGTGATCTCGAGCACGACGATGGACGGCAACAGGGCCGGCAAGGTGCCCGTGTAGGTGCGTTCGGGATTGTGGTCGGCCACGTGGTGCGCGACCCGGATCTTGTAGTCGTCCAGGCCTGCGGGCGCTGTTGGCGTGGCAGGACGGAAGATGAGTTCGACGGATGAGGTGACGGCCTCGGTGGCCGTCCTGACGGTCGAGCATCCGCTCAAGCCTGCGATCAATGTGAGGAGAACGAGGCCTGGGCGGATGATCGTGTTCATGTCAGTCAAACAAGCGCTTGAGTTCCGTGCCGGGATCGGGCGCGCGCATGAACGCTTCGCCCACGAGGAACGCATGCACGTTGGCGTCGCGCATGCGCTTGACGTCGGCGGGCGCCAGGATCGCGGACTCGGTGACCACGAGGCGCTCCGCGGGAATGCGCGGCAGCAGGCCGATGGTCGTGTCGAGCGTGACCTCGAAGGTGCGCAGGTTGCGGTTGTTGATGCCCAGCAGGCGCGTCTTGAGCTTCAGGGCCGCATCCAGTTCGTCGCCGTCATGGACTTCGACCAGCACATCCATGCCGAGTTCCTGGGCACATGCTTCCAGGTCGGCCATCAGGCCATGATCCAGCGCAGCGACGATCAGCAGGATCGCGTCCGCACCCATCGCGCGGGCTTCATACACCTGGTAAGGGTCGATGATGAAATCCTTGCGGATCACGGGCAGGTCGCACGCGGCGCGCGCCTGCTTCAGGTACTCGGGCGAGCCCTGGAAGAATTGCACGTCGGTGAGGACGGACAGGCACGATGCGCCGCCGGCGGCATAGCTGCGGGCGATGTCGGCCGGACGGAAGTCGGCGCGGATCACGCCCTTCGACGGCGACGCCTTTTTCACTTCCGCGATCACGCCGGCGCGGCCGGCCTCGATGGTACGGCGCAGGCTCGCTTCGAAGCCGCGCAGGTCGGCGCGCAGGGCGGCATCGCTTTCGACGTCACGGCGCAGGCTGTTGAAATCGCGCTGCTGCTTGGCCGCGGCGACTTCCGTGGCTTTGACGTCGAGGATCTTGTTCAGGATGTCGGACATGGTGGACCTTCAGTGTTGTTTCGCCAGCGCCAGCTTGACGCCGAGCCAGACGAACAGGCCGCCCGTGGCGCGGTTGAGCCACAAGGTGACGGCGGGATTCGGTTTCAGACGGGCGCGCGCCTGCGCGGTGAACAGCGCCAGCGCATGGCACCACAACATGCCGTTGATGTTGAAGACGGCGCCCAGGACCAGGAACGCGAGCGCCTTGTGCGGCGCGTTCGCGTCGATGAACTGCGGGACGAAGGCGAGGAAGAACAGCGCCACCTTCGGATTCAGCACGTTCGTCAGGATGCCTTGCGCGTAGATGCGACGCAGGGGCAGCGGCGTGACGGTCAGCGGCTTCTCGACGCCGGCGCTGCGCTTGCTGAGGAGCATGCCGACAGCGAGGTACAGGATGTACGCGGCACCCAGCAGCTTGACGACCGTGAACGCGGCCGCGGACGTGGCCAGGATCGCCGACAGGCCGAGGGCTGCCGCGACGATGTGCACGAACGTGCCCGTGCCGATGCCGAGGGCCGCCGCGCTGCCGGCACGCCAGCCCTGCGTCGCGCTGCGCGTCATGATCAAGAGCGAATCCGGGCCCGGCATGATGTTCAGCAGGAGGCCGCTGACGACGAACAGTGCGAGATCGTGGATGCCGAACATGTCAGCCCGCCGCGCCGAGGGATCGCGTGACGCTCACGAACTGGTCGAGCTTCGCCAGCGCCGCGCCCGACGCGATGGCGGTGCGCGCGCGCTGCAGGCCGTCCTCGATCGACGCCGCCACGCCGGCCGCGTACAGCGCCGTGCCCGCGTTCAGCGCCACGATGTCGTGGGCCGGACCCGGCTCGCCGCGCAGCGCTTCCATGATCTTCGCCTTGGACTCGGCGGCATCGGCCACCTTCAGGTTGCGGCTGGCGATCATCGACAGGCCGAAGTCCTCCGGGTGGATCTCGTATTCGCGGATCTCGCCGCCCACCAGTTCACCGACCATCGTGCCCGCGCCGAGCGAGACTTCGTCCATGTTGTCGCGGCCCCAGACGACGAGCGCATGCTGGGCGCCGAGGCGTTGCAGCACGCGCACCTGGATGCCGACGAGGTCCGGGTGGAACACGCCCATCAGGATGTTCGGCGCGCCGGCCGGATTCGTCAGGGGCCCCAGGATGTTGAAGATGCTGCGCACGCCCATCTCGCGGCGCACGGCGGCCACGTTCTTCATGGCGGCGTGGTGGTTCGGCGCGAACATGAAGCCGATGCCCGTCTGCGCGATCGACTGGGCGATCTGCTCGGGCGTCAGGTCGATGTGCGCGCCCAGCGATTCGATGACGTCCGCGCTGCCCGACGACGACGACACGCTGCGCCCGCCGTGCTTGGCGACGCGCGCGCCCGCGGCGCTGGCCACGAACATCGACGCGGTCGAGATATTGAAAGTGTGCGCACCGTCGCCGCCGGTGCCGACGATGTCGACGAGGTGCGTCGTGTCGGCCATCGGGACCTTGGTGGAGAATTCGCGCATCACCTGCGCGGCGGCGGTGATCTCGCCGATGGTTTCCTTCTTCACGCGCAGGCCCATCGTCAGCGCGGCGACCATCGTCGGCGAGATTTCGCCGGACATGATCTGGCGGAACAGGTGCAGCATCTCATCGTGGAAGATTTCGCGGTGCTCGATGCAGCGGAGGAGGGCTTCTTGTGGGGTGATCATGGCAGGTCCAGTATGGATATACACCTCGTCGCCCCCGCGCAGGCGGGGGCCCAATTACTGTGCGGCGTGCACATAAACTTGGATTCCCGCCTTCGCGGGAACGACGGAATTAACGCTCGAGGAAGTTCTTCAGCATCGCATGTCCATGCTCCGACAGGATCGACTCCGGGTGAAACTGCACACCCTCGATATCGAATTCCTTGTGGCGCACGCCCATGATCTCGCCGTCGTCCGTCCACGCCGTCACTTCCAGGCACGCCGGCAGCGACGCGCGCTCGATCGCCAGCGAGTGGTAGCGGATCACCGTGAAGGGGCTCGGCAGGCCCTTGAACACGCCTTCGCCGATGTGCGCGATCTTCGACGTCTTGCCGTGCATGACCTGCTTGGCGCGGATGATGTTGCCGCCGAACGCTTCACCAATGGCCTGGTGGCCCAGGCACACGCCGAGGATCGGCTTCTTGCCCTTGAAGTGCTTCAGCACGTCCACCGACACGCCCGCATCCTTCGGCGCCTTCGGGCCCGGCGAGATGCAGATGCGGTCCGGGTCCAGGTCCGCGATTTGTTCGAGGGTGATCTCGTCGTTGCGCACGGTGCGCACGTCCTCGCCCAGCTCGCCGAAGTACTGCACGATGTTGTAGGTGAACGAGTCGTAGTTGTCGATCATGAGCAGCATGTCAGATCTCCCCATCCAGTCCGTCTTGCACTTGCTCCGCCGCGCGCAGCACGGCGCGCGCCTTGTGTTCCGTTTCCAGCCATTCCATCTCGGGGATCGAATCCGCGACAATGCCCGCCGACGCCTGCACGTACAGGTTGCCGTCCTTGATCACGCCGGTGCGGATCGCGATCGCCACGTCCATCTCGCCGCCGAACGACAGGTAACCGCAGGCGCCGCCGTAGATGCCGCGCTTGACCGGCTCGAGTTCGTCGATGATTTCCATCGCGCGCACCTTCGGCGCACCGGTCAGGGTGCCGGCCGGGAAGGTGGCGCGGAGCACGTCCAGGTTCGACATGCCGTCTTTCAGCGTGCCTTCCACGTTGGAGACGATGTGCTGCACGTGCGAGTACTTCTCGATGACCATCTGGTCCGTGACCTTGACGCTGCCGGTCGTGGCGATGCGGCCGATGTCGTTGCGGGCCAGGTCGATCAGCATCACGTGTTCCGCCACTTCCTTCGGATCGTTCAGCAGTTCGTGCGCCAGCTCGGCGTCGCGTTCCGGCGTCGAACCGCGCGGGCGGGTGCCGGCGATCGGGCGCAGCGTCACCTTGCGGCCGCCGTCGGCGTCCTTCTCGTTGCGCACCAGGATCTCGGGCGAGCTGCCCACGATCTGCATGTCGCCGAAGTTGTAGTAATACATGTACGGCGACGGATTCAGCGAACGCAGCGAGCGGTACAGCGACAGCGGCGAATCCACGTACGGCTTGCGGATGCGCTGGCCGATCTGCACCTGCATCAGGTCGCCCGCCATCACGTATTCCTTCGCGACGGCGACGGCTTTTAAATAGTCGTCCTTGCTGAAGTCGCGTACGGCCTCGGTCCGTACGGAGCTCGACGTCACCGGTGCGTCCACGCTCCGGCGCAGCATCACGCGCAAGTCCTTCAGGCGCTGGCGGGCCTTGTTGTAGGCCTCGGGCTGGGACGGATCGGCATACACGATCAGGTACAGCTTGCCCGACAGGTTGTCGATCACCGCCAGCTCTTCCGTCACCATCAGCTGGATTTCCGGCAGGTCCAGTTCGTCGCGCGGCGCCGTGTGCGCCAGCTTCTTCTCGATGTGGCGCACGGTATCGTAGCCGAAGTAGCCGGCCAGGCCGCCGCAGAAGCGGGGCAGGCCCGGGCGCAGCGCGACCTTGAAGCGGGATTGATAGGCCTCGATGAAGTCGAGCGGATTGCCTTCGTGCGTCTCGATGACTTCCCCGTTCTTCTCGACCGTCGTGACGTTGCCGCGCGTGCGCAGCAGCGTCCTGGCGGGCAGGCCGATGAAGGAGTAGCGGCCGAAGCGCTCGCCGCCGACCACGGACTCGAGCAGGAACGTGTTCTTGCCGGCGTCCTGGCTCTGGGCCAGCTTCAGGTACAGCGTGAGCGGGGTTTCGAGATCGGCAAATGCTTCCGCGATCAGGGGGATACGGTTATAGCCTTGCGTGGCGAGCGATTTGAATTCGAGTTCGGTCATGCTTTTCTCCGTGCCGCCCGCAGGGAAGGGGAACGGGCGGCGATTTCTTCAAAAAACCTGCCGGTATTGAATGTGCACAGGGCGTGCACCGGCAGCAATCAGCTTGGGTCAGATGGACCAGGATTGCCAGCGTCGCCACAGCCAGGCCTCATGGGCACCGGTTGGGTTGACGATGTGTTTTTTGGCGAAAAACATGGAGTAGATGGTTTAGGAGTTGGCTTTGTTATGAGCGCCGATGAGTTCAGCTGCTTCAAGTAGCGAACCAACTATACCATCGGAATTAATACTTTGCACAGGTTTTCCGTGGTTGTAGCCATACGGGACCGACAGCACGAAACACCCGGCCGCGCGCGCGGCTTCGGCATCGTTGCTGGAGTCGCCGATCGCGACCACGCGCGCCGGCTCCACGTCGAAGTCGCGGCAGACCTGCAGCAGCGGCATCGGGTCCGGCTTCTTGCGCGGGAACGAGTCGCCACCGTAGACCAGCTCGAACCAGGGCGTGAGGCCCTTCTTCGCCAACAGCGGCTGGGTGAACGCGACGGGCTTGTTGGTCACGCACGCGAGACGCAGGCCCAGGTTCTTCAGGGCTTGCAGGCCTTCGATCACGTGCGGATACAAGGTCGCGCGTTCGCCGTTGATGGCGAGGTAGTGGCGCTGGTACGCGGCCATCGCGTCGTCGAACACGGCGTCGATGCGGTCCGTGTCGAAGTCGAGGCCCAGCACGTCGCGGATGAGCTTTTCCGATCCCTTGCCGACCATCGGTTCGATGACCTGCTGGGTGATCGGCGCCAGGCCGAATTCCGCGCGCATGCCGTTCAGCGCGAGCTCGAAATCCGGCACGGTGTGCAGCATCGTGCCGTCCAGGTCGATGATGGCGGCCCGGATCGCCGCAGCGCCGCTTTTCATCAGGCGGCCTTCTTCGCGACGCCGGCGAGTTCGGCGCGCATCGCGTCGATGACGGCCTTGTAGTCCGGCTTGCCGAAGATGGCGGAACCCGCCACGAACGTGTCGGCGCCGGCTGCGGCCGCGGCCGCGATATTGTCGGCCTTGATACCGCCGTCGACTTCCAGCATGATGTCGCGGCCCGATTCATCGATCAGGCGGCGTGCGACTTCGATCTTCTTCAGCGCCTGCGCAATGAACGACTGGCCGCCGAAGCCGGGGTTCACGGACATGATCAGGACCATGTCGATCTTGTCCATCACGTGTTCCAGGTAGTGCATCGGCGTGGCCGGGTTGAACACGAGGCCGGCCTTGCAGCCGTGGTCGCGGATGAGCTGCAGCGTACGGTCGATGTGTTCCGACGCTTCCGGGTGGAAGGTGATGATGTCGGCACCGGCCTTGGCGAAATCGGGGATGATGCGGTCGACCGGCTTGACCATCAGGTGGACGTCGATCGGCACCTGCACGTGCGGACGGATGGCCTGGCACACCAGCGGACCGATGGTCAGGTTGGGAACATAATGGTTGTCCATCACGTCGAAGTGGATGATGTCGGCGCCGGCGGCGACGACATTGCGCACTTCCTCGCCCAGGCGGGCGAAGTCGGCGGACAGGATGCTGGGAGCGATGCGGTAGGTCATGATGGGCCGGGGGGTGCTTTAGACAAAGCCAGCATTGTACGCCGACGCCGTGCTTTCGGCCGAAGCTGTATCATGTGGGCCACGCGCTCTTTTGCCAATTCAACAAGGAACACCATGCCCGCCTACGATTTCGAGATCACCGTCAGGACCCAATACCTGCCGGAGCAATCCCACCCGGAGCGGACGCAGCACGTGTTCACCTACACCATCACGATCAGGAACACGGGCACCGTCGCGGCCCAGCTGATCTCGCGCCACTGGGTGATCACGGACGCCAACAACCAGGTGCAGGAAGTGCGGGGCCTGGGCGTCGTCGGCCACCAGCCGCTGCTGCAGCCGGGCGAGCAGTTCGAATACACGAGCGGCACCCAGATGGAAACGCCGCAGGGCTCGATGGTTGGCGAGTATTTCTTCGTCGCCGAGGATGGGCACCGTTTCGAGGTCAAGATTCCCGAGTTCGTGCTGTCGCTGCCGCACGCACTGCACTGATTACACCTCGGGCGTATCGTCTTTCCTGGCCGGGGGCGGCAGCTGCTCGGGCTTACGGCCCGAGAACATCGTCCACCAGACGATGAACACCAGCAGGAACAAGGCCACGCCGGCTTCCAACATCAGTATCCACATTCCGTTGTCATCCCATATGTTTTCGACACGCCGCAGTGTACCCGCTTTACTGACCCTCGTCGCCTTGCTGGCGGCCTGTACCACGACCCCACCGCCGCAGCCGCCCGTCAAGCTGCCGCCGCCCGTCGGCCCCGTGACCGTGCCGCCCACCCAGCCGCCGGCGCAACCGCAGCCGCAACCGGCTCCGCCGCCGGCGCCCCTGTTCACGCCCGTGTCGTTCGACGTGCTGCCGGGCTGGCAGCAGGACGACCTGCGCCAGGCCTGGCCCGCGCTCCAGGCATCGTGCCGCGCATTGGGGGCGAAGCCGGACTGGAAGGCGCCGTGCGCCGCGGGCAAGCTGGTCGACCCGCAGGACGGCGCGGCCATCCGCCAGTTCTTCGAGACGTATTTCGTGCCGAACCTCGTGCGCGCGCCCGACGGCGCGGACGCGGGCCTGATCACGGGCTACTACGAGCCGATGCTGCGCGGCGCCCGCAAGCGCAGCGGCGCGTACCAGACGCCCTTGTATAAAGTGCCGGACGACCTGATCACCGTGGACCTGGCCAGCGTCTACCCGAGCCTGAAGGGCATGCGGCTGCGCGGACGCCTCGTTGGCAAGACCGTCGTTCCGTACGCCACGCGCGCCGACATCGAACGCGCGCGCCTCCCGGGCAAGGAACTGGTGTGGGTCGACGACCCGGTAGAGGCGTTCTTCCTCGAGGTGCAGGGCTCCGGCCGCGTGCAGCTGGACGATGGCGAGACGGTGCGCATCGCCTACGCCGACCAGAACGGCCATCCGTACAAGGCGATCGGCCGCTGGCTGATCGACCAGGGAGAGCTGGCGCCGGGCGAGGCGACGGCACAGGGCATCAAGGCGTGGATCGCCGCGCATCCGGAGCGCCGCCAGGAACTCCTCAACGTCAATCCGAGCTATGTGTTCTACCGCGAGGAGCGCCTGCCCGATCCGAACGTCGGCCCGAAGGGCGCCCTGGGCGTGCCGCTGACGCCCACGCGCTCCGTCGCCGTCGACCCGGCCTTCATCCCCCTCGGCGTGCCGCTGTTCCTGGCGACGACGGAGCCGGCGGGCGACACGCCGCTGCAGCGCCTCGTGCTGGCGCAGGACACCGGCGGCGCCATCAAGGGGGCCGTGCGCGCGGACTTCTTCTTCGGTTTTGGCGGGCAGGCGGCCGACAACGCGGGCCGCATGAAGCAGCGCGGGCAGATATGGGCGCTGCTGCCGCGTCCTGCTTATTGACGTATTTTATGGAGGCGGGTGCCGAATAGCGTCGTTACGGTGAGCAGCAGCGCGCCCGCTGCCACGACGCTCAATCCACCACGCACGCCGAGCCGCTCGGCCAGCGCACCGGCACCGGCCGCGCCAATCGGGGCCACGGCCACTGTCATGAAGCGCATCGTCGACGTCATCCGGCCCAGCAGCGCATCGGGCGTGACGCGCTGGCGCAGCGCCAGATAGGGCAGGAAGAACAGGGTGCCGCCGCAGTCGAGGCAGAACACGACGCCGGCATAGGCGGCCGCGGTGGCGGCGCGGCTGCCCAGCAGGTCGCGCGGGATCGTCGGCATCAGCATGAAGCCGAGGCACGAGATGCACAGGCCCGTGGCGATGGCGCCGCCGGAGCCGAAGCGGCGCGTCAGCGGTTTCAATAGCAGGGAACTGAGTAATACCCCGGCGCCGCCCAGCATCTGCGAAGTGCCCATCAGGCCCGGCGACATCCCCAGCACGCGCGTGGCGAACAGCACGTACAGCGCCGTGTAGCCATAGAACAGCAGGTGCCAGCAGGCGGACGTCCACGCCAGCAGCCGCAGCACCGGTTGGCTCCCTACGAATTTCAAGCCCTCGGCCACGTCACGTAGCACGTGCGATTGCGGCGGCTGCGGTTGCGGCTCGCGCGTGCGCATCCGGCGCAGATTCCACAACGAGACGGAAAAGCCGGCCACGTTGCACAGGATCGCGACGGGCGCCCCAAGTGCCTGCACGAGCAGGCCCGCGATGCCGGGTCCAAGGAGGCGCGAGGCGGATTCCGTCGCGCCCATCTTCGACTGCGCATCGATGAGGCCATCGCGGCCGACAAGGAACGTCAGGAAGATCTGCTCCGCGCTGCCGCCCACGACGAAACCCGTCCCCAGCATGAACTGCACCGCATACAGCCAGTGCACGCTGAGCCACCCCTGCCACCAGGCGAACGGTACGCTGGCGAGGCTCAGCGCGACCATCGCGTCGCTGGCCAGCATGACGGGCAGGCGCCGGCTGCGGTCGAGCAGGACGCCCGTCGGCAGCGAGAACAACAGGAACGGCAGGGAGCCGACCGCGGCCAGGGTGCCCATCTGGGAACCGGTGTCGCGTGCAGCAGCAGGGCCGCGCAGATGGGGAGGGCCAGCAGCGTGATCTGGGCACCGAAGTTGGTCAGCGTACTGCTGAACCAGAAACGGCGGAAGTCGACGTTGCGCAACTGGCGGTCGGTGGCGAGGTTGCGGAGGAGAGGCACGCACCGATGATAACAAAAGGGACCTCGAAAAACCGTCGCGAGCATCGCAAAGCAACATTGCAACGCGCAGCAGGTTTTTCGACGTCCCGAAGGCATGATTGCCGTATACGTCATGTTCGTCGTTCAGGCGCTACAATCCGGGTTCATCTTATTAAGGGGTGTCCCATGGAATATTCTGACCTGCTGATCGAACACCACGACAAGGTGGTCGTGATCCGCCTGAACCGTCCGAAGGCGATGAACGCCCTCAACGACAACATGATGAA
>Ga0187844_10000206_pt1 | contig 44799 bp, 33 predicted proteins | sample SpaLakP09_SKY_50_FD_134517 | JGI IMG/M metagenome (GOLD analysis project Ga0187844, IMG submission 134517) | Oligotrophic lake water microbial communities from Sparkling Lake, Wisconsin, USA - SP09_SKY_50 | ecosystem: Environmental > Aquatic > Freshwater > Lake | place: USA: Sparkling Lake...
CAACAGCCCGTCGTTCAACTGGACGCTGAACTTCCGCCAGCAGGTGTACGACGGCATGAAGGAGCGCGGCGAAGACGTGTCGGCCTACGACCGCGCCCACCTGATGAGCGCCGAGTACGACGAATCGATCCTGGCGAAGGTCGCCGACGAACGCATCCGCACGTTCCAGGCCGACGCGGCACGCGAAGCGGGCATCTTCCACCACCTGATCACGCTGCCGACCTACCACACGGCCGCCCTGTCGACGGACAACCTGGCCAAGGACTACTTCGGCACCCAGGGCATGCTGGGCTACGTGGCCGGCGTGCAGCGCAAGGAAATCCGCCAGGGCATCGCCTGCGTCAAGCACCAGAACATGTCCGGTTCGGACATCGGCGACGACCACAAGGAATACTTCAGCGGCGAAGCGGCGCTGAAGGCCGGCGGCAAGCACAACACCATGAACCAGTTCTGATTCCGGTCAGGCGCTGACGACAGCCCAGGCGGTGCCGCAAGGCCCGCCCGGGCTTTTTTGTTGCGGCGTCAGGCCGGCGCCGCGGCCAGTTCGCGCACCGGCTCGGCGGCCGGCGCGATCCGGAACCAGATCGCGTACATCGCGGGCAGGAACACGAGCGTCATGACCGTGCCCGCGAACGTGCCGCCGATCAGCGTGTACGCGAGCGTGCCCCAGAACACGGAGTGCGTGAGCGGAATGAAGGCCAGCATCGCCGCCAGCGCCGTCAGGATGACGGGCCGCGCCCGCTGCACGGTCGCCTCGACGACGGCGTCGAACGGACTCAGTCCCTCCTTGCGGTTGTGGCCGATCTGCCCCATCAGGATCAGCGTATTGCGCATCAAGATCCCGGACAGCGCCACGAGCCCCACGAGCGCATTGATGCCGAACGGCTGGCGGAACAGGATCAGGGTGGGCACGACGCCGATCAGGCCCAGGGGACTGGTCAGGAACACCATCACCATCGACGCGATCGACCGCACCTGGAACACGATAATCGACAGCGTGAACGCGAGCATGACGGGAAACAGTGGCAGCAGCGCGGCATTCGCCTTGCCCGCCTCCTCGATCGACCCGGCCATCTCGAGCCTGTACCCGGACGGCAGCGCCGCCACGACGGGTTGCAGCGCCTGCTGTATCGCGAGCGATACGTCCGGCGGCTGCAGGCCCTCGGCGATGTCGCCACGGATGGTGATGGTCGGCACGCGGTCGCGCCGGCGCAGCACCGGTTCCTCGGACCGGACCTCGACCGTGCCCACCTGGGACAACGGGATGCGCTGTCCCGCCGCGCCGACCAGCGTGAAGGCAGCGATCTTCGCCGGATCCAGGCGCACGTCGCCGGCGGCGCGGGCGATGACCTGCACCGAGCGGATGTCCTCGCGCACCGCCGTAACGGGCACGCCGCTCAACAGGAACTGCAGTTGCTGCGCCACGGCGGCCGATGTGAGGCCGACGGCCTGCAGACGGTCCTGGTCCAGGGTGAAATGCAGGGCCGGCACGCGCGTGCCCCAATCCGTGTTCACGGTGCGCATCTGCGGGCTCGCGCGCAGGATCGCCTCCACCTTGGCGGCGCTGGCGCGCAGCGTATCCGGGTCCGGGCCGGACAGGCGGAACGCGACCGGGTATGGCGAATACGGGCCGAACACGAGCTGCGTGACGCGCACCCGGGCCTGCGGCGCCAGGCCCTCGGCGACGGCGGCGCGCAGGCGCAGCTTGAGCGCTTCGCGTTCCGCTTCGTTGTCGGTGCGGATCACGATCTTGGCGAACGACGGATCGGGCAGCTCCGGTGCCATCGCCAGGTAGAAGCGCGGCGCGCCCTGGCCGATGTAGGCCGTGACCGTGCGCGCTTCCTTCTGTTGCGCCAGCCACGCCTCGACCTTCGCCGCCGCGGCGGACGTCTGCCCGATCGCCGTCCCGTACGGCATCTGCACCTCGACCAGCACTTCCGGGCGGTCGGACGTCGGGAAGAACTGCTTCTTGACGATGGCCATGCCGGCGCCGGCCAGCACGAACGTGCCGATCACGATCAGCGCGACAAGCCATTTGCGGCGGATCACGGCGCCCAGCAGGCGCCGGAACCGGTTGTAATTCGGCGTGTCATAGATAGCGTGATGCCCGCCTTCGACCTTGGGAATCGCCGGCAGCAGTTTGACGCCCAGGTAGGGTGTGAACACGACGGCGACGATCCACGACGTGACGAGGGCGATCCCCACGATCCAGAACATGTTGCTCGTGTATTCGCCGGCCGTCGATTTCGCGAAGCCATTCGGCATGAAGCCGATGGCCGTGATCAGGGTGCCGGACAGCATCGGGGCCGCCGTATGGCTCCATGCGTACGCGGACGCCTGCACGCGGTCGTAGCCCTCTTCCATCTTCACGACCATCATTTCGATGGCGATGATGGCGTCGTCGACGAGCAGGCCAAGCGCGAGGATCAGGGAGCCGAGGGTAATGCGGTCGAAGTTCTTGCCCGTCGCGGCCATCACGACGAAGACGGCGGCCAGGGTCAGCGGCACGGCCGTGGCGACGACGAGTCCCACGCGCCAGCCCATGCTGACGAAACACACCACCATCACGACGAGTAGGGCGACAAAGAACTTGACCATGAATTCATCGACGGCGCCGCTGATGTTCACGGCCTGGTCGGTCACCTTGGCGAGGCTCATGCCCAGCGGGACGTCCTTGTTGATGGACGCGACTTCGGCATCCAGCGCCTTGCCCAGATCGAGACCGTTCCAGCCGTCGCGCATCACGATGCCCAGCAGCAGCGCTGGCTCGCCGTTGTTCCGGATGAGGAAGGTGGCCGGATCCTCGTAGCCCCGTTCGACCGTCGCGATGTCGGACAGCTTCAAGGTGCGGCCCTGGCTGACGACCGGCGTGTCGCGGATTTTCTGCAGCTCGTCGTAGGCGCCGTCCACGCGGACGAAGACTTGCGCGCCCTTCGTGTCGATCGAACCGGCCGGCGTGAGGACATTCCTCGCGTTCAGCGCGGCGAAGATGTCCTGCGGGGCGATGCCCAGGGTGGCGAGGCGGTCGTGCGAGAACGACACGAAGATGCGCTCGGCCTGTTCACCGACGATGTTGACCTTCTTGACGCCGGCCACGTGCAGCAGGCGCTGGCGCAAGGTTTCCGCATCGCGCACGAGCAGACGGGCAGGCTTTCCTCGCGCCTTCAGGGCATACAGGGCGAACGTGACGTCGGCGAATTCGTCGTTGACCATCGGGCCGATGACGCCGGCAGGCAGCGCACCCTGCGCGTCCTGCAGCTTCTTGCGGGCCTGGTAGAACTGGTCGGGCACGTCGGCGGGCGGCGTGCTGTCCAGCAGCGTGACCGTCGTGAACGCGAGGCCGGGACGGGTGTAGGTTTCCGCGCGTTCGTACCAGCGCAGTTCCTGCATGCGCTTTTCGAGCGGCTCCGCCACCAGGTCCTGCATCTCGCGGGCGGTGGCGCCCGGCCAGGCGGTGACCACCGTCAGCTGCTTCACGGTGAACGGCGGGTCTTCCGCACGGCCCAGCTTCAGGAAGGCCAGCACGCCGGCCAGCGAGACTAGCAGGATGAGGAATAGCGTGACGGACCGTTCGCGCACGGCCAGCGCGGACAGGTTGAAGCGGCTGATCGACTGGCTCATCGGGCGGCTCCCGGCGCCGTTGCGGCGGCGACCTGGCGGGGGACGCGGTCGACGCGCACGGCGTCGCCTTCGTGCAGCAGGTGCGCGCCCAACGCGACCACGCGCTCGCCCGGCTTCAACTGGCCGGTCACGCTGGCGGTGTCGTCGCCGAGCGCGAGCACGTCGACCTTGCGCCAGGTGACTTTGGCCGGCTCGCCCGCGACGGTCCAGACGCCGCTGCCCTTGCCGGCGTCGAGGACTGCCGCGGCCGGGACCTGCAGCGCGCCTGCCTTCGGCGAATCTGCCTTGCCGTCGGCATCCAGGCGCAACGTGACGGTGGCGCCGAGCGGCGCGTCGGCCAGCGGTCCGTCGAGGACGTATTTCGCCTCGTACGTGCGCGTGACGCGGTCGGCGGCGTCCGCGAGCTGCCGCAACCGGGCCACGCCAGCGGCCTGGCCGCCGTACAGCGTGGCCTGCGCCTGCGACCCGAGCCGTGGCCGCATCGTCTCGGGCAGCTCGACGACCGCATCGCGCGGCCCCGCGTGCGCGAGGCGCACGACGGACTGCCCGGCAGCGACGACCTGGCCCGGCTCCGCCAGCGTGTCGACGACGACGCCGTCCGCGTCCGCCACGAGCAGCGCATAGCCGGCCGCGTTGCGGGCGACGTCGTACTGCGCTTGCGCCGCGCTCAGCTGGGCCCGGGCCGAGTCGGCCGCGGCCTTCAGTTGTTCGTACGTGGAGGCCGATACGGCGCCCTCCGCCACGAGGTCGCGGTAGCGGGCTTCGTCGTCGGCCGCCTGGCGCGCGCGGGCGCGGGCGGCCGTCACCGCTTCGGCCAGTGCCCGGGCCTGCAGGCCGAGGTCGACGGGGTCGATGCGCATCATGGGCTGGCCGCGGTGGACGGTCTGGCCGACGTCGACGAGGCGCTGCACCACCTTGCCCGGTACGCGAAAGCCCAGGTCGCTCTGGACCCGCGCGCCGACGACGCCGGTGAATGAACGGGTGGTGGCCGGTGCGGCCTGGACGAGGACGGTTTCGACGAGGGGAGCCGCCGTGCGGGCGTCGACGGCAGGCTTGTCGCCGCATGCCGCCAGGGCGATCGGTAACAGGCACAGGACCTGCGCGCTGCGTGAGCGAATGGACATGGGAGCTTCCTTTGGTAAGAAAGCCCCCATTTTTCTACCAGTGACCAAATAAGTCAATGGTCACTATCCAGGTTTTTATGGCGCCAGGCTGCGCAGCACGAGGCTGGACAGGTGCAGGCTCGCGTCCTGGGCGCCCTCCAGGTTGTATTGCAGGAGCAGCGGATTGATGTACGGTTGCATGACGAGGCAGATGGCGTTCGCCGTCTCGTCCAGCGGCGTCTTGCGTTCGAACTCGCCGGCCTCGCGTCCTTCGCGCACGATCTTCGCGATCAGGTCTTCGACGTAGCGCTGGTACGCCTGCACGGACGGCCACCCGTCGCGCGCGGCCGTCGCCGCAATGTCGTACAGCTTGCGGTCCTCGAAGAAGAGTTCCGTGCCAGCGTCGATAAAGGCCCGGAACATGCGGCGGAACCGGTCGGACGCGCTGGTGGCGCCCGCGACGGCGGCATCGACGGCGCGCATCACCTCGCCGAGGCGGTTCGCGCAGATGACCTCGCCGATCGCCTGCTTCGAATCAAAAAACTTGTAGATATAGGCCTTGGAAAAACCGATCGCCTTGGCCAGGTCGGACACGGTCGTCTTTTCATAGCCGTAGCGGGTGAAGTAATCCATCGCCGCGTCGACGATCTGCGTGCGCACGTCGTGATCGAGCGGTCCCCGGGCCGGGGCGGGAGAAGTGGGTGTCGTGTTCATGGCGATAGCTTAACGCGTCGAACAAAGGTTTGACAAAGCGTGACCAGTAAGTATTATAGTCACTAGTCACAAGACTTGAGGATACATCATGACCACGATTCGCCTGCTCGCGGCAGCCGCCGTCGCCGTCGCGGCAACGGGCTGCGCCGTCGGCCCCGACTACCGGCGTCCGGACGCCCCCGTTCCGGACCGTTACCTCGGCCAACCGGTCGCCGCGCAAGCGCCTGTGGCCGACCTGTCGGCGTGGTGGAATGGTTTCGGCGACCCACAACTGGCGCGCTACGTCGCGCAAGCCCTGGCAAGCAACCTCGACCTCGCGCAAGCCGCGGCAAGAGTCGCCCAGGCGCGTGCCGGATTGCGCGCGGCCGACGCGGCACTGCTGCCGGCCGGCACCGTGAACGGTTCCGCGACGCGCGCTTACCAATCGGTGGAAACGCCGCTGGGCCGGATCCTCGGCGCGACACCGGGGTTCGAACGCTGGGGCAACGGGTACGACGCGACTGCATCCGCCAGCTGGGAGATCGACCTCTTCGGCGGCCTGCGCCGCGGACGCGAAGCGGCGGGTGCCGACTACCAGGCATCCGAGGCGGACTTCGTCGCGGCCCGGCTTGCCGTCGCCGCCCAGACGGCGGACATCTACATCGGCATCCGCGGCCTGCAGACCCGCCTCGGCATCGCGCAGCAGCAGGTCATCACCCGCCGCGACCTGCTCGCCAAGGTCAGGCTGCTGTACGCCAAGGGCGTGGCGCCCGAATTCCAGGTACACCAGACGGAGGGCGAACTGGCGCAGGCGGAGGCGGCCGTGCCGGCATTGCAGGCCGGTCTGGACGCGGCACGCAATGCGCTGGACGTCATGCTGGGTACGCCGCCCGGCACGCATCGCGCCGACTTGCTGACACCTTCCGCCATCCCGGCGGTGCCGGCCATCGGCGCGCTGGGCACGCCGGCCGGGCTGCTGCAGCGCCGGCCCGACCTGATCGCGGCGGAGCGGCGCGTCGCCGCGGGCAATGCACGCATCGGCGCGGCGCTGGCCGAATACTATCCGCACGTGTCGCTGGGCGCCCTGCTCGGCAGCGCGACGACCCTGTCCGCCGGCCACCTGTTCGGCAGCGGCGCGAACGAGGGCGCGGCCCTGCTTGGCGTGCGCTGGCGCCTGTTCGACTTCGGCCGCATCGACGCGCGGATCGCCCAGGCGCAAGGCCGCGAGGCGGAAGCGCTTGCCGCCTACCGCCTCGCCGTGCTGCACGCGACGGAGGACGTCGAAAACGCCTTCTCGGCGCTGGCGAACCGCACGCGGCAGACGGCCGTCCTCGTACGCGGCGAGGATGCGCTGACCCGGTCGCGCGCGGCCTCGTTCGCGGCCTGGCAGCGGGGCGCCGGCAGTCTCATCGAAGTCCTGCGTGCGGACGACACGCTGCTGCGCACGGCCGATGCGCGCGCACAGGCGCAGACGGACACGGCGCGCGCCGCGGTGGCGGCGTACAAGGCGCTCGGCGGCGGCTGGACGCCGGGCTGACGGTCAGCGCCGCAGTTCCGCCATGATCTTCTCGGCGAGAAAGTCGCACGGCGGCCGTTTCGACTTCGTGCTGCGCGCGAGGATGACTTCGAGCGGGTCGATTTCCGGCAGGCCCTGCGCCTGGCCGAGCAGGCTCAGGTGCGCGGGCACGGCGCAGCGCGCGAGCGGCGCCACGGCGAGGCCCGCCTCGACCATGCTGAGCAGGCCCATCAGGCTCGGGCTCTCGTACGACGTCCGGTAGGGAATCTTCGCCTTTTCCAGGCTGCGGATCGCATTTTCGCGGGCCACGCTGCCGGGCAGGAACACGGCGATGGGCAGCGGCCGCTCGCGCCACAGGTCGCGGGCGCTCGGTGTCGCGGCCCACACCATCGGCTCGAACCGGACGAACTCGCCGGACAGCCCTTTTACGCGCGTCGCGCACACGAGGTCCACGGAACCATCCTTCACCATCGGCGCCAGCGCCACGCTCGGCAGGCCGACGACCTGGATCTGCACCTTCGGATACGTGGCCGAGAATTTCTTGAGGATGGGCGGGAACAGCGACGACGCGTAATCGTCCGGCACGCCGATGACGACGCGGCCCGTGATGTCCGGCCGCACGACCGCGGCCCACGCCTCGTCGCGCAGCGCCAGCATGCGCCGGGCGTACGTCAGCAGGACTTCGCCGTCCTGCGTCGGCGTGACGCTGCGGGGCCCGCGCACGAACAGCGGCTTGCCGAGCGCGCCTTCCAGCGTCTTGATCTGCATGCTCACGGCCGATTGCGAGCGGTGCACGACTTCCGCCGCGCGGCTGATGTTGCCGGTGTCCGCCACGGCCACGATCATGGCCAGGACGTCGAGGTCGAGTGATTTCATAGGCATCAGAAAATCTGATCGATAGATTCAGTATTATGCGATTTTCTTGGGACTGCGTGTGCGGCATAGTAGCGCAAAAGGAGTCAACGATGAACGCACGCACCGACCAGCACGCCCTGTCCGTACCCGAGATCTACTACGCCACCTTGCCGTCCGGCGTGCGCATGCCGTACGCGACGCGCGGCGACGGCGCACCGCTGCTGTTCGTGCACGGCTCGCTGTGCGACTACCGCTACTGGAACGGCCAGGTGGCGGCCCTGTCCAGGCGTTTCCGGTGCGTTTCCGTGAGCCTGAGCCATTACTGGCCGGCGGACGACCTCGCGCTGCAGGGCGCGTTCAACTGGTGGACGCACGTCGCGGAACTCGCCGAGTTCATCACCGCGATGGACCTCGGCCCCGTGCACCTCGTCGGCCACTCGCGCGGCGGCTGCGTCGCCTTCCACCTGGCGCGCGACTACCCGCACCTCGTGCAATCGCTGACGCTGGCCGATCCGGGCGGTCCGCTGCACGTCGATGGCATGCCCGACGCCACCCTGCCGCCCGCCACCGAAGCGCTGCGCGCACGGGCGGCCCAGCTGATCGAAGACGGCGACGTCGACGCCGGCCTGGAACTGTTCGTCGACTCCGTCAGCCTGCCGGGCATCTGGCGCAAGAGCCCCGCCGCGTTCCGCACGATGGCGATCGACAACGCGGCGACACTCCCGATGCAGTTCCGCGACCCGCTGCCCGCGTACACCCGCGCCGCGGCGCAGGCCATCGCCTGCCCGACCTTGCTGATCGCGGGAGAAAAGAGCCCGCGCATGTATCGCGACAATGTCGGGCAGCTTGCGGCGTGGATCCCGCACGCCGCCACGCGCACCATCGCCGGCGCATCGCATGGCATGAACGTGACGCATGCGGCGGAATTCAACCGGCAGCTGGAAGCGCTCATCGGCAACTTCAGCGGCAACTTCAGCGGCAACTAAACCGCCGCAATCCGGTCGAACGACTGCACCACGGCCATTCCGGCCGCGCGGCGCAGCTTCGAAAGGATTGCGATGTACAAGACCATCGTCGTTCACGTCGACGGCAGTGCGCAGCAGGACAGCCGCCTGGCCGCCTCCGCCCGCCTCGCCCGCGAGCACGACGCGCACCTGGTGGGCAGCGCGGCGACGGGCATCTCGTGGACGGACTACCTGATCCTCACGGGTTCCATGGCCGCGCCGGTCCCGCCGGCGGACTTCGACGACCTGCGCCGGACCGCGTCCCTGCGTCTGCGTGCATTTGCCGACCACGCCGCCAGGCTCGGCATCGCCTCGGTGGAAACCCGCCTCGCCGAAGACACCGCCGACGGCGCGCTGCTGCTGCAGGCGCGCTATGCCGACCTCGTCGTGCTCAGCCGCGACGTGGATCCGGAACCCGGCATCGCGCATCGGGTGCGCAGGTTGCCGGAACACGTGGCACTGCGCGGCGTGCGGCCGGTGCTCGTCGTCCCGCCGGATTACGCGGACCAGCCGGTCGCCTCGACGGTCGTGGCCGGATGGGACGGCAGCAAGCAGGCGCTACGCGCCCTCGCCGCCGCCCTGCCGCTGCTGCAGAGTGCGGACAGCGTGCGGCTCGTGGTCGTCAATCCGGACCGGTTGTCCGACCTGCATGGCGAACAGCCGGGTGCCGACATCGCTTTGTACCTGGCCCGCCACGGGATCAAGGTCGACGTCGTGCTCGAGCGCACGCACGCGACGGTGGGTAGCACCCTGATGGCGCAGGCACGCGCCGCGGACGCCGGGCTGATCGTCGCGGGCGCCTACGGCCACAGCCGCTACCGCGAATGGGTGCTGGGCGGCGTGACGCGCGAACTGCTGGAGCGCACGCCCGTGCCGCTGCTGCTTGCCCATTGAGGCCGCCATGTTCAAGACGATCCTCGTGCACGTCGACCAGTCCTCCCACGCGCCCGCGCGCACGCGTTACGCGGCCGCGCTGGCGCACGCGCACCATGCGCACCTGCTGGGCGCGGCCATGTCCGGCGTGTCGCGCACGATGTTCCCGCGAGGCTACACACCGCGGCCGGGTACGCTCGAGGCCAGCTACTTCGATCCCCTCGCGCAGAATGCCAGGCGGGCGCTGGCGCGATTCGAAGCGATCGCCACCGAAATGCGTGTCCCGCACGAGGCGCGCTTCGTGTGCGACCGGGCCGACGACGGGCTGGCGCAACTTGCCCGGTTTGCCGACCTCGTCGTCCTCAGCCAGCACGACCCCGACGAGGCGCTGCCGGACGCTGCCGTCCACCTGCCGGACTACGTGATCCTGAACAGCGCCCGCCCCGTGCTCGTGTTGCCGCGCGCGGATACGGCACCGGGTGTCGCAAGTGCTGCGCTGGTGGCATGGGACGGCGACAAGGAAGCAGCCCGCGCCCTGACGGCCGCCCTGCCCCTGCTGTGCCGCGCCAGTGCCGTGACGATCGCGGCGTTCACCGGCCCCGACGCCGGCGCGGCGGAACTGGAGTCCCAGCGGGCCGACCTGCTCCGGTTCCTCGGTCACCACGGGGTCACGCCGCACATGCTCGTACGCGATCCGCACCGCGACCCGGCCCACGACCTGCTGGACCTGGCCGCCGAACGGCATTGCGGCCTGCTGGTGATGGGGTGCTTCGGGCACAGCAAATTGCGCGAACTCTGCCTGGAGGGCGTCAGCCGCGCGGTACTGGCCGATGCCCGTATTCCCCTGTTGCTGGCGCACTGAACAAGATCCGATCAAAATCGGCAAATAGCAGTTGCAAAAAGCGGGCCGAGTCATCAAGCTATCACGGTCCAGATCTAGAATCGAAAAGATGACAACGAATAACACTGTCGAATGCACTTGCGCAGGGTGCGGCCAGACACTCCGGGTTGCCTGTCCGAACTGCGCGGCCACGCAGCAGCCCGCGTCGCGCGGTTCCGGGCAGCGGACCGATCTGGTGACTGCCCTCCTCGTCGACGCCGTGATCAGCGCGAGCGCCGCCGAAGGCACCGCGTATGCGGCGCAGACCCTGTGCGAGAACGGCGTGCCGTTCGACGTAGCGCTGCGCGTCCTGACGCGGCCGTGGCACCGGCGCTATCATCCCGTCTCGCAGATGTATATACAGCCGGCAGATACACCGGCTGTCGCCACCAGGGCCGTCGTCCCGTACTAACGGCCTTGCCGGCACGCCTGTCACACGTCGATATCCTCCAGCCGCGTCCCCTTCGTCTCCACGAACCAGCGCGCCACGACGAAGAGCTGCACGAGCATCGCCAGCGCGAACAGCACGAACGGCAGGCCGTGCGACCGCGCCGCCATCGCCGGGAACACGCCGGCGACGATGGCATCCATGAGCCAGTGCGTCGAGGCGCCGAGACTCTGCCCGCGCGCCCGCACCTCGGTCGGGAAGATCTCGGAGATGTACACCCAGATCACGGCCCCCTGCGAGAACGCGAACGCCGCGATGAACAGCACGAGCGCCCACAGCAGCAGGTCGCGGTGCATGCCGCTCCACTGGATCCACGCCGTCGCCGTCAGCGCGACGACCATCCCGACCGAGCCCACGATCAGCAACGTCTTGCGGCCCAGGCGGTCGATGACCGTCAGCGCCAGCAGCGTGAACAGCAGGTTCGTCGCGCCGATCGTCACCGACTGCAGGTCCGCCGACATCTTGCCGAAACCGGCTGCCGCGAAGATGTCGTTCGCGTAGTAGAGGATGGCGTTGATGCCCGACAGCTGGTTGAACGCCGCGATCGCGAACGCCAGCAGCATCGGCTTGCGGTAGCGACGCCACGACAGCTTCGAACCCGCGGCCATGTGGCCGTGCGCGTAGCGGGCCAGCTCGCCCGCGACGTCGGCGGCGCCGATCGCGCGCAGCACCTGTTCCGCCTCCTTCGTCCTGCCCTTCACGGCGAGCCAGCGCGGGCTGTTGGGAATCCCGAACAGCAGGCCGCACAGCAGCAGCGCCGGCAGGGCCGCCACGCCGAATTTCCAGCGCCACTCGTCCGCGCCCAGGTCCGCCAGCCCGACCAGCCAGTTGCTCAGGTAAGCGACGAGGATGCCCAGCACGATGTTGAACTGGAAGGCGCCAACCAGCATGCCGCGCCGGTGCGCCGGAGCGATCTCCGCCAGGTAGATCGGCGCCAGCACGGACGAGGCGCCGATGGCGATCCCGCCCAGCACGCGCGCCGCGACCAGCACCGCCAGGCTGGGCGCGAACAGGCAGCCCAGCGCCGAGACGATGTACAGGCCCGCGATGGCGCGCAGGCAGTTGCGTGCGCCGAAGCGGTCGCCCGGACGGCCCGCGAACAGCGCGCCCAGCAACGTGCCCCATAACGCGCTCGACACGGTCATGCCGAGGCCCGACGGGTCGAGCTGGAAGGCCTGCGTGAGGCCTTGCGTGGTGCCGGCGATGACCGCCGTATCGAAACCGAACAGCAGGCCCGCCAGGCCGCCGACCAGCGTTCCCTTCAACAGCGTATTCATTTTGCTTCCTTCCAGATCGAATTCAGGGACCAGATATCCAGGTCGCGCACACGCGCGTCGCCATCCACGCTGAACAGGCTCACGCCCGCAGCCCCGGCCGGCGGGAACACCTGGTCGGTCAATACCGCCTCGCCGTCGCCGGCGAACACCGTCACCGATCCCCGGTCGACGAGGATCCGCAGCGGCAGCCCGCCATCGCGCAGCGCGAGGGGCGCGGTGTGCCGCGCTGCGAACTGCGGATGGAAGGCCGTCTCGCCCGACCTGGTGCGGTCGACGTACACGGCGCCCTGCTTCACGTCGTAGCCGATCTCGGTGTATGAACTCTGTCCCAGGCGGATGCCGGCGCGCGTCGCGGTGCCCGGTTCGAGAATCATCTTCAATTCCAGCGGCGTACTCGCCGCGCCGGTCAGCGGCACCGCCTGCGTGCCGCGCGTGACGGTCTGCCCGGCCCCGCTGTACAGCGACTGGCCACGCAGCCCCTGCGCTTCGGCGACCGGCTGTTGCACCAGCTTGACCCGTCCGTTCACCGTGCGCAGCCCGAGTTCGCGCGGCAGCGACTGCGCGCTGCGCCATGGCGACGTCGGTACCTTTTCGCCGTACAGCCAGTTGTTCATCCAGCCGACCAGCAGCTTGCGGCCGCCGGGGGCATCGTTGTACGTCACGCCCGCGTAGAAATCGGCGCCGTAATCGAGCCACCGTGGCGCATCGCCGGCGGCATCGCGGTCGCGCGTAAAAGTCTTGCCGTCGAAGTCGCCGACGAAGTACTGCATGCCCGACCCGCCGGCCGGACCGCCGGGATTGAGGCTGATGACGAGGACCCATTTACGTTTCGTCGGATCGCCGTCGACCGGCAGCTCGATCAGGTCGGGGCATTCCCACACGCCGCCCGTCGCGCCGGCCGGGCCGAATTCGCCCGTCCACTCCCAGTGGACCAGGTCGCGCGAGCTGTAGAACAGCGCCTTGTGCTGTTGCGCCACCACGGTCGCCAGGACCCACTTGTGTTCGGGCTCGTACCAGAACATTTTCGGGTCGCGGAATTCGCGGTACTCGGCCGCGTAGGGCGCCGGCGGCTCCGGCAGCACCGGGTTGCCGGCGTACTGCGTCCACGTGCGGCCGCGATCGAGGCTGTACGCGATCGACTGCGCCTGCGTGCCGGCGCGCACCGGCTTGCCGTTCAGCGTGCGCGCCTGCGGATACATGGACGTAAACATCGCCACCATGGCCGGCTTGCCGGGCTGGCCGAAGCCGCTGGTATTCGCGTGATCGACGACGGCGCTGCCCGAAAAGAACATCTGCGTGGGCTGGCCGCCGGCGTCCTTCTCGACAGCCAGCGCCAGCGGCAGCTCCGTCCAGTGCAGCATGTCGGGACTGACCGCGTGGCCCCAGGACATGTCGCCCCAGGTGTTCTTGTTCGGGTTGTATTGGTAAAACAGGTGATACTCGCCGTCGTGGTACACGAGGCCGTTCGGATCGTTCATCCAGTTCCGCTGCGGCGAAAACGACAGCTGCGGGCGGAACGGTTCGTCGTAGGTTGGCGCGGGACCGGGCGCGCGGCTGGCGCAGCCTGCGCACAGCAGCGCGGCGCCGATGGTCAAAAGAGAGAGTCGTGAATGCAAAGCCACGGGAAGTCCTTGTTGTTGTCGGAGACGGCAGCCAGCAGCCGTTGCCGCTGGCTGCGCATGAATCAGAAGCGGTACGTCAGGCTGGCGCGGATCGTGCGGCCGAACAGCGGTCGCGCGACACCGCGGTTGCGGGTGCCGTCCGGCGACAGCAGGTCGTTGAACAGCGGATCGCCTTCCGTGAACGACAACTGGTTCGTCAGGTTGGCCACGTGCACCTGCGCCATCCAGCGCGACGAGACCTGGTATTGCGCGCCCATGTTGATGATGTGGTAGGACGGCAGCAGGGTCACGTTGGTGTCGGTCGCCTCCGAGAACCGGTCGCCGACGTACTGGTATTGCCCGTACACGGTCACCGGGATGCCGGTCGCGGCCAGCAGGTCGTACGACGGCTGGAAGTTCGCCATGATCTTGGCCAGGCGGCGCGGACGGCGGCCGTCCTCGCTGATCTGCACGTAGTGGTAGCCCGTGATCACGCCCTGCGGATCCTTGTCCTCTTGCGTGATCTGGTAGCGCGCACCCTCGACCTTCGGATTCTGCGCGACGATGCTGCCCTTCAGTTCCAGCCCGTCGATCAGGTGCGGACGGTACGTCAGTTCGATCTCCGTGCCCACGTTGCGCACGCCGCGCTTGTACAACTGGGCCACGTCCGGGCACGAGTTGATCTGCGTGACGCCGCCGAGCGTGGAGCAGGCGGACGACTGGAAGTCCTTGTAGATGTTCACGGCGCTGCGCGGCGAGAACTTGTTGTAGAACAGCGCGACGGAGGCGCCGAACTCGCGCGTCAGGTAGCGCAGGCCGCCTTCGTACTGGCGGATGTGCTCGACGGCGCTGAGCTCGACCGGACGGCCGTTCACCACCACGGCGCCCGCCGTGCTCAGGTTGTTGAGGTCCTCGAGGCTCGGCAAGCGGAACGAATACGACGCCAGCGCGTACACGGCGAGCGGCCGGCTGAAGCTGTAGTTGCCGCCGAGCGACCAGCCCATGCCGTGATAGGTCTTGTTCAGCAGGTTCGGCTGGCCGGGGAACTGGATCTCGTTGTCCGCCGCGGTATCCTGCGTGGAGCCGACGACGACGTTCGCCGGCGTCAGGTCGACCGCCGTGTTGCGGTCGCGGCGGTCGACGTTGGCCCGCACGTCCTGCCAGCGCACGCCCGCATCGATCTTCAGCTTGCCCTGCATGGTCTCCCAGTGATCCAGCAGGTAGGCAGCATGCCCGTCCGCCTTGATGTGGCTGACCCACCCGAACCAGCCGGGCAGGATGGCGCCGCCCGACGTCAGCGACGGGCCCACCTGGTTGCCGGCTGCGTCGACCACCGTCAGGTCGATGAGGCGCGCGTTCGGGGCGCTTTCCGATACGAGCAGCCCGGCCTGGAAGTTCGGGTCGTACGTGTAGTGGCTGCGGTACACACCGAACGTGAGGTCGTGCGTGCCGGCCGCGTTGAACGTCTTCTGGCCCTTCAGGTCGAGCACCGTGCTGGCCGCGTCGGTGTCGGCGACGAACGGCACCAGGAAGTTCATGAGCGCCCCCGGCGCCACGCGCGTGCCGTCGTTCCGGTACGTGCCGACGACGCCGGCGCCCTTGCCGTACTTCGCGATGAAATCCTCCCGGCTGACGCCGGCGAAGTCCGCGCACGTGCCGCTCTTGAAATAGCCGACCAGCTTGGCGTTGTTCAGGTTGCAGCCCAGCGCCGCGCCGTGCGCCGGCGAGATCACGTCGTTCTGGAAGCGCGCGTTCAGGAACGTGGCCGCCGTCGCCGTGTCGTTGCCCGTGAAGACCGAATTGAAACCGCTGCTGCCGCCCGTGTGGCGCAGGCCGGCCGTCACCTTCAGGCCCGAATCGAAGTCATGCCCCAGCTTCACCGTGAACATCTTGAAGTCGGGATGGATGCCGTCGGCCTGGTCGATGGTGCGGGTGCCGTACTCGCCGATCATGGTGAAGCGGCGGTTGTAGGGCGACGCCGTCGTCCCGTGCGCGAAATCGATGCCCAGCGGCTGGATGGTGTCCTGGCTGAGCACCGTCGGGTGGGTGGGCGTGCCGGACTGGGTGAAGCGCGGGACCGAGATCGGCAGGTTCTGGTAGAACGCCGTGCGGTCGTCGATCACGAGCGCGTCGAAGCGGGCCGTCGTCCGGCGGTCGTCGCTCGTGTAGATGACGTTGCCGCGGATCTGGCCGCCGCGGTCCGCCGTGTAGCCCGTATCGCGGATGCCTTTGCTTCTGCGGTAGTAGCCGCCGACGGCGCCGGTCAGGTTCCTGCCCAGCGGGCCGGACACGAAGGCATCCTGGCGGATGAAACCGTAGTCCGCGTATTCGAGCTTGTAGCCGCCTTCCAGGCGGTCGCCGCCGGTGCGCGTGATGTGGTTGATGGTCGCGCCCAGGCCGTTCGAATACAGGATGCCGCCGGGGCCGCCCTTGACCGCCTCCACGCTTTCCGTCATCAGGTCGTCGCGCACGAACACGTCGTTGTTCAGGAACGGGGCTTCCGATTCCTCGTAGGCCGGCAGGCCGTCGATCAGCTGCGGCGCGAAGCGGAAGCCGCCGACCACGGGCAGGCCGCGCACCGTGATGTTGTTGCTGGCCTCGCCGGCCGTGCTGCCCTCGGCATAAATGCCCGGCAGGTTGCCCACCAGCTCGGCGGTACTCATCGGCGCGAGGCGCTGGATGTCGTCGGCGCTCAAGGTGTTGATCGAGAACGTGGCGTTCTTTTTCGTCGTCGTCCGGGTCACGCCCGTCACGATCACGACGTTATTGGGCTCGTCGGCCTTGGCCGCGGGTTGCTCCGCGGTCGTGCCGGCCTGCTGCTGGGCGAACGCGAGGGCGGGCGCCAGCGCGATGACGAGGGCGGCCGAGCGGCCGATATAGGGGGTGAGCGAGTAACGCATTTGTAATTATCTCCTGTGTGATATTGACTTCTTTACTTCGTTTTATCCAGCGACCGGTCTCGTGAACCGGTTGTCCAACGTTGTCATTTCTTATGAAAAAAATTAGTGAAAAAATTCGACCCCTTCGGCGTCGGCCAGTTCGCTCGTGTAAGGGAGGTCTGCCCCGCGGCGCGAGCACGTGATGGCGGCCGCGCGTGCGGCGAAGCGCAACGCCTCCACCAGCTCGTCCTGGACCAGGCCCTCCACCGCGCGCCGCGTGAGCTTGCCGGCGCGCTGCAGCCACGCGAGCAGGCCAGCCTGGAACGTGTCGCCCGCGCCGACCGTATCCACGACCGTCACGGGAACGGCCGGCACTTCCACCGCCAGCTGCGCGCGCGTGACCGCGACCACGCCCCGCTCGCCCCATGTCACGACGACGAGCGCCACGCCCGCCTCCAGCGACTCGGCGATGAACTCGTCGACGCGCATGCCCGGATACAGCGCGTGGATGTCTTCCTCGCTGACCTTGAGCACGTCGGCGCGGCGCTGCATCCAGCGCACGGATTCGCGCCACCTGTCGACGTCGGGCTCGATGGTCAGCCGCACGTTCGGGTCGTAGACGATCAGGCTGCGGCCCCGCTGCCGTTCGACCAGCGCGCGCAAGGTGGACGCCACGGGCTCGACGACCATGCAGTACGAGCCCACGTGGACCGCTTGCGCGTCGGCGGGCACGCCGGCCAGGTCCGCCTGGGTGACCATGCGGTCGGCCGTGCCGTTGCCGTAGAACGTGTAGAGTGGCACGCCGCGCTCGTCGACGCTGACCATCACGAGCGCGGTGGGCGCGTCCGGACGCGGCGCGGCGGACAGGTCCACGCCCTCGGCCGCCAGCGCCGCGTGCAGCTTGCGGCCGAACAGGTCGCGCGACAGGCCGCCGAAGAACGACGCCGTCCCGCCCAGCCGCGCCACGCCGGTCGCCAGGTTGAACGGCGAACCGCCCTGGCAGGCCGACAGGCCGATGGCGGCCGCCCGCGCCTCTGCCCCCTCCCCGGCTGCGAACACATCGAACAACGCTTCACCACACACTACGATCATGCTTCCTCCTGTCGATTGAGATTGTTTTCGATACGTTTGCCGTCCGGCCCGAACACGTGCAGCGCGCCGTGCGCAGGCGCGACTGCCCAGGGGCTGCCGGGCGACGGCGGCACGTCCCGGATGACCGCCACGAGCGGTCGGGCCAGGCCCGCCACGTCCAGGTGGACGTGCGCTTCCGCACCAAGCCGCTCGACGAGCGCGACGACGCCGCGGATCGGCCCAGCGGCATCCGGCACGAGGTGTTCGGGGCGCACGCCGACCGTCACACTCGTGGCGCGTGCAGACGGATGCCGCCAGTCCAGCGCCACGCCGCCCAGCGCGACCCGGCCCTGCGCGTCGATGGTCCCGTCGACGAGATTCATCTTCGGCATGCCGATGAAACCGGCGACGAACACGTTCGCGGGCCGCTCGTACAACGCCATCGGCGCACCGACCTGCTGCACGCCCGCCGGTCCCAGCACGACGATGCGGTCGGCCAGGGTCATCGCCTCGACCTGGTCGTGGGTCACGTAGATCATCGTCGCGCCCAGCTGCTTGTGCAGCCGCGCGATCTCGACGCGCATGTCGGCCCGAAGGGCGGCGTCCAGGTTCGACAGCGGTTCGTCGAACAGGAAGACGCGCGGCTTGCGCACGATGGCGCGGCCGATCGCCACGCGCTGGCGCTGCCCGCCCGACAGCTGCGGCGGCTTGCGGTCCAGCAGGTGCTCCAGCTGCAGCATGCGCGCGACCGTGCGCACGGAGGCGTCGATCTCCCGCTTCGGTACGCGCGCCAGGCGCAGGCCGAAGGCGATGTTCTCGAACACGCTCATGTGCGCGTACAGCGCGTAGCTCTGGAACACCATCGCCAGGCCGCGCCGGGCGGGCGGCGTCCCGTTGACGCGCACGCCGTCGATGCGGATCTCGCCGCTGCTCGCCTCTTCCAGGCCCGCGATCATGCGCAGCACGGTCGATTTGCCGCAGCCCGACGGACCGACCAGCACGACGAATTCGCCGTCCGCGACCGCGAACGAGATGTCCTCGAGGACGCGGTTGGCGCGCTTGCCGGCGTAGGTCTTGCCCACGCAAGTCAACGAGACGGATGCCATTCCAGGGTCCCCATGCGCCATACTTTCAGGCTTACGACGCGGTCGCCCGGCGCCGCGATCAGACCGAGCCCGGTGGCATCAAGCCGCGACGGATACATGCGGCTCGTGATGCTCTTGCGTTCGTTGAGATAGGCTTCCACCATCGACCGGTCCACGAACACGCGCAGGCGCAGGTGCTCGCCGCGCGGGTCGAACGCGCCGCCCTGCACGCCGCGCGAGCGGGCGTCCGCATCCAGTGTCGTGTGCGTGCGGTCGATCTCGAAGCGCTGGCGCGCGGTATCGACGACGAGGTCCGTGTGCTCGGCATCGTCGGGCGTCTTGCGGACCACGAGGCCGCGCCGCGCCTGGCCGTCCGCAGCTGGTTCCAGTTCCATTTCCAGTTCCACTTCCAGCGCGTCGCCCTGGATCGTTGCAAGCCGGGCCGCGGCGGCGGCGGGCGTCACGTCGGCCAGGTCCAGCAACAGGTCCTGGCGCAGGCTCGCGAGTTCGTCGATGGGCGCCAGGCGCACGTCGTCGTCCGGGCCGAGCGCGAGCGTGACGGGCAGGCCCGCATTGTGGGCCCAGCCGCTCGCCCATTCGTCGCGCAGGGTGCGTTCGCCCTGGGCGATCGAGAAGACGATGGTCCGTCCCGTCTTCGGATCGACGAAGCCGCTGGGACCGGAAAAATGGTGGTCGCCCAGGTCGAACACGCGCGGCGCTTCGCTGTCCGGCACGAAGCGCGCGGCGGCGGGGTCGAACACGCCGATCCAGTAATACGCCTGTGCCCCCACGTCCGTGAGGAACACGTGGCGGGGACGGCCGTCCGAACCTTTCCCGACCGGCAGCAGCACGGGCAGCTCGAACGTCTTGTCGAAGCCGGGAAAACGCTGCGCGTCGAGCGTGAACAGCGGACCGCGGTAGCGCCAGTGGACGAGGTCGGACGATTCGTGGACGAGCGCCATGCCGCTGCCGCCCGCGCTGCGCGAACCCACGAGCTGGAACCAGCGGTCGCCGGCGTCGTCGCGGAACACGAACGGGTCGCGGAAGTCGCCCGTGTGCCCGGGACCCGGCTGCTGCTCGGTCACGGGCACCGGATGCTTCGTCCAGCGCACGAAGTCCGCATCCGCGGGCCGCGCGAGCCCGGTACGCTCGTGGATAGTCGCCTGGTCGTTCCCGGCAGTGAAGAACAGCACCGGCGTGCCGTCCTTCGCATGCGTCGCGCTGCCGGACCAGATGCCGTCGGGCGCCAGCGTGTCGTCTTCCGGCGCCAACGCGATCGGGAGCTCGCGCCAGTGCACCATGTCCGGACTGGCCCAGTGTCCCCAATGGATCTGGTGCCAGAACGGGCCGAACGGATTCTTCTGGAAGAACAGGTGGTAGCGGCCGTCCTGGTAGAACGGCGCATGCGGCTCGTTCATCCAGCCGGCATCCGGCATGGCGTGGTACTGCGGGCGGTGGCGGTCGCAGGCAAACGTCGACCGGGGAACCGTGACGTCGGCCTGCGCCAGCACGGGCGCCTTGCCGCCGTGGGCCGCCAGGTCGGCGCGCACCCTCCGGGCGATCCCGGCGGCCGGCGCGGCGCCCGCGGTGATGCGGACGTCGTCCATCAGGCCAAGGAAGGTATTCAGCTGGAACACGCCTCCCACCGTGCGCGGCTGCGAATAGCGGCCGATCGTCAGTGCGCGCGCCGGCAACGCGAAGCGGCCTTGCGCCGGCGCGGTGCCGGCCGCCACCTGTTCGCCATTGAGGTACAGGCGCACCACCCGGCCGCGCGGCTCGTAGCTGGCCGCGACGTGCGACCACGCATCCTTCGGCAGCTTGCGGTCGCTGACGCGCAGGTCGAATTCCGTGCTGCCGAACCCCAGCTTGATGCCCCACGTGCCGAAGCGGTACACGCCGAACGCGAAGCCGGTCTTGCTGCCCTCGTCGAACTGGCTCAGGAAGGCGGAGTACTGGCCGCCGTCGCCCCATTCGAACGCGTGCGGCGCCACCCACGCGCTCAGGGTCCAGCCGGCGCCAAGTTGCGCGTCCGTGAGGCCGGGCGCGGTGATGTCCGTCGAATAGCCGTCGAACAGCAGGCAGCCGCCCTTGATGCACGCGGCGGCCGGGCGCCACAGCGGATCGGAATCCGGCTTGAAGCGCGCATGGTTGAACACGTAGTCGACGGGGTCGTGGCGGCCCGACACGGCCTCGCGGGCCTGGCTGCCGCGCTGCTCGTCGAGCTTCCAGGCGGCGATGTCGGTCGCCGCCCCGGCGCATGCCGGCGCTAGTAGCACCAGCGGCGCCAGCAGCATCGACGCGGCGCCGCGGCGCGACGTCAGGCATATCTGTTTGCAGGGAATCACGGTGTCTCCTCGCTTATTGTTATCGGCCTACTTTTTGTCCATCGTTGTCATTCCGGTGCCAAAAACTCGTCCAGCCGGTAGCGCCCGTCTTCGAAGCGCAGCGGGATCGGGTCGCTGATCTGGCCGACGAACCGTCCGTCTGGCCCCGCGTCGAGGAACGCCATCAGGCAGTCCCTGCCCGTCACCGGATCGTGCAGGATCTTGCCCGCGTAGCGCCTGCACGGCACTGCACCGTCGAGGAAGCCGTCGGCCGGACGCCATGGTCCGAGCGGGTTGTCCGCCACGAGGTAGTGCGTGCCGGAGACGCCGCCGTCCAGGGCCGCGCGCTGCGCCTCGGACCAGTGGTCGCGCACGTTGCAGAAGGTGCAGAACCACTGCCCGTCGCGCGCGAACACCTGCGGGACTTCCAGCTGGCCGTAATGGCCGCCGTCGTACACGGGGGCCGTCGCTTCCCAGTGCACGAGGTCGGGCGAGACGGCGTGGCCGATGACGCCGCGCTCGTATGTCGGCCCATCGTTGCGGCGCGCCGTGAAGAACATGTGGTACATGCCGTCGATCTTTTCCGGCAGCACCCAGGGGTCCCGGAGGGCGCGGTCGTGCCAGCGCCCTTCCGCGTGTTCCTCGTAAAAGCGTTCGTCGATATCCAGCGCGAGGCCGTCGCCCACCCGCATCCACGGGCCGTCGATGCTGCTTGACGTCGCGTGGCCGATGCGCTGGCGCAGGCCGTTCTCGGCGCGGCACGTGCCCGTGTAGAACAGGTGATAGCGGCCTTCGGCCTGGATCACGGAACCGGTCCACGTCGTGAAGTCGTCCCATGCGGGTTGCGCCGACGGCCCGAACACGGTGCCCCGGTAAACCCAGTGTCGAAGGTCGCGCGACACGGCGTGGCCGATGGAGACGTTCCAGTGGCGCAGGTCCGGATCGCCGATGGCGCGGTCGGCCTGCAGCATGAACAGGTGCTGGGCGTCGCCTTCCGCGTAGTGCCTGAAGTCCCAGATGTATTTGTCGTCGAGTTTGAGTGTCATGATGAGATTCGATTCAGCCCTTGATGCCGGAACCCGCCACCGAGGCGACGAACTGGCGCTGGAACGCGAGGAACACGGCGAGCACGGGCAGCGTGACCACGGAGGCGTAGGCCATGATCTGGCCCCATGAATTGGACCGCCCGAAGAATTGCTGGATGCCCGGCTGCACGGGGCGCGCCGCTTCGCCCTGCACGACCATGATCGGCCACAGGTACTGGTTCCACGCGGCGATGAACAGCACGATCGCGGCCGTCGCGATCACGGGACGGCTGTTGGGCAGGATGATCCGGAAGAACAGGGTCCATGGGCCGGCGCCGTCCATCCGTGCCGCTTCGTCCAGCTCGCGCGGGATGTCGCGGAAAAACTGGTAGAACAGGAAGACGCAGAATGCATTCGCGAGGAACGGGATGATCTGTACGTGCAGGCTGTTGAACCAGCCGATGTGCCACGTCAGCGCGCCCTGTTCGATGCCGGGCCACGGCAGGCGCGCGACCAGCGACAGCAAGGGAATGGCGATAACTTCGAACGGCACGATCATCAGCGCGACCACCATGGCCAGCACGGCGCGGCGGCCGCGCCAGCGCATGCGGCTCAGGGCAAACGCGAGCATGCTGTTGACCAGGACGCCGCCCACGACGACGCAGGCCGCGATGAGCGTCGAATTCAGCAGGAACAGCGGCAGGTTGCTGCGCTCGACGATCGCCGCGTAGTTGGCCAGCGACCAGCCCGCATCCGGGATGAAGGCGGACCAGCTGGCGAGGTTGGCGAAGATGGCGTCGTCGTGCTTGAACGACGACGCGAACATGAACAGCAGCGGCGCCGCGAACACGATGCCGAGCGCGCCCATGACGGCGACCAGGAAGGCGGCGCGGAGGAACGGCTTCATGCGTTGTCCCCCCGCGCGAGGAGGACGCGCTGCAGTACGGCGACGAGCAGCACGATGCCGAAGAAAACCATGGCGATGGTCGAGCCATAGCCGATGTCCTGCTGGCGGAAACCGGTGCGCACGGCGTGGTACACGACGGTCGTCGTCGAATCGAGCGCACCGCCCTGCGTCATCACATCCACTTGCGTGAACAGGCCGAACGCCAGCAGCAGGGTCGACACGAGGACGAAGACGATAGTGTTGCGCAGGCCCGGCAAGGTGACGTGCACGAAACGCTGCCACGCATTCGCGCCCATCAGGGTCGCGGCCTCGTACAGCTCCGGCGAGATCGACTGCAGGCCGGCGAGGAACACGAGCATCTGGAATCCCGCGCCCTGCCAGGCCGACATGATGGCGATCGCGGGCAGCGCATAGCGGGGCTCGCCCAGCCAGTCCGGCCCGACGTTCGGATCGCCCGTCACGGCGCGCAGCAGCTCGTTGATCATGCCGCGGTCGGTGTTCAGCATGAACGACCAGACGATCGAGGCCACGACCATCGACGTCACGACGGGCGCGAAATACACGGTGCGGAAGAACACGCGCCCCGCGATGCGCTGGTTCACCAGCAGCGCCAGCCCGAGGGCTGCGCCGCATTGCAGCGGCAGCACCAGCAGCGCGAACAGGAAGGTGTTGATGAGGGAGCGGTAGAACAGCGGGTCCGTGGCCGCCAGCACGAAGCGGCGCTCGCCGACCTGCACCTGCCATGCCGGCCGGTATTGCGCCACGCCGGGATGCGCGCGGCGCGTCTGGCGCCACGTGGGGAAGCGGATCCCGTCCTCGTCGCGCAACGCCGCGCCGGCCGCGTCGCGCAGCGGCTCGACCTCGACCACCTGCAGCGCCAGCAGGCGCGCGTAGTTCTCCAGGCCGACGTAGCGTGTCGGCTCCGGCGACACCAGCCGGTGATCGGTGAACGTGGCGGCCGCCGCGAACAGCAGCGGCACCAGCATGAAGAGGCCGAGCAGCAGCAGCGCCGGACCGGCGAAGCCGGCGATCGCCAACGGATGGTCGCGGCCGGGCAGCGTCTTCATTGGCGCGCCACCGCGTCGTGTCGCATGAAACCGTAGCCGCCGTTGCGGGCGATGTCGTGTTCGATCGTCTCGACCGCCTCGTCCATCGCCTCGGCCGCGTCCTTGCCGGCCCGGAGATCCGCCATGGCTTTTTCGAACGCCGCCGAGATCGCCGGATAGCCCGGTGTCGCGGGCCGCGGCCGCGCATAGCGCGCGGCGAAGTCGAAATAGATGCGCCAGGCGCCGCCCGGGCGGTAGTGTTCCGTGAGCGCCGCGGCGTCCGCGGTGACGGGGACCAGCCCGGTCATGCGCGAGAATTCCGCCATCTCCCGTGCGGACAGCACGTGCGCGAGAAACGCCGCGGCACCTGCCGGATAAGGGCAACTGCTCGACACCGCCCACTGCCACGACGCCGCGCCGATGCGGGGGCCATGACCGAAATCGGGCGGCGGCATCACGACGAGATCGTCGCCGAAGCGTTCGCTGTAGTCGCGCGCCTTCCACGACCCGGTGTACTGGAGCAGCGAGCGCCCCTGCTCGAAGCTCTTGTCGTCGGCGGGATTGCGTTCGGCGAGACGGTCCCTGAACAGGCGGGCGTAATAGCGGGCGACGCCCAGGGCGGCGTCACTATTGAGCACACCGTCGACGCGCAGGTAGCTGGCGCGGTCGATCAGGTCCGTCCCGGCGCTCTCGAGCCAGGGCGAGAACGCGTAGCTGTACCACTCGCCCGTCGCCTTGCCGTTCAGGTCGAGCGGATAGCGGTAATGGCCGGAGCGCTTGACCTTCAGGAGGATGTCGTAGAGCTCGCGCGCGGTGTATGGCTGTTCGATGGTCGCCACGCGGATGCCCTCGGCGGCGAGGCGCGACCGGCGCGCGAACAGCGCCAGCACGACGTCGAACTGGCCCACGCTGTAGAGCCGTCCCTGGTAGGTGCCGCGCCCGCCCGGCAGCAGCGGCTGCACCACCGGCGCCGGCAGCAGCCGGTCGAGCGGGCGGATGGTGCCGGCCCACGCGAAGTTCGGCACGGCCGGCTGGTCGATCGCCATCACGCACGGCAGGTGCCCGACGAGGGACGCCGCCGTGATCGATTCCGTATACGTCCCTTGCGGGATCGTCTCCACGATCACCTTCCACTTGTCCTGGGCGCGGTTGAAGCGGTCGACCATGTTCCGGCTCGCGACCATTTCGGCGTCGCCGGTATCGTGGCGCCACACGGTGATCGCGACGGGCGCCGCCAGCGCGTGCGCCGCCGCCAGCGCGAGTACCGGAAGCAACGCCCGTTTCATCACCGCCCCGCCTTCCCTGCCGCCGGCGCCGCCACGGTACCGCGCAGCACGGCGCGGCACGGCACGCGGACGATGCCCGGCGCCAGGTCCTGGCCGAGCGCCCGGCGCGCGGCGAGCGCACCGATCTCGCGATACGGCAGGGTGACGGTCGTCAGGCCGGGATCGGACGCCTCCGACAGCAGCCGGAAGTCGTCGAAGCCGACGACGGACACGTCTTCCGGCACCCGCAGGCCGCGCCGCTGCAGCAGGAAGATCACGCGGATCGCCATCTTGTCGTTCCCGCACAGGATGGCCGTGGGACGTTCGGCGCCCGCGAACAGGCTGTCGATCGTCGTCCGCAACTGAGCGAACTCGTCCGCGGCATCGGGCATGGCGCCGTGCAGCAGCCAGGCGTCGTCCGGCCGCACCCCGTGGTCCTGCATGGCGCGGCGAAAGCCCTGCAGGCGCAGGCGCGTCGCCACCATGCCCTCGATCAGCTGCAGGAACGCGATCTTGCGATGGCCGGCGCGCAGCACGGTCTCGGCCGCCGCATAGCCGCCGCCCTCGTCGTCCGGGATGACTTCCGCGAACCGGGATGCCGCTTCGAAGCAGTTCGCGAGCACCGCAGGCGTCTGGCCCAGCGCGTCGGTGACCGTCACCGGACGGTGGAACGTGGTGGCGAAGATGATGGCTTCGACGCGGCGGGTGCGCATGTCGGCCACCAGGCGGCTGGCGACGTGCGCCTGCCCGCCCGTCTCGCCGATGATGAGCATCTTGCCGAGGTCTTCGCAGACGGACTGGATCCCCTTGATGATCTCGGACGAATCGGGGGTCGTGGTGAGCTGGTCCGCGATGACGGCCACGAGATCGGTCGGACGCCCGCGCAGCATGCGCGCGGCGGCCGACGGCGCGAAGTCGAGCGCCTGCATGGCGTGCTCGATCCGCTTGCGGGTCTTTTCCGACACGCTGCTCGCATCGTTGAGCACGCGCGACACGGTCTTGATCGATACGCCGGCTTTTTCGGCGACATCGTGAATGGTCGACACCTCGTCTCCTCTGCCCCTTCGGGTCTTCGAACTGGTCAACGTCGTGTCGCGGTCGTTCGTTGTCGCGATTTGTCCAACGTTGTCATTTGGACGGATGCTATCGGGTTTTGCGGCCGGGGTCAACAACTTCAGGTGGGAGAACGTGTGGAGGAGAGTTGAAGGCGAGGACGTGAGTCGAACACGTGTGAACGGCTTTGCAAGCCGTCGCATAACCGCTTTGCTACCTCGCCGAAACCAATGATAGATGGGTATCCCTGGCGGGTATCTGTGCCATATCAAGCAAGCGCACCGCCGCGGTGCGGCACTTACTTGCCGGATTCGGGTCAAACGTGTTTCCAGCCCTGCATCGGAGGCACCATGACTATCCTGTCCGACATCCCGCCGAGCGAGCAGCGGCGCGAAGCCAGCACGTGGCAGGGCGGTACGCGGCCACACTATCCCGAGGCCAGCGTCGAGCACGCGCACGTCGACCTGGCGTTGAACGCCGCGCTGGGGCGCCTGACCGGGTACGTGTCGCCGGCGGCGCTGGCCGGCGCATGGCACGACTGGGCCACCCACCTGCTCCTCTCGCCCGCCAAGCAGATGGAGCTGGGCGTGCAGGCCGTGAGCAACCTGCAGCGCTGGATGCAGTACAGCGCCAGCGCCATGTTCGGCACCCCGGCCGAGCCCGTGCAGCCGCTGGCCCAGGACAAACGCTTCAACGATCCGCTCTGGCATGCGTGGCCGTGGAACCAGCTGAGCCAGGGCTTCCTGCTCACGCAGCAATGGTGGCATCGGGCCACGAACGACGTGCGGGGGGTGTCGTCGCACCATGGCGACGTGGTCACGTTCGTCGCGCGCCAGCTGCTCGACGGTGTCGCGCCGTCGAACTTCATCGCCACGAATCCGGTCGCGCAACAGGTGACGCTCGCCACCGGCGGGCAGAACCTCGTGCACGGCATGGTTCGCGCGGGCACCGATCTGCGGCGCGCGCTGGCCGGCACGACGGCGCCCGTCAGCTTCCGGCCCGGACGCGAGGTCGCCATCACGCCCGGCAAGGTCGTCATGGAAAACCACCTCGTCGAGCTGCTGCGCTACGATCCCGTCACGCCGCAGGTCCATGCCGTGCCGCTGCTGATCGTGCCGGCGTGGATCATGAAGTACTACATCCTCGACCTCTCCCCGCACAACTCGCTCGTGCGCTACCTCGTCGAGCACGGCCACACCGTGTACATGATCTCGTGGAAAAACCCGCAGGCCGACGACCGCGACCTGTCGCTGGACGATTACCGCCGCCACGGCATCATGGCGTCGCTGGACACGGTCGTGCGCGAGACCGGCGCCCCGCAGGTCAATGCCTGCGGCTATTGCCTGGGCGGCACCTTGCTGGCGATCGCGGCGGCGGCGATGGCGCGCGACGGCGACGAACGCCTCGCCAGCATGAGCCTGCTGGCGGCACAGGTCGACTTCACGGAGCCCGGCGAGCTGTCGCTGTTCATCGACGAGAGCCAGGTCAGTTTCCTGGAAGCCGTCATGTGGCAGCAGGGCTACCTGGACACGCGCCAGATGGCGGGCGCGTTCCAGCTGCTCCGTTCGAACGACCTGATCTGGTCGCGCCGCGTGCGCCACTACCTGCTCGACATCCCTGACAAGCACAACGACCTGGCCTCATGGAACGCGGACGCCACGCGCATGCCCTGCCGCATGCATTCTCAATACCTGCGCAACCTGTTCCTGCAGAACAGTCTGGCCAGCTCACGCTACCTCGTGAACGGGCGGCCCGTGGCGCTGACGGACATCCACATCCCCATCCTCGCGGTCGGCACGATGACGGACCACGTGGCGCCGTGGCGCTCCGTCTATAAAATCATTCCGCTCAGCGATACGTCGGTGACGTTCCTGCTGACCACGGGCGGCCACAACGCCGGCGTCGTGTCGCCGCCAGGCACGCACAACCGCAGCTACCAGATGAGCACGCACGAGCACGACGCCCCGTACATCGATCCCGACACGTGGCAGGCCGAGACGCGCGTGCGGGAAGGCAGCTGGTGGCCCGCGTGGGAGCATTGGCTGACCCGCCTGGCCGGTCCGTGGGTGGCGCCACCGCCGCAAGGGCGCACCGTGCGCGACGCGCCCGGCCACTACGTGCTGGAGCCGTGACCCTTCAGCCCGGCAGCACGATGCCCGCCGTGCCGGGGCACACGGGGCGCGCGTATTCGCGCGAGACGTCGATGCAGCCGCCGTCGGCATACACGCCGCGCGTGTCACGCAGGCGCGACATGCGCGCGACGACGGCCGCCAGCGCGGCCGGGTCGGCAGCCGTTTCCGCCACCCGCGCGGCGACGATCGCCTCGTTCATCCGCAGGTCGCCGGCCCCATCGACATACGTGCCGTGGCGCCAGTGGTAAATCTCCAGGCATTTGGCGATTAGGCTGTAGGGCCGGTCGCGCTGCCAGAAATTGCTGAACAAACCGTTGCCGAGATAGATCACCCACGAGCCTTCGTAGCCGGACGCGTCCGACGACAACGCGTCCGGATTGCGGAACCACACGCGGTCGCCCGGCACGTACCAGCGCGGCGGCAGCGGCGCGTCGAACGAACCGTATTCGACGAGGAAGACGTCGTGGAAGGCGCCCGACTGGATCGCGGACGTTTCCCACTGCCGCTGCAAGGCCGCAAGCAGCGCCGGGTTGCTCCGCTCGAGTTCGTGCGCAATACCGAGCAGCATCACGTATTCCGTCGCGCGGTAGCAGGAAAAGGCGTACATGCGGCCGTCGCCCGCGGCGGGTTGCGTGGCGAGCGTGAGGGCTTCGATCAGCGGCTGGCCGGGCAAGACCGTGAAGCCGTGGTCTTCGTCGTACGTCCAGTGGCTGGCCGGGCGGTCCGCTTCGGCCGTGCCGAACGCGAGCTGGGTCGCACGCGCGGCCACGACGACGTTGCGCCGGATCGCGACCGCCGCCAGGAATTCGGCGGCGCTCGCAAAGTGCAGGGGGCGCGGCGCGGCCAGCAGCGCCAGCACGATCTCGCGTTCGAGGTGGGCCATGTTCGCGGCGGTGTCCAGGCCGAGGTCGCGGCACAGGTTCAGCGTGTCGCCATCGTCCACGAGCGCATGCGCGGCATCTGCCGACAGCGCGAAACGGCGGCCGTGACTGCAGGAGGCGAGATAAGGCCGCAAGCCGAGTTCATCGAACTTGTCGAGGACCAGGCGGTGCTGCGCGGGATCGTCGGTGAGGATGTCCAGGCCACCGGATTGCGGCGGGGCGATTGTATGAGGGGTGAGCTCTTGATAAGCGGCGAGTTTCACGGGTGACAGCCCAAAAAGGGGACGACGGACAAGACAAGAAATGCTTCCGATATGCAATGAAAACGGTACGCCGCGAATCTGAAGCGGACATTAAAACCGGCTGGTTGAACATTACAAATTGGAAAGGCTGCCATGTCTGGCCCGGCCGGCGTCAGACTTGAGATGCCTCAAATGCGGTCAGGGCCTCCAATACCGCTCGATCGGTATCCCGGTGCAACAGGCCATGCGCCTGCCCGGGCGGCGCGAGGTGGACGGCCTGCGATTCCCACCCCATGTGCGCGGGATGGCCGCCAATGCGGCGCGCGATGTAAAAGCGTGTAAAGGTCTGCGTACGCGGGAAGTCGCCCAGCCAGGCCACCGGTTCCACCAGGAGCCCGGATTCTTCCCAGACCTCGCGGATGGCCGTCGCCTGCAGCGACAGGCCCGGTTCGACTCTCCCTTTCGGGAACGTCACCGCATAGCCGCCGAAGCCGTTCGACGGCGCCACGAGCCAGATGCGGCCGTCGGCTTCGCGCACGACGGCGCCGGCCGCCGCCTGTTTACCTGCCGGCAGGATGAACGGCGGTTCGGCAAGCGCGGCGGCATTCAGGCAAGCGGCGTCCACGGCGTCGCGCGTACACGGGACGAGCGGCAGGCCAGCCAGGATACCGGCGCACTCGCTGCCCGGCACGAACGTCACGGCGGCCTGCGGATCGGCCAGGGCGGCGAGGTTCGCCGCGCACGACGGTGCGTGCAGCCTGACCTTGCGGCCGTGTTCGTCCGGTTGCGGGTGCCAGGTCCAGGTATCGTCCATGCCTTCCTCGTCGGTTCAAACGGTAGCGGCGACTTTACCAGCGCGCCGTAAATATGGCGCGCATCATTCAATCGTGCAGCGGCCTCATCCGCAATTTGCCAGAATATCCGGCGAGGCGACGCGCTGTCCGACCATCGACGTTGCCTCGCCCTTTCGTAGCGACCCAGCGAGGAATGAATTGCGTTTGCCACTGATCCCACCGGCGGAACTCTCCGCGGAACAACGAGCCCTTTACGACGACATGCGTAAAGGGATTGCCACCAACTTCAATGCGTTCAAGGTCGAGCGGGAAGACGGTGCCCTGATGGGGCCCTGGAACCCCTGGCTGCACGAACCCGCGATCGGCAAGGCCATCTGGAACCTGACGCTCGCGATGACGGCCAACGCGGCCTTGCCCGACAATGCGCGCCAGATCGCCATCCTGGTCGTGGGCGCACGCTACAACGCGGCCTACGAGCTGTATGCGCACGTCGCGGTCGCCGAGCGCGAAGGCATGTCGGCCGAACGCCTCGCGGCCCTCGTCGCGGGACAGAAGCCGACCGACCTCTCGCGCGAGGAAAACGTGGCGTTCGATTTTTCGTACGCGCTCGCGCGCGGCGGCGTGCTGCCGGAGCCGTTGTACCGGCTCGCCGTCGACACGTTCGGCCAGCACGGCGCGAACGAGTTGATCTACCTGGTCGGCCTGTACGCGCTCGTGTCGACGACGCTCAACGGCTTCAACGTGCCGGTGCCGGAACGTGAATAAGAGCGACGAAAGCGTGCTGCACGAAGGCACACAGGCACCCGCCGAAGAACCGAAAGCCTGCGCCACCGAATTCGACAGCATCGCCCTCGTGCTGCAGGGTGGCGGCGCGCTCGGCGCGTACCAGGCGGGCGTGTACGAAAAGCTGCTGGAAGCGGGCGTCGAGCCCACCTGGGTGTCCGGCATTTCGATCGGCGCCATCAACAGTGCGATCATCGCGGGCAATCCGCGCGAACGCCGGGTCGAACGCCTGCGCGAATTCTGGGAGCTGGTCAGCACGGCCAGCGACGGCATCGTCGGCGACCGGTGGACCGGCGCACCGCTCGTCGACACGCTGCATGCCTGGGTCAACCAGCTCGCGGCGGGACGCGTGCTCGTGCAGGGCGTGCCCGGCTTCTTCGAGCCGCGCGTGCCGCCACCCTTCCTCGCCTGGCCCGGCCTGGGTGCGACGAGCTTCTACGATACGGCGCCGCTGCGGGCGACGCTGGAGCGCCTCGTCGACTTCGACCTGATCAACGCGCGCGAGATGCGGCTGTCGATCGGCGCCGTCAACGTCAGGACCGGCAACTTCGCCTACTTCGACAATGCCAGGGACCACATCCGGCCGGAGCACGTCATGGCCAGCGGCGCGCTGCCGCCCGGTTTCGATGCGGTGGAGATCGACGGCGAGCGTTACTGGGACGGCGGCATGGTGTCGAACACGCCGCTCGACTGGGTGCTGTCCGCGCGTTCGCGCCTGCACACGCTCGTGTTCCAGGTCGACCTGTGGAGCGCGCGCGGCGACGTGCCGCGCGACCTCGCCGCCGTCGCGACGCGCATGAAGGAGATCCAGTATTCGAGCCGCACGCGCAATGCCACCGATGCGTTCCGCCGCACGGAAAAGCTGCGCACGGCGTTCAACGAACTGCTGGCCATGATGCCGCCCGAACTGGCCGCGACACCGCAGGCGCAGATGCTCGCGGAAGCGTCAGACCCGGCGCTGTACAACATCGTCGAACTGGTCTACCGGTCGCCGACCTACGAAGGCCAGTACAAGGATTTCGAATTTTCGCGCCGCACGATGAAGGAACACTGGCAGGCCGGCCATGCGGATGCGACGAAGACCCTCGCCCATGAAGAGATCTTCCAGCTGCCGCGCTTCGAGTGCAACCCGGCCACCTACGATTTCCTGACGCCGCCCGCGCACCCGCTTCCCCTCCCCACCTCCGCAGAAAAGGACAACCATGAACATGCAGGATAAAGTCGCCGTCGTCACGGGCGCCGCCAGCGGCATCGGCAAAGAGATCGCGAAGACGTATTTCGACAATGGCGCGAAGGTCGTCATCGCGGACCTCAACCTGGAAGCCGCGCAGGCCGTCGCCCGCGAATTCGATCCGACCGGAGAACGCGCGCTGGCCGTCGCGATGGACGTGACGAACGAGGAACAGGTCGACGCGGGCATCGCCCAGGTGGCCGACACGTTCGGCGGCATCGACGTGCTCGTGTCGAACGCGGGCATCCAGATCGTCGCGCCGGTCGACGAATTCAAGTTCTCCGACTGGAAGAAGATGCTCGCGATTCACCTCGACGGCGCCTTCCTCACGACGCGCGCGTGCCTGAAGCGGATGTATGCGCAGGGCCGCGGCGGCACCGTGATCTACATGGGGTCCGTGCACTCGAAGGAAGCGTCCGTGCTGAAGGCGCCGTATGTCGCGGCGAAGCACGGCCTCGTCGGCCTGGCCAAGGTCGTCGCCAAGGAAGGCGCGAAGCACGGCGTGCGCGCGAACGTGATCTGCCCCGGCTTCGTGCGCACGCCGCTCGTCGACAAGCAAATCCCGGAACAGGCGAAGGAACTGGGGATCAGCGAGGACGACGTGATCAAGAAGGTGATGTTGAAGGAGACCGTCGACGGCGAGTTCACCACCGTGGAAGACGTCGCGCAGACGGCGCTGTTCCTTGCGACGTTCCCGTCGAATGCGCTGACGGGTCAGTCGATCGTCGTCAGCCACGGCTGGTTCATGCAATAGGTCGTCTAGCCCGCGGTTATCCGCGGGCGGTCATTACTTCGGGCCTTCCAGGGGGCGGTAGTTCACGTCCTGCACCTGCAGGCGGCCCAGTGCCGCCGGCATCCGCGCCTCGAATCCCGCGTAGTCCTTGCGTGCCTTCGGCGTCCACAGGCCTTCGGACAGCGCCACCAGGCGCGGCCAGGCCATGTATTCGACGTCGCGCGGCGTCGCCATGTATTCCGTCCACAATTGCGCCTGGCTGCCCAGCACGTGGCTAGCCCGGGACGCCGGCAGCGCGGCCGGCAGCGGGTCGTACGCGTACACGCGTGCGAGCGTCGTCACGTCGCGCACGCCCATCGGTTCGCGGAAGCCTGCGGCCTTCGGGTCGGCCTGCCAGAAGTCGAAATAGGTCTCGCGCTCCGGCGTCATGACGACGTCGTGTCCGGCGCCGGCCGCCTGGATGCCGCCCGCCTCGCCGCGCCAGCTCATCACGGCGGCGCCGGGCGCGAGGCCGCCTTCCAGGATCTCGTCCCAGCCGATCAGGCGCCGGCCGTGCTGCGTCAGGTACGCATCCATGCGGCCGATGAACCAGCTTTGCAGGCTATGCAGCGCCGGGTGTTCGGCCGGCTTGCCCTGCGCGTCGCGGTAGTTCTGGATGTCCTGCAAGGTGGCCGTGGCCGGCACGAGACCCAGCTGCTTCATGCGCGCCAGCGCGGCCTGCGACTGCGCCCACTCCGTCTTCGGGCACTCGTCGCCGCCGACGTGGACATACTGGCCGGGGAACAGGTCCATCACCTCGGCCAGCACATTCTGCAGGAAGGATATCGTGCCGTCCTCCACGTTGAACACGTGCGGGATGACGCTCCAGTCGGTGCCCACTTCAAGCTTGCGTTCGGGCTGGTTGCCAAGTTCAGGATACGCGGCGACGGCCGCCTGCGCGTGGCCCGGCATCTCGATTTCCGGCACGATCGTCACGTGGCGCGCGGCCGCGTACGCGACCACTTCGCGGATGTCGTCCTGCGTATAAAAGCCGCCGTGCGGCTTGCCGTCGTAGCGCGGCGGAGAATACGCCAGCATGCTGTCGCGCCGCCAGGCGCCCACCTGCGTGAGGCGCGGGTAGCGCTTGATCTCGATGCGCCAGCCCTGGTCGTCCGTCAGGTGCCAGTGGAAGACGTTCATCTTGTGCTGGGCCAGCAGCTCGATGTGCTTCAGCACGAATTCCTTCGGCATGAAGTGGCGCGCGACGTCGAGGTGGCTGCCGCGCCACGAAAAGCGCGGCGCGTCCTCGATGGCGACGGCCGGCAGCGTCCACGTGCGCTTGACGACGGCCCGGCGATGGATCTCGGCCGGGAGCATCTGGCGCAAGGTCTGGATGCCGTAGTGGAGTCCCGCGGGCTGCGCCGCCGAGATGGTCACGCCGCGCGTGTCGCTCACGAGCCGGTAGCCTTCCTTGCCCAGGTCCGCCTTCGGGTCGAGGCGCAGGCGGATGGCATTGGCGCCGTCATGGGCGCTCACCGGCAGGTCGAAGCCGGTGGCCGGGCGCAGATAGTCGCGCAACGTTGCCGCCTCGGCCAGCGCCGCGCCACTGGCCACGATGCGGGTGGCCGCCGTCAGCGCGTACTCTCCGGTCCCGCGCTGCATCTGCGCGGGCCGGGGCACGATGTCCTGCGCGTGGACGACACCGAACAGGCAGCAGCAGGACAGGACGGCGATGAAACGCATGGTGGACCCCGGCATGATGAGATCACCACATTGTAAATGACTATGCCGCGGCCGCCCTCAACGATTTCACCAGCTTCACGCGCTTGATCTCGCCCACGATGAACACGTAGCTGAGAATCGCGACGGCCGCATTCGCGCCCACGTACACGAGCGCCCCTGCGAACGACCCGGTGCCCTGCAGGATGTAGCCGATGACGATGGGCGTCGTGATCCCGGCGATGTTGCCGAAGGTGTTGAACAGCGCGCCGGACAGGCCGCCCGCTTCCTTCGGCGACGTGTCGGCCACGACGGCCCAGCCCAGCGCGCCGACGCCCTTGCCGAAGAACGCCAGCGCCATCACGGCGACGACGACGGCGTCGGTGTCGATGTAATTACAGGCGATCATGCTCATCGACAGCAGCATGCCGCACACGATCGGCAGCTTGCGCGACATCGACAGCGAGAAGCCGGCCTTCGCGAGGCGGTCCGAGATCGTGCCGCCCACGACGCCGCCGAGGAAGCCGGCGATGGCGGGCAGCGACGCGACGAAGCCCGCCTTCAGGATCGTCATGTGGCGCTCCTGCACGAGGTACACGGGGAACCACGTGAGGAAGAAGTACGTCAACGTGTTGATGCAGTACTGGCCGACGTACACGCCGAGCAGCATGCGGTTGGACAACAGCTCCTTGACGCAGGCGAGCGTGTCGACGGCCGGCGCCTGCGCGCTCCGTTTGGCACCGTCCAGGTCGACGAGCGCCCCGCCCTCCTCGATATATTTCAGTTCGCCGGCGCTGACGGACGGGTGGTCCTTCGGTCCGTGGATGACCTTCAGCCACACGAAGGCCAGCGCGATGCCGAGGGCGCCCATCACGATGAACACGCTCTCCCAGCCGAACGAGTGCACGAGCCAGCCCATGATCGGCGCGAACAGCACGGTCGCGAAATACTGCGCGGAGTTGAACAGCGCGGACGCGAGGCCCCGTTCGTGCGTGGGGAACCAGGCCGACGTGATGCGGCTGTTGCCGGGGAACGAAGGCGCCTCGGCGGCGCCCACGAGGAAGCGCAGCACGAACAGCGTGGCCACGGCCGCCGCGCCGGTGACGAAGCCGACGCCACCCGTCAGCAACGTGAACAGCGACCAGAGAAAAATGCTGAAGAAATAGGTGATCTTCGAGCCGAAGCGGTCGAGCAGCCAGCCGCCGGGCAGCTGCGCCGCCACGTACGACCACGCGAACGCGGAAAAGACGAAGCCCATCTCCACGGGCGACAGGCCCAGGGCCTTGCGGATTTCCGGACCGGCGATCGAGATCGAGGCCCGGTCCGCGTAGTTGACCGTCGTGACGATGAACAGGATGGCGAGGATGCCCCAGCGCGTGCGCGAGGCGAGTTTGGTTGCTGCGGCCGGCATGGCGGCGGTTGTTGTGTGCTCCATGGTCCCTCCAAGGATTGGTGTGGCCGCCGGACTCAGAACGTCTGGCGGATGCCCAGGTTGTAGCCGGTGTTGCCCGTACCCGACTCCGTGTTGTTGGCGACAGTGTAGCCGGCGCCGTTCTTGTTATCGATGTGTGCGTACGCCGCGTACAGGCCCGTACGCTTGGACAGGGCGTACAGGTAGCCGATGCCCCACTCGCGCGCGTCCTGGTTGAAGCGCGTGCGGTCGTCCTTGTTCTGTGTGGAGAACATCAGCGTGCCCGGCCCGACGGGCGCGGAGAAGCCCAGCAGGATCTCGCGGCCGTCCGTCGACGGCGTCGGCTTCGCGCCGCCGTACGGGTTGTTGGCATTGCCCAGCGTGGCGCTGTTGAAACCCTTGTCGACGCCGAACGCGCCGTACAGCTTGATCCATTTGAAGTCGTAGTTCGCGCCGAGGAGCACGTTGCGGCCCAGGTCGTGATTGACGCCCGTCGCCGCCACGTCCGTGTTCTTGCTGTTGTAAGCGAGGCGCACGCGCAACGGGCCCTGCGCGTAATCGAGCGCACCGCCGTACTGGCGTCCCGCCGACAACTCGGTCTGCTCGCCCGCGCTGTACGCGAGTTCCGCGTGCATGCCTCTCACCGTCGGCGATGTGTACGTGATGGTGTTGCTGGTGCGGACGTTGGTCCCGTTGTCCGGGAAGAGATTCTTCGACGTGCCCGCGTAGCCGGTGCCGAACGGGTCGGCGACGGACGTGAGGGTCAGGTGGTAAGGCGTGTACTGGCGGCCGAGGGCGACCGCGCCAGCGTTCGTCCTGATGCCCACGAACGCCTGGCGGTTGAAGATCGTGTTCGCCGCATCGAGTTCGCCCGTGTCGAGTTTCATGCCCGTCTCCAGCGTGAAGAACGCGGACATGCCGTTGCCCAGGTCCTCCGTGCCGCGGAAGCCGATGCGCGACGCGGATGCCGCGCCGCTCGTGATTTTCGTCTGGTGACCGGCGGCGCTGCCGCTTTCGCTGACGAGCGCTGCGTCCGCGATGCCGTAGATGGTCACATTCGTCTGGGCGTGTGCGCCCGCGCCCGCGGCCAGGCCGAGGGCGATGCATGCTGCTTTTTTCAAGTTGTCTCCTGGTTGTTATCTGTCTTGTGTGGCGCGCGTGCGGTCAGGTCACGGGCGCCGGATTGAAGAGCGTGAGCGCGTTGTGGAGCTTCCAGTGCTCGGCCCACGTCTTCTTGCGGCCGCTCGCCACGTCGAGCAGGAAGTGGAACAGTTCCCAGCCCACGTCGGCGATCGTCGCTTCGCCTGTCGCGATGCGGCCGGCGTTGATGTCCATGAGGTCGTGCCAGCGGCGCGCAAGATCGTCGCGCGTGGCGACCTTCACGACCGGCACGGCGGCCAGGCCGTACGGGGTGCCGCGGCCCGTCGTGAACACGTGCATGTTCATGCCGGCGGCCAGCTGCAGGGTGCCGCAGATGAAATCGCTGGCCGGCGTGGCGGCGTAAATGAGGCCTTTCTGCTGCAGCTTGTCGCCCGGCGCCAGCACGCCCGCGATCGGCGCGGTGCCGGACTTGATGATGGAGCCCATCGCCTTTTCGGTGATGTTGGCGAGGCCGCCCTTCTTGTTGCCCGGCGTCGTGTTCGCGCTGCGGTCCACGCCGCCCCGCTTCAGGTACTCGTCGTACCACGCCATTTCGCGGATCATCGCCTGGGCGACGTCATCGTCCGCGGCGCGGGCCGTCAGCTGGTCGATGCCGTCGCGGACTTCCGTCGTTTCGGAAAACATGACGGCGGCACCGGCCCGCACGAGCAGGTCGCTGGCATAACCGACGGCCGGATTCGCGGTCACGCCGGAAAACGCATCGCTGCCGCCGCACTGCACGCCGACGACCAGTTCCGACGCCGGCACCGTCTCGCGCCGCCGCTGGTTCAGTTCCACCAGGTGCTTCTCGGCCGTGCGCATGATGGAGGCGATCATGTCGCCGAAGCCGACGTGCGCGGCATCCTGCAAACACACGGTGTCGGGAGTCTGGATCGGGATCGAGCCCACCGGGAACATGCGCGCCGGCTGCAGCTTCTCGCAGCCCAGGCTCACGAGCATCACGCGGCCGCCGAAGTTCGGGTTCTTCGCGATATTGCGCAGCGTGCGGATGGGGATCTCGGCGCCGGGCGCGTCGATGGCGACGCCGCAGCCGTACGTGTGCTCGATGGCGACGACGTCGTCCACGTGCGGGTAGTTCGGCAGCAGCTCTTTCTTGATGCGGCCGACGGCGAAGGCGACGACGCCCGACACGCATTGCACTGTCTCGCTGATGGCGAGGATGTTGCGCGTGCCGACCGAGCCGTCCGGATTGCGGAAACCTTCGAACGTGTAGCCGTCCAGCGGCGCCAGGGGGGCGCGGTTGCGGACGGGCTTGGGCAGGTCGTCCAGCCCGCGCGCGGCCGGCATGCCGACGAGCGATTCCTCGATCCACGTGCCGCGGGCGATGGGTTGCAGCGCGTAGCCGATCGTCACGTCGTAGCGGACGATGCGTTCGCCCTGGGCGATGTCGACGAGCGCCATCTTGTGCCCTTCCGGTACGCGGGTCCGGAGTGTCAGGCCATCCGGGAAGACCGTGCCTTCCGGCAGGCCGCCGGCGTTCACCACGATGGCGACGTTGTCGTTCTCGTGCATGCGGATAGTGCGGGGGATACTCATCAGGGTCTCCATGATTGCGCAATCATTTTATGACAAGGCGTTGAAACAACGCACATGACACAAAAATGACACCGCAATCATTCTTGTCTTAAAAATATGGCCGGTACGGCGGCCAAGGTGTTTGGTATGATACCGCAATCATCTTCGAACGCAAGCGTTTTGTGATCGGATGTCGTACAAGTGATAAAGAATACAACAGCATGACCGATTCCGCAGACCGGCCGAAAAGCATCACCCTGAAGGACGTCGCGCGGCTCGCGGGCCTGTCTCCGATCACGGTGTCGCGCGCCCTCCACAATCCCAAGCTCGTCAAGCCGGACACGATCGCGCGCGTCAAGGAAGCGGCGGCCGCGATGGGCTATATCCCGAACATGCTGGTCGGCAGCCTGACGACGAAGCGCAGCCAGCTCATCGCCGCCATCGTCCCGCAGCTGTCGAACTCGATGTTCGCGGAGACCGTGCAGGGCCTGAACGACGAGCTGTCGGCGCACGGCTACCAGCTGCTGCTGTCGGTGTCGAACTATTCGCGCCAGAAGGAAGAAGACCTGCTGACGGCGATCCTGTCGCGCCAGCCGGACGGCATCGTCCTTACCGGCATCCATCACCACCCCAGCGTGCGCAAGAAACTGCTGGCGACGGGCGTACCGGTCGTGGAGGCGTGGGACCTGACGCCCTCCCCCATCGACATCGCCATCGGCTTTTCGCAGGAACGGGTGGGCGAAAAGGTCGCGCAATACCTGCTGGGCAAAGGCTATCGACGGCTCGCGTCGATCTGCGCGCGCGACGAGCGCGCGAACCGGCGCCGCCTCGCGCTGGAGGCGGAACTGCAGCAGCACGGCGTCAATCCCGTCGCCACGCACATGGCGACGCCGCCGACCGTGATGAACCTGGGCCGCGAAGGCCTGCGCGCGATCCTGGCGGAAGGTCACGCGCCCGACGTCGTCGTGTGCAGCTCCGACGTGCTGGCCCAGGGCGCCCTCATCGAGGCGCAGGCGCAAGGCATCGCCGTGCCCGAAACGCTGGGCATCATGGGCTTCGGCGACTTCGACTTCGCGGCTTATACCCATCCCCCGATTTCGTCCGTCCATGTGGACAAGCGCGCCATCGGCGTGCAGGCGGCCCGGGCCCTGATCGCGAAGATCGAAGGCGGCCCGCTGGCGGGTAATGTCGTGGATGTCGGATTCGACCTTGTGGAACGCGGGACGACGCGGCAAATCGGTTAAGGCCTGAAACTATAAGCCGTCGCCCCTGCGAAGGCGGGATAGCGCCACCGGCGCTATCCCGCCAGGTTGCATGCGGTATCGCAAAGCAAATAAACTTGGGTCCCCGCCTGCGCGGGGACGACGTTTACGGGGACGCAATTCATGTCGCGCATCGGCACATCAAAAAATTCTGCTTGCGACATCGCGATCGTAGTTGTACGATGTCTGACAAGTCAACCCGCCACCCTGGAGCCCTAATGAATCCGCAAGAACTCAAGCAAGTGATGTCGTCCGGCCTGCTGTCCTTCCCCATCACCGACTTCGATAGCGAAGGCAACTTCCGCAAGAGCACCTACATCGAGCGCCTGGAATGGCTCGCTCCGTACGGCGCCACCGCCCTGTTCGCGGCCGGCGGCACCGGCGAGTTCTTCTCGCTGACGCATGACGAGTACTCGCAGGTGATCAAGACGGCCGTCGACACGTGCGCGGGCAAGGTGCCCATCCTGGCCGGCGCCGGCGGCCCGACCCGCGCCGCCATCGCGTTCGCGCAGGAAGCCGAGCGTCTCGGCGCGAAAGGCGTGCTGCTGCTGCCGCACTACCTGACGGAAGCAAGCCAGGACGGTCTCGTCGCGCACGTGGAAGAAGTCTGCAAATCGGTGAACATCGGCGTCGTCGTGTACAACCGCGCACAATGCCGCCTGACGCCGGAGTCGCTGGAACAGCTGGCCGACCGCTGCCCCAACCTGATCGGCTTCAAGGACGGCATCGGCGACATCGAACTGATGGTGTCGATCTGGCGCCGCATGGGCGACCGCTTCAGCTACCTGGGCGGCCTGCCGACCGCGGAAGTCTACGCCGCGGCCTATAAAGCGCTGGGCGTGCCGGTGTACTCGTCGGCCGTCTTCAACTTCATGCCGCAACTGGCGATGGACTTCTATCACGCGGTCGCGCAAGACGACCATGCGACGACGAACCGCCTGCTGGACGAATTCTTCCTGCCCTACCTGGCGATCCGCAACCGCAAGGCCGGCTACGCCGTGTCGATCGTGAAGGCGGGCGCCCGCCTCGTCGGCCACGACGGCGGCCCGGTGCGCGCGCCGCTGACCGACCTGACGGAAGAAGAACACGCCATGCTCGATAAACTGATCAAGGCACAGAACGTACGCTGATCACCAGAAGGTCGCCGGCGTCCCCGTGATGCCGATGTCGGCGATGGCGCAGGTCCTGCCCGGCGGTGCCGTCAGGCGCAGCCGCAAACGCCGTCCCGTGACGGCGTGCACGGGCACGTCGAACGTGTCGCCTGTCGCCGGCACGTCGGCGAGCACCTGCCACACGCCGCCGGCGTCCTGCGCTTCCGCGGTCACATCGCAGCGCCGGCCCGGCGCGAACCGCACGGCCAGCCGGAGGTAATTCACGATGCGCTCCGGGTCGATGACGATCCACGGCGCAGCGTCGCCTTCCGCCGGCGCCCACCACGTGGCGGCGTCGCCGTCGTTCGCCAGCGACGGCACCTGGCCGGCCGCGCTCGAACTGGCCTGCGTCGGGTTCTTCAGGCCGAACGCCTGTTCCCCTCCTACTTCGATCTTGCGCTGCACATACGGCCGGTCGGCCGCGAGCGGCGTGCTGCCCGCCACGAAGCGTGGACCATCCACCGTCTCCACCGTCAGCACGCCGTCGGCGAGGCCGGGCGACGTCGCGCGGATGCGCGTCGTGCCGCGCTGCCAGCTGCGCATCGCGATGGCCGCCTGGCCGTCGCGGATCGGGATGTCGCCGGTCGGCGTGAACGCGATTGAGCGTCCCGTCGGCAGTTCGCCGGGCCCCGCTTCCAGCACGAGGTTGACGGGCGGGCTGTCGGAGAGCGCCTTGCCGCCGGCATCGACGACGGTCACGACCAGCTGCACGTCCTCCGTGCCGTCCGCATGGCGGATGACGGGGCTGCTCGCGGTCACACGCAGTGCCGCCGGCTTGCCCGGCTGCGGCCACGCGGGCGGCGCGATGCCGCGGTAGGCGTTGCGATACCAGTACCACCCGCGCTTCGGCAGCCGGGAATAATCGACGAGGCCCATCGAACCGAACTTGCCCGCGATGGAGCCGTGGTCGAAGCCCGCCCAGATGACTTCTCCCGCGCGCCACGGAAAACGCCACGTGGCCGGCTCGCCCGCTTTCGCGCCCGGCGTGTGTTCGATGTCGCCCCAGCCCGGGTCGTACTCGCCCGGCCGGTCCGAGATGGTCGAGCTGTATTCGGCCACGAAGTTCGGGATGCCGGGATTCGGGAACAGTACCGCGCCGTCGCCGTTGTAGCCGGCGATGTCGCCGATGCGGTCGATCTCGCCCCGCTGCGCGCCGTCGACGGCCGCGGGCCGGGTCGGATCGAGCCGGTGCGACAGCGCCACCTCGTCCGCCAGCAGTTTGCGCACCGCCGGCAGGGTCTCCTTGTCGGTGAAGAAGACCTCGTTATCCATGCCCCACGCGACGATCGACGGGTGGTTGCGGTTGATGCGGATGAGTTCCGCCAGCTGCTGCTTCACGCTCTCCTCGAAGGCGGCCTGGTGCTCGGCTTCGGGCGGATAGGCGGACCGGCTCCACGGGCTCTTCATGCCGGCCGTGCCCCAGAACGGCGCCTCCGGCAGGAACATCAGGCCGAGGCGGTCCGTCGCCTCGGCAAAATGCGGATCGTGCGGATAGTGCGAGCCGCGGATGAAGTCGAAGCCGGCGTCCTTCATCAGCTGCACGTCGCGGTCGATGGCGGCATTCGTCACGGCGTCGCCCCATCCGGCCTGGTCCTGGTGCACGTTCGCGCCACGGTAGTAGCGGTGTGCGCCGTTGAGAAAGAAGCCCCGGTCGGCCGTCCATTCGATGGTGCGGAAGCCGAACGCCGTCTCGAAGCGGTCGCGCGGGCGTCCCGCCACGTCGAGCGTGGTGACGGCCCGGTACAGGGTCGGGGTCTCGGGGCTCCACAGGTTCAGGCCGGCGAGCCGCGCGGATTCCTGCGCGACGTCCAGCGTGCGTCCCGGCGGCACCCGGACGGCCGCATCGGGCAGCACGGCGACGGTGGCGCCGCGGGCGTCGGCGATGCGGGTGCGTACCCTGACCTTCACGGCCTGCCTGCCGTCGTTGCGCACTTCCGTTGCCACGCGCACGGCGCCGCTGCGGCCCGCCAGGCCCGGCGTCGTGACGGCCGTGCCGGTCCACGGGACGTGCACGTCGTCCGTCGTCACGAGCCAGACGTCGCGGTAGATGCCGCCGCTGAAGATATGCTCGCCGGCGCGCGGCGCGAGCGCCGGGTCCCAGATGTTGTCGACGCGGACGGCGATCACGTTGCGTCCCGGATGCAGCGCGGCCGTGAGGTCGACGGGGAAGCCGGTATAGCCGCCGCGGTGGCGCGCGATCTTGCGGCCGTTGACGTAGACGTCGGCCGTCTGGAACACGGCTTCGAATTCGAGCGTCCAGCGGCGTCCAGAGGGAACCGCCGGGAGCACGAGGTCCTTGCGGTACCAGCCGTAGCCGACGTACACCTCGGGTGCCTGGAAGTAAGGCATGCTGAAGCTGTGCGGCAGGCCCACGGCCTGCCAGTCGGCGTCGTCGAAGTCGGCCTTCTCCGCGCCGCCGATGTCGCCCAGGTGGAAGCGCCAGCCGGCGTTGAAGTTCTGCCGCTGGCGCGCGATGGGCGGCTCGGGGCTCGCCGCCGCGTGAGCCACGCCGGTCAACACGGCAAGCGCCATGGCGGCGCGTGCTGCCAGGCGGATAAGGATCGCCATTTGCGAACGCATCGTTGCTCCAGGTAGAAAATCACCATTGTGCGGACGCCCGGCATGCGGACGCAATGATGAAATCCGTCGGCGCGGCGAATGATTTTTCAGCGCGCGGGCGCAATCCCTGCGGCCGGTGCATCCAGTTGCAGCGCCACCACGGTGTCCATGTCGTCGCGCGCGGCGGCCGGCACGGCGACCTCGATGCCGCGTGCGGATTGCTCGACCTTCGCCGCGCCGCCGCCCTGCACGGACGCGCGCAGGACGCGGGCCGGGATCGCCGGCAGCACCAGCTTGTCGCCCGTCCAGTTCAGCACGTGCAGGTAGACCGTGTTGCCGCGGTGCGTCGATGCGCCCCAGGTTCCGGGCAGGAACGGGCCGCCGCGGGTGTCGTAGATGCTGTCGCCATGCTTGCCCAGCCACGCGCCGATCTCGCGCAGGCGTTGTGCCTGTGCCGGGTCGATGCGGCCGTCGGGGTCCGGGCCCACGTTCAGCAGCAGGTTGCCGTCGCGGCCCGCCACGTTCGCGAGCAGCTGGATGTAGTGCTTCAGCGGTTTCGGCTGCATGTTCGGCTGGTAGCCCCAGGCGCCGGCGATCGTCGTGCACAGTTCCCACGGATGCTGGTTGTCGAAGTCGCCCAGCGCGCCGTCGCCCTCGCGCGAATGGAAGTCTTCCTTCATGTCGGCGCGGCCGTTGACGAGGATGTCCGGCTGCAGCCGG
>Ga0187844_10000208_pt1 | contig 44677 bp, 32 predicted proteins | sample SpaLakP09_SKY_50_FD_134517 | JGI IMG/M metagenome (GOLD analysis project Ga0187844, IMG submission 134517) | Oligotrophic lake water microbial communities from Sparkling Lake, Wisconsin, USA - SP09_SKY_50 | ecosystem: Environmental > Aquatic > Freshwater > Lake | place: USA: Sparkling Lake...
GAGGCAGCGAAAGCGCTGCAGGCCGCTCGCCTGGCCGCAGCGGTGTTTGCGGGCACAGCCGCAGTGCGGACATGGCCGTCCGGCGGCCGCCTGCTCGATGAGGGCAATGCACTCGGCCGGGTGGGCAATGCTTGCGAGCCATTCCCGTAGCCGGGCTAGGTCGACTGCGGACAATTGCACCGCCGAGAGCATGGCGAACAACTCGTCAAACGCCAGGCTGCGCATCGTCACTCCTCATGAGTTAACTCGACGATACGTAAGACCGCTGCAACGAATTTCAGTTCACATAATTAGCGCGAACACAGCCAAATAAAAAGCGGCGCCGCAGCGCCGCTTTTCATCCGTCGTGACGCGTTACACCTGCGGCACGCCGTTCAGCAAGGAGCGCGACCGGGCATAACCGAAATACACCAGCAGGCCCAGCACCAGCCAGATGATGAACGCCACCCACGTGATCGCGGACAGGAACGACATCAGCGCCAGGCAGAACACGACGGCGATGCCCGGCACGATCGGCACACCCGGGCAACGGAACGCACGCTTCAGGTCCGGGCGCTTCTTGCGCAGGACGATCACGGCGACCGAGACGAGGCAGAATGCGGCCAGCGTACCGATGTTGACGAGTTCCGCCAGCACGTTCAGCGGCACGAATGCGGCGATCAGGCCGAACAGGATGCCGACCACCCACGTCGCGAAGAACGGGGTGCCGAATTTCGGGTGCACGGTCGACAGCTTCGCCGGCAGCAGGCCGTCGCGCGACATCGCGTAGATGATGCGGGTCTGGCCATAGGCCATCACGAGGATCACGGTGGTCATGCCGAGGATGGCGCCCAGGTCGATCCAGCCTGCGAACCAGTTTTCGCCCGCGTGCTGCAGCGCCAGGGAGACTGGGTGGTCGATGCCCTTGAACATCTGGAACGGGACGATGCCGGTCATGATGGCGGCGACGATCACGTACAGGATCGTGCAGATGGTCAGCGAGCCGATGATGCCGATCGGGAGGTCGCGTTCCGGACGCTTGACTTCCTCGGCGGCCGAGGTGACGGCGTCGAAACCGATGAACGCGAAGAACACGACGGCGGCGGCGCTCATGATGCCCGTGCCGCCGAACGGCGCGAACGGATGCCAGTTGGCCGGCGTGACGTGCTTGACGCCCACGAAGATGAACAGCAGCACGACGATCATCTTGATCACGACCATGACGTTGTTCACGCGGGCCGATTCGCGCACGCCCCACGACAGCATCGCGGTCAGCACGAGCATGATGACGAGCGCCGGCAGGTTCATCACGCTGTGCACGCCCGGCACCGCGCCCGGCGCCGCGGACAGCACTTCCGGAATGGTGATGCCGAAGCCGCTCAACAGCGACTGGAAATAGCCGGACCAGCCGACGGCCACCGCCGACGTCGCCAGCCCGTATTCGAGCAGGAGGTCCCAGCCGATCATCCAGGCGACGAGTTCGCCGAGGACGACATAGCTGTAGGTATAGATCGAACCGGCGATCGGCACGGTGGAGGCGAATTCCGCATAGCACATGGCCGCGAAGCCGCACGCGATGGCGGCGACGATGAAGGACACCGTCAACGCCGGGCCGGCCGTCAATGCGCCGGTACCGGTCAGCACGAAGATACCGGTGCCGACGATCGCCCCGATGCCCATGAGGATGAGGTCGGTTGGCCCCAACACTTTCTTCAGCCCGCCCGGGGTACGCGAGGCTGCGACCATGTTGTCGAGATTCTTGGTTCTGAAAAGACTCACTGCTTTCTCCAAACGATAGTAGATAGATCCCGGTCCCTGATTGTTATGCGCGGCGGGCAGGCGATAACCTGCACATACGTACGCCGAAGGGGGTCTCCTCCTGGGCTCGGACCGCCGGGACTGGCATGCAAGAACAATGCCGGTCGCCAGCCTGGCGGCGTCACATTATCGCCATTCTGTTATCCAGAATCAAAGGAAATACTCAATATTTCAAGGTCGCGAAGCTGGGAAACCGCAAAATCCGGCCGGGAATGCCTAGCGGAGCGTGCAAATGAGGAGTTCCGGATCCGCGTTCAACCGCAGCGGGATGCCGGAACAGCCGACGCCGCGGCTGACGATCAGCGGGCCGTTCTCGGGCTGGTCGTAGCGGCCGTAGCAGAACTCGCGCGACGACGGGCCGCTGGGACGGAACAACGGCGCACCATCCGGGAGCGCGATCTGGCCGCCGTGGGTATGGCCGGCGAAGGCGACGTCGAAGCGCTGGCGCTCCAGGCGGTACAGGCCGTCGGGGGAATGCGTCAGGTAGATCCGGACGGCGCCGGCCCCGGCGAACGTGGCGGCGGCAGACGGGTTGCCCGTCCACGGATCGTCGATGCCGCACACGCTGACGTCGCGGAACGGCGTCGGAAGCGCGACGCTGCGGTTCACGAGCACCTCGACGCCGCCCGCGCGCAGCGCCTCCTCGATGATGCCGCGGCCGTTCCAGGTGTCGTGGTTGCCGATGACGGCATACGTGCCGAGCGGCGCCCGCGCGCCCGCAAAGAAATCCGCCAGGGCGGCCACGTTCTCCGCGTCGAAGCACACGTAGTCTCCGCCCAGCAGCATCACGTCGGGCGCTTCCGCGCGGATCGCCGCCAGCAGGTCGTCGAAGACGGCGGGATGCGTCGTCGGGCCCGCGTGGAAATCGGACGCGAAACCGATACGCAGCGGCTGCGCCAGCCTGCGTTCCGGATCCAGTTCCACGTCCCGGCGCGTCACACGTACCTTGCCCAGGCCGCCGAGCCGGTAGCTGATGCCGGCCACCCTGCCTCGCAGCAGGGATGCATTCAGGACGCGTTCGAAGGCGTTGCGCAAGGGTTGCTGGTGCTTGTGACTGGGCATGTAGGAAAATAACGAACGGCTGGCGAACATCGCACTTTACACCAACGCCGCATCGCGCGCCGCGCTGGCCAGGTCGAACGTCCAGTCGTCGGCGCCGTGCGCCAATTTGCCATGCTGGCGCAATCCACCTGAGCACGGTACCATTGCCTTTTTGCCCAGGCCCCCCATGCTGACGCCCGACCAGTTCTTCGCCTTCCTCGCCGCCGCCATCCTGCTGACCCTGTCGCCGGGACCGGACAACATGATGGTATTGAGCGTAGGCGTGGCCAAGGGCCGCGTACGGGGCATCGCGTTCGGGCTCGGGTGCGCGTTCGGGTGCCTGTCGCACACGCTGTTGGCGGTCGTCGGCGTCTCCGCCCTCATCGCCGCGTCGCCGCTCGCGTTCACGACGCTCAAGGTGTGCGGCGGCCTGTATCTTGCCTGGATGGGCTGGCATGCGATCCGCAGCCGCGGCGGCGCCCGCGTCGACACGGCGCACGCCGCCGCCGACCCGGCCCGCACGCTGTTCTTCAAGGGCCTCGTCGCGAACTCGATCAACCCGAAGGTCGCGCTGTTCTTCCTGTCGTTCCTGCCCCAGTTCGTCGTCGCGCAGCGGGGCGATGCCAACCTGCAGACGGCGCTGCTGGGCCTCACGTTCACGCTGCAGGCCGTGGTGCTGTTCGGCCTGCTCGGCTTCTTTTCCGGCGCCATCGGCCAGTGGCTCGCGCGCCGTCCCAAGGCCGGGCAGTGGCTGGACCGCATCGCCGGCACCATCTTCATCGCCCTCGGCCTGCGCCTGATCGTCTCGCGCTGACGCGTCCGCAGGCTGAAGCGGCCGCAGATGCATAGTCGCTTTTCGTTTTAACGTTCGTTACATATCGAACGGCGAATATCTTCGTTCTCGCCGGGTCTCCCGTTTGCAATACCGGGCCGACTTTGCTGAAGGGTATCGACCATGCATCTGGAACTGCACCCAGTTCCCGCATCGTCGGACGGCCGCGCCCACCAGGCCTTGGCCGCCGACCCGTTTGACCCCATCGCGGCCGAGCATGACCTGGCCACCGGCGCCGTCGAGCGCCAGTGGATCCGAAAGTCCGGCCTGCTGGCCCTGTGGGTGCCGCGCGAATTCGGCGCGTGCTGGAATGCCTGGAACTGGTCGGCCTCGCGGCGCGCTCCGACGACTATCCGGCGCGCCTGTCCGGCGGCCAGAAGCAGCGGGTCGCGATCGCCCGCGCGCTCGCGAGCCAGCCCGAAGTCCTGCTGTGCGACGCGCCGACGTCGGCCCTCGACGCGGAGACGACGCGGTCCCTGCTCGACACCGTGCGCGCCGCGAACGCGGACCTGGGCGTCACGATCGTCATCGTCAGCCACGAACTGCCGGCACTGGGCGCCCTGTGCAACCGCGTGGCCGTGCTGGAACACGGCGCCGTCGCCGAGACGTTCGCGCCCGTTCTACGGCACCGAAGCCGGTGCCCTGTTCCATCCCGGCGTGCTCCGAGCCTGATGCCCTCGTCGACCTGCTGCCCGACCTGGCCGTCGAGCTGGGCCAGACGCTCGTCATGCTGGGCATTGGAATGGCCGCGGCCGTCCTGTTCGGCGGCCCGCTCAGCGGACAGGCACCCGCGTCGCGCACTGGCTCGACAGGCGCCGATGCGGCCTCCGGGAGCGCGCCATGCGGGAGACCTGAGAATTTCTTAATAGAAATTTGGTTGCCGGCCATATTTTTTGCTACATTGGCGGTTTTATCTTTTCGGGATGACCGCCATCCCGGCAGCCCGCCGCGAATGCGCGATTCCACTCTGTTCAAGCACCTGACTTCCAGCTCGATCGTTACCGCCTGCTGCGTGCTCGGTCTGCTGTATTTCGGGCGCGACGTCCTCGAACCGCTCGCCCTGGCGGTCATCCTCAGCCTCGTCATCGCGCCGCTGATCCGCACCCTGCGGCGCATCGGCCTGGGCCAGATGCCCGCGACGATGCTGTCCGTGCTGATGGTGGGCACGTGCGTGGTCGGCCTCGGCATCGTGCTCGCGTTCCAGCTCGTCGCCGTCACGGGCGACCTGCCGAAATACCGGGCCGCGATCCGCACCAAGGTCGCGGCCGTGCGCGAGATGACGGAGCGGCCGTTCGCCCGCATCGAGGCCGAAATCAGCGCCGTGCAGCCGCAAACGCAGCAGAGCGGCACCGTCAGCAGCCGGCGCGGCATGAACACGGTGACCGTCAGCCCCACGCAGCCGCTGCCCGTCGAGATCCGCCAGCCGCGCCTGACGACGCGCGACTCGCTCACGCGCCTGTTCGCGATGGCCTTCGGCCCGCTGGGCGAAGCGGGCCTCGTGCTGGTGCTGCTCGTCTTCATCTCGCTCGAACACGAATCGCTGCGCGACCGCCTGATCCGGCTCGCCGGCCAGACGGAGATCAACCGCACGATCCGCACCCTGGGCGACGCGGCCCAGGGCGTGTCGCGCTTCTTCCTGTCGCAATTCACCGTCAACCTGACGTTCGGTACCCTGATCGGCGTGCTGCTGTGGCTCGCCGGCGTGCCGCACGCGGGCCTGTGGGGCGCGCTGTCCGGCATGCTGCGCTTCGTCCCCTACATCGGCGTGATGGCGGCGGGCGCCGTCATCGCCGTGTTCGTCGCCGCGATCGACCCCGGCTGGCAGCTGGCCCTGTCGTGCATCGCCCTGTTCGTCGCGCTGGAACTGTTCGTCGCGAACGTCGTCGAACCGAAGGTGTATGGCCACAGCTCGGGCCTGTCGCCGCTCGCGGTGATCGTCTCGGCCGTGTTCTGGGGCGCGATGTGGGGGCCGGTGGGCCTGCTGCTGTCGACACCGCTGACGTTGTGCTTCGTCGTGGCCGGCCGCCACGTGCGCGGACTGGAACCGGTGACGATCCTGCTCGGCGACGCCCCCAACGTCTCGGGCGCCCAGCGTCTGTATCAACGGCTGCTGACGGCCGACAGCGACACGATCGTGCGCGACGCCCACGCCTACCTGCGCCGCGCCAGCTTCGCGCGCTATTGCGACAAGGTGCTGCTGCCCGGCCTCGCGCTGGCCGGCGCCGACATGCGCGCGGGCCGCATCGACGCGGGGCAAATGGAAACCATGCGCGCCGCGATGGGCCGCGTGGCCGCGACCCTGAACCCGGAAGGCCGCGCACCCGCGCGCACGCGGCGCCGGCGCGACGTGTCGCTGCTCGACGCCAACCTGGGCGCCTACCTGCGCCAGATGCGCGAGACCCGCCAGGGCCGCTGGCAGGGATCGCTGGACGTGCCCGCACATTCCGTCGTGCTGTGCGCCGCCCTCGCGGCGGAGCGCGACGAATTGCTCGCCGAGCTGCTCGTGTCGGCCCTGCGCGACGCGCACATCGACGCGCGCAGCACCCTGCTGGGCGCGGCCGACCGGCCGGGTCCGGAAAAGGCGGAACTGATCTCCACCGTGATCCTGCCCTACCCGGTGGAAGACCGGCTGGGCGACTGGCTGAACGCGACGACGGAGCTGCGCACCCACCTGCCGGACGCGCTGCTGGCGACGGTGCGGCTGCCGTTCGACCAGTCGACCGTCCCGCAGCCGACGGTCGAGGAACACGTCGACATCGTGCTGCGGTCGTTCGAGGAAGCGCTCGCGTTCGTGGCGCCGGAGCGGGCGCCGCGGGGCTGACATTTCTTTGACATTTCGTTCATTATCTACTGTACATTTTCTAAATGGCAACACTGGTGTGGATGCCATGGAATATGTTCAATTTGATAAAGGAATGCAAATGGTTCAAAACAAAAAAGTCGGTGCCGGCTTGGCGCTGATCGCTGGTCTGTTGGGGATGTGTGCTAGCAGTGCTGCGCTGGCGCTACCAGAGGTGATAGTGGGCTCCCGCCCTGGTATTTCTGCACAGGCCCAATCCGTAGAACCCGCCGACGTGGTGGACGCTGAAGACACCAACAGCATTGCCGCCGATGAGGACGCCGCGTCGAAGTCCAACTGAACTGCGCTTTGCATTCGTCCATTAGCTACTGGACAACTTCCACTTGGCAATGCGGTTAATTGGAGCGAAAAACGCAGCATTACCGATGTGATGCTGCGCGAAAATTAACCGCTCATAGCGCCGTGCCCTGCAAAACGTGTAAACAGTTGCATAGCTGTTCATTTTACAGTACGGCGATTACGGCCGACCTGCTACGGAGCAGTCGGCCCCTTGTCAAAAATAGTTGCCGGACTGGCCGCGAAATCCCTTCCAGATAGTTGCCTTACCGCTATAATGTTGCTACACATCACATTCTCGCGGTCATGGTGCCTACTACTCTTCCTGATGTGACCGGCGCACCGGGCATCTTTCCCGGCACCGGCCGCCCCGAACATTACGAGCTTCGCACCCGTATTGGGGAAGGCGGCTTCGGCGAAGTCTACGAAGCGTGGGACACGCGACTGGAGCGCAGTGTCGCCATCAAGACTATACGCCACGGGGGAACGGCAAGCGCCGACCTCGTGCGTGAGGCGCGCCTTGCCGCCTCGCTCCGTCATGCCGCGTTCGTCAAGGTGTACGCGGTGGAAGATGGTCCCGCTGGTCAGTTCATCGTCATGGAACTGGTCCACGGCCGCACGCTGAAACAGATCTTGCAGGACGGTGCAGTGGCACTGTCGACCGCGCTCGACTGGGTCGGCCAGGTAGCGGAGGCGATGCGTGACGCACATGCGTCCGGTCTCGTGCACGGCGACATCAAGCCTTCGAACCTGATGATCGAAGAAAACGGACGCGTCCGTATTCTCGACTTCGGCCTTGCGCTGCGCCAGGACGCGCTCGCCACCGAGACCGTGTCGCTGGGCGAAGTCGCCGCGACGGGCCAGACCGATCCGCAGGGTACGATCGCCTATATGGCCCCCGAGCGCCTGCAGGGTGCGACGCCCGACCCGCGCGCGGATGTGTACGCGCTCGGCGTCATCCTGTACGAACTCGTCTGTGGCAAGCGGCCGTTCGCGACTCTGCATGGGTTGGCGCTTGCCGCTGCGCTTGTACAAACATCTTCCGACGGCTGGGATTACGCAGACAGTCTGAGCGCACCTCAGATCGCCCTTATACGCGCAATGACGGCGCGGCTGCCGGAGCAGCGCGTGGAAAGTATGGGCGAAGTGATCGAGCGTCTGACGCTCCTGAGCCAATTGAACGGAAATAGTGCCGGACACGCACGAATCGTCCCAGCAGTGCGTTCCCGACGCCCGGCAATCGTGGCCGGTGCAGTAATGGTGTTGGCACTCCTTGCGGGAACTACCTGGTATTTTAAAGGAACTGATTTTGCGGCCGTCGGACGCACCTTCACCTCCTACTCGGAATCGCGTGAGATGGAACTGGGGTTGGCAGCGCTGAAGGCATCGGATCTCCCGGGCAGCATTGACCAGGCGGAAGCGCATTTCGAACGGGTTCTCTCTCATCGGACTGACAGCGCAGCCGCAGTCGCTGGCCTGGCACTCGTACACAACACACGTTTTGTCAGTGATAGCCGCGATGAAATCTGGTTGCAAAAAGCTGATGCCGGAGCACAGCTCGCAATTAAGCTCGACGACCAACTCGCCCTTGGGTACATCGCGCGCGCCGCCGTTGCCGACGGACGTGGCAACTTCGACGCTGCCATCGCAGCGTACGACCACGCTTTGAGCCTCGATCCAACCAATTACTTCGCCTGGTATGGTAAGGCTGAAACCTTGCGGCACGGACGGCGGTACGACCAAGCGCTTGCTATTCTCGACCAGGCTATCGAGCGATTCCCGCGAGAGCGCGTCTTCGCCGATGAGCTCGGCGGAGTGCAGTATGAGCAAGGCGACTTTAAAGCTGCCGAAAAATCATTTCGACACAGTATCTCACTGCAACCAGACGCGGTGGCGGCATATTCCAACCTCAACGCCGCTCTCCTTCGTCAAAACCGCGCGGAAGAAGCCCTGCGCGTGCTTCAGCAGGGCCTTCAGGTGCGGCCGAGTGCCAAACTGTACGGAAACCTTGGCAACGCATTGTTCCTGCGCGGCGATTATGTCGGTGCAGCGGCGGCGTTCGAAAACGCTGTTTCACCGACGCACGGAGCCCCTGGCAATTACCTGAACTGGGCGAATCTTGGCGATACACTCCGCTGGCTCCCTGGCCGGGAAGAACAAGCGCGCCGTGCCTATGACAAAGCGCGGCAATTACTTGCTCCACGCCTGCAGCGCGCCCCCAATGACGTGACGCTGGTGTCACGCATGGGTTTATACGCAGCACGCGCAGGGAATCGGGGAGGCGCCCTGAACCTGATGCACCGGGCCGCGGCCATGGCCCCCACCAGCTCCGATGTTCAGTTCCGTGCGGGTTTAGCCTACGAATTGCTGGGCGAGCGCGCGTCGGCGTTGGCAGCCATTGCCGCGGCGCGACGGCTTGGTTATCCGGACAAATTCATAGAAGCGGAACCCGATCTGGTTTCACTACGTCGAGATCCTGGCTACGACGCCGACTGACGTCACCATTCTGACCACCGCAGCTCAACTGAAAGGACCGATATGTCGAAAACACATCAGCTCACCGTCACTTACGTCGCAGGCCAGACCCTTGCAAGCTGGAGCCTGGACGGCGTTCAGCATCAAGACGGCGACTCCTTCCAGGCACAACCAGGCGACAAGGTCCTGTTCCAGTTCGACGGTCCGGGCGACATCGCAGAATGCGTCCTGATCAGCGGCCCCATGAAAAGCGGCTCCCACGGTTCCTCGCCATTTACCGAAGGCAACCGCATCAACCTGAAAGCCAACTCAACGGTTAACATTGGAAAGTATACGGGTACGTGGGGGTTCACGGTTTCGATCTCAGCGTACAACGGCGACGGCACGTCATCGTTCTACTACCTGCCGGACCCCGAACTGCAGGTCGACTCCCGCTCCTGCGAGTAATCAGACACTCTCCCGCAACCGCCGCACTTCCCGCCGCAACGACTCCGTCGGCGTCCTGAGCAGTTCCGCGCAGCGCCCGACATCGCCGCCGCACGCTGCCATGGCCTGCTCGATCTCCTCGGCGGGAATCCGCTCCGCCCAGCGGATCTCGCGGTGGGCATCGAGCAGCTTGTACATCGTCGGCCGCGAGATGCCCAGGTCCCGCGCCGCCGCCTGGATATTCCAGTCATTCGCGGCCATCGCCTGCAACACTTCGGCATCCGTGATGTCGGACGGCTTGCGACGCGGGGTCTCCGGTGCCGGAGCAGGCTCTAAGGCCGGCACGAGGCGCGCCGCGCTGCCGGCCGGCGCCGGCGTCAGGCGCACCAGTTGCTCGAGTTGCGGCGTGCCGCCGTGCTGCACGAGCAGAGCGGCGCGGCGCAGCGTGTGACCCAGCTGGCGGATGTTGCCGGGCCAGTCGAAGCACGCGATCTCCACCACCAGTTCCAGCGGCAGCAGCGGCTGCGCGCCGTGCGCCTGCAGCAGGTGCACGATCAGGACGCCGATATCCTCGCGCCGCGCGCGCAGCGGCGGCAGCTGGATCGCGAACCCTTCCAGGCGGCGCAGCAGGGCCTGGTTGAACGCGGCCGTGTCGAGGTCCTGGTCCGTGGCCGCGATCAGGCGCGCCGTCGTCTTGCGGTCCTGGCTCGCGCCCAGCGGACGGAAGTCGCCCCCTTCCAGCACGCGCAGCAGCATCGGCTGCACGCTGGCCGGCGCATTGCCGATCTCGTCGAGGAACAAGGTGCCGCCGTCCGCTTCCGCGAACAGCCCCTTGCGCTCCTGCGCCCCCGTGTACGCGCCGCGCGCCGCGCCGAACTGTTCGGCGGCCGCCAGCGATTCGTTCAGCGCCGCCATGTTGACGGCGACCAGCCGCGTCCCGGCGCGCTGGCCCAGACCGTGGATGGCGCGCGCCGCGATTTCCTTGCCCGTCCCAGTCTCGCCCAGCAGCAGCACGGGGATGTCCGTCGGGGCCACCATGCGGATCTGGTCGCGCAGCGCGATCGCCGCCGCGCCCACGCCCACGAGGCCCGGCACCGGGTTGTGCTTGGGCAGGCAATCCATCCAGTGCAGGCACAGGACGACGGCGCGGCCGAGTGTGAGCACCTGGCCGCGCGCGACGTCGGCCGCGTCGAAGCGGACCGGCCCCGTCGCGGCCCGGCCGTTCAGCTCGACCGGCATGCGCGTCGCCGGGAAATGGACGACGACGCCTTCTCCGCCAGTCTCCTTCACGATCCGAACGGGGTCGCGCGAAATCGTGCCGTGGCCCAGCGGCAGGCCCGCCTGGCCGGGACGATAGAACAGGGGCGCATAGCGGTTCACTTCCAGCGTGCCGGGATCGCCGACGAATTGTTCGCCGATGCGCGCCGGATCGGGATGCCAGAGGATCGTCAGCGCCAGCAGCGGCTGTCCGGGCATGCCCTGTGCGGACAGCTGCAACGTCTGGGTGTATTCGGTGGAGTCGAGCATGTGCGGAACGTCAACGTTGTCGCTTTACATGTAAAAAACATGGCAATTTTACACGCAGAAACTCCCTGTGGGCCCAAATCGGGTCCGTTAACCCGGGATTTCGGCATGGCACGGCGTTTGCAATATGAGTATCGCCGCCATCGGGGCGGCACCTTTTCCCGGACGTGCCATGACACTCAACTTCGCTTCCTCGCCCATCCAGCCCTTTGACGCCCGCGTCATGCTCGACGTGCACAGCCTGAAAGCCCTGCCCCAGCGCCGCGGCGGACGCGAGTCGCTGTCGGAGCAATTCCAGGAACGACGACTATGTCTCACCCGCGCCGCGATCAAGCGCGCCGAATCCGGCAAGCCCGTGCCCTACCGCACCGTGCGCCACCTGGCCGCGTTCTACGGGATCGGCGTCGAGACGCTGATCGACGCGGAGCCGACCGACCAGGCACCGCCCGCGCGCCGCGTGCCGGACCTGCCGGACATGTCGGACGTCGAGCGCCTGCAATGCCGCGCCGTCATCGACGCGGTCCACGTGGGCTGCCGCGGCCGGATCATCGACGTGCAGGGCGTGGCCGGCTCCGGTAAATCGAATCTGCTGTCATTCGGCGCCCGTGACGCCCGGGCGCGCGGCTACACCTGCGTCGTGCTCGACGGCATGCCTACCGCCCACACGGCCGCCGGCCTGATGCTTGCCCTGCTCGGCCTGCAGGCCGATGCCGGCACCGACACCGTTCCCCTGGCCGATCTCGTGCGCAGCCGCTGCGCCGCGCTGGGCGTATCGCCCGTCCATGTCGAGGCCTGCGTCGGCCTCATCGACGCCGCGTCCGAATGGCCGCTGCCCGCCACCCAGCTGCTGCAGACGGCCGCCCTGTGCGCGCTGGTCCAGCATCGCGCGGCGAACCGGCCGTTGCTCATCGCGATCGACGATCTCCAGTGCGCCGACTGGCAACTCGCGATGATCCTGAACGTGGTCGTCCCCACGACGCTGGACTACCCTGTCCTGTGGATGTTCGCCACCCGCCTGGAACCGGGTCCGATGCGGCGTCCGCTCGGCGTGCGCATGGACGCGCTGGCCCGGACCACCCTGCACCTGACGCCGCCGCCGGTTCGCACCGACCGCGCCGACGCCGCCGGCGTGCACCGCCTCGGCCGCACGGCCGGCCAGGCAACCGACTAAGTCCCCGCCGCCGGCCCGTCCACGTCCAGCACGTGGTCGCGGAAGATATCCGGCAACATCTCCAGCACAAGCTCGCGGCCGAGCAGGTCCGCGCCCTGCACCGCGCGCGCCACCATGTCGATGTCGATGGCCGCCAGCGCGACCTGGGCCGACGGCGCATAACTCAGATGCCACGGCGCCGGGCACATGCCGCGACGCCGCGTCCGATACGGGCGGAAGAAGCCGAAGCGCGCGGCATGCGCGTCGAGCCACGCGTGCAGGCGCGCGTACACCCCGTCAGGATCCGTTTCGTCCGGCAACAGCTTCGTGCGGTAGCCGGGCGGGTGCGCGGCACGGTCGAACACGTCGATGTCCGTGCCCCAGTGACGCCGCGTCGCTCCGGGCAGCCCGGTCCAGTCGAGGATCGCGCGGGCGATGTCCGGCGGCGCCAGCGTCCCGTAATCGCGCGCCCTGCCCCGGCAGTCGTACAGCGTCGCCTGCCCGGAAAACTTGCGGTTCCAGTTGCGCGCCTGGGCTTCGAACGGCCGCCATGACGCGATTGGCAGCATGTCGATCCCGTCGTGCCCGGCCGCGGCGCGCATCGCGAGAAACGCCGCGGCGACCTCGGGCCGGGCCGCAAACCGGGGCTCGCCCGTCGGCTCCCCCGACGTCTGCCCATACTGGCGCACATGCCAGCGCGCACGCCCCGTCAACGTGAACTCGTCGAACGGTCCGCTGCTCATCGCCCCGCGCCGCCGGGCTCAGCGGGTCTCGATCGCATCGACGCGGTCGGGATAGAACGCCACGTGCTCGCGGATGGCCGCCACGGCCGGGTACGGCGCTTCGTAGCTCCACACTGCGTTCTCGCCGCGCGGCCCCGCGCCCGCGATCGAGAAGTACGAACAATCACCCTTGTACGGGCAATGGGTGTGCCGGTCGGTACGCTGCAACCGGTCCATGACCACGTCCTCGCGCGGAATGTACAGCACGGGTGGATAATCCGCCTCGCGCAGCGCGAGCGCGCGGCCGCTGCTGGCGATCACGGCGCCGCCGGCGCGCACCGTCACGTGGCCGGGCGCGGGGACGATGTTGATCGGATGGTCGGAGCCGGGTGTCTTCATGGCTGTCGGCATGTGCTCTCCTGTCGTGGCACCCTACGATCTCATGCCGGCCGGTCGGGCGCAAGCTCGGTCGGCGCGCCCCGACATGTTTTCCATGACGCTCTCCCGGCTACAGTCGTCCCATGCTTGGAGCGGACGTCGCGCCGGCCGGTTCCGCGCGGTCGGCAGACATACATCAATCGCGGTCACGCCGAGGGCCGCGCACGACGCGCGCGTACAGCACGGCGTTCAGCACCAGCACGATCCCCGCCAGCCCCCATTGCATCGCGCGCGTAAGACCGGACGGGTAGATGAGCGCGACGAGGTAATGGTCGACGAAGCCGCCCGCATAGCCGGCCGTGCCCGCCAGCATGCGCAGATGATTCTCGAGCCCGGTCAGCGGACACGCGGCACCGGTCGCCTCGAGCGCGATACCCCATGCGACGGCGGCCAGGTGCAGCGGCAACAGCCGGTACCGGCGCGCCACGAGTGCCGCGCCGGCCACGACGAACAGGATGAAGCCCAGGTGCACGGCCAGCACCATGGCAGCGAGACATTGATAGGCCATGGCCCATGATACCCACCGGCGCACGACTGATACATGTCAAACCCGCATCCGGGTGCACTCCTATTCTCCACCTTCATCGCCGATCCGTTCGGCCGAACCGAGGAGAACATCATGATGCAAGCGATGCCAAGCACCACGACGCCGTACCGCGCCGGCCGGCGCCGTTCGGTCCTGAGACACGCCCTGCTCGGCGTCGCCGCCCTGCTCATGCTCGCCTTCGCACTGCCCGCCGCCACGGCGCAGGCTTCCCAAGGGGCGCGCGCCGTCGACAGCGACTCCGCCACGCGGCGCCAGCAGGCCGCCGTCAAGCACGTCAGCGACGCCGTCGGCGTCGTGCACACGATGAACGACGACGCAGGCATGACGGCGCTGCTGGGCCGCGCCCGCGGCGTCTTCATCGTGCCCACCTACGGGCGCGCCGCGCTCGGCGTCGGCGGTGCCGGCGGCGCGGGCGTGCTGATGGTCCGGCACGCGGACGGCGCCTGGGGCAACCCTGTCTTCTTCGACATCGGCGGCCTCAGCATCGGTCTGCAGGCCGGCGTGGAAGGCGGACCGATCGCGCTCGTGCTGCTGAACCAGAAGGCCGTCGACAGCTTCCGCAACCGTAACAACTTCTCGCTCAGCGCCGACGCGGGCCTCACGGTCGTCAACTTCGCGCGCATGGCCCGGGGCTCCACGGCGGGCGACGTCGTCGCCTGGTCCGGCAGCAAGGGGCTGTTCGGCAACGCGGCGACGGTAGGCATCAACGACGTCCGCTACAACCAGCGCGTGACCGAGGCGTATTACGGCAAGCCGATGACGGCGCTGCAGGCGATCGACAGCACCGAGACCAATGCGCAGGCCGACGCCCTGCGCAAGGTGCTCGGCAGCCCGTCGACGCCTGCAGGCAGCAGCGGCAGGACCGGCGGACGTTGACGACGGGCGGTCAGGCTGCCCTGCGCCGCACCGCCATCAGGGCCCAGCCGGACAACGCCACCAGCAGCAGGGTGGACGGTTCCGGCACGACGCGCACGGCACTGAACGCATTGTCCGGCGTGATGGCCAGGCGCTGGTCCAGCGGCAGGTCGGGATGAAGGGCAATGCTGCCCAGGTCGCCGTCGACGCCGAGGTAGTGCGTGTCGTCGAACAGCGACCAGCTGAACGTGCTGCCGCCAGTGTTGCCGTCGCCGACGTCACCGAACAGGAAGCCGACGTCGAAGCCGACGTGGCCGCCCAGTTGGATCGCCTCGAACCAGTCGCCGCCGCCCGCAGCGCTCGTGAACGTCAGCGCGTCCGGCGGACCGCCCGTCACGGCGCCCGTCGGGACGGGCGTGCCCAGCAAGTCGCCGGTCAGGTTCGCCACGGACGCCGTGGCCGGTGCAGCGCCGCCGACGCTCAGGAACGTGAAACCGAGATAGGCAGTGCCCGTGCCCAGCGCGGACGTGTCGATGTCGACATGGTGGAGCGGCACGGCCAGCGCCGCGCCGGCGCACAGGCACATCCAGGTTGCGGCCAGCAGCCGGGCCGCGCGGTGTGTGATGGATTGCATCCTGTGTCTCCTAGTAGGTAGCCTTGAACAGTTGCGGGGTATATGCGATCACGGCCCTGGCCGGGTTCGAGAACGTCGTGGTCACGGTCGCCGTCCGACCCGGCGCCAGTTCCGCTTCGCCCAGCGTGACGTAGGGCACACCTTCCTTCACGCCCGTCGCGTTGTCGAGCGTGACCCCGTTCGTCAAGCCGACGAGGCGGAATTGCAAGGGCCCCTTGAGCGCTGTGCCACCCGTGTTCGTGAACGTCACCGTGCCCGTGTACTTCTGCGTGAAGCGGTTCATCGTCAGGCCTGAACGCGCGATCTTCACATTGCCCGTCAGGTCCACGGGCGCCAGCAGGTCGTAGCGGGTACCGTAGAAGTGGAACTCGCCATACGACGAGATGCCCGGGTACGCCGGATCCGTCGGCGGCCCCGGATGGTCGACGCGGGCCATGAAGTAGCGGTACTGCTGCGTCTCCAGGCCGGGCAGCATGGGGATGACCTCCATCTCGAAGTTATGGCCGCTCGTATCGGTTGTCTCACGGCTGGTGAGCAAGGTCCAGTTCACGTTGTCGTTCGAACCGTAGACGTTGGCCCCCTGCGAGCGGTTGCCGAACATGTAGCGGGCCTGGATGCCGAAGGCGCCCACGGCCACGCGGTAGTTCTCGCCGAAGTCGATGGTGATCGGGGCGCGCAGGTCGCCGGAATAACTGTTGTAGTTATTGTCGACGAGCAGCGCCGGACGGTCCGCGCCGAACCCGATCGTCGTCACCATGTTCTTGCTCCAGTCGAGGCTGCCGTCGGATGCCACCTTCGGATTGACCAGTTCCAGCTTGCGCACGGACGCCTGCACGGCCTTCAGCAAGGCCGGGAAATCGGCATCGGACACGGTGCCCATCTGCTGCTGCAGCGGCGCCAGCTCCGCCTTGAAGGTGGCGAGCGACGGCGTCGTATATGCCGCGGCCGGATCATAGCCGTCGAGCGCCGCCTGGAATGCGGATGCCCGGTCCGGCTGCACGTCCAGGCGCGCCGTCATCGTGCTGACCGCGACGCCGTCGGTCGCGGCGACGACGATATCGTGCATCCCGACCTGGCCCGGTGCCGGTGTCCAGTCGAACGCGCCGCTGGACGTGTTCACCGTCGCGCCGGCCGGCAGCCGGACAGCCTCGTACGCGACGCTGTCGGCCGTGTTGGCGTCCGTTGCGACATAGCTCGCGCGGTACGGCATTCCCTGTACGACGATCTCCGTCACGGGGAACACCGGCATGGCGAACCGCGGCGGCGTCAGCTGGGACGGCGCGGACATGTTCACGTAATCCACGTCCACCGTCGCACCCTCGGGGCCGGAGAATTTGAAGAACATGATGTTGTCGCCGAGCCAGCGGTTGCCGATGGCGGCCGCCGACGTGTCGGGCACGATATAGCGCCACTGGCCGTGCGTGTCGGGCACCGTCATCAGCGACCATGGGCTGGCGTCGCGGTTGGCGCTCGCGGACAGCGTGACCGGCGCGTTGGTGCGCACCATGATGCCGACCGGCGCATACTTCGAGCGGTCCGCGTACTGCACGTCGTGGAAGACGATCGTGGCGCCCGCCGGCGTCACGCCGCCATGGCCGAAGGTGCGGTCGCCCTCCGTCTGCATGGTCCAGCCGCCGTCGAGGAAGATCGACTTGCGCTCCGTCTCCAGGATGCCGGGCGTACCGGACGGCAGCGGCACCCCGGTCAGCGCGTGCGGCAGCGTGAAGAGCGCGGTCGGGCCCATGTCCTTGTTGTTGGGCGTCGCCTGTCCCCATGGGATGGCCGGGCCGTTCGCGTGCGCCGCCGCCGTCGCCAGGTACGGCGCCTCGGCGTCCACGTCCACGCCTTCCACGAATTTGTACGTGTTGTAGAGCTCGGCGATGGCGTCGACCTCGTACAGCCGGCCGCGATAAGCGGGCGAGATGCCGGACGTGCCGCCCGTCGTGTCGGCCCAGGGCGTGTCGTAGCCGAGCATGTATTCGGCATAGGCGTTCGCCCCGCGCAGCAGGCGGTCGTCGCCGAACCGGTAGACGCTCACGGCGTCGCTGCCGGTCGACGGCTTGCCGGTGAATGGGTCGACCTTCGTGCCCTGCGCGTTCACGAGGCGCAGCAGGCCCCCGAGGATGTCGACGTTGTCGCCCGCGTGCGCGCCGTCACGCGACATCTCCTCCACTTCGTAGAACGTCTTGCCCGTCTTGTTGATCGGGTTGTCCGCGTCGATCCGCGCGATCGCCGACATGATCGCGCCATTGATGTCCTGGCGCGTCGACGTGGCATTCACGGTCAGCCATTCGACCGACTCGTCGTAGCGCGCCCGGTTGTCGGTGAAGATCGCGCCGGCGACCCGGCCGACAAGCGAGTACTGCTGCTGGTTCCTGAAGCGCTCGTTACTGGAGAAGAACGTGCGCTCCATCGGATCGACCAGGTTGTCCTTGAGCTTCTGCGTGTCGGTATCGGTCCACGCCAGGGGGTAGTCCGTATAGGTCGGATCGGCCGGCGTGTAGCGCATGATCTCGGCGGCCATCAGCATCCGCGACAGCGGCACGCCATTGTGGATGTGCGCGTCCGGGAAATAGGCGTACCCGTTCGGGTTCATGTTGCTCCACGTACGCAGGATGCGCATCGCGTTGCGCCGGTACTCGTTGCGGCCCGTGACGTAGTACAGGATCGCCTGCGTCAGCGCGCCCTGCGAATCGTTGATCATGCGCGTCTGCGCCGTGGAACCGTTGTAGTTCGGCGTGTTCGGCGTGTCGACCTTCGAGGCGTCGCGGTTCGTCGGCTGCAGGTTGATGTTCGCGTAGTTGCAGCACACGTTCGCGAGCACGTTGTAGTACGACTTGTAGGGCTCGACGTCGGCGCGGATCTGCTGGCGCAGGTACTCCAGCTGTTCCGGCGTGAAGCCCAGTCCCGGATGGCGAAAGCCTGTCGCGCTCACGACCGGCTTGGCCATGGGCGTGGCGACGAAGGTCACGGCCCTGGCGCCGCTCCCGACGAGCACCAGCGCGGACGCCAGTGCCAATGCCACCATCTTGCCTTTCGCGTTGCCGCGCAACGCATTCCACCTCTGATGCGAATGGTTATACATGATTGTCCTTATATGTTTGCTAACCAGTTCATGAATGCCACCGACGCCACTGCCTCCTCCTTGAACTGTTGTGTTATCGATAGCGCTGGCGATCGTAACATGACAGCAACAAAAAGGAAGCAAATTTGTTATCGTTACCGACACCTGTTGCGCCGACGGCATACACTGCATGGACATCGAAAACGGGACCCGATCGAAATCTGTTGATCCGATGGAGAAGGTTTGTTATCGTTAACTTGCGCTGTACGCTCTGGCATGACCGGTTCGTGCCGGTATGGCGATCTCCTTGCGGGTACGTTCCAGACCCGTATTCGGCCTGCCCCGGCTTCGTCGCGGCGGGTCATTTTTTTTCGTCCGGCCGCGCCCATCACGGGGTTTTAATTTTTAAAATACCCTGCTATGATTGTTATCGATAACCGACACTGACCCACGAGGAGACCGCCGTGTTCGAAAAAACATACTACGCAACCCACCCGGATATGATGGACGGCGCCAGCAACGAACAGCTGCGCGAGCGCTACCTGCTGGACAGGATGTTCGCCGCGGACGCGGTCACGCTGAACTATTGCCACGACGAGCGCTTCGTCATCGGCGGCGCGGCACCGGTGGCCGGCCCGCTGGCCCTGCCCACCCACGCGGAGCCGCCTTCCGCGGCCGGCCAGCCGTTCCTGGCGCGCCGCGAATTGGGCATCATCAACGTGGCCGGCGGCACGGGCAAGGTCACCGTTGATGGCCAGGCGTTCGAACTGGCTCCGCGCGACGGGTTGTACGTCCCGATGGGCAGCACCGACGTGGTCTTCGAATCGCTGGATGCCGCCAATCCGGCCCGCTTCTACCTCGCGTCGACGCCCGCCCACGTCCGCTGCGAACTCGTCAAGATCACGCACGCCCAGGCGATCCCGCTGGAGCGCGGCAGCCCGGACACGTCGAACGAACGCACGATCTACCAGTACGTCATCCCCGGCGTATGCAAATCCGCGCAGCTGCTGCTGGGGCTCACGATCCTCAAGACGGGCAGCGTGTGGAACACGATGCCGCCGCACGTGCACGAGCGCCGGTCCGAAGTGTATTTCTATTTCGACCTGCGCGACGGCCAGCGCGTGTTCCACTTCATGGGTGCGCCCGACTCGGCGCGCCACATCGTCGTGGCCAACGAGCAAGCCGTCGTGTCGCCGCCGTGGTCGATCCACATGGGCTCCGGCACGGCGAACTATGCCTTCATCTGGGCGATGGGCGGCGAGAACCTGGACTACACGGACATGCACGTCCTCGACATCTGCCAGCTGAAATAAGGGGTCCCCTCATGCTCGACCTGTTCAACCTCGCCGGCCGCACGGCGCTCGTCACGGGCGCCAACACGGGCCTGGGCCAGGGCATCGCCGTCGCGCTGGCCCAGGCCGGTGCCGACATCGTCGTGGCCGGGCGCAGTCCCGCCGACGACACGGCCGCGCGAGTGCGCGCACTCGGCCGCCGCTTCCTCGACGTGCGCGCGGACCTGTCGTCCACGGCGCCCGTGCGCGACGCCGTCGCCGCCGCGGTCGCCCTGAACGGCCGGCTCGACATCCTCGTCAACAACGCCGGCATCATCCGCCGCGCCGACAGTCTCGACGTCGACGAAGCGGACTGGGACGCGGTCGTCGACACCAACCTGAAGTCCGTCTTCTTCCTGTCGCAGGCCGCGGCGCGCCACATGGCGCAGCACGGCGGCGGCAAGATCGTCAACATCGCCTCGCTGCTGTCGTTCCAGGGCGGCATCCGCGTGCCGGCCTATGCGGCCAGCAAGAGCGGCGTCGCGGGCCTGACGCGGGCGCTGGCCAACGAATGGGCCGCGCAAGGCATCAACGTCAACGCGATCGCACCCGGCTACTTCGACACGAACAACACGGCGGCCCTGCGCGCGGACCCGGTGCGCGAACCGGCCATCCTCGCGCGCATTCCCGCCGGGCGCTGGGGCCAGCCGGGCGACCTGGCCGGCGCCGCCGTGTTCCTGGCCAGCCGCGCCAGCGACTACGTCCACGGGATCGTCCTGCCGGTCGACGGCGGCTGGCTCGCCCGATGAGCGCCCGCCCCGACATGGCGGGCCGCATCGTCTGCTTCGGCGAGATCCTGCTGCGCGTCGCCGCCCCGCCGGGCCGCATGCTGCCGCAGACGCCGGCGCCGGACGCCTGCACGGGCAGCGCGGAAGCGAACGTCGCCGTCGCGCTCGCGCTGCTCGGCCACCGCACCGCCATGGTCAGCGTCCTGCCGGACAACGCCCTGGGCCGCGCCGCGCTCGACAGCCTGCGCGCGCACGGCGTCGATACGGCCGGCATCCGCCTGGCTCCCGGCCGCATGGGCCTGTACTTCATCACGCCGGGCGCCCCGATGGGCCCATCCGCCATCATCTACGACCGCGCCGGCTCCGCGTATGCACTGGCCGACCCTGGCGTGTACGACTGGCCCGCGCTGCTGGACGGCGCGGCCTGGTTGCACGTGGCGGCCGGCGGCGGTCCCGCGGACGCCGTCCTCGCGGCGCTGCGGACGGCCCGCGCGGCCGGCGTGCGCGTCGCGTTCGACGGCACAGCGGCGGCGCCCGGGGCGGAGCGCGGCCGGGATGGCGCGCTGCCGCTGCTGGAGGCGATGCGCATGGCCGACGTGCTGTTCGCCGGCCCTTCCGACATCGCCCTCGTCCTGGACCGCCCCGAACTGGCGGATCCCGCGTGCGAAGGGGAAGCGACGCAGGCCGCGTTCGCCGCGTTCCCGCGCCTGGACCTGCTGGCGTGGACACGCCGCACGCAGCACAGCGTGGACGAGCACGAGCTGGCCGCCGTCCTGCACACGCGCACGGCGTCCGTGACGGGCGGGAGCTACCGCCTGTCCGGCGTCGTCGACCGCATCGGGACGGGCGATGCGTTCGCGGCCGGCGTCCTGCACGGCCTGCAGACCGGCATGGCGCCGGCGGACGTGGCCGGATTCGCGCTGGCCGCCGCCGCCATGAAACATGCGATCGCGGGAGCTTGCGCATGAGCGGTAGCTGGCGGCTCGCCTGGGACCACGGCAGTGCGGAGGTGCAGTCGCTCGGCGCGATGCTCGGCCCATTGAGCCTGCGCATCGGCGACGAGCGCGAACTGGAGATCATGCACGTCGCGCCCTGGGCGGGCATGACGCGCGCCGGTAGCCTGTCCGGGCTCATGCGCCGCCTGCGCGGGGAGTGGCCATGCCTGCCGTTCGGCTGCACGGAGGCACCGCACGGCCTGCCGGCCGGCTGGGGCACGCGCACGCCCGAGGATGCATGGAACCACGGCTATGCGGCAAACCACCATTGGCGCTGCGTGTCCGCGACCGGACAGCGCATCCACCTGGCCATCGATTATCCGCCCGGCTCGCCGATCGAACAGATCGAACGCGAGATCGCGGCCGACCCGCACGCCCCGGCCGTCGACATCACATTGCGCGTGTGGGCCCGCCGCCCGGCGCGCGTGCCCGCCGGCCTGCATCCGACCTTCCGCCTGCCGCCCGCGCCGGGCCGCGTGCGCGTGGTGCTCGGGCCGCACGCCGGCATCCACAGCTATCCCGCGCAGCCGGCGGGCGCCGTGTCGCGGCTGTTGTCCGACACGCGCTCCGCATCGCTGGACAGCCTGGCCGGCGTCGACGGCCCCGTCGACCTCGCGCACCTGCCGTTCGCCGCACCGGCCGAGGAGCTGCTGCAGGTGCGCGCAGTCGGCGGCCAGGACGGCGCGGCGCCGTTCGCGCTGCACTACCTCGATTACGACGCCTGCGTCGGCCTGTGGTGGGATACGGCGCAGCTGCCCGACCTGCTGCTCTGGGTGAGCAACGGGGGCCGGATCCACTTCCCCTGGATGAGCAGCCACCTGGCGTTGGGCGCGGAACCCGTGAACAGCCTGTTCGACCTGGGCCGGGTCGCGACCGCGCCGGCGGACCACCCGCTGGCGGACCGTCTCGGGATCGCCATCGCCCCCGACGCGCCATGGGAAACCCGTTACCGCATCGCGGCCTGGCCCCAGCCGTCCCCGCCAACCCAACGATAGGGAACTTCGCCATGGCACCCGACTTCCGTTCGCCCCGCTTCCTGCTCGACCACGTCGCGCATACGATGCGCTTCTATCACCCCCGCTGCGTCGATCCGAGCGGCGGCTTTTATCACTTCTTCCGCGACGACGGCACCGTGTACGACCGCACGACACGCCACCTCGTCAGCAGCACGCGCTTCGTCTTCAACTACGCGATGGCGTACCGCCGCTTCGGCAATCCGGAGCACCTCGCGGCCGTGCGCCACGGCGTCGCCTTCCTGCGCGACATCCAGCGCGACCCCGCCACGGGCGGCTACGCCTGGCAGCTCGCGTGGGACGGACGCCGCAAGGTCGTCCTCGACGGCGACAACCATTGCTACGGCCTGGCCTTCGTCATGCTGGCCTATGCGCACGCGCTGCGCTCGGGCGTATCCGAGGCGCGCGGCTACCTCGCTGAAACGTTCGACCTGATGGAACGGCGCTTCTGGGAACCCGCGTTCGGCCTGTACGCGGACCAGGCCAGCGCCGACTGGAAGGTGACGGATCCCTACCGCGGCCAGAACGCGAACATGCACTCGTGCGAGGCGCTGCTCGCGGCGTACGAGGCGACGGACGAGGTCCGCTACCTGCACCGCGCCGAGACGCTGGCCCGCAACATCACGCTGCGCCAGGCGGCGTTGGCCGACGGTTTCGTGTGGGAGCACTACCGCGCCGACTGGTCGGTGGACTGGGACTACAACCGCGACGACCGCACGAACATCTTCCGTCCGTGGGGCTACCAGCCCGGCCACCTCGCCGAATGGGCCAAGCTCCTGCTGCTGCTCGAACGCCATCGCGCCCATCTGGCCGGGGACGCCGACTGGCTCGCGCCGCGCGCCGTCCAGTTGTTCGACAGCGCGCTGCTGCGCGCATGGGACGCGGACCATGGCGGGATCTGCTACGGCTACGCGCCCGACGGCGGCATCTGCGACGGCGACAAGTATTTCTGGGTGCAGGCGGAAAGCTTCGCGGCCGCCGCGCTGCTGGCCGTGCGCACCGGGAACCGCACCTACTGGGACTGGTACGACCGGATCTGGGCGTACAGCTGGGCGCATTTCGTCGACCACGACCACGGCGCCTGGTACCGCATCCTCGGCCGCGACAACCGCAAGCTGACCGATGAAAAGAGCCCGGCCGGCAAGACGGACTACCACACGATGGGCGCCTGCTACGACGTGCTGCACGCCGTCCTTGACTTCGCCGCGCCAGGCCAACAGTATTCCGGCACGGCAGTGCAACGATAACCAGGAGACACCATGGCAACGCGCACATCGCAATTCCGCTTCCTGTGCGGCTTCGTGTATATCTACTTCTTCGCCCAGGCGATGAGCATTTCGCTGCTCGCCGTGTGGCTGGGGCAGACGCTCGGACTGTCGGGCACCGATGCGGGTATCGTGTTCGCGGCCAACGCCTTTGCCGCGATGTGCTCGCAGCCGATCTACGGCTTCGTGTCGGACCGCGTGGGCACGCGCCGCAACATCCTGTGGACGGTCGCGGCGCTCGTCGCCCTCTCCGGCCTGTTCTTCCCGTACCTCTACGCGCCGCTGCTGAAGACGAACATCCTGCTGGGCGCCGCCGTGGGCGGGCTGTACCTCGGCATCACGTTCACCGCCGGCAGCTACGCGATCGAATCGTACGTCGACCGCATCGGCCGGCGCGACGGGTTCGAATACAGCCGGGTGCGGCTGTGGGGCTCGCTGGGCTTCGCCAGCGCCGCCGCGTTCAGCGGCCGCATCTACAACATCGACCCGGGCATCAATTTCGCGCTCGCGTCGCTGGCGGGCGGCGCGATGCTCGCGCTACTGGCCCTGACAGCCGCAAAGCGCGGCGGTCCGGGCGCACCCGGCGCGAGCGGCAAGGAAGGCGTGAAACTCGCCGACGCGTTCGCGCTGCTGCGCATGCGGGGCTTCTGGCGCTTCATGGTATTCGTGCTGGGCGTAACGAACCTGTACCTCGTGTTCGACCAGCAGTTCTCCCGCTATTTCGCATCGTTGTTCCCGGACCCGAAGACGGGCGTCGCGATGTTCGGCTACCTGAACTCGGCGCAGATCTTCCTCGAAGCGGGCGGCCTGTTTCTCGCGCCGCTGCTCGTGCGGCGTATCGGCGCGAAGAACGGCCTGCTGCTGGCCGGTTCCATCATGCTCGTGCGGATCGCCGGCTCCGGCCTCGCCGTCGGCCCCGTCTCGATCTCGGCGATGAAGCTGCTGCACTCGGTGGAACTGCCGATCCTCGCCGTCTCGCTGTTCCGCTACATCGCGCGCCACTTCGACAACCGCCTGGCGGCCACCGTCTACATGGTCGGCGTGAGCTTCGGCCACTCGATCGGCATCTTCGCGCTGTCGTCGCTGGCCGGCGTCGGCTACGACCGGATCGGCTTCCCCGCCACCTACCTGATCCTGGCGGGCCTGGGCCTTGTGTTCCTGGTCCTGTCCGCCGTGTTCCTGCTGCCGACGCCGGCGGAGACGCGCGGCGGGCAGGCCACGCCGCTCGCCGAACCTGCCAAATGAATCCTGAAGGAGCTAGCATGACCCTATCCCTGAACCCGGCCGCACCCGAGCCGCTGAACACCGGCGCCCTGCCGGCCCACTGGCACCGCGGCGTCGACAGGGCCGCCATCGACCGCGCGATCGCGCGCGCGCTGGACGCCGTCGACCGCAACCTGGCCCACTTCGGCGACGCCTTTCCGACCCCATCGTCAACGGGCGGCGTTTACCAGGCGATGGACAACTCGGAATGGACGAACGGCTTCTGGACCGGCATGCTGTGGCTGGCCTACGAGCTGACGGGCGCCGCGCGCTACCGCGATGCGGGCCTGCGCCATGTGGCCAGCTTCCATGCGCGCCAGCAGCACCGCATCAACGTCAACCACCACGACCTCGGCTTCCTGTACAGCCTGTCCTGCGTGGCGGGCTGGCAGCTGACGGGCGAACCGCTGGCGGCGGAGGCGGCGCTGGGCGCCGCGCGCCTGCTGCTGGAACGCTACCTGCCCGGCGCCGGCATTATCCAGGCGTGGGGAGAATTGTCGGACCCGGCCCAGCGCGGCCGCATGATCATCGACTGCAACCTGAACCTGCCGCTGCTGTACTGGGCGAGCGCACACACGGGCGACCCGGCGTTCCGCGCGGCGGCCGACCGCCACATCGAGGCGGCGGCGCGCCACATCGTGCGCCCCGACGGATCCACGTTCCACACGTTTTTCTTCGACCCGGCGAGCGGCGCGCCGCTGCACGGCAAGACGCACCAGGGCCATGCGGACGATTCGTGCTGGGCGCGGGGCCAGGCATGGGGCATCGCCGGCTTCCCGCTCGTCTACCGCCACAACGGCGACGGCCGGCTCGTGGACCTCGCGCAGGTGCTGGCCAATTACTACCTGAACCGCCTGCCGGCGGACGGCATCTGCTACTGGGATCTCGTGTTCACGTCCGGCCAGGAACCGCGCGACAGCTCGGGCGCCGCCATCGCCGCGTGCGGCCTGCTGGAACTGGCCCGCAACCTTCCGCTGGCCGACCCGCTGCGCGCGGCCTACGAACGCGCCGCCGCCGGCACGGTGCTCACGCTCGCCGCCGATTACGCCGACGCGACCGGCACACCGGGTGCGGGCCTGCTGAAGCACGGCGTATACCACAAGCCGAACGGCGTCGGTGTGGACGAGGCCTGCATCTGGGGCGATTATTTCTACCTGGAGGCGCTCGTGCGGCTGACCCGCGCGTGGCGCCCGTACTGGTAAAACTGCGGGGGATTCCTACTCGTGGGCTTCCGTCGACTCGCGTTCGACCAGCGTGAACGGCATCAGCCGGTGCTGCGGCATGTACGACTGGCCGGCGCGGCGCGCGCGGATGTGTTCCACCAGCAGGGCGACGGCGCTGCGCGCCATTTCCGTGATCGGCTGGTGGATCGTCGTCAGTTCCGGCCACACGGTCGTGGCGACGGGCGTGTCGTCGAAGCCGCAGACGGCGATATCGTCCGGCACCTGCAGGTGCAGGCCGTGCGCCACCGCGATGACGGCGGCCGCCATGTCGTCGTTGCTGGCGAAGATGGCCGTCGGGCGCGTCGGCTGCGCCAGCAGTTCGCGCGCCGCCAGCAGGCCGGAACGGTACGTGAACATGCCCTGCGCCACCCGCTCGGCGGGGACGTGGTGGCCGGCCTCGCGCATGGCGTCGATGAACGCCTGGTAGCGCAGCTGGGCCGGCGTGTGCTCCGGGTCGCCCTTGATGAAACCGATGTCCGTGTGGCCGAGGGCCAGCAGGTGCTTGGTCATCGTGAGCGCGCCTTCGTAGTCGTCGATGCGCACGGCCGACATCTGCGGCGACGGCTTGGCGGTGGCCACCGCGACGGACGGGATGCCCAGTTCGCCCAGCTGCTTCAGTGCGGCCTTGGAGTCGCACAGCGGAGGCGGCACGAGGATGCCGTCGGCGCCGTCCGCGATCAGGCGGTCGATCGCCTTGCGCTGGCTGCGCAGGTTGTCGCAGTTTTCGAGGATCAGGTGGGCACCCGTCTGGCTGCATTCGCCGAGGGCCCCGACGAGGAACGCGCTGAGGAACGCGGCGCTCGGGTTGCTGTACAACAGGCCGACACGCAGCGTACCGATGCGCGCCGCGCGTGCCGCCACGTTGACCTGGTAATTGAGTTCCTGGATGGCGCGGTTGACCTTTTCGCGCGTCTTGTCGCTGACGCTGGCATTGCCGTTGATGACGCGCGACACGGTCATCGCGGAGACGCCGGCCTTCGTTGCCACGTCCCAGACGGTCGCACCGCCGGTCGGGCGGTCGCCCTGCTTGGATTCACTACCCATTGAATTTTTGTCCTGTAGTCTGACGGCCTGGCTTTGTTATCGATTTCAAACAATGCATTTCATATCACATCATAACGCCGGGCCGGCGGAAACGCCACTTCCGACAATCCGTCGTGCCCGTTACCGATCCACCCTGGCTTGCCTTGATTGCCACGATTCAACAATGCTACCATGAGATCGATAACAACCCCAAGCGCCACCGAATGATCAAGGAGACTTTCGTGCCCGTCCTACGTTACATTGCCGTCCTCGTTGCCGCAACGTCTGTCGCGGGATGCCGTACGGTCGCCGCCCCTGCCCAACCGCCCGCGCCACTCGCCACGGCGCCATGGGTCGCCGACCTCGGCGACGGCCGCTACCGCAATCCCGTGCTCCACGCCGATTACTCGGATCCGGACGTGATCCGCGTGGGCGACAGGTTCTACATGACGGCATCGAGCTTCAACAACGCACCCGGCCTGCCGCTGCTGGAATCGCCGGACCTCGTGAACTGGACGCTCGTCGGCCACGCCCTGCCCCGGCTGGAACCGGCCAACGTGTTCGACCGTCCGCAATACGGCAAGGGCGTCTGGGCACCGACCTTGCGCTGGCACGACGGCCGCTTCTGGATCTTCTACCCGGACCCGGACTACGGCGTGTACGTGACGACGGCGGAGCGTTTCGCTGGCCCGTGGACGCCCCCGCGGCTGCTGCTGGCCGGACGCGGCATCATCGACCCCGCGCCGCTGTGGGACGACGACGGCAGCGCCTACCTGCTGCATGCGTGGGCGAAGAGCCGGGCCGGCATCAATAACGTGCTGACCCTGCGCCGGATGGATGCGCAGGCCACGCGCCTGCTGGACGACGGCGGCAAGATCGTCATCGACGGCGGCCGCTACCCCGGCTACCACACGGTCGAAGGACCGAAGCTGTACAAGGCGCACGGTTATTACTACGTGTTCGCGCCGGCCGGCGGCGTGGAGATGGGCTGGCAGGCCGTGTTCCGCTCCCGGTCGATCGACGGCCCGTACGAGGTGCGCCGCGTGATGGACCAGGGCGCTACGCCCGTCAACGGCCCGCACCAGGGAGCGTGGGTGGACGCCCCGGACGGCAAGGACTGGTTCGTGCACTTCCAGGACAAGGGCGCGTATGGCCGGGTCGTGCACTTGCAGCCCATGCGCTGGCAGGATGGCTGGCCGGTGATCGGCGCCCCTGGCCGTACGGCGGGCGTCGGCGAACCCGTGATCACCTACACGAAGCCGGTGCAGGGCTTCGGCCCGGCCGCACCGGCGACGAGCGATGCCTTCGCCGGTCCTGCCCTCGGCCTGCAATGGCAATGGGGTGCGAATCCGGGGCCCGGTTGGTATTCGCTGACGGACAATCCCGGCCACCTGCGCCTCGCCACGCAGGTCGTGCCCGAGGCGCAGGACCATGTGCGGGCGGCGGGCGCGATCCTCACGCAGAAGGCGCCCGCGTCGCACTTCATCGCCGAGACGCGCGTGCGCCTGGCGGGCGCCGTCGACGGCGACCGCGCGGGCCTGATCGTCAACGCGCTGCAGTATGCCTGGGCGGGCCTGCGCCGCAACGGCGGCAGGACGGAACTGGTGCGCACCGTGTGCGGACCGTTCGGGCCGCGCTGCCGCGAGGAGGCGACCGTCGTCCTGGCGGATGCCCCGGATGCGCTCACGCTGCGCATGCAGATGAACGAGAACGGCTTCGTCAACTTCGCCTACAGCGTGGACGGACGCGCGTTCAAGCCGGCCGGCGACGCCTTCCCCGTCACGCGCGGCACGTGGGTGGGTGCGCAGGTAGGACTGTTCAGCGTCGGTACGCGGGCGCGCACGCAGCCGTCGTACCTCGAGGCGGATTATTTCAACGTGACGGCGCCGGGCGTCGGGCCGTACTGAAGGGTCATGCGGCTGTAAGGACCTGCCAGTACACGGAATAGCGCTGATGGTGCACGTCGAACAGCGGGCGAAGGACAATGCCGTTGGCCGGACCGGCATCCTTGATCCTGAACGCGGAGGGATCGCCGGGAAGTGGCGCAAGCCAGTCGGCGGGATCGCCGGACGTGCTGACGATATCGGGCACCGGCACCGCCGCAATCTTCAGGAACGCATCCTTGTCGCCCACGTCGCCGGCAGGCATATTGTCCTCGCCCAGTTCTCCGGCCAGCAGTACGGGACCATGGAAGATCGCGACCATCGAGGCGTCGTCCCTCGCCTGCTCCACGCGCAGCCCCGCCGGGAGCGCAAGGTCGATCACGTCACCGGCTTTCCATCGGCGCCGAAACGAGACATAGCTCGCGGCCTTGGCGTCCACACGTTGCGGCTTCCCGTTGATCGTGACCGTCGCCGGTTTGGCGACCCACGCGGGGATCCGCAAATTGAGCCTGACGGCGCGGGCTCCGGGTTTGACGACCGTGAAGCGCACCGGGTCGCCCCGCGTGATCTCTCCCTGCTGCCGCAAGACCATCCCTGCTTCCCGCCAACTGAGCTCGGACGGGATATACAGGTTCACCCAGAGCGCATCGTCCTTGTGAAAATAGATGCCTTCGTTGTAGCGTGCCGTGTTTTCGAGACCGCTGCCCGAACAGCAGAAGCTGCCGTTCAGATAGGTGCGGAAGTGCCCGTGAAACGGTGTGAAGTAGGTTACGGCGCCCGAATCGGGCGCCACCGACGCCAGCACGTGGTTGTACAGCGCACGCTCGTAGTAGTCGGCAAGCGCCGCACGCGGGTCGCGCTCGAACAGCCTGCGGGTCAGCTTGAGCATGTTGTGGGTGTTACACGTTTCGGCGGTCGTAGCCGGCAACACCTTCTTGTCATCGATCGACGGTCCGGCCTCCACGCCAGGCCGGTCGAACCATTCGTTGAACGAGTTGCCGCCGTTGGCGAACGAATGCCTGTGCACGACGATCCGCCAGAAATTCTCGGACGCCTTCAGTTCCACCGGGTTGCCGTCGACGTTCGCGGAATTGGCCATGCCCACTGCCTGCGCGATGTGCGTATTGGCGTGCACGCCGCCCATCCGGTCGTCGCCCTGGGCAAGCGGACCGACGAACCATGCGCGATTGAACATGCGGGCGGTGTCGAGGTGGCGGGGATTCTTGTCGACCTTGAAGAGTTCCGTCAGGACGTCGCTCATCGCACCGAATTCGTTTTGCGGATTGCGGTTGCCGTCCGTGCGGAACATCGCGTCGATCTGCGCGGCATCGAGCGCAGCCAGTCGTTTCCCAAAGTAGTCCGCCATCCTCGTTGCCACGTCGAGTGCCTGCTGGTTGCCGACATAGGCATGGGCATCGAGGAGGCCCGACATGATCTTCTGGACCGTGTAATAAGGCACCACGATGCCCCCGGCATCGGCCTTGGGTTTGCCTTCGAGCTGGTCGAAGGCGGCCGTGGAAAAGGCGGCCAGGTAGCCATCCAGGTTCAGGGCCGCCTGGCATTTGGCGAGTTCTGCCACGACGTAGTTGACCCGATCGCGAAACAGGATGCTGTTCGTCGCCGCAGCCATGCGCGATGCCGCTGACAAATAATGCCCTGTCATGTGCCCTCGGAGAAATCCGCTGTCCCAGCCGTCGTAGCCGCTCCCGATGCCTTCTTTCTGCGTGAGTTTGGCCAACGCGCGGTACGGGTACAGCAACTTGTCGGGGTCATACGATGCGAGCACCCCTTTGCGATGCAGTTCCTGCCGCACATGGAAGGGACTTCCCGGCAGCAGGCGCACCCGATCAGCCAGGAACGCGCGCGCCGCATCCACTGGAACCGTACCCGTCGCGGGGGGCGCTGGACGACCAGGGTCGCCGAGGTCCCGGGCGGTCCCGCGAATCGGCAGCGTCGCGAGGGTCGCCCTAAGCATCGAGCGTCGGGTGAAGGACATCGGAGCCTCTCGTCAAATCGAATAGCTGACGTTTATAACCCGTAAGTACCGCCTGTGCAACCAGGTTCTGTACACCGATAACCGCGCCCGCAGGCTGCTGGCCCTCTTCCATCAAAAAGCCCGCCACCGGCAGATGCCGGCGGCGGGCGCAAACGCGGGAACGGGCCCCGCGACGAGAGAGAACGGATCTCAGGGTTTGCCGAACGTGTAGTTCAGGCCCAGGCTGTAGATACGGCCATTGTAGAAGTGCTGGAACTCCATCTGCGTCTCGGTCCCGCCGGGCACGCCCACGCCGCGGTTACCCGCCTGGTTCGTGAGATTCTGTGCGTTGAAGCGCAGCGACAAGTCGTCGGTCAGCTTGTAGCTGAGCGACGCGTCGAGCATCCCGTAGGCTTTGATGTAGCGGGACCAGATGGGATACGGGTCCACGCCGAACAGCACCGACGGCGAGCGCCAGGTATAGACCAGGCGGCCCGACAGCTTGTTATCCTCGTACATCGCGGACAGGCTGAAGTTGTTCTTCGAGACGAACGGCTGCAGCGTATGCACAATGACCGGCGCCGCGGCGGTACCGAAATTGAGCGGGTTGTCCGTCTTGACGTAGCTGTACGATCCGGACACGCCGAAGTTCTTCAGGAGGCCGAAGCTGGAATCGAAGAAGTACTGGCCTGCCACTTCAAAGCCGCGCGCATAGCCCTTCTCCGAATTGACCTTCTTGCTCACCGAGTACAGCCCGCCGGTGCAACCATTGTCCAGCACGCCAGAATATGGACCGACGTTGTCGAGCGCTTCGCACGACAGGATCGAGTTCGGGAAGTCCTTGATTTCCTTGTCGAACAGCGCCAGCGACGCGTAGTTCGTCTTGTTGAAATAGTGTTCCAGCGAGATGTCGTAGCTGTCCGCCACCAGCGGCCGCAGCTTGGTGTTGCCGATGCTCGCGGTGCCGTTGGAAGTGTTCACACCGATCGACGGGTTCAGGTCGCCCAGGCCGGGACGGGTCATGCCGCGGCCGTACCCCAGACGCACGAGGGTATCGGGCGTCAGGTCGTACGTCACGTTAAACGTCGGCAGCACGTTGTTGTAGGTGCTGGTCTTGGCCACGTCCACCCAGTTCCCCGCGACCGCACCCGCGCGCAGGTCGGTGGCGCGGGACATCGCTTTCGTGCGGGTCTGTACGTAGCGCACGCCGATGTTACCTTTCAGCCGCTCGTCGAAGGCGCTGAAGTCGCCGACCAGGTAGAGGGCGGAGTCGTGTTCGCCGAACACGGTACGGTTCGCCTGGATCTCGGGCATGGTGGCCTCGGCCGGCAGGCCGAAGCCCGGGAATGCCGCGCGGACCTTGTCGCCCAACAGGGCATCCGGGGAATACACCAGGTAGCCGCCGCTGTAGCCGGCCTCGCCGCGCATGAAATTGGCGGGCGCCGTTTCCAGGTTGCCGGCCAGGGTCGTGGCAGACGTCGCGTTCGAACGGGTCGCGTTCACGTCCTTCTTATCGGTCGTTAACCAGGTGCTGACACCATAATTCTGGTACATGTCGCGCTGATAAGCGTAACGGCCGCCGAAGCGCAGTTTGTTGAAGAAGCCGTCCAGGTCGTACGTGCCGGACAAGGCCATCGCGAAGCCGTTGTCGGTGTTGTGGTAGTGCTGGCCGTTGTTGTAGTCCTTGAACACGAAGTTCTTCGGATCGCTCAGGCTCGGACCGCTGAAATTCAGGTATTGCGGCGCGCCGTCGGCCACGCGGCTCACGTCCCAACCCAGGCCGGCCGCCGAATCCAGGCGGATCGAACGGTTGTCGCTGCGCTTGTCCGACTTGATGTAGTTGAAGTCGCCCTTCAGCGACAGGCCAGGCGTCGGGGTCCACTCCGCACCGAACGCGCCGATCGCCGTCCACCATGGCGTGTGCTCGTCGCCGCCGACCGTCGTCACGGTCGAATTGAGCGCGGTGCCGCTCAGGAAGCGGTTGCCGAGGATGGTGTCGTTCGAACCGCCGTTGCTGTTGCGGTTGGCCAGGGCTTCGCTGTAGTTGAACGGCGTCGTCTTCAGGTTCTGGTAGTTGGCCCCATCGTTCGCATTCAGGCCGCGGTAGTTCTGGTGGTAAATGAAGTAGTAGTAGTTCGCTTCCGCGTAGAAACGCAGGGTATTGTCGACGCGGTAATCGGCCGCCAGGTTCAGGCCCTTACGCGTACGCATGATCACTTCCTCGAAGACGTTGTTGTACATCGAGGTGCCCAGCATCACGTTGCTTTTCTGTTCGGGCGTCAAGCCCGTCATGTCCGGCGTCTGGGCGCCGGTCGCACCCACGTTCTGCAGGAAGCTGACGTCGCTGCGGCCGACGTAGGCCGCCATCGGGGCGTTGTTCGCGTTCGTCGTGTTCTTCGCGGCCAGCGAGGCGTATTCGGCGCTGTCGCCGCGGATCGCGCGCTTGAAGTTGGGACCGCGGTTGGCCGGGTCGTTGTCGTTGCGAACCGTGCTCTTCTGGTAGGTGGCCGCCGCCATCAGGCCGATGCGGCTGCCGCCGCCCAGGTCGAAGCTGTTGGCAAGCAGGCCGGATACTTCCGGATCGGCCTTCTTCGCGAGGTCGTTCTGGCGATAGTTTACGCTCAGCGACGCGGTCAGCTTCCTGAAGTCGCTCGGCTTGCGGGTACGCACATTGACCAGGCCGCCGATACCGCCCTCGATGTGTTCGGCCGACGGGTTCTTGTAGACGTCGATGCCGGCGACCATGCCGGGTACCGCCGCCTCGACGTTGAATTCGCGGCCGCCGGCGCTGAAATACTGACGGCCATTGGTCTGGAACGCGGTATAGCCCAGGCCGCGGATGGTCATGCCGGAGCCGAAGCCGCCCCATGGCGCGGCCGCCTCGCCGCCGAAGCGGTAAGCCTGCACGCCGGGCACCCGGCTCAGCGTTTCGCCCACGTTCGTGTCCGGCAGCTTGCCGATGTCTTCCGCCGTGATCGAATCGACGACTTCCATCGTGTTGCGCTTGATCGAGACAGACGACTGCGCGCTGGCACGGATGCCAGTCACGACGACGGTATTGGCGTCGACGGTGTCGACTTTCTGCGCGAACGCACTGCCCGCGAAGGCTTGGGCGAGCGCGACGGCGACGACCGACATCTTCGGCCCGATGATGCGATGCTGATTCATGTAGTTCTCCTCTTTAATCCTATCTGGCATGTGTGTGCCGGCTTCGAGCGTCCGGCGTTTTAGGTATCGATAACAAACCTGTTTAAATTATAAGAGCCATCCTTCCTGTGTTTTAGTGCCTTTGCGAAATATCATGTGCGATGTGGTATTAACACTACGCCGACCGCGTGACAGGCGGCCGGCTTGCTGCCCGGAACGGGGTTGTTCCGGGTTATCGATCACTGCGCCGCCACCCGCCGCGCGCGCACGGGAGCGAGCACGAAGCGGTAGCTGGCGGGCGCGAGCGGGATGCGGTACTTCACGTGCGGGCGGCCGTCCAGGCTCCACCCCGTGTCGCCGCCGACGCCGGCCTGCGCCAGGTCGATGAGGACCGAGCCGTCGCCATGCGGCGCGATCTCCGAACTCCTCCACGTGCCGCGCGGCCGCAGGTACAGGTCTTCGTACGGAAACGCGAGCGCGTTGAACGCGATCGGCGCCGGTGCGTCCACGCGGATGCCGGTGCCGTCGCTGCCCAGCAGCTGGAACCAGCGCACGTCCGTCTTGTTGCCGCTTTCCTGCGGCCGGATATAGCCGTGGTACTGGTCCGCCACCTTGCCCGCGTACAGGCCCAGCGCGGATCCCGTCTTGCGGTCCGCGTACGATTCGTACGGACCGCGGCCGTACCACGACAGCGCATCGAGCGCGGGCATGCTGTCGAAGCGCAGGCCCAGGCGCAGCGGGTCCGGCAGGTCGTCGCGCAACGGCGTGAAGCTGGCCTGCACGACGACGCTGCCGTCGGCGCGCATGCGGTACACGTTTTCCCAGTGCGCCGCGCCGGCGCCGAAGCTGAACAGCACGCGCACGCCGTCGCCGGTCACGGTCACGTCGCGCACCTTGCGCTGGTCCGTGAACGTGCGCCACACCCAGTGGCTCTTGTCGACGCCGGACCCTTCGTCATTGTCGGTCAGGCCACGCCAGAAATTCGGCGTCCCGCCCTTGAGCATCGTACGTCCCGCGACCGTGTACGTGACGAGCCCCGTCTCCGGCGCCACGCGCAGCACGGCGTCGCCGGCCCGCAATTCCACCGCGTCGTCCGTGCGGACGGGGGCCACGTTCGCGACCTGCTGTTGCGCGGGGCGCGTCGATGCCAGCACGAACTGCGACCAGCCGACGACGGCGCCCTGCTCCACGCCCGGCAACGCCGTGCGGCTCTTCGCCCGCACGGTCAGCACGCGTTCGCCGCCGGACACGCCCTCGGGCAGCGTCAGCGCCAGCTTCTGGCGGGCGCCGGCCGGCGTGGCCGCATCGGCCAGGGTGCCGCGGGCGACGACGACGCCGTCGCGCGCCAGCTCCCAGTCGAACGCAAGATGCGACAGGTCGCGGAAATCGTAGCGGTTCACGACATCGATGCTGCCTGCCGCCGGATCGCCTTCGAACACGACGGGCGAATACACTTTCTGCAGCTCGTAGTATTCCGGATCGGGCGTGCGGTCGGAGCGCACGACGCCGTCGCCGACGACGCTGTTGTCGCCCCGCTCCGGATTCAGGTCGAAGCCGGACGCCCAGTAGGTGCGGCCCTTGGCGTCCTTCGCGATGATGCTCTGGTCGACCCAGTCCCACACGAAGCCGCCCTGCAGCTTGCGGTGCGCGCGGATGACCTGCCAGTAGTCTTCCAGGTTACCCAGCGAATTGCCCATCGCATGCGCGTACTCGCACTGGATCATCGGCTGGCGGAAGTTCGGGTCGAGCGCGTAATCTTCCATCTTCTCGATGTCGTCGTACATGGGCGCGTAGATGTCGACGTAAGCATTCGGCAGGTGTTCCTCGCCGATCGTGCCGTGTCCCAGGTAGCTGATCAGGCGTGTCGGATCGTTCTTGCGGATCCACGCCGCCGCGTTCTCGAAGTTCGGGCCCGTGCCCGCCTCGTTCCCCAGCGACCAGAAGATGATCGACGGCGAGTTCTTGTCGCGTTCGACCATGCGCGCAATGCGGTCCAGGTGGGCGACGCGCCAGTGCGGCTTGTAGCCCAGCTGGATCGCCGCGCGCTTCTGCGGGTCGCCCGCCTGGTCGCCCTTCTCCATGTAGCCGTGCGACTCGAGGTCCGCTTCGTCCATGATGTACAGGCCGTATTCATCGGCCAGGTCGTACCAGCGCGGATCGTTCGGATAGTGCGATGCCCGCACGGCGTTGACGTTCGCGCGCTTCATCAGCTCGATGTCCTTGCGCATGGAATCCATCGACAGCACGCGGTACGTGACCGGATCATGCTCGTGGCGGTTGACGCCCTTGATCATCACGCGCCTGCCGTTCACGCGCACTTCGCCGTCCGCGATCTCCACGGTGCGAAAACCGATGCGGCGCGACGTCGCGGACACGAGCCTGCCCTGCGCATCCGTCACTTCGACCAGCAGCGTGTACAGGTTCGGCGTCTCGGCCGACCACGGCTTCACGGCCGGGATCGCGCCGGCCAGCACGGCCTTGCGGTCCGCGCCCGGCACGCCTTTCACGCGCAGCACTTCGCGCGCGCCGTCCAGCACCCGCGCCTCGACCTCGACCTGCGCCGGCGCGCCCGCCATCTCGGCGACCAGTTCGAAGCGGCCGTCGCGATAGTTGGCCTTGTCCAGGCCCGCCGACACGCGGTAGTCGCGCAGCCGCGTCTTCGGTTCGGCGTACACGTACACGCTGCGTTCGATGCCGTTGACGCGCCAGAAGTCCTGGTCTTCCAGGTACGAGCCGTCCGCCCAGCGATACAGCTCGATGGCGATGGTGTTGCGGCCCGGGTGCACGTAGCGGGTGAGGTCGAACTCCGCGGGCAGCTTCGAATCCTCCGAATACCCCACCTTGCGGCCGTTCACCCACACGTAATAGGCGGCGCCGGCCGCGCCGATCTGCAGGAACACGTCGCGGCCATTCCACGCGGCGGGCACGTCGAAGTCGCGGCGGTACGATCCGACCTCGTTCAGGTCATGCGGGATGAACGGCTCGTTGGCGGGAAACGGATAGCGGATATTCGTGAAGATCGGCTTGCCGTAACCCTGCGTCTGCAGCATGCCCGGGACCTGGATGCGGCCCCATTTGCTGACGTCGTACGACAGCTTGTAGAAATCCTTCGGGCGGGACTCGGGCGTCTTCGAGTACGCAAAGGACCACGTGCCGTCGAGCGAGACGTAGTACTGCGACGCCGCCTTGTCGCCGGCCAGCGCTTTCTCGCGCGTTTCGTAATTGAAGAACGTCGCCTTCATCGGTTCGCGGTTGACCGCGACCACTTCCGGCTGCTCCCACTCGGCCCGTTGCGGCTGGGCGGCCAGCGCCGGCAGTCCCAATGCCAGCAGTGCCGCCGCGATGATGTTCGTTGGTGCCATGTCTCTCCTCTGTCGTTGTTGTTATTTCAGCGGAACCGCAAACCCTCGACGAAGTCGTTTACCTCGAGCAGCCCCGCCTCGGGCGCCGTGAGGCGCCTGCCGCCCACGGTCACGTTCTCGATCGTCACGTTCTTGACCTTGCGACCGGCGTCGCGGCCCGTGATGGCGGACGCGCTCGGCGCGCCCTTGCCCGTATAGTGGATGTTCTTCAGCGTGACGTTCTCGATGCCCAGGCCCGGGCTCGTGTTGTACTTGGCCGTGTACGCGATCTTCAGGTTGAAGAGCTTCCCTTCCTCGATGCGGTCGATGCGGATGTCCTCGAACACGACGTCGCGCACGAGGTTGTCGTCGCCGGCCATGATACCGAGCGCCCCCTCGTATTCCGGGTCGTCCTCGTCGTGATCGAGGATGTCGATATTGGAAAAGCGCAGGCGCTCCAGCACTTCGCTCCGCGGGTGCGCGGGGGTCGGCGTATTGCCGTGGATGCCGATCATGACGGCGTGCGCGATGTCGGCCCACAGGGTCGTGTCGCGCACCTGCACGTCGCGCGTATCGCCCCAGATGTCCCAGCGGTGGTTGTAGAAGGTCAGGCAGTCGTCGGACGTGCGCACGAAGCTGTCCGCGATCGTCACGCGCTCGCACGCGAAGTGGCCAAGGCCGTCCGACCATTGCCCGGCGCCGATCGTGCGGATGTTCTTTTCGACGAGATCCTGCGACGTGATGCAGCGCATCGTGCCGTGCGGCTGGTTGATGGCGATCGGTCCGTCGATCTCGATGTTGCGCGCGTTCCGGATGGTGGCCACGTCGGTGCCGGTGAACAGGCCGTCGCTGACTACCTTCACGTCCTCCACGCCGTCGATCACGAGCGGGTTTTTCAGGATCGCGGCGCCGTGGATGTACACCTTCGTGTGCGAGCGCAGGCGGAAATCGCCGCTGTGGATGCCCGGCCCGAAGAACACGACCGGCTGCGTGAAGTCGGGCGTCGTGCCAATGCCGATGTCGTTCGGGGACAAATTCGCCGGCACGGCCGGCATGTCGGCGCGGATCGCGTGCGTGAACACGTGCAGGTTGTGCAGGCGGTCGTCGTCGAATTCCACGCTCAGGTTCTCCGGGCGGCGCAGGGTAAAGTACACGATGCCGTCGCGCACCAGCGGCTTGACGCCCTTCGCATCCGGCCGCACCGCCACTTTCGCAAACGTGCCGTTGTTCTTCTGGACCGCCACTTCCACCGCGCCGTCGAAATTGAAGTAGACCATCGAGGCGTCCTGCGGCTTGTCGAGGTCGACCTTCACGTTGTATTCGTACAGGTCCTGCCACTGCCCGCCCGGCACGCGCACGCGCACCGTGTAGTCGTCGTTATGGTGGGTATAGCGGACGGGATTCGGGAACGGGTGCGCCTGCAGCCGGTTCTCGCCGGCCTGGGCGGTGTCGAAGGCGACACACCCCAGCAGGACAGCAAGCGGCGCGACGCAGCGGCGGGCGAACGCACGGAACGTGAACAACAGGTCGTCTCCTTTGCCCATGGTGCGGGTCGTGCCGCCGCCGGGCTTATCGTTTGTTTGATTTTGGTATCGATAACTCTGCCAGTTATATCACATCCCGGAAGGATGTCAACAATTCTCCGGCGTTCCGGATCGCGGCCTACGATAAGACAGATGATAACGGCGGCGACGTCCGGGCAGGCATGCCTTTTTTAGCGAAACCGATATGTTTTGGACATGGCAGCGGGTTGATCAAGATCGTGGTTAACGATAACAAAACGACGTGCATACGTGCTAGCATCGGCGCGGCAGTACGGCAGCACCCTTCGATCCCAGTCCAACAAACGCCGACACGGCATGGAGACGCACATGAAACGGATGGAACCGCACGACCAGATTGCCCCCGCTACGCCCCTGACGCTCGCCGACGCCCCGGACGCGGAATCGCGCGCCCTGCTGGGCCGCCGCGAATTCCTGCTGAGCCTTGGCGCGCTCGCCCTCGCCGGCTGCGGCGCCGGCGGCGCCGATGCGCCGGCCGGCCGCATGCTTTCCATGGGAACGATGAGCGGCACGGGCGCAGCCACCGCCTTCGTCCATCCGGGCCTGCTGCACACCCAGGCCGATTTCGATCGCATGGCCGCGAAATACACGACGAGCCCGTGGTCGGGCAGCTGGAACCTCCTCGTCAACAACGCGCACGCGAGCCTGGACTACACGCCCAATCCGCAGACCGCCATCTACCGCGGCAACGATGGCGTCCATGCGGAAAACTACTGGATCCTGTACAACGACGTGGCGGCCGCGTACGCGTGCGCGCTGCGCTGGAAAGTGTCGGGGGACGTCAATTACGCGAACAAGGCCGTCCAGATCATCAACGCCTGGTCGTACAAGCTGACCACCATCGGCGGCGACTCGAACAGCCAGCTGGCCGCCGGCATCTACGGCTACGAGTTCGCCAACGCGGGCGAGATCATGCGCAGCTACGGCGGCTGGGCCCCGGGCGACCTCGCCGCGTTCCAGAACATGATGAAGACCGTCTTCTATCCGATCAACCACGACTTCCTCGTCCGCCACAACGGCACGGACATCACGCATTACTGGGCCAACTGGGACCTGTGCAACATGGCGTCGATCATGGCCATCGGCGTGCTGTGCGACGACCGGAGCCTGTTCGACGAAGCCGTCAACTATTTCAAGGCCGGTCCGGGCAACGGCGCCGTGGCGCAGGCCGTGTACTACGTCCACCCGGGCTTCCTCGGCCAATGGCAGGAATCGGGACGCGACCAGGGTCACAACACGCTGGGCATCGCGCTGATGGGCGCCATGTGCGAGATGGCCTGGAACCAGGGCGTGGACCTGTACGGCTACGACAACAACCGCTTCCTGATGGGCGCGGAATACGTGGCCAAGGCGAACCTGATCCAGTCGGGCACGACGTATTACACGGTGCCGTACGTCCCCTATAACAACGCCGACAACGTCAACCAGACCGTGTTCGCGACGGGCAGCCAGGGGAACGTGCGGCCCTGTTGGGCGCTGGTCTACAACCATTACGTGAACCGCAAGGGCCTCGCGGCGCCGTACTCGAAGAAGTTCGCGCTGCAGGTCCAGCCGGAAGGCGGCGGCGGCAACTACGGCTCGACGAGCGGCGGCTACGACCAGCTGGGCTACGGCACCCTCACCTGCACGCGCGACCCGATCGCCGCCGGGGTGCCGCCGAGCGGACTGAAAGCGCGCACGCCGGCCGGCAAGGTCGAGTTGTCGTGGTGGGGCAGCGCGTACGCGACGAGCTATAACGTCAAGCGGTCCGCGTCGACGAGCGGGCCGTGGACCACAGTCGCGAGCGGCATCGCGGACCTGCTGACGTACACCGACAACCCGGGCGCGGGCACCTGGTATTACGTGGTTTCCGCCATGACGCCGACAGGCGAGACGACCGATTCGAACCGCGCGACCGCCAAGGTCGGCAAGACGCTGCACACCTACCTGGCCTGCAACGAGGGCACCAGCACGACCGTGTCCGACGCCAGCGGCCAGGGGCATGCCGGCACGCTGACGGGCAGCGCCACGTGGGGGACGGGCAAATCGGGCAGCGCGCCGGCGCTGAACGGCAGCACCGATTACGTGAGCCTGCCCGCGAACCTCGTCACGGACCTCACCGACTTCACGGTGGCGTGCTGGGTTTATTGGAACGCGTCACGTAATTGGGAGCGGATCTTCGACTTCGGTGCGGGCACGGGCCGCTACATGTTTCTCACGCCCCGCTCGGGCAGCGGTACCGTGCGCTTCGCCATCACCGTCGACGGCGGCAAAGGAGAACAGGCCGTGACGGGGACGGCCGCGCTGCCGACCGCGCAGTGGGTGCACGTGGCCGTGACCCTGTCGGGCCAGGTCGCCACGCTGTACGTGAATGGCGCGGCGGTCGGCACCAACAATGCGGAATTCCTGCCGCCGTGGCAGCTGGGCGGCACGACCCAGAACTGGATCGGCCGGTCGCAGTACGCGGGCGACCCGTACTTCAACGGCCGCATCGACGAGTTCCGCATCTACCGCGGGGCACTGACGACGGCCGACATCGCCGCGCTGATCGCCGCCAGCTGAGCGGTCTCAGTCCGGAACGACGGCCGTCGCTTCGATCTCCACGCGCGCGCGGTCCTCGATCAGCGCGCGCACTTCGACGGCCGTCATCGCCGGATAGTGGACGCCGATGATCTCGCGATAGACGGCGCCGAGCGCGCTGCCGGCGGCGAGGTATTCGTGCCGGTCGACCACGTACCACGTCATGCGCACGATGTGCTCCGGCCGCGCATTCGCTTCATGCAGGACCGCCACGACGTTGGCCAGCGCCTGGCGGGCCTGCGCCGTGAAATCGTCGCTGTCGAACCGGCCGTCCGCATTCCAGCCGATCATCCCGCTCACGAACACGAGACGGCCGCGCGCCGCGATGCCGTTCGCGTACCCGCGCGGGCGCGGCCAGCCTGGTGGTTGAAGTATCTCCATCGTTATTCCTTCGCCTCGCGCAGCAGTTCACGCGCGATGATCAGTTGCTGCACTTCGGTCGCGCCCTCGTAGATGCGCAAGGCGCGGATCTCGCGGTACAGCCGCTCCGCCGGGTGCCCGCTCATGACGCCGAGGCCGCCGAACATCTGCACCGCCGCGTCGATCACCTGCTGTGCCGATTCCGTCGCCGTCATCTTCGCCATCGCCGCTTCCTTCGTCACCTTGCCGCCGCGGTCGCGCTGCCATGCCGCGCGGTAGGTCAGCAGCGCGCTCGCGTCGATGTTCAATGCCATCTGCGCGAGCTTTGCCTGCGTCAGCTGGAAGTCCGCGAGCGCCTGGCCGAACATCTGCCGTGTCATTGCATGGGCCAGCGCTTCGTCGAACGCGCGGCGTGCGAACCCGAGCGCGGCCGCGGCCACGGACGTGCGGAACACGTCCAGGGTCGCCATCGCCACCTTGAAGCCCTGCCCCGCCGCGCCGATGCGCTGCGCCGCCGGCACACGGCACCCGTCGAACCGGAGCCGCGCCAGCGGGTGGGGCGCGATGACGTCGATGCGCTCCGCGATCGTCAACCCCGGCGTGTCCGCATCGACGATGAACGCGCTGATGCCGCGCGCGCCCGGCGCCTCGCCCGTGCGCGCGAACACGACGTAGAAGTCGGCGATGCCGCCGTTGGAAATCCACGTCTTCTCGCCGTCGAGGACGTACGCGTCGCCCTCGAGTCGCGCCGCGCAGCGCATGGCGGCGACATCGGAACCGGCGTGGGGCTCGGACAGCGCGAATGCGGCGATCGCAGCGCCGCGGGCCACGCGCGGCAGGTAGCGCTCGCGCTGCGTCTCCGTCCCGAACAGGCTGATCGCGCCCGAGCCGAGGCCCTGCATGGCGAAGGCGAAGTCGGCGAGGCCGTTATGGCGCGCCAGCGTTTCGCGGATCAGGCAGATGGCGCGCGTATCGATGGGAGAACCGGCGCCGCCGATCGCGTGGCGCAGCCAGCCGCCTTCGCCCAGCAGGCGCACGAGGCGGCGGCAATCGGCGTCCACGTCACTGCCGTGCACGTCGTCCAAGTGTCCCGCCGCCCACTCGTCCAGGGCCGCTTCCAGGTCGACATGCCGCCCGTCGAAGAACGGCCACTCGAGATAGCGTTTGTCCGCCATGTCAATCCCCCTCGAACCGGGGCGCGGTCTTCGCCACGAAGGCGTGGTAGGCGCGCTGGAAATCGTTCGTCGCCATGCAGATCGCCTGCGCCTGGGCCTCCGCCTCGAGCGCTTCCGCGATCCCCATCGACCACTCCTGCTGCAGCATCTTCTTCGTCATCCCGTGCGCGAACGTGGGGCCACCGGCGAGGCCGCGCGCCAGCGCCTGCGCCTCACCCAAGACGGCGTCCGGCGCGCATAGGCGGTTATAAAACCCCCAGCGCTCGCCCTCCTCGGCCGACATCGCCCGGCCCGTGTACAGCAGTTCCGCCGCCCGGCCCTGGCCGATGAGGCGCGGCAGGATCGAACAGGCGCCCATGTCGCAGCCGGCCAGGCCCACTTTCGCGAACAGGAACGCCGTGCGCGCGCGCGTGCTGGCGAGCCGCAGGTCGGATGCCATCGCCAGGATCGCGCCCGCGCCCGCGCACACGCCGTCGACAGCCGCCACGACGGGCTGCGGGCATGACAGCATCGCCTTCACGAGGTCGCCCGTCATGCGCGTGAACGCGAGCAGGACGGGCATGTCCAGTTGCGTGAGCGGCCCGATGATTTCGTGGACGTCGCCGCCGGAGCAGAAATTCCCGCCCGCGCCCGTCAGCACGACGGCGTTCACGTCGTCCGCGTACGCCAGCGCGCGGAACAGGTCGCGCAGCTCCGCGTACGAGGCGAACGTCAGCGGGTTCTTGCGCCCGGGGCGGTCCAGGATGATGGTGGCGACGCCGCCGTCGGCCTCGTACAGGAAATGCTCGGCGCGGTAGTCGGCCAGCTTCATGGGTTGCATGCGGTCTCCTAGTCGTTCAGATGCTTCTTCATCGTGTCCAGCAGCGCGATCATGTCGGCCTTGTCGCCGGGCGTGATGTCGCGGAACAGGTCGGCCATCCAGGCCTGGTGTACCGCCGCCATGTCGACGAACACCGTGCGGCCGCGCGGCGTCAGCTTCAGCATGTACGCGCGCCCGTCCAGCGGGTCGGGCACGCGCACGACGAGCTCTTCGCGCTCCAGCTGGTCGGCGATACCGGTGACGTTGCCGCCCGTGACCATCATCCGCCTGGAGAGCTCGCCCATCCGCAAGCCTTCGGGGTGGCGTTCCAGTTGCGCCATCAGGTCGAAGCGGGGCAAGGTGATGCCGAACGTGGTCCGCAGCCGGCTGCGGA
>Ga0187844_10000209_pt1 | contig 44596 bp, 44 predicted proteins | sample SpaLakP09_SKY_50_FD_134517 | JGI IMG/M metagenome (GOLD analysis project Ga0187844, IMG submission 134517) | Oligotrophic lake water microbial communities from Sparkling Lake, Wisconsin, USA - SP09_SKY_50 | ecosystem: Environmental > Aquatic > Freshwater > Lake | place: USA: Sparkling Lake...
CCGTAGTGCGGATGGATCCGGTTGCGGGGCGCTGCGCCCAGCGCGGGCACCTCCACCCCTTTCTTGCGCCACTCGTAGGCTCCCACCAGGCCCAGCAGCTCGCGCAGCGTGGCCACGCTGCGCTCGCCGGTGACAGGCCCCCAGGCCTGGGTGCAGGCCTCGCGCCAGTCGGGCGCGCGGCGCAGCGCAATGCTGTAGTCGCCCTCCAGCGGAATCAGCACCGACGCCAGCACCCGCGCGCGCTGCGCCTGGGCTTGGCGGTGCAGGTGAAAGGCCTCGGAGGGGGTGGCCACCGCCGCCTTCTGGGCGGCCTTGGCGGCCGAACGGCGGTGTTTGCCGGTCTTGGAATCGGTGCGCCGCATGAGCGCCTGCAGCAGGTGCCGGGCGTTCTGGAAGTCGCCCTGCCACAGCAGGCCCGTGCCTTCACACGCCATGCGGTAGGCAGTGTCGGCGGGCAGCGTGTCGTCGGCAGTGACCACCCGGCGCGGCGCCGGGGCGCCAGCTTCGGAGCGCCACTGGGCTTGTTGTGTCTGGCCCTGGCGGCTCCATTCAATCATCGTGCGCCCTATGCGTTGATGGGCCGTTTCAGGCGCACTTCTTCGATCTTCACGCCGCCAATCACATTGGTCTTGGCGGTCGAGAGTTCTTGCTTGAAGCCCGCCATTTCGTGGAAACGGAGGGCACGCTCGTTGCGCAGCGGCACCCATGCGGTGACGTTGGTGCAGCCTTCTTCGTGCAGGCCGTCACGGGCAGCATCCCACAGCGCCAGGCCAACGCCATGACTCCAGTGGGTGGGGGCGGCGTAGATGGCCCAGATTTCACCGGTGGTGGGGCGGGACTTTTCATCGCGCGAGCGGTCATAGCCCACAAAGCCGACGATCTTCTCGCCGTCCACCGCCACCTGCACCTGGGGCTCGCAATACTCAATGGCCTCGCGCCAGTAAGCCTGGCGCTTTTCGACCGACGACATGGATTTCAACTGCTCGTCTGGCACCAGCCCTTTGTAAGCCTCTTGGGCGGAAACGGTGTGGATCTGGGCGATGGCTTTTGCATCGCGAAGCGTAGCGGGACGAACCTGGATACTGGACATGAAAAAACCGAACGAAAACAGAGAATGAAAATGCGAAAGGTCGGCATTGTCGCCGCAAACGGTTTTTTGCCCTCCAGAGACCCCTGTTTTGTCCTCGTCAAACGTTCGGCTTCGCTCCCCAAAATGCTGTCTTTGTGGCATGCACGGCCGGGCATCTGGCCCCACTCCGCAGCTCTGCCGCCTTGCTCAGAAGGTGTGAATGAATCCGGCGTGCCCGAGCAGGCCGCCAAAACGCGCCCGATCTAGGCGCAAAGCACAGCCATAGCTCGGGCTATGGCGAGCATTGGCAACGACGAGCGGGTGCGTTTTGGCGGAATGAGCGGGCATGGCGGGTTCGTTCACACCTTCTCAGGCCATGGCCATCGAGCCCGACAGCGCAGCGCCCACCCCCACCGAGGCTGCCGCGCGCTGAACCATCGCCCGCTTGTTGCGCGGGCGCGGCACATGCACCACCGGCGGCGCACCATTGATGGCCGCCAGGCTGAGCACCAGCGTCACCGTGCGCGAGCCCCCGTCCCGATCGTCGGGGGCATAGGCGCGGTAGCTGCCATTGCCAGCACCATGGCTGCGCTGCACGGCATGGAAAGCCACCCGCGCGCCCGTCACCCGGTGGCCGCCAAAGGGCAGCACGCGCAGGCGTGCATCACGGTCCAACGCCAGTCCCAGGTTGCCCGGGCGGTTGATCAGATCGGTGCGGATGGCGCGCCAGGTCTGCCCCTGGTCGGCAGAGAACTGCCAGGCCCCGGCCTGGGCATCCAGGTGCTCGATCACCACGCCCGCAGCCGCCAGCATGTCCGAGCAGTTCTCTTCCATGATCTGTGCCAGCGTATTGCCCCCGAGGGCGGTGCCCGCAGGGGCGGCCGGTCGCCGCTCGCCCCCCCGGTGGGCAATTGCAGAAGGGGTGGAACCGTGGATCAACGCAGTGGTGGTCATGGGGAAGCCCTTTGAAGACGAAGTGAGACGACGAAGGTTTGCGCATCGGCAGGCACCCGAAGTGCTTTTCAATGCTTGACGGAAAGTCTAGAAAGTGACCTAGCCTGCGTCCATCGCACAAATGGACTAGCCCGCAACACCCGGTTGTGCGCAATACTTGCCCAATGAGTGCCCTCCAAAGTGCCCGTCCGAATGCCCGCCTCCTGCTGGTGGACGACCACGCCCTGTTCCGCACCGGGCTGCGCCTGATCGTGCAGGACCACCCCAGCGTGGGCGCGATTGCCGAAGCGGGCTCGATTGCCGACGCCTGCGCGCTGCAGCAGGCCGATATCGACCTGGTGCTGCTCGACATCCAGCTGCCCGGCATGAGCGGCCTGGACGGCCTGCGCCTGGTGCGCCAGGCCTGCCCCCAGGCCCGCATCGTGCTGGTGTCCGCCAGCGTGGCGCCCGATGCAGTCCATGAGGCGCGGGCCCGGGGCGCCGACGGTTTTCTGCCCAAGTCGGCCAACGCCGAAGACATCCTGGAGGCCATCACCTGCGCGCTGTCGGGCCAGCCCTGCTTCCCCATCAACAGCGGCAACAGCGCCACCACACGCGGGCCCGACGCGCCCTCGCTCACGGCGCGCCAGCTGGATGTGCTGTCGCTGCTGTGCACCGGCAAACCCAACAAGGTGATCGCCCGCGACCTGGGCCTGAGCGAAAACACGGTGCGCGTGCACGTGGCCGCCATCTTTGCGCAGCTGGGCGTGAACAGCCGCAGCGCCGCGCTGCTGGCCGCGCAGCGCCTGGGCCTGTCCACACCACAGCTCCATGACCCCCTCTGAGACCACGCCCGAGTCCCCCGGCACGCAGCCCCCCACCCGCTGGGGCTGGCCGGTGTGGGAGCGCGACGAGGTGCTGCGCGAGCAGGTGGCCCTGCTGCGGCAGAACTTTCCGATGACGCTGCTGGCGTCGCTGGCCACCGCGCTGGGCACCCTGTGGGTGATGGCCCGGGTGGCCGACACGCAGGCCACCACCGTCTGGCTGTCCACCCATGCGCTGGTGATTGCGGGCGTCTACCTCACGCTGCGCAGCATCTCCCCCTTCACCGACCCCGCGCCCCAGGCCGCGCGCAAGCTGATTGCCTGCATGGCCGCCATGGGGCTGAGCTGGGGCAGCCTGGGCTATGTCGTGCTGTACTGGGGCACGTCCGACAGCGTGATCTACGCCATCGGCATTATCAGCACCGTCTCGTCTGGCGCGCTGGGCCTGGGGGCGCCGCTGTACCGGGCCTATGTCACCTACCTCACCAGCGCCATCGGCGGGGTGATGACAGCCGTGGCCCTGGCTGGCGGGCCTGTGATGTGGCCTGCGCTGTTCCTGAGCGGTGTGTACTACGCGCTGACCTGCCTGCAGGCCCGCACCGCCGACCGGGCCACGCGGCGCAGCATTGCGCTCAAGCTCGAAAACGAGCGCCTGGTGAACGAGCTGCGCGCCGAATCCCAGCGTGCCCTGGCCGCGCAGGGGGCAGCCGAACAAGCCGACCGCGACAAATCGCGCTTCCTGGCCGCCGCCAGCCACGACCTGCGCCAGCCCCTGCACGCCATGGGGCTGTTTCTCGAATCGCTGCAGCGCAGCCCGCTCAACGACCACCAGCGCACGGTGCTCAAACACGCGCACGCGGCCTCGGGTGCGGCGGCCGAAATGCTCACCACCCTGCTGGACTATTCACGGCTGGAAGCCGGTGTGGTGAAGGTGCGGCCCGCCGCCTTTGCGGTGCAACCGCTGCTGACGGCGCTGGAGCAGGAATTCGGCGTGCAGGCCGACACGGCCGGGCTGGTGTACCGCACCCGCGAGACCTCGGCCGCCGCCTTTGCCGACCGCTCACTGGTGGGGCTGGTGATGCACAACTTCATCTCCAACGCCCTGCGCTACACCGCGCGGGGCGGTGTGCTCATCGCCTGCCGCACACGCGGCAAACGGCTGGCGCTGGAGGTGTGGGACACCGGGGCCGGCATCCCCGTGCACCAGTGGGAGGACATCTTCAAGGAGTTCCACCAGCTCGGTAACCCCGAGCGCGACCGTCGCAAGGGCCTGGGCCTGGGCCTGGCCATCGTGCAGCGGCTGGCGCGCGAGATGAAGACCTCGGTGGAGCTGCGCTCACACCCCGGCAGGGGCTCGGTGTTTCGGCTGTGGCTGGACCGCTGGCAGGGCGCGCTGGAGGATGACGCCAGCCCTGCCCCGTCGGCCCGCAGCCTGGCCGGGCTGAAGGTGCTGGCCATCGACGACGACGAGGCCGTGCGCCTGGGCATGCAGTCGCTGCTGCAAAGCTGGGGCTGCCAATGCCTCACGGCCGAGTCCAGCGCTGACGCGCTGGAGGCGCTGGAGGATGTAACCCCCGACATCATCATCACGGACTTTCGCCTGCGCCACGAAGAGACGGGCAAGCAGGTGCTGCAGGCGCTGCGCACCTACCTGGGCACGCCCGTGCCGGCCATCATCATGACGGGCGACACGTCGCCCCAGCGCCTGCGCGATGCGCAGTCCACCTCGGCACTGCTGCTGCACAAGCCGGTGTCTACCGGCCAGCTGCGCGATGCCATTGTGCAGCTCATCACCCGCCCTCCGGCCCCGCCGGACGGTGGGCCCGCAGCGGCGCCAGCGCAAGTGGGGCCCGAGAGCGAGCCCGCAGCGATTACAACCAGCGGCGCAGCAGCCCCATGATCTGGTCGAACCGGGCGCCATAGGGCGGGTAGAACAGCGAGCCCATCGCCCAGCGCGACTGCACCAGCACCGACTTCTGGTGGCAAAAGCGCGGAAAGCCCTGCTCGCCGTGGTAAGCGCCCCAGCCGCTGTCGCCCACACCGCCAAAGGGCAGGTTGTCGTGCGCAATGTGCATCAGCGTGTCGTTCACCGTCACACCACCGCTCACGGTGCGGCGCAGCACATCGCCCTGCACCGCTTCACTGTTGCCAAACCAGTACAGCGCCAGCGGGCGCGGCCCGGCGTTGATGTGGGCAATGGCATCGTCGAGCCGCTCGTACGAGATCACCGGCAGGATGGGGCCAAAAATCTCCTCCTGCATGAGCTGCATCTGCGAGGTGGCGCCGAACACCAGCGTGGGCAGCATCTGGCGGCTGGCACCATCGCCCAGCGTGCCCACGGTGTGCACCACGGGCTTGCCTGCAGCCGGGTCGATGGTCTGCACCTCGGCGCCCTGCGTCTGGGCCTGCTGCAGCATGGTGCGCAGACGCGCATGGTGGCGCGGCGTGATGATGGAGGCATAGTCGGCATTGCCCTCGATGGAGGGGAAGAGGCGTGCCACCGCTGCGCGGTAGGCCTGCGCAAACTCGCCCTCGCGCCCCCGGGGCAGCAGCACGTAGTCGGGCGCAATGCAGGTCTGCCCGGCGTTGAGCAGCTTGCCATGCGCAATCTTGAGCGCCGCGTCCTGCATGTCGCAGTGGCCGTCGATGATGCAGGGCGACTTGCCGCCCAGCTCCAGCGTGGTGGGCGTGAGGTTCTGCGCCGCCGCCTGCGCCACCTTGCGCCCCACCGCCGTGGAGCCGGTGAACACCAGATGATCGAACGGCAACGAGGCAAACAGCGCCGACAGGTTGGCATCGCCCTGCACCACGCAGAACTCGTCGGGCGCGAAAAACTGGGCCACCAGGGCCGCCAGCTGGGCCGAGGTGTGGGGCGTGAGTTCGCTGGGCTTGAGCATCACGCGGTTGCCTGCGGCCAGCGCGGTGATGGCAGGGGCCAGGGCCAGTTGCACCGGGTAGTTCCAGGGGGCAATCACGCCCACCACCCCCAGTGGCTGGCGCTGGATGTGTGCGCTGGCGGGCTGCAGGTACAACGGGGTGCGCACCTTGCGGGGCTTCATCCATAGGGCGAGGTGGCTCAGGGTGTGCGACAGCAGGGTGCGCAGCACGAAGAAATCGGCCACCTCGGTCAGGCGCGGCGAGCGCATGCCAAAGTCGGCCTGCACCGCCGCCGCCAGCACGGGGCCATGCTCGTCGAGCATTTTGGCGATGCGCAGCAGCCGCTCCCGGCGCACGAGCAGTGGCACATCCACATGCGCGCGGCTCGCCTGGCGTTGGAGATCGAAATGGGCGTGAATATCGGCTGGTGTCATGTCTGGATCATAGAAGACACCCCCATGGGCGCATCACGCACAAGGCGGGTGTGCCACCGTCAAAAAAACTGCTGCAGACGCCCACACACAGAGGTGGGCGCGGCCCGTGGGGCCATGCCCCGTCAACGGACTTCGCGCGCTTCCACGTCGGTCACCTGGGCCGCACCCGGCAGGATGCCGCCCCGGCGCGACGCAGCCGCTTCTTCACCGGCATCGGCCGGTGCGGCGGCGCCACGGCGGCTTGAAGACCACCGCTCGGTAGAGCGGAACACGGTGCTGAAACCCGTGCGCGGATCCATGCGCATAACCCAGGGTGTCACCGGCCGCCCCGTAAGGCGCGCCCAGCCTGCGCGCAGCACCCACACCAGGGCCAGCACCAGGGCAGCCACCAGCAGGCTGGTAAACAGCACCAGCCCCATGGCAATGACCACTACACGCAGCAACAGGCGCACAGCGCCCGCAACAAAATCATTCAAACGACACCTCTCCTTCACAATTTGGGGAGGGGGCGGCAGCGCGGATGCGCGCTACCACCTCTTCCCACACCCGCATCACCCCTGCGGGGCCACGCCGAACTGGAACACGCCCGGCTCCAGCACCGGGTTCACGGTGACCGGAATCACGCTCTTGGGCGGGAAGCGCCCTTCCAGCAGCAGCTTGGACAGCGGGTTCTCGATGCGCTGCTGGATCGCCCGCTTGAGCGGCCGCGCGCCAAACACGGGGTCGAACCCCACCTTGGCCAATTCTGCCAAGGCCGCATCCGACACCTGCAACTCCAAATCCATCTTGGCCAACCGGGATTGCAGCAACTGCAGCTGGATCCTGGCGATGGACGCAATGTGCTGCGCATCCAGCGCGTGGAACACCACCGTCTCGTCGATGCGGTTCAAGAACTCGGGCCGGAAATGGTTCTTCAGCTCGCCCCACACCGCATCCTTGATGTCCTGCGAGTCCTGCCCCACCATGGCCTGGATCAGGTGCGAGCCGATGTTGCTCGTCATCACGATCACCGTGTTCTTGAAGTCCACCGTGCGGCCCTGTCCGTCCGTCAGGCGGCCGTCGTCCAGCACCTGCAGCAGCACGTTGAACACGTCGGGGTGGGCCTTCTCCACCTCGTCGAGCAGCAGCACGCTGTAGGGCTTGCGGCGCACGGCCTCGGTCAGGTAGCCGCCTTCCTCATAGCCCACGTAGCCGGGCGGCGCGCCGATCAGGCGGGCCACGGAATGCTTCTCCATGAACTCGCTCATGTCGATGCGGATCAGGTGGTCCTCGCTGTCGAACAAGAAGCCCGCCAACGCCTTGCACAGCTCGGTCTTGCCCACGCCCGTGGGGCCCAGGAAGAGGAACGAGCCCGTGGGGCGGTTGGGGTCGGACAGGCCCGAGCGCGAGCGGCGGATGGCGTTGGCCACGGCCGCAATCGCCTCTTGCTGGCCCACCACGCGCTCGTGCAGCTTGGCTTCCATCTGCAGGAGCTTGTCCTTTTCGCCCTGCATCATCTTGGCCACGGGAATGCCCGTGGCGCGGCTCACCACCTCGGCGATTTCTTCGGCACCGACTTGGGTGCGCAACAGGCGGCGCGCGGCCGGAGCGCCGTCCTTGCCCGCCTCTTGCGCCTGGGCTTCCTTGAGCTGCTTTTCCAGCTCGGGCAGCTTGCCGTATTGCAGCTCGGCCACCTTGTTGAAGTCGCCCTTGCGGGTGAACTCCTCGATCTGGAACTTGAGCTTGTCGATGGCCTCGCGCACATGTGCACTGCCCTGCGCCTGGGCTTTTTCGGATTGCCAAATTTCGTCGTAGTCGGCGATCTCTTTCTGCAGCTTGCCGATCTCTTCCTCGATCAATGCAAAGCGTTTTTGCGAGGACTCGTCCTTCTCGCGGCGCACGGCTTCGCGCTCGATCTGCAGCTGGATCAGGCGGCGGTCGAGCTTGTCCATCACCTCGGGCTTGGAGTCCATCTCGATCTTGATCTTGGACGCGGCCTCATCAATCAGGTCGATCGCCTTGTCGGGCAAAAACCGGTCGGTGATGTAGCGGTTGGACAGCTCGGCCGCCGCCACGATGGCCGGGTCGGTAATGTCCACGCCATGGTGCACCTCGTACTTTTCCTGCAGGCCGCGCAGGATGGCAATCGTCGCCTCCACCGTGGGCTCGCCCACCAGAATCTTCTGGAAGCGGCGCTCCAGCGCGGCGTCTTTTTCGATGTATTTGCGGTATTCGTCGAGCGTGGTCGCGCCCACGCAGTGCAGCTCGCCGCGCGCGAGGGCCGGCTTGAGCATGTTGCCCGCGTCCATCGCGCCTTCGCCCTTGCCCGCGCCCACCATGGTGTGCAGCTCGTCGATGAAGACGATGGTCTGGCCTTCGTCCTTGGCCAGCTCGTTGAGTACGGCTTTCAGGCGTTCCTCGAACTCACCGCGAAACTTGGCACCCGCCAGCAACGCCGCCATGTCGAGCGACAGCACGCGCTTGCCCTTGAGGCTTTCGGGCACCTCACCCGCCACGATGCGCTGGGCCAGGCCTTCGACGATGGCGGTCTTGCCCACGCCGGGCTCGCCGATGAGCACGGGGTTGTTCTTGGTGCGGCGCTGCAGCACCTGGATGGCGCGGCGGATCTCGTCGTCGCGGCCAATCACGGGGTCGAGCTTGCCGATGCGCGCGCGCTCGGTCAGGTCCAGGCAGTATTTGGCGAGTGCGCCGCGCTGGCCCTCGGCCTCGGCGCTGTCCACCTTCTGGCCGCCGCGCACGGCGTCAATGGCGGCTTCCAGGCTCTTGCGGGTCAGGCCGTTGTCCTTGGCGATCTTGGCGGCGTCGCCCTTGCTGTCGATCACGGCCAGCAAAAACAGCTCGCTCGCAATGAACGGGTCGCCGCGTTTGATGGCCTCCTTCTCGGTGGCCTGCAGCACGCGGCCCAGCTCGGGCCCGCCCTGCACCTGGTCGTTGCCCTGCACCTGGGGCAGGCGCTTGACGGCCGCCTCAGCCGCTGTCAGCAGGCCGGGCACGTTGGCGCCCGCACGCTGCAGCAGCGCCTTGGGGCCGTCGTCCTGCTGCAGCATGGCCAGCAGCACATGCACGGGTTCGATGTAGGCGTTGTCATGGCCCAGCGCAATGCTCTGGGCGTCGCTCAGGGCTTCCTGGAACTTGGTGGTGAATTTGTCGAGACGCATGGGTGAATGTCCTCCGAATTGCAGAACATTTGAGGCGATGTGTGCCTGATTTCAAGACAGTCCCCCACCCCGCCCCATGGCCTGCCGTTGACCTGCGTCAGTGGTTCACCACGCCAGACAAGCACCCATTACTATAATTTTTATAGCTACCAACGCTTTACCAGAGCGCGGAGAAGGCCAATTTCTTCTAAATTTTTGCCCCGCCGCGCCCCGCGCGTCAGGCCGCGTTGCCCAGCGTGATGCCCCAGCGCGCCAGCGCGGCGTCGTCGCTCACCCGCGCATCCACCCAGCGGGCGCCCTGGGCGGTTTCTTCCTTCTTCCAGAACGGCGCCTGGGTCTTGAGGTAGTCCATCAAAAACTCGCAGGCCTGGAAGCTCTGGCCCCGGTGGGCGCTGGTCACGGCCACCAGCACGATCTGGTCCAGCGGCTGCAGCAGCCCCACGCGGTGGATGACGCGCGCGCCGAAGATGTCGAAGCGCCGAAAGGCCTCATCCACCATGGCCTCGATGGATTTTTCGGTCATGCCGGGGTAATGCTCCAGCTCCATGGACGCCACCTGGTCCCCTTCATTGCGGTCGCGCACCGTGCCCACAAAGCTGCACACCGCGCCCACGCCCTTGTTCTCACGGCGCAGCGCCGCCACCTCGGCAGACAGGTCGAAGTCTTCGGTCTGGATGGAAACGCGGGGCACGGTCATGGCGAAAAATTCTCTACTGGACGGACGACGGCAAAGGCGAACGGGCAATCAGGGCGAACGGTGCAGCCGGGGCGCGGCCAGCAGGGCGCGCTCTTCCTCGACCACCTTGTGCAGCTGTGCCAGCGAAGGGGACGGTGGCAATTCGGCCAGCAGGGTTTGCAGACGGGTGACATCACCAACCGTGGGCGCCACCTTGATCTGCGCGATGGCGGCGGCCACATTGCCGCCTCGCACCAGCGCCAGCACTTTGGCCGGCCATTCGCTTTTGTTTCGTGCCATAAATAGGTAAAAAGGTTTGTCTGTACGATTCGCCCGCACTGTACCCGCACTGCAGCCCCCTTTGAACAGGCTCGCACCAACGACCATGGCCACACAAACGATTCAAACCGACCTGTACAAGCTCTACCCCTCGCCCCGCAACACGCACAAGGACGTTTTCGAGCACCAGGTTTTTGTCCCCTACCCCTACGCCATCATCGACCTGGAGGTGATGGAGCTGGCCGGCAAAACCACGCTGTTTGCGGCCTGCCGGCTGTCGGACATGAAGATGGGCCAGCTCGTGAGCTTCGAGCTGACGGCGGACCAGGCCAAGTTCGAACGCCTGTTCACCCCAGACTGACAAGCGCCATGGACGACGACAACCAGATCCACGTGCCGCCCTCGTTCATGGCGGTCTACAGCGACACACGCCAGCGCCTGACCGACAAGCCCGCCGTGGTGCGCGCCCGCTACGAGCTGTGCGAAGACCTGTCCGGCCACCTGGTGGAGCATGCACAAACGCTCTACCACGTGCAGGCCCCGTCCGAAGCCGAGATCCTGCGGCGCATCCACGCCGGGCTGTGCACGGCCGAATCGGGCGTGTCGGTGGCCGAGGCCACCTGGATCACCACCCGCCTGGCCGAGTTGCTGGTCTGGCAGTGCCCCGAGCTGCTGGCACCCCAGCCCGCGCCCACCGACGCCTCGCACTGAGGAGCACGCCAGCCCGCTCCGGGCCGTGGCCTCACTTGGTGAACTTGCCGTCGCGCCCCATCATCAGCAGGTCCACAAACTTGCTGGAGTTGTGCTGGCTGGCAGACAGCTCCACGGGGTAGCCGCCCAGGCTCACGTTTTTCATCGACTCCATGGCCTGCACCAGGCTGGCCCGCGTGGGCCTGGCCCCGGCGCGTTGCAAGGCCTCCACCAGGAAACGGGCCGCGATGAACCCCTCCATCTGGCTGAACGTGAACTCTGTGATGCCCCGCGCCCTGGCCAGCCCCTGGAACTCCCGCGAGATGGGCATGCTCTGGTTCCACGGCGACGGCACGACCTGGGAGACCACCACGCCCCGTGCCCGCTCACCCAGCGCCTGCACAAGCTGGGCATTGCTGATGGCCGACAGCATATAGAACGTGCTGCGGTGGCCCGCCCCCAGGTACGCGGCCACAAAGTCCACGCTGGGCTTGCCAGCGCTGATCACCACGATGGCCTGCGGCGACTGCCTGGCCACCACCGCCACGGCATCGGCCATCTTCGAGCCGTCCACCTCCAGCGGCACCTGGGCAAGCAGGGCCACGTTGTGCGATTTCACGGATTTTTCGACGGCGGCCAGCCCGCCCGTGCCGAACGGGTTGTTCAGGTACACCGCAGCAATGCGCGAGATGCCGACCGAAGCCAGCTGCTTCACGGTGGCATCAAGCTCAGCCGCATAACCCGCCTTGATGTTGAAGACATAGCGGCTGTTCGCCTGCCGCAAGGCATCGGACCCGGTGAACGGCGCAATGAATGGCACACCCCGCGCCTCGGAGATCGGAAAGGCAGCCATTGCCGGTGGAGTACCGGCGTACTGGAACAGCGCAAGCACTTTGTCCTCATCGATCAACTTGCGGGTGTTGTCTGCGGCCTGCTTCGCGTCGTAGGCATCGTCCAGAGCCACCACCCGGATCTTGCGGCCGCGCACACCGCCTGCAGCGTTGACCTGGTCGAAGTAGAGGCTCGCCCCCAGGCGCACCTCGTGGGTCAGCGCCGACAACGGCCCGCTGAGTTGGCCCGACTGGCCTATGACGATCTCGCTGTCCGTGACGCCCGCCATGTCTTGCCCCTGGGCCGGACCGACCGCCAGGGCCAGGGCAACCGCAGCCAAGCCCGTGCGGGCACGGCTGGAAAACGAGGTGGAAGGTTGGAATCCTGCCCGCATATGCCTACCTCCGGGTGTTTCTTGATTTTTCTTCAAACGTCCACGGCGTTGCACGCCCCCTGGTGGCCGCCTCAGACGCCGCCCATGCACAGGTACTTGGTGTCCACGTATTCCTCAATGCCATGCACCGAGCCCTCGCGCCCCATGCCCGACTGCTTGACGCCGCCGAACGGGGCCACTGCCGTGGAGATCACGCCCGCATTGATGCCCACCATGCCGTACTGCAGCGCGCCACTGACACGCCAGACCCTCCCCACATCGCGCGAATAGAAATAGGCCGCCAAGCCAAACTCGGTGTCGTTGGCCATCTGGATCGCCTCGGCCTCGGTGTGGAAGCGAAACAGCGGCGCCACCGGGCCGAAGATTTCCTCGCGGGCCATGCGCATGTCCGGCGTGATATCCGCGAGGATCGTGGGCTCGTAGAACGTGCCGCCCAGCGCGTGGCGCCGCCCGCCCGTGACCACCCGGGCGCCCCGGGCCTTGGCATCGGCCACCAGTTCCTCCACCTTGGCGAGCGCGGCCTCATCGATCAAGGGGCCCTGCTCCACCCCCTCCTCCAGGCCCTGGCCCACCTTCAGTGCAGCCACGGCGCGGGCCAGCTTTTCAGCAAAGGCGTCGTACACACCGTCTTGCACCAGCAGGCGGTTGGCGCACACGCAGGTCTGCCCCGTGTTGCGGTACTTGGAGGCCATGGCCCCTGCCACGGCCGCATCCAGGTCTGCGTCCTCGAACACGATGAAGGGCGCATTGCCCCCCAGTTCCAGCGACATCTTCTTGAGCGTGGGTGCGCACTGTGCAGCCAGCACACGGCCGACCTCGGTCGATCACGTGAACGTGAGCTTGCGCACCACGGGGCTGGCCGTGAGTTCCGCGCCGATGGGCCGCGCATCGCCGGTGATGACGCTGAACACCCCCGCCGGGACACCCGCCCGCGCCGCGAGTTCGGCCATGGCCAGCGCCGACAGCGGCGTCTGCGTGGCGGGCTTGACGATGATGGTGCACCCGGCGGCCAGCGCGGGCGCCACCTTGCGCGTGATCATCGCGGCCGGGAAGTTCCAGGGTGTGATGGCCGCACAGACACCGACCGGCTCGCGCGTCACGACGATGCGCTTGTCCAGCCAGGGTGAGGGAATCACCTCGCCATAGATGCGGCGGGCCTCTTCGGCAAACCACTCGATGTAGGACGCCGCATAGGCGATCTCACCCCGGGCTTCGGCCAGGGGTTTGCCCTGCTCGCTGGTCATGATGAGGGCCAGGTCCTCCTGGTGCTGCAACATGAGTTCGAACCAGCGGCGCAGGATGCGCGCGCGGTCCTCGGCCGTGCGCTCTTTCCAGGGGCCAAACGCTCGGTCAGCGGCGGCGATGGCGGTCTGGGTCTGGGCCGCGCCCGCGTTCGGGATGGTGCCGATCAGCGCGCCATTGGCGGGGTTGTTCACGGCGAGCGTGGCCCCGTTGTCGGCATCAACCCACTGGCCGTCGATGTAGCAGCGGGCCTTGAGCAGGCTGGGGTCCTGGAGTGCGAGTGTGTGCATGGTGTAGCGGTCGGGTTGCTGTGGTATGTCGGGCGGAGTGAACGCAGGGCTCACTCCAGCTTCAGGCCGATGTCCTTGATGAGCTTGCCCCAGCGCGCGCGTTCGGCCATGGCAAAGGTGTTCATCTGCGCGGGCGTGCCGGGCATGGCCTCCACACCCAGGGCCTGGAAGCGTGCCTTCACCGGCGTGGAGTTCAGTGCGGCCTGCAGCGCGGTGCTCAGGCGCTTGATTTCTTCGGGCGGCGTAGACGCATGGACCGACATGCCCTGCCAGGCAAACGCCTCGAAGTCCTTGAGGCCTTGCTCCATCAGCGTCGGCACTTCAGGCAGCGTGGCCATGCGCTGGGTGCTGGCCACGCCAATGGCGCGCAGGTTGCCCCCCACGATGTTCGGCATGCCCCCCGCCGACTCGACAAACATGAAGGGGACCTGCCCACCCATGATGTCCTGGATGGCCGGCGTGACACCCCGGTAAGGCACATGGGTCATGTTCAAGCCGGTCTGCTGGCGCAGCAGCTCCATGGTCAGGTGGTGGGGCGTGCCCGCGCCGGGCGATGCATAGTTGACGCCGCCGGGCTGCGCCTTGGCCCAGGCCAGGAACTCCTTGAAGTTCTTGACGGGCAGCTTGGGCGACACCACCAGGATCAGCGGGAAGCGCACCAGCATGCCGACCGACGACAGGTCCCGGTCGGCGTTGTACGACAGCTTGCTGTACAGCCAAGGGTTGGTGGCCAGCACGGCATAGTCGCCCGTGAGCAGCAGGTTGGCCGGGGTGGAGGAGCGCGCCACATAGTCCGCGGCGATGTTGTGCGCTGCACCGGGCTTGTTGACCACCACGATGGTCTGGTTCAGTGTCTTGCTCATCTGGTCGGCCACGGTGCGCGCAACGATGTCGGTGCCGCCACCAGCCGCCATGCCGACCACCCACTCGAGGGGGCGTTTGTCCTGCGCCAGGGTGGCCATGGGCAGGCCCGTCAGAGACATTGCGGCGGTGCACAGGGCCGCGCGGCGGGAGAGATTGAATGTGGACATGGGGTGTCTCCTCACAGGGGATGGTTGGAAAAAAGGCCGGCTTGGTGGCTGGCTCGGGGGAAAACGGAAAACGGAAAAAGGCTGCGCTGCGGGCGCTGCCTGCGGCAGTGCCCGGTGCTGGGTTGTCTGTGTGTGGATGGGCCTGTCAGTAGGGGTTGCCGCCGCCAGCCAGGGGCACTGGCGTTGGCACGGGCGCCGAGTTGCGGCCAAAGCTGCGCGCCAGCTCTGTAGCGCTGCGCACCAGCAGCGTGGTGTCCACACCGACGGCCACGAACAGGGCCCCCGCGTCGAGGTAGCTCTGGGCCAGCTGGCGGTCTGCCATCAGGATGCCGGGGGCCTTGTCGGCCGCACGCACCGTGGCAATGCCCTCCAGGATGGCCCGCTGCACTGCGGGGTGGCTGGCCTGGCCCCGGTATCCCATCGAGGCCGACAGGTCCGCAGGGCCGAAGAACACGCCGTCCACGCCCTCGGTCGCGGCGATGGCCTCCAGGTTCTGCATTGCCAGCGGGGTCTCGGCCTGCACCAGCAGGCACATCTCGCCGTTGGCGCGGTTCAGGTAGTCCTCCACCTGGTTCCAGCGCGAGGCCCGCGCCAGTGCGGCACCCATACCCCGGATGCCCTCGGGTGCATAGCGCATGGCCCGCACCATCAGGGCCGCCTGCTCGGGCGTATCGACCATGGGGATGAGCAGGGTCTGCGCACCCACATCCAGGTACTGCTTGACCAGCGCCACATCGGCCTGCACCGGGCGCACCACGGGGTGCGCGGGGTATGGCGCCACGGCCCGCAGCTGGTCGAGCACGCTGCGCACGTCGTTGGGCGCATGTTCGCCGTCCAGCAGCAGCCAGTCAAAACCGCAGCCCGCCAGCGCCTCGGCGGCGTTGGCATCGGCCAGCCCCACCCACAGGCCAATTTGTGGCCGGCCTTCGCGCAGCGCGTTGCGAAACCGGTTGTTGGGGATCTGCATCATGGGCGGCCTCCAAAGGTTTTCTCAAACAAAACGGAAAGACACGGAGCCCAGCGGGCCGTAGTCGGCGTGAAAGCTGTCGCCCGCCACCGCTGCCGTGGGGCGTGTGAACGAGCCTGCCAGCACCACGTCGCCCGCGTTGAGCTGCTCGCCATAGGGCGCGATCTTGTTGGCCAGCCAGGCCACGCCGTTCGCCGGGTGGTTGAGCACGGCGGCGGCCAGGCCGCTTTCCTCGATCACGCCGTTCTTGTGCAAAAGCGCGCCCACCCAGCGCAGATCCACGTCCAGGGGCTTGACGGGGCGGCCACCCAGCACGATGCCGGCATTGGCGGCAAAGTCCGAGATGGTGTCGAAGACCTTGCGCATCACGCGGGTCTCGCGGTCGAACTGTTCGATGCGCGAGTCGATGATCTCGATGGCGGGCACCACATAGTCGGTGGCCGAAAGCACGTCAAACAGCGTGACGCCCGGGCCTTTCAGGGGCTTGCCCAGGATGAAGGCCAGCTCCACCTCCACGCGCGGCGCGATGAAGCGCTCGAAGGGAATATCGCCACCGGCATCGAAGAACATGTCGTCCATCAGCGGTGCATAGTCGGGCTCGGTGATCTGGCTGGCGATCTGCATCGCCCGCGAGGTCAGACCGATCTTGCGGCCCTTGATGGTGCGGCCCTCGGCCAGCTCCAGCCGCACCCACTCGCGCTGGATGGCGTAGCCGTCCTCGATGGTCATCTCGGGGTACTGCAGCGAGAAGTGGCGCAGCTGCGTGCGGGTCTTGCGCGCCTCCTGGAGCGCACGCGCCAGGGCGCCCACGGTGTCTTGTGAAAGCATGGTGTTGCAGGGGCCGTCAGCGGTTGGCCGGCTTGTGGAACAGGGGGTGGATGGAGCTGTGTTTGGCGTCGAACACCTCGGGACCTTCGTCGATCTGCAAGGTGATGCCGATGTGGCGCGACGCCAGCAGCGCAGCAAAATGGGCCTGGGCTGTGGCCTCCAGCGCGCGGCCCACGGACAGGTGGGTGGCAGCGCCACGGCCGCGCCCCATGCGCAGGTTGAGGTAGACGAAGGCATAGCCCGCGCCATCCCCCGCCGCCAGCCCGGCGGCCCCGCCATCGGCCACGGCGCAGTGCGCAGCCGGGTAGGCCAGCACGCGCACGCCGCCGGTGGGGAACACCGGCTTGCCCGCTTCATCCACCTGGGCGCACAAGGTGCGGGCCAGCGTGCGGCACAGCGCCGCCATGTCGCTGCCGCCTTGTGCGGCGGGCAGGTCCAGGTTGGGGGTGTAGAGGATGACCAGGTGGGGCATGGCGCGGCTCCGGCTCAGGTGCGGGTCAAGGACGGGTTAGAGGCGGCTGAAGGCCTGGTAGCCCGAGGCCGAGGAGGCCTGCGCTGACGGAATCGCACGCCCCGTCTGCGGCATGACCGGGAAGATGGCGTTGATCTGCCCCGTGCCCGAAGCGCCGAAGTACGGCGTCACCACCTCCGCCCGGCCCGCGTACTCCGACCAGCCCAATGCACCCACCAGCATGGCGGTGTCGTGCATGAACCCTTCGCCATGGCCCTTGGCCGCGTACTCGGGCAACATCTCGCAGAACGTAGCCCAGTCACCCGCCTGCCACATCTCGATGACGCGGTGGTCCAGCGTCTCCAGGAAGGGGCTCCAGATCTTCTGGGCAAATTCGGGGGCCAGGCCGTTCTGGGCGAAGCGGTGGCTCAGGCTGCCGCTGGCCAGGAAGGCCACGGTGCCGTCGTAGTGCTCTTCAATGGCCCGGCGCATGGCCCAGCCCAGGCGCGCGCTGTCGGCCAGATAGTGCACCTGGCACAGCGCTGACACCGACACCACCTTGAAGTGCTGGTCGGCGTTCATGTAGCGCATGGGGACCAGCGTTCCGTACTCGGGCGCCAGCGTGGTCGCGGGGTGGGCCAGGGTCTCCACGCCCTGTGCGCAGCAGGCCTGTGCCAGCAGCTGCCCCAGCTCCGGGTTGCCGGGAAACGCGTAGTCCAGGTTGCTGATGAAGTGGGGTAGCTCGTTGCTGGTGTACACCCCCTGGAACTGCGGCGCGCAGTTGATGTGGTAGTTGGCGTTCACCAGCCAGTGCGTGTCGAACACCACGATGGTGTCCACGCCCAGCTCCCGGCAGCGGCGGCCGATTTCTGCATGGCCGTCGATGGCGGCCTGGCGGAACCCTTTTTGCGGTCCCTCCAGTTCGCTCAGGTACATGGAGGGCACGTGGGTGATTTTGGCTGCCAGTGCGAGTTGTCCCATTCTTTGCTCCTGTATTTCTCGGCTGTTCTGTGGTTCGATTGGATGCTTGCGGGGTACGAAGTGGTCCAGGCCGCAGGTCAAACACCCCAGTGCGGAATGTGGTGGCGCCCCATCGACACCGCAATGTTCTTGGGCTCCAGGAACACCTCGTAGCTCCAGGTGCCACCTTCGCGCCCCGTGCCGCTGCCCTTCGTGCCGCCGAAGGGCTGGCGCAGGTCGCGCACGTTCTGACTGTTGACGAAACACATGCCTGCCTCGATGCCGGCCGCCACGCGGTGTGCCCGGCCAATGTTCTCGGTCCAGACGTAGCTCGACAGGCCGTACTGGATGTCGTTGGCCAGGCGGATCGCTTCGGCCTCGTCCTCGAACGGGATCAGGCAGGCCACGGGGCCGAAGATCTCGTCCTGTGCAATCTTCATGCGGTTGTCCACGTCCGCAAACACCGTGGGCAGCACGAAGTTGCCCTTTTGCAGATGGGCCGGCAGGTCGGGCGTGCCGAGGCCGCCGCACAGCAGGGTGGCGCCCTCTTTCGGGCCCAGTTCAATGTAGCTGCGCACCTTGGCCAGATGGGCCTGGCTGATCATCGGACCGACGATGGTCTTCTCATCCAGCGGGTCCCCCACCACGATGCGGCGCGCGCGGGCCGCGAACTTCTCTGCGAAGTCGGCATAGATGGACTTCTGCACCAGGATGCGCGAACCGGCGGTGCAGCGCTCTCCGTTGTTGGAGAAGATCATGAAGAGGGCGGCGTCGAGCGCGCGGTCCAGATCGGCGTCGGCAAACACCACGAACGGGCTCTTGCCGCCCAGCTCCATGCTGAACTTCTTGAGGCCTGCGGCCTGCACGATGCGGTTGCCCGTTGCCGTGGAGCCGGTGAACGAGATCGCGCGCACGTCGGGGTGTGTGCACAGCGGCTCGCCCGCGTCCTTGCCATAACCATGCACCACGTTCAGCACACCCGCCGGAATGCCCGCTTCGAGCGCCAGCTCGCCCAGGCGCGCAGCCGTCAGGGGCGACAACTCGCTCATCTTGAGCACCGCCGTGTTGCCGAAAGCCAGGGCGGGAGCCACCTTCCAGGTGGAGGTCATGAACGGCACATTCCACGGCGAGATCAGCGCGCACACGCCCACCGGGTGGAACAGCGTGTAGTTCAGGTGCGTGGGCGTGGGGTAGGTGTGGCCGTCCACGCGGGTGCACATTTCGGCGAAGTAATAGAAGTTGTCGGCAGCACGCGGAATCAGCGCCTTGCCGGTCTGGCCGATCACCTGGCCCGTGTCCTTGGTTTCTGTCAGTGCCAGCGTGGGCACCTCGGCGGCGATCAGGTCACCGAGCTTGCGCACGAGCTTGGCGCGCTCGGGGGCGGGCAGGCCGGCCCAGGCGGGAAAGGCGTCCTTGGCGGCGGCCACAGCGGCATGGACTTCGGCCGTGCCACCGCTGGCCACCTCCGCCAGCACCTCTTGCGTGGCGGGGTTGACGGTCTCGAAGTATTCGCGGCTTTCGACGGGTTTGCCGCCGATCAGGTGTTGGATGCGCATGAAAGGAATCTCCAGGATGCAGGGGTATTTTTTTGGAAGGGAGGTCAGCGGCCGAAGGCTTCGTCGCCCACGATGGTGTTCACCAGCCGGCCGATGCCGTCGATCTCGGTGACCACCTCGTCACCCACGTGGACGTTCACCACGCCTTCGGGCGTGCCCGTCAGGATCACGTCGCCACAGCGCAGCGTCATGAAGCTGCTCAGGTACTCGATCAGCTCGGCAATGTCGTTGACCATGTTGCCCGTGTGCCCCTGCTGCACTACCTGGCCATTGACCAGGGTGCGCAGTTGCAGATCGTGCGGATCGGGCACATCGGCGGCATCCACGAACCAGGGGCCCAGCACGGTGCAGGTGTCGCGGTTCTTCACGCGCAGGTTGGGCCGGTACCAGTTCTCCAGGTAGTCGCGGATCGCGTAGTCGTTGCACACCGTGTAGCCCGCCACATGCTGCAGGGCCTCGGCCTTCTTCACGCCCCGGGCAGTCTTGCCAATGACCACCGCAAGCTCGCACTCGTAGTGCATGAAGGCCACGTCGGCCGGCCGGCGGGTCTGACCGTTGTGGCCGATCAAGGCGCCCGGGCCCTTGAGGAATACCAGCGGCTCATCCTTGGCGGTCACGGTCAGCTCGCCCGAAAGCTCCTTGAGGTGGTCGGCATAGTTCAGGCCCAGCGCGATGATGGTGCCCACTTCGAAAGGCGGCAGCCAGACCACCTCACCCTGCTCCAGCACGCGGCCATCGGCCAGTCGGATCTGCTCGCCATGGGGGGTTGCCTCATGAATGGCGCCTGCATAGGCCACCCTTGCCTTCTTCATTGCGGGACTCCTTCATTCACCAACCGGTTGTCGAGCTGGCCCAGGCCCTCGATCTCGATGCGGACCTGCCGCCCGGCCCGCACACGCGGGGCATCGGCAGCCACCCCCAGCATGAGCACATCGCCGGGCGACAAGGTCATGAACTCCGTCACATCGGCCAGCAGGCGCGCCACCGTGCGCCGCCGCTCGCCCGTAGTGGTGCTGTGCACAAGGGCACCGTCCACCCAAACGCGTACATCCAGGGCATCGGGGTTGCCCACCGCGCTGCGGGGCACGACCATGGGCCCGATGGGGCAAGAGCCATCGCGCGCCTTGAAGCGGATCGAGGGCCGGTAGAACAGGCCATGCGGCACGCTGATGTCGTTCACGATGGTGTAGCCCGCCACGTGGTCCAGCGCCTGCTCTGGCGCCACGCGGCACGCAGTGCGGCCGATGACGATGCCCAGCGAAGCGCCGATCTCCAGTTCAGGGGCATCGGCGGGCACCACCACGGCATCCCCATGGCCCGCCAAGGTGTTGCGTGGCTTGATGTACAGAACCGGCGCCTTGGCGGGCGCCTTGTAGGGCGGCAGCTCGGCAGCGGGCCCGAGCGAGGCAATCGCGGGCTCGTGGTTGAGGAGGGTTCCGTACACCACCCCGGACAGCCGGTAGGGCGCAACATCGAACTCCAGATGGCAGGGGTTTGAGTGCATGGCAGTTAATTGCTAATATGTGAGTATCTTATTTGCTAACATGTGAGCAAGTCAACATCCACCGCCTGTTTTTTCCCGGGGTTTACGCGGAGATCCAGGCCCTCAGTCCGTTTCGAGGATGATTCACATTTATGGATTCAAAACCACTGGACCTTGTCCATCGCAACCTGCCGCTGCTGTTTCTGCAGGCCCGTGAGAGCGTCTTTGCACGCTTCAGGCCCATCCTCAACATGGCCGGCCTCACCGAGCAGCAATGGCGCGTGGTACGCGCCCTGCTCGACCACGGGCCGCTGGAGCCCCGCCAGATTGGCGACATCTGCCGCCTGTCGAGCCCCAGCCTGGCCGGCATCCTGGCGCGCATGGACGACCTGGGCCTGGTGCTGCGCGAGCGGCTGGAAAACGACCAACGCCGGGTGCGGGTGTCGGTCACCCCCAAAGGCAAGGCGCTGGCCGCCAGCCTGGCGCCCACGATCGAGGCCACCTACCGCGAGCTGGAGAACCAGCTGGGCGTCGAGTTCATTGAACACCTCTATGCCACGCTGGACGAGGTGATCGCCAAGCTCGGCAGCGCCTCCGACAGCGACGACGGAAGCTGAGCGCGCGGCCGCAGGCAAGCGCCTGCAGGCCGCGTCCGCTCGAAAACCCGAAGTCCACAGCGGGCGGTTTTGTGATGGAATCACGCGCTCTTTTCCGAGCGCTGCGAGCCCGCGAAGATGGGCCCCAACTGGAGACACAGCATGAAATGCGCGACCCACGAAACCCATGGTTTGCCGCTGCGGCAACAGCTCCAGCAATGGCAGTCGGCGTCGGACCATTACTTTGGTCCCTTGCAGGCGCAGGCCATGGGCGAAGAGCCTTTTGATGCGCGCATGAAGGCCTGGGAGGCCGGTGCGCTGCGCATGCTGACCATCGATGCCCCCGCCCACCGTATCTTGCGCGACCGGGCCGCCAGCGACCCGCGCCACGACAGTTTCAAGCTGCTGCTGCAGCTCAAGGGCGCCAGCGACATCCGCCAGCACGATGCGAACTTCAGCCTGCAGCCCGGAGACTGGAGTCTGTACGACCCGCGCGTACCCTACACCATCACCTCGCAGGAGTCGATCCGCCAGCTGGTGGTGCAGATTCCGCGCGGCAAGCTCGGCCACCTGCCGGTAGGTTCGCTGCACACCTGCGAGGCGCACACACCGGAGTTGGCAGCGCTGCACCAGGTGCTGTCGTCGTTTCTCAGTGCGTTGGCGGTGCAGCTGCAAACATTGCCGGACGCTGCGGGTGTCTCGCTGTCCGAGGCCACGCTGGGACTGCTGGTGCAGGCCCTTCAAGCGCAGCAAGGCGATGCCCCCGGCCGCATGCCCTTGCCCGAAGTGCTGCGCGTGCGCGTGCGCCAGTACATCCACAGCCACCTCGCCGAATCCGACCTGACCGTCGAGCGCATTGCCCAAGAGATGCGCTGCTCCAAACGCTATCTGCATACCCTGTTCCAGGGCGAAGCCCACACGCTGGATCGCCAGATCTGGCTGTCACGGCTTGAACGCTGCAAACAGGCCTTGGTGGGTTCTGACACGTCGAAGGTGTCGATTTCAGCGCTGGCTTATCGCTGGGGCTTCAACAGCAACGCGCATTTCTGCCGCCTGTTCAAGCAGGAGTTCGGCTGCACACCGAGCGAGTTCCTGAAGCGCGGCGTGCACTGAGCGCGCCCTTCCATCCACCGGGCGAGCCGCCCCGCTGCGCGCGGGTGGTCGGCGCGCATATCGAAGGGAACGTGGCCCGTTGCCCAGGCGGCTATTCCGGCACCACGATCCAGCGATGGTGCGCGATGCGCCAGCGGCCGTTGTCCAGGCGTACCGGCAGCGTGGCTCGGTTCGGGTTGTGGGTGTCGCCCTCGCCAAACTGGAACGGCGTGCCGGCAGAGGCCAGCTCCATGGGGGGCATCTGCTTGAAGGCCTCGGTGACGCTCGCGCGGGTGATCTCGCCCCGGATCCCGCGCAGCACGCGCACGAACACCTGCGCCGCCATGTAGCCGCCCTGGGAGAACGACGACAGCGGCACCTTGCCGCCTCGCATCACCGCCCGCCAGTCGCTGAGCCAGCCCGAGCGGCTGGACCAGGGCTCGAACTCCGACATCGCATAGATGGGGCTGGCGGTGGCATCGCCAAGCGCGCTGGCCACCCGGTCGGTATAGGCGGGCGTGAGAAAAATCCGTGGCATCGCAGCCACGTCGCGCAAATCGCTGCCGGCCTGCATCCACCCGATGACCATGGGCTCGACCCCGGTGTAGACGACGGCGTCGCAACGCTCGCGCACGACCTGCTGCCACAGCAAAGCGGGGTCGGAGCCCCCGGTGAAGACAGCCACCAGCGCTGGCTTGCGGCCGGCGCGTTGCGACCAGCCCGCGATCACACGCTGGTAAGCGGGCACCGTACCCTGTAGATCGAGCAGCAGTACGCAGGGCCGCTGGCGCTTCAGGACATCGACGGCAAACTGCAGTGCCGTGGCAACCGACAGATACGGCCCCGTGTTGACGGGTGCAATGTTCGCCGACTCGAAGCAGGCCGGCTCAACGCCCGTGCCCTGGATCGACACAATGCCACGGCGTGCGTATTCCGCGGCATTGGCGGCGCAATCGACGATGCTGGCGCTGCCCACCTGCGCCACCACGTTCAACGTGCCCACCAACTTGCGCGCCGCCTGCCGAGCCTCCTCGGGATCCCCCTTGTCGTCTTCGACGACCAGCTTCAGGGGCCGCCCCTGCACGCCCCCTGCGGCATTGACCACCTCGAAATATGCGCGCACCGCGTCGGTGGATTCCGGGAAGGCGACCGGGCCACTGAGGCTGCTGACCGCTCCGACCACAATGGGTGGCCGGAGCGCGGCCTGCGCCCATGCCTGGTCGGTACACAGCAGCAGGGATACGGCCAGCGACAGCACCCTCCACGCGCTTGGATATGCGGGCACCGATGGGCCCGTTGGCTTGTCTTTCATGCGATTCCCTCGTGGACTGCGTGCTTCTTCGGGGCGGGCTCAGAAGGTGTGAATGCATCCGGCGTGCTCGAGCAGGCCGCCACAACGCGCCCGATCTAGGCGCAAAGCACAGCCATAGCTCGGGCTACGGCGAGCATTTGCTTGCGGCGTGCGGGTGTGTTTGGGCGGGATGAGCGGGCAAGGCGGGTTCGTTCACACCTTCTCAAGCTGCTAGGTAGCTGCTGTGCAGGATGTCCGGCTGCTCGCGCAGCGTCTGGGCGGGGCCGCCAAAGGCCACCCGCCCGCGTTCGAGCACATAGGCATCCTGCGACACCGCCAGCGCCACGCTGGTGAACTGCTCGATAAGCAGCACCCCCACGCCCTGCGCCGCCACCTGCTGCACCAAGGCCACCAGCCGCTTGACCACCATGGGCGCCAGCCCCAGCGACAGCTCGTCCAGCACCAGGTAACGTGGCCGTGCGATCAGGGCCTGCGCCACGCACACCATCTGTTTCTGCCCCCCCGAGAGCGAGCGGCCCAGCGCACCCGTCTTCTCCACAAGCTCAGGCATCACTTCCAGCACGCGGTCCACCTCGGCCTGCACCTGGCGCGCAGGCCAGGCCGTGGCGGCAGCGCGCAGGTTGTCGTGCACCGACAGATCCCCGAGCACACGGTGCCCCTCGGGCACCACGGCCACACCGGCGGCGCGCACCGCCTCGGGCCTGCGCCCCGAAAGCGCCACCCCATCGAGTTCGATGTGGCCTGACACCAGCGGCAACGCCCCCGCCAGCGCCATGACCAGGCTGGACTTGCCCGCCCCATTGGCTCCCACCAGCGCAGTGATCTGCCCAGGTACCACCTGCAGCGACACCCCATGCAACACGTGCTTGCCGCCGCGCTGCACCACCAGATTGTTCAAACTCAGCATGGTTTTCACTCCTCCGTACCGAGGTAGGCGCGGCGCACCGCGGGGTCTTCGAGCACCTGCTGCGTCGGCCCCAGGGCCAGCCGCTGGCCGAAGTCCAGCACCAGGGTCTGCGTGCAGGTCGCCTTGATCAAGTCCACGTCATGGTCGATCAACAGCACCTGGGCGCCGCAGAAATCCTGGATGCCCAACAAGGCACGGCGCAAGAAGACAGCCTCTTGCTCGGTCAGCCCCGCACCGGGTTCATCGAACAGCAGCAGGCGGGGCGCTCCAACCAAGGCCTTGGCCACCTCGACCATGCGACGCTGGAACAGGTTCAGCCGAGCCCCCAGCACGGTGGCCACGGGGGCCAGGCCCACGTAGTCGATCACGCGCCCCACCTCGGCCTTGGCGCCTGCGCGCTCGTGGGGCACATGGTCCAGCATGGCCAGGACATTGCTCCACACGTCCAGATCCTCCACCACCTGCTCGGTCTGGAACGAGCGCCGCAGCCCGAAGCGCACGCGCTGTGTCGGCGTGAGAGCCAGCAGGTCGGTGCCGTCCACCGCGATATGGCCGGTGCGCGGCTGCACCAAGCCGCTGAGCACATTCACCAGCGTCGTCTTGCCGGCACCATTGGGGCCGATGAGGCCACACACCGGGTGGTCCAGCACCGCATCCAGCTGCGTGAGGGCCTTGACGCCGCCGAACTGCACCGTCAGGTTGCTGATGACGATCATGGGGCACTCCCTGCAGTCCAGCGGGCACGCACACGGTGCAGGAGGCTCAGCACCTGCCCTGCCACGCCTTCTTGCGCCGTGATCAGCGCATGCAGCAGGGCCGCGCCAAAAAAGACCATGGCCAGGAAACCATTGACGTTGAAATCGGTCAACAGCGCTGGCACCGCACGCAACAGCAGGCCCGCGATGATGGCCCCCAGCCAATGGTACACACCGCCCACCACCGACAGCGCGAACAGCATCACCGACTCACTGGCCCCAAAAGCCCGCCCGTCCAGCTGCCCCACCCCACCGGCCAGCAGCGCGCCGCCCACACCGGCACAGAAGCCGGCCAGTGCGAAGGCCCAGGTCTGGTAGAGCAGCACGTTGACCCCAGCCCCCAGGGCAGCCGCCTCGCCCCTGCGGATCAATGCCCAGGAGCGGCCTGCGCGTGTGCGGCGGTGCAGTTCGATCAACGCCAGCACGGCCGCCAGCCACAGCACCACATAGCGCAGGTAGGCGGAGTCGGAGGTGGCCACTGCCGGGCGCGCCATCAGCAGGCGCTCACCCCCTTCCACCCGGCCCAGCCAGCCTGGGCCACCGTCCGGAAAACCCACGACCGTGATGACCACCTGAAAGCCGCCAGCGAGCATGAGGGTGACCAGCGCCAGGTACAGCCCCTTCAAGCGCAGCGCCGGCAAACCCGCCAACATGCCGACCAGGGCGGACACCAAGCCCGCCGCCAGCACACACAACTCGAACGGCAGGCCACTGCCATGGCTGATGCGCAGCGCCACCCAGCCCCCCACGCCCAGCAGCGCAAACTGGCACAGCGACACCAGGCCCAGTTGGCCATAGAGCAGCCCCACGCCTGCGGCCGCCACCGACAGCGCAAGCGCCGAACTGAAGGTCTTGGTCCAGTAGGCATTGGCCAGCCAGGGCAGCATGGTGCCGAGCACCAGCAGCGTGCCCAGCATCACCAGCAGGGAGCGCAGCCGCTCGCGCCGCACCCGATCCAGCGCAATCTGCAGCGCATCGATGGAGGGAGGAATTGCCATAGGGCTTGCAATAGAAATGGGCGTCATGCCTAAGCCACGCGGGTGTTCGATTGATGAAAGGCGATCATGAGGAGCGCCACCAGGAAGGGGGTGGCGCTGCGGAACGAGGCCAGGCCCGGAACCACGATGGCCACGGCCTCCAGCACGCCAATGAGGATGCCCCCCACCACCGTGGCGGGCAGCGATTCCAGTCGGCCGATGATGGCGGCGGCAAAGGCGGGGATCACCATGAAGGTCAGCAGCGTGGCCTGCAGGCGCACGATGTTGGCCAGCAACAGACCACACACGCCCGCGAAGGCGCCGCTGAGCACCCAGGCCACCGTGTCCACCTGCAGCACGCGAATGCCCAGCAGCGCGCTCAGGTCGCGGTCGTTGGCCAGCGCCCGCATCTTCAGACCGACCCGCGTGCGCGCCAGCAGCAGGCCGATACCTGCCATCATCGCCACCGCCAGAGCCAGGCCAATGACCCGCGTGTAGGTCAGGCGCACATCGGCCAGCTCCAGCGCCCCCGCATCGGTGGGCAACACCAGGCGCCGGGGCTGCTCGCCCCAGAACCACTCGGTAAAACCCAGCACCACCAGCGCAAAGCCCAGGGTGCCAATGCCCCGGATGGTGGGGTTGCGCTGCGCCAGATGGGGGGCGATGAGGCGGCCATAGGCGAGCGACAACACCATGGCCACCGCAACGCTGGCAGCCCAGGCCAGGGCCTGCGGCCAGCCAGACTCCAGCATCGACCAGGCAACGTAGGCCCCCAGCGCACCCAGCGCTCCGAACGCAAAGTTCAACACCCCGGACGAGCGGTACAGCACCACCAGTCCCACCCCGGAGAGCGCGTAGACCGCGCCCACACCCAGGCCGGATATCACAAAAGGCAACAAGTCAGGCATGGCGAGAAATCCTGGTCCCGTTCGGTCCCGACATCACTTCAGGCCCAGCTTTTTCTCATCGGCGCGCACATCGACCAGCTCGGGGTCGTCGGCCATGAGGCAGCCCTTGGAGACGGTGGTGAAGCCGTTGCCATCGACCACCACCATGGGCCCGGCATTGTTGGCGTTGTGGCGGCTGCCGGCCCCCACGTAGAAGGGGTTGCACAGAATGTCGCTGCGGAAGTCGCCCACCTTGCGCAGCGCTTCGGTGACGGAGGCGCGGTCGATCTTCTTGGCGTCCATCTTGAGCAGCGTTTCCGTCAGCAGCCGGGCCGCCAGGTAACCGGCTTGCGAGAAGGTGTCGCGCGGATCGGTCTTGGCGCCGTGGGAATTCATGACGGCCTGCCAGTTCAGGTTGTCGGGCCCCTTGGACTCCAGCGGGTTGAACTCGAGGTTGACGGCAAAGTTCTTGTTCCAGTACGGGCCGATGGCCTTGGGTACATCGGCGCTGTAGGCCGGTGCCGCAGACACGAAATGGATCTTCTTGCCCAGGTTCTGCTGCTCGGCTGCGGCCAGCATGGGCACCAGGATGCCCTTGGGCACGTTCATGATGATGGTGTCGGGCTTCTTGGAGGCTGCCTGCAGCATCACCGAGGTGGCATCGGCCGATCCCGGGTCGATGGCGATGGTCTCGACCTCCACACCATTCGCCTTGCCCCAGGCTTTGGGCCCTTCGCAGGCCCAGTTGCCCAGGCTTGGGATGTTGGGGATGATGCAGACCATCTTCTTGCTCTTGTAGGCCTGCGCGGCATACATCGCAGCGATGGTGGCGCTGATGCGCGGACCGGAATTGACGGGCACATAGTTCTTCGCGTTGAAGCATTCGCGCGGCACACCGGTGCCGGCCACCACCATCACGCCCTCGTCGGAATACATCTTGGCGTTGGCACCACACTCCACAAAACTGGTGTTGCCCGCCAGCGCCACCACCTTGCGGTCCTTGACGAGTTTGCTGGCCACCTGTGCGGCCGTCTCGGGGTTCCACTGGTCATCGGCAACGAGGTACTCCACCGGGCGACCGTTGATGCCACCGTTCTCGTTCACGCACTTGAAATAGGCGGCAGCCGCCTGTGCCGACGAGCTGAAATCGTCCGGCCCCGTCTTGCCGACCACAGCGCCGACGGCGATGGGCTCGCCATCGGCCTTCTTGCCATTGCCCAGGCCGCACTTGGACTGAGCGAAGGCGCCAGAGGACGCGAAGGATGCGGCCAGGGTCACTGCCGACAATGCGGCGATGCGATAGATGTTCATGGTGGTTGTCTCCTTGGTTTGTGGTTTGTGGTTTCGTCGCGGCCTTGCGGCCTGGCGTGCATCAGACGGCCATGCACACACTCTTCAACTCGGTGAACCCCTCGACCGCCGCACGCCCGAGGTCGCGCCCGGTCCCCGATTGCTTGATGCCACCCAGGGGCAGCCCGGCATCCAGCACGTTGTGCGCGTTCACCCACACCACGCCCGCCTGCAGGCGGGGCACGATGCGGTGGGCATGGGACAGGCTCTGGGTCCACAGGCTGGCGGCCAACCCATAGGGGGTGTCGTTGGCGGCAGCGATGGCGTCTTCCACGTCGTCGAATGGCGCCACCGCCAGCACGGGGCCAAACACTTCTTCACGCACCACACGCATCTGCGCCGTGGTGTCGGCAAAAATCGTGGGCTGCACAAAACAGCCGGCATCGTGAACACGCTCACCACCCGCCACCAGCGTAGCGCCCTCGGCCTTGGCCGATGCGATGAAATCCATCACACGCGCGAAATGTGCTTTCGATGTCAGCGGCCCGAACTGCGTGGCGGCATCGAAGCCGGAGCCGATCCTCATGCCCTGGGCGATACCCGCCAGCTCGTCCAGCACGCGGCGGTACAGGCTGCGGTGCACCAGCAGGCGTGAGCTGGCCGTGCACACCTGGCCCTGGTGGAAAAAGATGCCCATGGCGATGCCCTGCGCCACTTGCGACGGGTCGGCGTCCTCCATCACCACGGCCGGGCTCTTGCCGCCCAGCTCCAGCGTGAAGCGCGCCATGTTCTCCACCGCCGCGTGCCCCACCACCTTGCCCACGGCCGTCGAGCCGGTGAAGCTGAGCTTGCGCACACCCGGGTGGGCGATCAGTGCCGCACCGGCTGTCGCGCCGCGCCCGCACACCACGTTCAGCACACCTTCGGGGATGCCCGCCTCCAGCGCCAAGTGCGCCAGCCGCAGGGCTGTGAGCGGCGTGTCTTCCGAGGGCTTGAGCACCACCGTGCAGCCAGCGGCCAGCGCGGGGGCGATCTTCCACAGCGCGATTGCGAGCGGGAAGTTCCAGGGCACGATGGCGCCGACCACGCCCACCGGTTCGCGGCGCGTGTAGGTGACCCACTGCGGGCCGGGAATCGGGATTGAGTTGTCGAGCGTCTGGCCTTCGAGCTTGGTGGCCCAGCCGGCCATGTAGCGCACGAACTCGGCACCGGCCTGTACATCGATAGCGCGCGCAATACCTTGCAGCTTGCCGCTTTGCAAAGTCTCCAGTGCACTCAACTCGTCGGCATGGCGTTCGATCAGCTCCGACAGCCTGAACAACAGCTTTTCGCGGTCTGCAGGGCGCAGGCCGCGCCAGGCATCGCTGCCAAAGGCGCGCTGCGCGCTGGCCACTGCGCGGTCGATGTCTGCCGCATCGCTATCGGGCGCCTCGGCCACCACCATCTCGGTGGCCGGATCGGTCACGGGCAGCCAGCGGCCCGACAGCGCCGGGCCACTCACACCGCCGATGACATTGCCGACGCGCCGCTCGGACAGGAACTTGGCGCCTTGGAGCTGCTGGCTGGAAAGATCAAATGGGTTCATGGTGGGTGTCGTTATGGATGCGGCAAAGAGAAAAGTTCAGTCTAGGCAGCAAGGGCCTTGCGCCATTGCCCCAGAGCGCAGCCGGTGTTGCCTGTGCGCGCATGTTCACGCGGCCTGCAATACAAACTCTGCGCAGCGCTCGGCCAGCATGATGGTGGGCGCGTTGGTGTTGCCCGAGGGCAGCGTGGGCATCACCGAGGCATCACACACCCGCAGGCCCGCCACACCCCGCACACGCAGGTGCGTGTCCACCACCGATGTGGCGTCGCCACCCATGCGGCAGGTGCCTGCGGGGTGGTAAACCGTCTTGGCGTGGGAGCGCACATGGGCTTCGATCTGCGCGTCGCTGAGCGTGGCCTCAGCGCCGGGCAGCAGCTCGTGCTCGACCACTTCTGCCAGTGCGGGCGCCCGCAAGATCCTGCGCGCCAGTTTCACCCCGCGCACCAGTGTGTCCACGTCGGCCTGCACGCGCAGCGCCCCCGCATCGAACAGGATGGGATGCGCCGGATCGGGGCTGCGTAGCGACACCGTGCCGCGCGACTGTGGGCGCAGAAAACAGGGGTTGATCGACAAGCCATGGCCCGGCAGAGGTTCGCGCTCCACATCGCCCACCAGCACCGGCAGCACATGGAACTGCACGTCGGGGCGGCCCGTTCCCAGGGTGTCCACAAACCCGCCAGACTCGACGACATTGGAGGTGAGCAGCCCGCTGCGCAGCAGTTGCCACTGCAACCCATGGCGCAGCGCGCGCAGCCCCTGGTCCTGCCCCAAGAGGCTGATGGGCCGGCGCGTGCGCGCATAGACACTTACTTCCAGATGGTCCTGGTAGTTCTGCCCCACGCCCTGGCTGTCGGCATGCACCGGGATGCCCAGCTTGTGCAGATCTTCGCCCGGGCCAATGCCCGACAGCATGAGCAGCTGTGGCGACGCCAGTGCACCCGCACTGAGCAGCACGTCCTGCGCGCAACGCACCTGCTGCAGTTGTCCCGCCTCCGTGAACTCAACGCCCACGGCGCGTCCGGCCTCCACCAGGATGCGGCGCACGTGCACGCCCGTGCGCACCGCAAGGCGTTCATCGCGCCGCACCGCAGCCAGGTAGGTGGCGGCGGTGGAGCCACGCTCACCCCGGAAGGTGGTGGACTGGTAGAAGCCCACCCCGGCTTGCTCAGTTCCGTTGAAGTCGGGGTTGGCGGGCAGGCCTGCCTGCTGCGCAGCGGCCACGAAGGCTGCGCTGAGCGGGTGGCGAAAACGCGGCTCGCTGACCTGCAGCGGCCCGTCGCGCCCGTGCAGGGGTCCGGCATACCGCTCGTTCGACTCCGCCCGCACAAAGGCGGGCAACACATCGCTCCAGCCCCAGCCCGTGCAGCCAGCGTCGCGCCAGCTGTCGTAGTCGGCCGCCTGGCCACGGATGTACACCATCGCATTGAGCGAGCTGCCGCCCCCCAGCATGCGCCCCTGCGGCACATGCATGCGGCGCCCGTTGGCATGGGGCTGCGGCTCGCTCGCGTAGTCCCACGAGCGCTCGGTGCCGATGACCCGTACAAAAGCGGCAGGCATGCGCACAAAGGGATGTTCGTGGGTCGGTCCGGCCTCCAGCAGCAGCACGCGCCGCCCGGCACGCACCAGGCGGTGCGCCAAAACGCAACCGGCGGAGCCGGCACCAATGATGATGTGATCGAAGTTCATGGCGGCCAGTGTGGGTCAGCCCCCGTGCGGCGTAAACGGCCGATGCGGCCCCGTGCGTTGCCGGTCAACAGTTTGTGCGCTGACAGCGAACGGGGCTGCGGGGAGGCGTTAATAGACTCGATCCGTTCCAACTCACGGAGGTGTTCCGTCCATGTCAATCAAAGATTTCGAAGGCAAGGTGGCCTTCATCACCGGTGGCGGCACCGGCATCGGCGCCGCGGTGGCGCAGCAGTTCGTGGCAGCCGGAGGGCGCGTTGTTCTCATGGGCCGCCGGCGCGAGCCCCTGCTCGCGGTGGCCGAACCAATCGGTGGCCTGGTGGTGGCCGGCGATGCCGCCAATGCACAAGACGTGCGGGCCGCGCTGGCTGAGGCACGCGCTCACTTTGGTGGCATCGATGTGCTGGTGGCCAATGCAGGTGGCCATGGCGTGGGTGAGCTCACGGCCACCGACGACGAGGCCTGGCACATGGCCACCCGGTTGAACCTGGACACTGCCTTTGTCTGCGCCCGCGAGCTGATGCCCGGGCTGATCGAGCGGCGCGGCAACGTGGTTGTGCTCTCGTCCCTCGCCGGCCATTTCGCGGGGCCCGGCGTGGTGGGCTACGTGACGATGAAACACGCGCTCATCGGCTTCACCCGCTCGCTGGCGCGCGACTACGGCCGGCGCGGCGTGCGCACCAACGCGGTCTGCCCCGGCTGGGTGCGCACCGCCATGGCCGACGAACAGATGCAGGTGCTCATCGACAAGCACCAACTCGCCGATGTCGATGCCGCCTACGCGCTCGTGGCGCGCGACGTGCCGCTGGGCCGCGCAGCCGAGCCGCACGAGGTGGCCGACGCCGTGCTCTACCTCGCCTCCGGGCGCGCAAGCATGGTCAACGGCACCTTCCTGATGGTGGATGGCGGCGCCTCCGCCGTTGATCTCCCCACCATTGCGTTCGCCCACTGAAAGCCTCCCTATGACCGAGCTTGCACCCCATACGCCCACCCCGACCGGGTGGAAGACCTACGACCAATTTGCCGCAGGCATCGCCACCAACCGGCTGCCGCAGAGCGAGGCCCTGCAGGGCCGGACGCTGCACATCGACCTGCCTGCGCGTGCCCTGCATTTGCACTTCCCACAACCGAACCAGGTGGCCTGGACGGACACTGCCCACGGCGAAGGCTGCGACGCGTGTGAAGCCGTCGAGGTGGCGCCCGGCACTTTCTTCATCGACATGACGTTCGCTTCGCGCCCACTGTCTGCGCTGACGGTGATCGTGAACCTGCACACCCGCCGCGTGCTGGCCATCGAATGCCGCGTGCGCAGCCCCGAGGAAGCCGGCGCCGAGCCCCGCGTGGCCCAGGACTTCCTGGTGGGCACCCTGGCGGGCGGCCCGGCCAGCGGCTTGGTGCCGCAGGAAAGCCGCGACCTGATCGGCCTGCGCACCTGGCAGACCTACAGCCCGAACCACACCTACGAGCACACCTACCTCAGCTCCGAGCGCTACTGCTGGCAGTGCCTGGTGGGCGTGCAGCGCGGCCACGGCGACGTGGACATGGCGACCTACTACCAGTTCGGCGAGCAGCAGTACATCTTCACCTTCCGCGAGTTCCTGATTCCGGTCGCGTCGGTGTTCTTCTTCAACTTCGAAAGCCAGCGCTCCACCGGCAAGTTCCTCGGCCTGGCCGGGGACGGCTCGGTCGCCAACAACCCCGCCGGTGCCTTCATGCAGATCGCATCCACCACCACTTACCCGGCCTCCCATGCCCCCATCTGAACCACGCCCCATGACCATCAGCAACTTCGACATCATCCAGGCCCACTACGCAGCCTCCGACCGCAAAGACATCGCGGGCATGATGGCCCATGTCTCCCCCGAGGTCCGCTGGACGGAGATGGCGGGCTTTCCCTGTGCCGGCACCTGGGTCGGGCCCCAGCAGGTCATCGACAACGTGTTTGCAGCGCTGGGGGCCACCTGGGAGGACTACCGCTTCGAGCTGGAGCGCCTGATCGACGGCGGCGACCGCATCGTGGGCGTGGGTGACTACCGCGGCACCTACCGCGCCACCGGCAAGCCCATGCACGCGCGGGTGGTGCATGTGTGGCAGCTCAAGGACCAGCAGGTGGTGGCGTTCGAGCAGTTCACCGATACGCTGCTGGTGGCCCGTGCGATGGCCTGAGGCACGCCAGAGACCGCTTCGCTATACTGCGCCCCATGCCCGCACACACCTCCTTTGCCATGACCGCCGCATCTGCGGTGGCATTGCAGTGTGTGGGCAAAGCCAAAAAACCAGAGCTCATCTGACCGGAGCTGTGGTTCCGTCCGGATGAGCGACGGAACCACCTGGTAGAGAAATCCCCCTTCTTTTTTCTTCCCTTCCCGGCATTCCGCGCGCTTTTCTTTCGGGCGGTTCTTCCCTTGGTCGAACCTTCAAAGGACGCTACGCATGCCCACGCTGACGACACCCCCTGCTGCACCCACCGCAGCCCACCCTGCGCCCACCCGCACGCCCTTCAGCGGGCTCTGGATCGCCCTGGTCACACCGTTCAAGGACGGTGCCGTGGACCACCCGGCGCTTGCCGCCCTCACCGCCCGGCTGCGTGCCCAGGGGGTGGCAGGCTTTGTTGCCTGCGGCTCCACGGGCGAAGCCGCTGCACTCGACAAGGCTGAGCAGTTGCAGGTGCTGGAAACGGTGCTCCAGGCCGCCCAGGGCCTGCCCGTGGTGATGGGCGTGTCGGGCTACCACCAGGGCCAGGTGCTGGAGCAGGTACAGGCCCTGGCGCGCTACCCGGTGGCAGGATTGCTGGTGTCGGCCCCGCACTACATCCGCCCCTCGCAAGAGGGTCTGCTGCACTGGTTCCGCACCCTGGCCGACGCCAGCGCAGTGCCCCTGCTGATCTACGACATTCCCTACCGCACAGGCGCCACGATCACCACCGAAACGCTGCTGGCGCTGGCCGCGCACCCGCGCATCCAGGCCATCAAGGACTGCGGCGGCAGCCCCGCCAAAACGCAGGCCCTGATCAGCGATGGCCGCCTGCAGGTGCTGACGGGCGAAGACGCGCAGATCTTCCACACGCTGGCGCTGGGCGGCGCGGGCGCGATCTCGGCCAGCGCGCACTGGCAGACGCCCCGCTTTGTGGAACTGATGGCCTTGCTGCGCGCAGGCGACCTGGGTGAAGCCCGCCGCGTGTGGCAGGCTCTGTTGCCCTGGATCGATGTCTGCTTTGCCGAGCCCAACCCGGCACCGCTGAAGGCCGTGCTGGCCCATGCGGGCGAGATGTGCAATGAATTGCGGACGCCGATGATGGGCGCCTCGGAGGCACTGAACCTGCGCCTGCAGGCTCTGGCCTCCGCCGGACTCAGCCCCCGGTAACGGGAGGGAAGAACGCCACCTCGGCCCCGTCGGGCAGGGTGGCGGATTCATCGCTCAGGGTCTGGTTGAGCGCCATGCGCACGGCCCGGCCGCGCGCCAGGCTGCTGGCATGGGCGCCACCGCGCGCAATGAGTTCGTCGCGCAGCGCACCGAGCGTGGCGGCAGCCGTTTCCACCGCCTCTTGCCCGGTGCCGATGGCCTCGCGGATGGAGGCGAAATAGCGGACGGTGATCCTGTTCATCGCCGGGCCGCCCCAAGATGAAGAGCAGCCCCCTCGGGGGGCAGCGACCACACGAAGTGGGAAGCGTGGGGGTTAACGTTCATGCCAAAAGCTCCGAGAAGGCGATGTACCGCACGGTATCGCCCGCAGCAATGGTCTGGCCCGCCGGGTTGTCCACCACGCCATCGCCCCAGGCCGCCGAAGTCAGCACGCCCGAACTCTGGTTGCCAAACAGGTCCAGCCCGCCTGCCGCGTTGTGGCGCACACGCAGGAATTCGCGGCGCTTGTCGGCCTTGGGCCAAGCGAAATCAGCGCGCGCAGCGATGGATTGGGGCGCCACACCTAACACGCCCTGCAGCCGCAGCACGAAGGGCCGCACCAGCAGCGCAAAGGTCAGAAAGCTCGACACCGGGTTGCCGGGCAGGCCCATGAAGTGGGCGGCACCGCCTTCACGCGGAATCTGGCCATACGCGAAAGGCTTGCCGGGTTTCATGGCGATCTGCCACAGGTCCAGCGTGCCCAGCGTTTCCACGGCGGGCTTGATGTGGTCTTCCTCGCCCACGCTCACGCCGCCGCTGGTCAGGATCAGGTCGTGCGCGGCGCTCGCGTCGCGCAGGGCCGCGATGGTGGCATCCCGCCGGTCGGGCACGATGCCGAAGTCCGTGACCTCGCAGCCTAGGCGCAGCAGCATGTCGCGCAAAAAGAAGCGGTTGCTGTTGTAGATGGCGCCGGGGCGCATCTGCTCGGGCGGCACCTCGCCGGGCATGACGAGTTCGTCGCCCGTAGAGAACAGCGCCACGCGCGGGCGGCGGGCCACCTGCACCTGGTGTTGGCCGATGCTCGCGGCCAGGCCCAGCTCGGCCGGGGTCAGGCGCGTGCCAGCCGACAGCACCACGGCGCCCCGGGTGATGTCCTCGCCCGCGCTGCGGATCCACTGGCCAGCTTGGGGGACGGCGTTGATACACACCGCGCCCAGACCGTCGGCAGCGGCAAGGGCTTCACAGTCCTCCTGCATCAGGATGCCATCAGCGCCTGCAGGCACCGGCGCGCCGGTGAAGATGCGTGCCGCCGTGCCGGGCTGTAGCGGGTCGCCCGCACTGCCCGCTGGAATGCGCTGCGACACGGGCAACACCACCCCAACCGCCGCCACATCGGCGCAGCGCACGGCGTAGCCGTCCATGGCGCTGTTGTCCTGCGGCGGCACCTGCAGGGCCGAGACGCAGTCCTGCGCCAGCACGCGGCCATCGGCGTCAAAGGTGGTGACGGTGTCGGTGCCCGGCAAGGGCGTGGCGTGGGCCAGCAGCTCGGCCAGCGCGTCGTCCAGCGCCTTGAGGGGCTTCATTGGGGGGCGCATGGCACCAACCCTCCGTGCAGTTCCCAGTTGTACTCAAAGCGGTGCCCGTACTCGATCAGCCAGTCCACCACCTGCGCGGGCTGGTTCAGGTCCAGCAGCGGCAGCTGGGTGGGCTGGGGCAGGCTCGCGGCGGCATCGGTGGCCACGGCCACCACAAAGTCGTCCTCGGGGTAGCGCACGGGCTTGGCCACCTGGCCCGGCTCGGGCGCGCGCCAGACTTCGACCTTGAGCAGGTCGCTGTCCTTGAAGCCCTCCACCAGCACCCAGTCCACGCCCTGGTACAGCTCGGCCAGCAGATGGTGCACGCTGAGCGTGGCGGGCTGCTCGAACTCGCGCACCAGCATCAAGCGCTTGTCCGATGCGGCCACCACCTCAAAGGCGCCCGCCTCACGGTGGCGGTAGGTGTCCTTGCCCGGGTGGTCGATGTCAAAACTGTGGTGGGCATGCTTGACCACCGACACGCGCAGGCCCCGCAGCCGCAGCTCGGGGATCAGCTGCTCGACCAGCGTGGTCTTGCCACTGCCGGAGAACCCGGCAAAACCGACAACCTTCATCCAGTGCTCCTTGGTTAGCTATCGTATTTATAGCTACTAGCGCTTACCAGACGCGCGCCAGGGGCGTTTTTTACCTCAAATCCCCCTCATAGAAGGGGGCGCCGCCTCAGCCCTGCGCGGCCGGGGCGCAGTGGCGCTCGATGTAGGCCTTGACCTGCTCCACATCGGCGGGCATCACGTGCACGCGCTTGGGCAGGTCTTCGATGCCCGCAAACTTGGCGGGCCGCTCGGGCGCATGGCCCAGGGCCTCGATGATGGTCTCGGCGAACTTGATGGGCAGGGCGGTCTCCAGCACGATCATGGGCACCTTGGCATCGCTGTGGTGCTCGCGCGCCACCTTCACGCCGTCGGCGGTGTGGGTGTCGATGGTGACGCCGTGGCGCTCGAAGGTGTCCTTGATGGTGGCCAGGCGGTCGGCATGGGTGCTCTTGCCACTTTCAAAGCCGTATTTCTTGGCGGCATCGGCAAACAGCGGGTCGGCGCTCAAATCGAAGCGGCCATAGGTTTGCAGCGCGGCGCTGAACAGCGCCTTGGTGCGCTGGCCGTTGCGGCCCAGCAGGTCGAAGATGAAACGCTCGAAGTTGCTGGCCTTGCTGATGTCCATCGACGGGCTCGATGTCTCGTGCGTGTCGGCGCTGCCCCGCACGCGGTACACGCCGGTGCGGAAGAACTCGTCCAGCACATCGTTCTCGTTCGTGGCCACCACCAGCTTGGCAATCGGCAGGCCCATCATGCGCGCCACATGGCCTGCGCAGATGTTGCCGAAATTGCCCGAGGGCACCGTGAAGCTGACCTTCTGGCTGTTGGTCTCGGTGGCCTGGATGTAGCCCGCGAAGTAGTACACCACCTGCGCCAAGAGGCGCGCCCAGTTGATGGAGTTGACGGTGCCGATCTTGTACTTGGCCTTGAAGGCGTGGTCGTTGGACACGGCCTTGACGATGTCCTGGCAATCGTCGAACACACCTTCGATGGCGATGTTGTGGATGTTCTCGTCCTGCAGGCTGAACATCTGCGCTTGCTGGAAGGCGCTCATGCGGCCATGCGGGCTGGTCATGAAGACGCGCACGCCCTCTTTGCCGCGCATCGCGTACTCGGCCGCGCTGCCGGTGTCGCCGCTGGTGGCGCCCAGGATGTTGAGCTGCTCGCCACGGCGGCCCAGTTCGTATTCGAACAGGTTGCCCAGCAGCTGCATCGCCATGTCCTTGAAGGCCAGCGTGGGGCCGTTGGACAGGGCTTCGAGCCACAGGCCGTCTTCGAGGTGGCGCAGGGGCACGATCTCGCCCGTGCCGAAGACTTCAGCGGTGTAGGTCTTGGCGCAGATGGCCTTGAGGTCTGCAGCAGGGATATCGTCGATGTACAGCGACAGGATCTGGAAGGCCAGCTCGGCGTAGCCCTGCTCGTGGTAGGCCTTGCGCAGCTTGGTCAAGGCGGCGGCGGTGATCTTGGGGTACGTCTCGGGCAGGTACAGGCCGCCATCGGGCGCCAGGCCTTCGAGCAGGATGTCGCAGAACTGTTTGCGGTCTGCGTGGCCGCGTGTGCTGAGGTATTTCATGAGGGGGTCCCGTCGGTGTCGCTCAAAGACTGATGCCGTACACGCGGATATCAAGGTAAAAACGTGAGGCAATCAGCAGCAGGAAGCCGCCGATCAGGATCAGCCAGTGCACTGGCTTGTCCTCGTAATTGTCCGTGCGCTCCAGCAACACGAAGTACAGCCAGGCCGCCAGAAAGCTGCCCACCCCGTTGAGGATGGCCTGCCCGCGTGGCATAGACCCGAACAGGGCCAGCATGACCAGCAGGCCGAACCAGAACGCCAGGTGCCAGCGCGGCAGATCGACATGCGCCATCTTGAGCAGCGCCGACAGCGTGAGGGCGGCAACCAGGGTGGGCATGGCGGAGCGGCATCATGGCGCGGCGTGGCCCGTCATCAGTTGAGCTCTTCCTTGCGGATGCGCGTGATGGGCGCCAGCACCGTGGGCAGGGACTGCATCTGGGCGATCACGGCGTCCATGGTGCCTTCGCGGGTGTCGTGGGTCAGGATGATGAGGTCGGTCTGGGTAGAGCCTTCGCCGCCCACTTCGTCGGCCTCGCGCTGCAGCACGGCGTCGATGCTCACACCCGCTTCAGCCAGCAGGCCCGTGACCTTGGCCAGCACACCGGCCTGGTCGGCCACGCGCAGGCGCAGGTAGTAGCTGGTGACCACTTCGCTCATGGGCAGCACAGGCAGCTGGTCCATGGCGCCCTGCAGCGTGTTGGCCTGGAAGGCCAGGTGCGGCACGCGGTGCTCGGGGTCGGCCGTGTGCAGGCGGGCAATGTCCACCAGGTCGGCAATCACGGCGCTGGCGGTGGGCTCGGAGCCCGCGCCTTTGCCGTCGTCCAGCGTGGTGCCCCCGGCATCGCCCTGCACCACCACAGCGTTCATCGCGCCTTCGACGTTGGCGATCAGGCGCCTGGAGGGCACGAGGCTCGGGTGCACGCGCAGCTCGATGCCCTTGTCAGCGCGCTTGGTGATGCCCAGCAGCTTGATGCGGTAGCCCAGCTGCTCGGCGTACTTGATGTCGGCCGCACCCAACTTGGTGATGCCTTCGACGTAGGCCTTGTCGAACTGCACGGGGATGCCGAACGCAATGGCGCTCATCAGCGTGACCTTGTGCGCGGCGTCCACGCCTTCGATGTCGAAGGTGGGGTCGGCCTCGGCATAGCCCAGGCGCTGCGCCTCTTTCAGCACCACATCGAAGTCCAGGCCCTTGCTGCGCATCTCGGACAGGATGAAGTTGGTGGTGCCGTTAATGATGCCGGCAAGCCACTGGATGCGGTTGGCGGTGAGGCCTTCGCGCAGCGCCTTGATGATGGGGATGCCGCCAGCCACGGCGGCCTCGAAGGCCACCATCACGCCCTTGGCCGATGCAGCCGCGAAGATCTCGGTGCCGTGCACTGCCAAGAGCGCCTTGTTGGCAGTGACCACATGCTTGCCCGCCGCAATGGCTTCGAGCACCAGCGCGCGCGCAATGCCGTAGCCGCCGATCAGCTCGATGACGATGTCGATGTCGGGGTTGGCAATGATGGCGCGGGCGTCGTTGACGACCTGGATGCCTTCGCCCACCACAGCCTTGGCGCGCTCCACGTCCAGGTCGGCCACCATGGTGATCTCGATGCCACGGCCTGCGCGGCGGCTGATTTCGTCCTGGTTGCGTGCGAGCACGTTGAACACGCCGCTGCCGACGGTGCCGATGCCCAGAAGGCCTACTTGGATGGGTTTCATGGAAGATTTACCAGTCAAAAATGGGGTTTGCGCCTGTCCAGAAAGCGCTAGCAGCTATCAAAAAATGAGTATCAACCGACGCGCCGCAGATCGGTGCCGCAGCGCTTGCGGTACTGCTCCAGGAAACGCGCCACGCGGCCAATGGCGTCGCGCAGGTCGTCTTCGTGCGGCAGGAACACGATGCGGAAGTGGTCGGGTGCGGCCCAGTTGAAGCCCGTGCCCTGCACCAGCATCACCTTGGTCTCTTGCAGCAGCTCCAGGAAGAACTGCTGGTCGTCCGCGATGGGGTACACGGCCGGGTCCAGGCGCGGAAACATGTACAGCGCCGCCTGGGGCTTCACACAGCTCACGCCGGGGATGGCGGTGATCAGTTCATAGGCCAGGTCGCGCTGTTTGCGCAGGCGGCCGCCCTCGCCCACCAGCTCGTTGATGCTCTGGTAGCCGCCCAGCGCGGTCTGCACGGCCCACTGGCCGGGCACGTTGGCACACAGGCGCATGTTCGAGAGCATGTTCAGGCCCTCGATGTAGTCCTTGGCGGGCTTCTTGTCACCCGACACCACCAGCCAGCCAGCGCGGTAGCCGCAGGAGCGATAACTCTTGGACAGCGAGTTGAAGGTGAGTGTGAGCACGTCCTCGCTCAGCGAACCAATGGCCGTGTGCTTGGCGCCGTCGTACAACACCTTGTCGTACACCTCGTCGGCAAAGATCACGAGGCCGTGCTCGCGGGCGATGGCGACGATGCCCTTGAGCAGCGCGTCCGAGTACAGCGCGCCCGTGGGGTTGTTGGGGTTGATGACCACGATGCCCTTGGTGCGGGGCGTGATCTTGGCGCGGATGTCATCCAGGTCGGGCATCCATCCATTGGCTTCGTCGCACAGGTAGTGCACGGGCGTGCCGCCCGACAGGCTGGCCGCCGCCGTCCACAGCGGGTAGTCGGGCGAGGGCAGCAACAGCTCGTCGCCCGTGTCCAGCAGCGCGTTCGTAGCCATCACGATGAGTTCGCTGGCGCCATTGCCCAGGTAGATGTCATCCAGCGCCACGCCCTTGATGCCCTGCTTCTGGGTCTCGTGCATCACGGCCTTGCGCGCGGCGAAGATGCCCTTGCTGTCCGAGTAGCCTGCCGAGTTGGGCAGGTTGCGGATCATGTCGAGCTGGATCTCTTCAGGCGCATCGAAGCCGAACACGGCCAGGTTGCCGATGTTGAGCTTGATGATCTTGTGCCCGTCTTCCTCCATCTTTTTGGCCGCGTCCATGATCGGCCCCCGGATGTCGTAGCAGACGTTGGCAAGCTTGGCGGATTTTTGGACGGTTTTCATGCGCTGACGGTGGTGCGGTGGGGTCAGGGGGCAGCCAAAGCAACGGGTACTTTGGCGAAACCTATAATTTTACCACAGAACCGGCGCCCTCCCCTGGCGCAAGCGCCTCTGGCCACGCCCTGCCAACCGCCCCGCCTCCCACGCCCACCTCCATGAAATTTCAGCCCGACCGCTCGAACGCACAGACCATCAGCGGCTACGGCCCCGGCTGGATCGGCGTGGATGCCGAGAAGATCACCCACAGCGTCATCCTCGGCTCCGGCGGGCTGCGCCAGGCCTGGCCCTGCGCGCGTTTCGAAGACCTGACCCCGGACCACTTCGTGCAACTGGCCACCCTGGAGGCCGAGCTGGTGATCCTTGGTAGCGGAACCCGCAACCGCTTTCCACCCCCCGCCTGGCTGGCCCCGCTGATGGCGCGGCGACTGGGGCTGGAGACCATGGACACGGCCGCAGCCTGCCGCACCTATAACATCCTGGCCGGGGAAGGCCGGAATGTGGTGGCAGCACTGATTCTGGAAACCTGAAGGCTGGCCAGCGGCCCCTTGCCGCAGGCACGGCACACCTATGCAAATCCTTGCCAAAGTGCCCGCCACCAGGGGCAAGACACACAGTCTTACATTTGGCTGGCAATCGATTTCGGGGTAAAATCACCGGTTGCGGTCGGGGGCACCACCAAGAGCAATAACACACCCCACTCCCCCGGCTTACCAACGACTACATCCTGAGAGATTGAAGTGATATGGCGATCGTTGTCAACAAACCCCTCCCTGAATTTGAAGCCAACGCGACCGGTGGAATCAAGGTATCCAACACCTCCCACCTTGGCCAGATTCTGGTTCTGTACTTCTATCCCAAGGACAACACGCCTGGCTGCACCACGGAGGCCATGCAGTTTCGCGACAAGTACAAGGATTTCGTGAAGGCGGGCGCTGCAGTGTTCGGCGTGTCGCGCGACAACATGAAGTCGCACGACGACTTCAAGGAAAAGCTGGAACTGCCGTTCGAGCTGATCGCAGACACCGAAGAGAAGAGGTGCCACATGTTCGGCGTGGTCAAGAACAAGATCATGTACGGCAAGAAGGTCAAGGGCATCGAGCGCAGCACCTTCCTGATCGGCCCCGACGGCCTGCTGGTGCAGGAGTGGCGCGGCCTCAAGGTACCCGGCCACGTGGACGAAGTCCTCAAGACCGTCAAATCCATCAAGGCCCTGAAAAAGGCCGCCTGATCCTCTGCCACCTGCGCACCCGGATCAAGCCTCTGGAGCATCGGCGCGACACCCCACTGGTTTTGCCTCGGCAAGACATCCAGAGTGGGCATAATGGATTTATGCCCCTGGTTATCGCGACGTTTACCCCTCCCCAAAAAGCCGCCTTGGCCTCCAGGCGGCTTTTTGCTTTCTGACCCGTCTTTCTTCATTTACCGACCGAGGCCCTGCCACCATGCCCCTGCCCCCCGCCCCCAGCCGGCGCGCTGCACTCCTCGCGCCAGAAGCCTTTGAAGTCACGGCCCGTCCACGGGTGTCACAAACCTCGGCCAACGAGCCCGTTGCCGCACCCGTGCGCGCAACGTCGGCCACCCGCACGGGACGCAAGGCAGGCAGCGCCGCACTGGCCACGCCAGCAGCCCTGGTCTCAGCCCCGCTGATCCAGGTCGAAACCCAGGCCCGCGCGCCCGAGCCCGCAAGCACCCCTACCGCGCCCACCGCCCGCGCTACCGGCACCCGCAAGGCACGCACGACCAGCGTGGCAGCAAGCCCCATTGCCACAGCCCCCGCCCCGGCACCCCGGGGCAAAAAGACTGCACCACAGGGCCCGACCAAGCTGTTCGTGCTGGACACCAATGTGCTGCTGCACGACCCCACAAGTCTGTTCCGCTTCGAAGAACACGACATCTTCCTGCCGATGATCGTGCTGGAAGAACTGGACGGCCACAAGAAGGGCATGACCGAAGTCGCCCGCAACGGCCGCCAGACCAGCCGCACCCTGGACGCCCTGGCTGGCGTGCACGGCGCCGACATCGCCCACGGCCTCAAGCTTGATTCCACAGGGCAGCGCGCCGCCGGCGGCCACCTGTTCTTCCAGACCGCGCCGCTGGACTACAGCCTGCCCACCAGCCTGCCACCGGGCAAGGCAGACAACCAGATCCTGGGCGTGGTGGAAGCGCTGCGCAAGCTGCATGCACCACGCGAGGTGGTGCTGGTGTCCAAGGACATCAACATGCGCGTCAAGGCGCGCGCCCTGGGCCTGAACGCTGAGGACTACCAGAACGACAAGACGCTGGAAGACGGCGACCTGCTGTACGCCGGTGTGCTCGCCCTGCCCCCCGACTTCTGGGCCAAGAGCGGCAAGAACGTGGAAAGCTGGCAGAGCGGCGCCCACACCTACTACCGCATCGGCGGGCCCATCGTGCCGCAGCTGATGATCAACCAGTTTGTGTACTTCGAGGCCCCCGGCGAGCCCAGCCTGTTTGCGCG